>Ga0302180_10003933_pt1 | contig 11099 bp, 8 predicted proteins | sample I_Palsa_E3_2_FD_200575 | JGI IMG/M metagenome (GOLD analysis project Ga0302180, IMG submission 200575) | Peat permafrost microbial communities from Stordalen Mire near Abisko, Sweden - I_Palsa_E3_2 | ecosystem: Environmental > Terrestrial > Soil > Palsa > Peat permafrost | place: Sweden: Abisko... | reverse complement strand
GCGACTTGGCGGCCACGCACAGCGATCACCACACACTCCCATCCGATCAGCTCGCCCCGCTGCTGGCGGCTCTGAGTTCTGAGATCGACGGTGTCGGTGGTCGCGTGCCGGTGCACTACGAGGTGACACTCGTCACGGGTCGTCGGCACTGAGTCGGCCGCGCGAACCCTGCGCCGTCAGGTCGGCCGCGGTTCCTTGGGCAGGCCCAGCACGCGCTCGCCGACGATGTTGCGTTGGATCTCGGCCGAGCCGCCCCAGATCGTCTCGGACCGGGAGAAGAAGAAGAGCGCCTGCAGGTTGTTCACCGGGTAGTCGGCGCGGGCCCGCCGTGCCCCGGGCAATACCGCCTCCTCGCCCTGTCGGCCGAGCAGTATCTGGCTGTCCATGCCCAAGATGTCCATGGCCAGCAGCATCGTTCTCTGATGTGCCTCGGACCAGAACATCTTGTTGCAGGCGCCCAGGGCGGCGGTCGTGTTCGTCCCGTGGAGAGCGTCGGTCAGGGTGCGGAAACCGTTGATCTGCATGATCTTGATGCTGGACCACGACCGGGCCAGGCGTTGGCGGATGAGCGGATCACGGTTGGCCCCGCGCTCCTGCGCCGCCTGCAGGATCTCGTTGAACTCTTTGAGGAAGCGGCGGTAGCCGGTGGTCGCCGAGGTGCCGCGTTCGAACCCGAGCGTCGTCATGGCCACCTTCCAGCCGTTGTTCACACCACCGACGACGTTCTCCTTCGGGCAACGAACATTGGTGAGGAAGACCTCGTTGAACTCGGCCGAGCCGTCGATCTGTTCAATGGGTCGGACCTCGACGCCGGGTTGCTTCATCGGGACGAGAAGGTAGGAGATCCCCGCGTGCTTGGGCGCCTCGGGATCGGTGCGGGCCAGCAGGAAGATGTAGTCGGCTTGAACAGCCTGGGTGGTCCATACCTTCTGGCCGTTGATCACCCACTCGTCACCGTCGAGTTCGGCCCGTGTCTTCAGGCCGGCCAGATCAGAGCCGGCGTCGGGCTCGCTGAAGCCCTGGCACCAGGAGATCTCCCCCCTCAGGATCCCCGGGATGAACTGTTTCTTCTGTTCCTCGGTGCCCCACTGCAGGAGTGTCGGCCCCACGAGCGTGTCGCCGAAGAAGTCGGCCCGCAGCGGTGCCCCGACGCGGGCGAACTCCTCGTTCAACACCACCTGCTGGAGGAGGGTCAAGCCCTTGCCGCCGTACTCGGTGGGCCAGCTGGCGCAGATCCAGCCGCCGGCGAAGAGCTTGGCCGTCCACTGCTGGTTGAACGTGCTGCGCTCCTCGGGCGTCATGGAGAACCCGGGCGTCCCCCAACCGTGCGGCAGGTTCTCCTCCAGCCAGGATCCGATGACGCCGCGGAACTCCTCTGCTTCGGGTGGGTACGTCAGGTCCATACATAGGCACGGTACCTGCCCGGCTAAGCATCGGGCGACCGCGGCCCCGTGCTGGGATCGGGAGACCCGAGGCGGTACAATGGACGGGTATCTGAACAGTGCCGCGCGATGACCTTTCGCGAGCACTCGTGGAAGGAGGTGTGGCCATGCGTAGGGACGAACCCCCCAGTAGCACTGCCGGCACACCTCACCACGCCCTCGCCGGCTGAGCTGCTGGTCGACTGCAGCCCGTCCGATCACGCGTCGGGTGTCGGCTTTGAGAGCGTGCTGGTCTCAGCAGCTTTCGGGTGTCCCGCGGGGCACCACACCGCCCGTTCCGACCTGACCGCCTCGAAGGCGCCGCACAGGAGGTTGCACCTTGGTCCCAACATCGCTGACCCGTCCCGGCCTGTCCCTGCCGCGCCGGCGCGAACCCCCGGAGCGTCCCGCACACCAGCGCCGGCGCCGGGCCCGTCGCATATTGGCCTCCGAAGGGGTCTTTGACTCGATCGTGTCGCTGGCGGGCATCCTCGGGCGCCCGGTCACCAACCAGACCGGACAGGAGATCGGTCGGCTCGACGACATCGTCGCACGGTGGTCCGACGGGCAGACCTATCCGCCGGTCACCGGGCTCGTGATCCGGGTCGGGCGCCGGTTGGCGTTCGTCCCGGCCTCGGCCATCGACCGGATCGCCCACGCCGAAGTGCTGCTGCGCTCGTCGCGCCTCGACCTGCGCGACGTCGTGCGCCGGGACGGCGAGGTGCTCCTGGCCAAAGATGTGCTCGACCACCAATTGGTCGATATCGACGGGGTGCAGGTCATCCGGGCCGCCGATCTGTACCTGGCCGAAGTGCTCGGTCGGATCCGTCTCGTCGGCGCGGACGTGTCGACGTCCACCTTGTTCCGCCGCCTGGGCCCGCGCCGTTGGCGCCCGTTGCCTACGCCGGACCGCGTCATCGACTGGGCCGCCATTCAGCCCTTCGGGGAATCAATGGACTCGGTCGACGGGGCGACCCAGGTCCGTCTCAAGATGACACACGAAGGGTTGCACCGCCTGCGGCCCGGCGAGCTGGCCGACCTGCTCGAGGACCTCCGTCGCGACGAGCGGCGCGAGTTGCTGGCCGCGCTCAGTCCCGACGAGGCCGCTGACGCGCTCGAGGAGATGCAACCCGACGATCTCGAACAGCTCTTGCGTGAGTCCGATCCCGACGAGGCGGCGCGCCTGATCGCTGCGATGGAGCCCGACGAGGCGGTGGACGCGCTGCGCGATCTGCCGGCGAACACCCGCGGCGAGTTGCTGCGACGGATTGCGCCGGTCACGGCAGCGGCGTTGCGCGAGCTGTTGGGCTATCCCGAGGACGAAGCGGGCGGCATCATGACGTCCACCCTCGTCCTGGCGACGACCGACGATTCGGTGACAGACGTCGTCGATCGTCTGGCCGAGGCGCGCGGGCACGACGTCGACCTCGATGCCGTGGCGGTCGTCAACAAGGAGGGGTCCCTGGTGGGTGACATCACGCTCCTCACGATTCTGTTGACCATGCAGACGTCACCCGACACCCGGATCTCCTCGCTCCTGGCCGACGAGGACGTGGTGACCGTACGTCCGCATGCCTCCGCCGACGATGTGGCCCGCCAACTCGTGGAGGCCCGTCGGCTCTCCCTTGTCGTTGTGGACGATGACGGCCACCCGGTCGGACGGATCTTGGCCGATGACGTCCTCGACGCCCTGGTGCCCACGAAGGGGCGGTTCCACTTTCCCAAACTATTGACATGAGATCGCCGGTTCCGAGAAGGGGCCTCGTCTACCTGGCCGCCGCCGGACCCGGATTGATCGCGGCCGCCGCCGGCAACGACGCCGGTGGCGTCGTCACGTACTCGTCGGCCGGCTCCGAGTTCATCTACCGCACGCTCTTTTTGATGGTGCTGATCACCATCGCCTACGTCGTCGTGCAGGAGATGGTGGCCCGATTGGCCGTGCATACCGGCAAAGGCCTGGCCGCACTCATCCGCGAGGAGTTCCCGTTGCGCATGACGGCCTTCGCCGTCACCGCGTTCGCCATCGCCAACATCGGTCTCATGGTGACGGAATTCGGCGGTATCGCAACTGCGTTCGACCTTTTCGGGGTGTCGCGCTATCTCTCCGTTCCCATTGCCGCGGTCGCCATCTGGTCCCTTGTGCTCTTCGGTTCGTACCGCTACGCCGAACGTGTGTTCCTCCTCCTCACCATCGTCTTCGTGGCGTACCCCATTGCGGCCATACTCGGCCGCCCCAACTGGCACGTGGTGGCGTCGAACACCCTCTGGCCCCACTTCGTCGCCAGTCGATCGTTCCTCCTCCTCTCCGTCGCGCTCATCGGCACGACCATCACCCCCTACATCCAGCTGTACGAAGCCGGCGCGGTGGTGGACAAGGGGGTGAAGCCCGAGGACTACCGGTTCCAGCGGGTAGATGCCATCGTGGGAGCGATCCTGGCTGCGTTCGTGGCCATGTCGATCATCGTGGCGACGGGCGCCACCATCGGTGGCTCCGGACCGCTCACGTCGGCCTCCCACGCGGCCCACGCGCTCCGGCCCGTAGCCGGGCCGGCGGCAGAGGTGTTGTTCGGGCTGGGCCTTCTCGGGGCATCCGCGCTGGCCGCCGCCGTCGTGCCGCTGTCGACGTCCTATGCCGTGGCCGAAGCCATCGGCGTGGAGCGGTCCGTATCGTCCAGCTTCCGCCAGGCGCCCTTGTTCCTCGGGCTCTTCACCGCGCAGATCGTGGTCGGGGCGGCGGTGGTGCTGGTGCCGGGCAACCTGATCACGCTGATTCTGAACACCCAGGTGCTCGAGGGTGTGATCACCCCCATGACCCTCGTGCTGATCCTGGTCCTGGCCAATCGGCGCTCCCTGCTCGGGCCGGCGGCGAACGGGCCGTTGGCCCGCTGGCTCGGGGGAGCCGCGATCCTTGCGGTGGCGGCCGTGGCCAGCGTCTTCGTCGCCCTCACCGTCCTGGGATGGTTCGGGATCAATTGACCATTCCCGAGGCAGGAAATGGCCGCCGTTTGCGCCGGAGCACGGCATTCGGGGAGGCTAGGCGGCTATGGCTGTACGTGTCGGAACACCCTGTGCCTAAAACTCCCCGCCAGAAGTGGAAAGAGATCAAGGAATCGTGGGAGCGTTCCCGCCACATCGAGATCCCCGCCGCCGTTGCCGCAGCACCGCCGCGACCAGGGGGTTTGCGTATCGCCTTCCTGATTTACCGGGGTAATCCCCGTTGTGGGGGCCAGGGGGTCTACACCAGGCATCTCACCCGGGAATTGGTCGCGCTGGGGCACTCGGTCGAGGTGTTCGCCGGGCCACCGTGGCCTGAGCTCGACCCCGGAGTGGGCTTCACCCCCGTGCCCGGGCTCGATCTCTACCGCGACCCCGATCCGTTCCGGGTCCCGCATCCCCGGGAATTCACGAGCCGCGACGATTGGGTGGAGTTCGGCATCATGTGCACGGCCGGATTCGGGGAGCCGCTGGTCTTCTCGCGGCGGGCCCGAGCCCTGCTGGGCGCTCGACGGGACGACTTCGACGTGGTCCACGACAATCAATGCCTGGGCACGGGAATGCTCGGGATGGTCGAAGACGGGTGGCCGCTCCTGACCACGCTGCACCACCCGATTACGGTCGACCGCCAGCTCGCCCTGTCGCACACGACGAACCTGTGGCAGCGCTTCACCACGAAAAGGTGGTTCGGGTTCCTGGGCATGCAGGTCCGCGTGGCACGTTCCCTGCCGGCAGTCGTCACCGTCTCCAATTCCTCGCGCAAGGACATCGCGGCGCAGATGCAGGTGCGTCCCGAGCGCATGACGGTCGTCCCGGTCGGGGTCGATCACACCGTGTTCTGCCCGCGCCCGGGCGTCATCGCCACGCCGGGCCGGATCATGGTGACCTCTTCGAGCGACGTGCCCATGAAGGGTCTGGTTCCCCTCCTCGAAGCTGTCGCCAAGCTTCGTACCGAGCGTGACGTTGAGCTGATCGTCATCGGGCGGCCCCGTGAGGGTGGGCGGGTGGACAAGGCCATCACACGCCTCGGCCTGACCGATGTCGTGCATTGCGTCAGTGGCATCAGCGACTACGACCTGGCCGGCCTCTACGGGCAAGCCGAGGTCGCCGTCGTTCCGTCTCTCTACGAGGGGTTCTCCTTGCCGGCCATCGAGGCGATGGCGTGCGGGGTGGCCGTCGTCGCCACGACCGGAGGCGCGCTGCCCGAAGTCGTGGGCGCTGACGGCGAGACCGGGCTCCTCGTACTGCCCGACGATCCCGGGGCCCTGGCCGGGGCCATCGCGCGCCTGCTCGACGACGCCGACCTGCGGGCGCGTCTGGGGGCGGCGGGACGAGAGCGCGTGATCAGCCGCTTCACCTGGGAGGTGACGGCGGCCGGTACGGCTGCCTGCTACGAAGCGTTGCTCGACGGAAAGCCGTTGCCGGGGTCGCCGCCCGTGGCCGAGCCGGTGGACGCAGCGACAACGGCACTGTCGAAGGGAGACGTCGGATGCTGACCGTGGACTATGACAAGCTCGGCGTGCGCCCGGGCGATCGCCTCTTGGATCTCGGGTGCGGGTTCGGCCGGCATGCATTCGAGGCGGCCCGGCGCGGTGCCTCGGTGGTCGCGCTCGATGCCGGGCCCGAGGAAGTGGCCCAGGTGCGTGGCACGTTGGGCGCCATGGTGGAGGCGGGGGAGCTCGCGGCTGACCATCCGGCGTCCGCCGTGCAGGGTGATGCGCTGGCCCTGCCGTTTCCCGACGCGTCGTTCGATCGCGTCATCGCCTCAGAGGTGCTCGAGCACATCCCCGACGACGTAGCGGCCATGCGCGAGCTGGCGCGGGTGCTGCGTCCCGGGGGAACCATGGCCGTCACGGTGCCGCGCTGCGGTCCCGAGGCGATCAATTGGGCCCTCTCGGATGAGCCACGTGCGGATCTATCGTCGCTCCACGCTCGAACGCCGGCTGGCGTCGACCGGATTGCAGCCCACCGGGTTCCACCACGCCCACGGCCTCCACTCGCCCTACTGGTGGCTGCGCTGCGTCGTCGGCCCCGGCAACGACACCAACCGGGCGGTCGAGGCCTATCACAAGGTCCTGGTGTGGGACATCGTCAAGGCTCCCTTCGTCACGCGCGCCGCCGACCGCGTGCTGAGCCCGCTCATCGGGAAGAGCCTGGTGCTCTATCTGACCAAGCCGCAGACAGCAGTGGCCGGGGTTCCCGAGACACGGCCCAACGTCGCACGGGGCGTGCCCGGACGTCGAGGTCCCGCCGCCTCGAAGCAGGGGGCCGCCGCATGACGACTGAGCACCTTCGTTCTGACGAGAGCACGATCCCCGAGGTTCCCGGCGTCCTCAGTTCCGCCGACGTTCTGGCCACCGCCCACGCCATTGTCACTGTGCAGCGGGCCGACGGCATGATCCCCTGGTTCGAGGGGGGCCACTGCGATCCGTGGAACCACGTGGAAGCAGCCATGGCCCTCTCGGCCTGTGGGCTCACCAAGGAGGCGATGGCGGCCTACCGCTGGTTGGCCGACCGTCAGCTGCCCGACGGAAGCTGGTTCAACTACTACCAGGGTGCGGGGGTAAAGGATCAGCGGCTGGACACCAACGTGTGCGCCTACCTGGCCGCAGGGGCCTGGCACCATCACCTGATCACCGGTGATGTGGAGTTCCTGGGTGAGCTGTGGCCCACCATCCAACGAGGCATCGACTTCATCCTTCGCTGGCAGCAACCCGATGGCTCGGTCCGCTGGTCGTTGGACGCCTCGGGTCGCCCCGAGGGCTATGCCCTCCTGACCGGATCCTCGTCGATATACCACTCCATGCGGTGTGCGGTGGCGGTGGCCGAATGTCTGGCCAAGGACCGTCCCGACTGGGAACTGGCGGCGGGTCGCCTCGGCCACGCCGTGGCGCACCACCCCAATGCCTTCGCCCCCAAGGTCGAGTTCGCCATGGATTGGTACTACCCGATGCTCTCGGGGGCTCTCGAAGGAGAAGCCGGCCGCCGTCGCCTGGCCGAGGGTTGGTCGACCTTCGTCCTCGAGGGGCGCGGCGTGCGGTGCGTCTCCACGGGCGACTGGGTCACGGCTGCCGAGACGGCGGAGTGCGTGCTGGCCCTCGATGCGTTAGGCATGGCCCGCCATGCACGCGACCTCTTCGTGGCCGGCCAGAACCTGCGGCTGGCCGACGGGTCGTACTGGACCGGGATGGTCTATCCCGAGCGGGTCACGTTTCCCGAGAACGAGCGGACGACCTACACGTTCGGAGCGATGGTGCTGGCGGCCGACGCACTCTCGAACACGACCCCCGCCGCGGGCCTGTTCCGTGGCGAATGCCTGCCTGCGCCGCTGGACCTGGCCGAGCCCCACTGTGCCGAACCCGGCGCGATGGGTTGTACCGCAGCCTGATCGCCGCACCTACGAGGTGGGCGGCGCCACCCGGCGCAGGACGCGCAGGCTCCCGCATGCGCCATCTTCGGTGAACTCGCCGGAGGCCAGGGCGGCGCAAAAGAGCTCATAGGGCGGTCGGCCACCGTCGGCGGGGTCGGGGAAGACGTCGTGGATGGCCAACCAACCGCCGAGGACGACCCATGGTGCCCATCCTCGATAGTCGGCCCACGCCGGGGCCTCCCCGTGCCCGCCGTCAATGAAACAGAAAGCCAACGGATGCCGCCAGCGCGCCGCCACCGTGGGGGAGTCGCCCACCACTCCGACCACGGAACCTTCGAGGGTGGTGTCGGTGACCGCCCGTCGCCAGTGCGCCAGGGTGTCGATCTGGCCCAGGTCGGGGTCGACCAGGTCTGCTTCATGGTGTTCCCAGCCGGGCTGGTTCTCTTCGGACCCGCGGTGGTGGTCGACCGAGAAGAGGACGGCTCCGGTCGCTTCCGCCGCGGCGCCCAGGTAGAGCGTGGACTTCCCGCACCAGGCGCCGATCTCGACGAACGTCGGGGGCGAGGACCCGGCGAGCGCGGCGTCACCAGCCCGTAGGGCAGCAAGCAGCAGCGCCTCGCCTTCGTCGTCGGGCATGAAGCCGCGGGTGTGGCGCGCCGCCTTGACCACGTCCTGCACCCGCGCCGTCTCGGCGGCGCAGTGTCGGGGAACGGTGTTCGTCACCAGCCGGGGGTCACTCGTGACAACGCCGCCGCGAAGTCGCTCATGTCGCTCCCGTTGCGGCCAGAGCAGCCCGGAAGCTGTCGGCCAATCGAGCGCGCTCGCGGCCGGCAAAGGCGACATTGACGTTGAGCCGCTCGACGGACTGTGCGACGCGGCGAGGTCCCGACGCAAGGGGATGGTCGGCCAGAAACTGCACCACGGTCTGCGCGAACGCGGCGTCGCCGCAGAGGGCAGGAATGGCCTCGGCGATCCGTACATGGGCATTCTTGGGGAATCGTTCGAGGATGAAGTCCCATGATTCGGTCACGCGGCGCCAGATGACCTGCCCGGCGACCCGATTTGCCACGAGTGCGGCGATGACGATCCATCCGTTCTGGCTTCGTACCTCGGTCATGGCCAATTCGAAGGTGCGCTCCGCCAGGTCCGTGTCCGGGAACGCGCACAGGGCATTGAGCGACCGCATTTCCTCCTGTGGCGTCGAGGCAGCCCGGTAGCGCTCCAAGAGCGCGTCGTAGTCTCCCGGCCGCAAGAGCCGGGCCACGACGGAGAGGGTGGCGGCCTCGACGTCGGCCGGGATCGGATCGCCGTTGCCGCCGCCGAGAGGTGATTCGTCGAACCGCCGGGCGGCTTCCGCACGCACGTCGGCATCGGCGCCGACGGTGCCGAGCAGGCTGATGGCGAGCGATCGCAGGGTCGGCGTGCGGTCCCCCTCTCTGGGGAGCGCCTCGAAGCCGAGGTGCCGGTACTGCGGACCGACGAGCGCCTCGACGACCTGGCGGAGCGCGGTTAGGTCGTCATCGCCCACGATTCGCCGCACGAGCTGCAGGGCGGCCGCCACCGGTGCCCACGGCGTCGGGTCTGGTTCGAGTCCCAACTTGGCCGCGAGGATCAAGAACTCCTCGAGCGTCGAGTGGCCGGCGAGTGTGGTGGCCCAGGTGTCCGCGAGCAGGTTGGCGCGCTCGAGCGGGGTCAGTTCGGACAAGTGGTCGGCCAGGGCCAGACGATGTTTGGCCTCGTAGCCGACCCTGAAGACGCCCCACCCGCCCGCATTGACCACGGCGAGGCCCTGATGCGCCTCTTCGAGGTGGACCGGCTTGGCATCGAGGACGAGCTTGTGCGCCGGCGCCCCCGGGGCCCCGTCCACGGCGAGCGAGCGCACGGCGAGGGGGACGTTCCACACGTCGCCGATGGACGAAGCGAAGCCGTCGGGAACCTCACCGTACGAGAACGGCCGCTGTTCAAGCGTATCGCCGCGCAACGAGACGAGCGGGTGCCCGCCCTGGAGGATGAACGTGTTCATGACGTCTCGTACGGGCTCTCCACTGGCATCTTCGAGGGCATCCCACAAGTCGGTGGTCACCGTGTTGGCGTACGCATGCGCCTTCAGATACGTCCGTACCCCATCACGGAATACGTCCGGCCCGATGTACTGTTCGAGCATGCGCAGCACGGCGCAGCCCTTCTCGTAGGTCAAGAGGTCGAACATGCCCTCGGCCTCCTTGGGCGGTCCGACGGGGTATTCGATGGGTCGGGTGGCGTGCACGCCGTCGATGGCCAGGGCCGCTTCGCGCGATGGAGCGAAGCCCACCCAGCGGTCCCACGATGGGCGGAACGCGTCGACGCAGAGTGTCTCCATGAACGTGGCGAACGCCTCGTTGAGCCAGATGCCCTCCCACCATCCCATCGTCACGAGGTCACCGAACCACATGTGGGCCAACTCGTGGGCGACCACATCGGCCACCCGTTCCAACTCGGCGCGGGACGCGTTGGTGGGATCGATCAACAGGGCGCTGTCCCTGAACGTTATGCAGCCCAGGTTCTCCATGGCACCGGCGGCGAAGTCCGGGATGGCGACCAGGTCGAGCTTCTCCCCCGGGTAGGGGATGTTGAAGTACTCGGTGAAGAAGCGAAGCGAGAAGGCGCCGATCGCCAGAGCGAAGTCGGCCAGGTGCCGCTTCCCCGGAGGGAAGACGACACGAAGCGGAACGCCGTCGACGTCGACCGTATCCGTCGTCTCCAACTCTCCGACGATGAAGGCCACCAAGTAGGTCGACATCTTCATGGTGGGCGAGAAACGCACGACGCTCTTGTCGCCCACGCGCCGTACGTCGACGATCGGTGAGTTGGAAAACGCATCGACGTCTCGATCGATGGTCAAGGAAACCTCGAACACGGCCTTGCGATCGGGTTCGTCCCAGCACGGAAAGGCCCGGCGGGCGTCGACCGACTCGAACTGGGTGGTGGCGATGGTGTGGGTTTCGCCGGCTTCATCTGTGTAGGTGGAGCGATAGAATCCGCGCAGCTTGTCGTTGAGCGTGCCGGTGAAGCGGCAGGTCACGCTGCACGAGCCCGGTGCGATCGGCGAAGCGGGGTGAAAGATCACCTGTTCCAGCTCGTCCTCGAAGGTGACGGAGCACCCGATCACCTCCCCGGCCTCGGTGCGCACTTCCACATCGCTCACCGCGAGCTCGGCCGCGTTGAGCACCATCCGATCGACCGTCTCGTGCACCACGACGTCGATCTCCACCGTTCCCGAAAAGGTGGCCGACCCCACTTCGGGTTGGATCTCTATCCGATAGACAAGCGGCTCG
>Ga0302180_10003929_pt1 | contig 11103 bp, 9 predicted proteins | sample I_Palsa_E3_2_FD_200575 | JGI IMG/M metagenome (GOLD analysis project Ga0302180, IMG submission 200575) | Peat permafrost microbial communities from Stordalen Mire near Abisko, Sweden - I_Palsa_E3_2 | ecosystem: Environmental > Terrestrial > Soil > Palsa > Peat permafrost | place: Sweden: Abisko... | reverse complement strand
ATCGAAGCTTTTCTCCGTCTCGATACGCAGGGAACCAAAGTAGTTGTAGGCGACGGTCCACAATTAGCGGCTCTGCGCGCGACCTATCCTGAAGCGGTTTTCGCTGGCGTGCGTTCGGGTGAGGAGCTGGCGCGGTACTACTCCGCTGCCGACGTGCTGGTTTTTCCAAGCAAGACGGACACTTTCGGCTTAGTGACGCTGGAGGCCCTGGCTTGCGGGACGCCCGTCGCCGCATTTAATGAACTGGGCCCCCGCGCGGCAGTCGGTGCGAGCGGTGCCGCCTGCCTGGACGAAGATCTTGATGCCGCCATTCAGGGCGCCATGAAAATTCCCCGTGAGCGCTGTCGTACTCATGCACTAAAATTCTCCTGGGCCAACAGTGCCCGAAGTCTTCTAACCGGTCTCGCCCCTTGCAATGCGACTGCAGCCGGACGCCCGCTCAACGCGATGCTTGCGGGATGACGAGCTCCATAGTAAATGGCTTCGACCGAGGATCTCATATTAGAATCGCTCGGTTCGCGCTTTTACAGCGGCGGTTACCGCGTGGAGAAGGGATCATCAATCGAGCAACCCGTTGCACTAAATCAGCTGCGGCCATATAGGAACGAGCAGCGTCTGTGCAGTTGAGGGTTCTTCGATGAAAGAGCATCAAGTTACGTTTCCCTCAGGTTCGCTCAAGCTGGAGGGTCTTCTCGCCACTCCGGACGCGGTCGCGACAGTGCGTGGCGGCGTCGTATGCCATCCGCATCCGCTGTACGGCGGTTCGATGTACAACAACGTCGTCGATTCAGTGCTGGCGGCGATGTGGAAGAAGGAATGGGCGACGCTCCGCTTCAATTTCCGCGGGGTGGGCGCGAGCGAAGGTGAGCACGGCGGTGGCGTCGGCGAGGCCGAAGACGCAGCGGCGGCAGTGGCTTATCTCACGACTCAGCCGGGTATCCACAAGGATGGCGTGGTGCTCGCCGGCTACTCTTTCGGGTCGATCGCCGCGATGGCGGCGGCGCCGAAGATCGCGAACCTCGGCGCGTTGGTACTGGTCGCCTTGCCGCTTAAAATGGCCGATGTACGGGCGCTCAAGGACTTCGCCGGACCCATCGTGATGGCGGCGGGCGACGGCGACATGTATTGCCCTGCGCCTCAACTTGAAGCGTTACATAAAGAGTTGGGAGCGCGCGCACAACTGCGGATTATCGCGGGAGCCGACCATTTCTTCGGCGGTTTCGAGGTCGAACTGGCGGAAGCAATCGAGTCCATGCTCCGTGCGATCTGACCGGGCAAATCGAATCAATGGGGTAGGGGCGGGACTGGCGGCATAACGGCCGAAGTCGCAGATCGTTTGACCGCTGCCGAAGTTGACGGAGCAATGGACTCGGCGCCGGCTTTCGCTGGTGAGGATGTTTCCGGCGGCGTCGGGAGCGGCACCAGCGGCGGCTCGGAAGTCTCGGCAGGTGCGTTGAGCGTGGCTTCCCAAATCGCGTAAAACGGGTCGCTCCGATCGCTCTTCGCGAGTTCGATGATCCGCGCAATCGTTGCCCGCAGGTCGCCGTGCTCGATCCGCTGGAGTGCGGCGAAATTGTTGAGGTCGTGGAAGTAGAGCAGATAGTTGAGCAGAACCGCGTTGTTCAGCTTTTCGCGGTCGAGATCGAAACGTTCAAGGCCCGAAAGGCTGGGTTTGAGCGCGGCGTAATCCCGATTGATTTCGGCAAAGATCGGCTCGCGTTGCTTCAGAATCTCATCCCGGGGCAGACCGCTCTGATAGAGCCGTAAGAGTCGCGCTTCCTCCTGCAACAGGAAAGCGGAGAATTTGAGGTCGCTGTCGTAAACGCCGCGCGCGGCGATCGCGTCGGCAGAACTCGCGCCCTCGGTTTCAGTGAAGAAATCGACCGCGCCGCGGCTGCCGACGTATGTTGCCGCCGACTCGTCAAACATCACATCGCTGGCGAGAAAGTAAGTGCGATGGAACAGTTCGTGGATAATCACCCCAGCCAACTCGACGCGATCGAGGCGGAGCAGATTCGACAGCAATGGGTCATCGAAGAAGCCGAGGCTGGAGAACGCGATGGCCGATCGCACGTGTGTATCGAAGCCCTGAGCTTCGAGATCGGCGGCCTCGGCGTTGGCGCGATCATGACTGAAGTAGCCGCGATACGGGACCGCGCCGACGATCGGAAACCACCACGTATAGGGCGTCAGCGAAGTGCGCGGAGCCGCCATAACGATCCAGACGATGGCGCCCGAATCCACCTGAGTGACTGTCCGGTACGCGCCGCCGACGTTCAGGCCTAGCCGATCGGCGGCGAACTTGCGCACGGCCAGCACGGTCTCGAGTTTGGCGCGCGTGTCCTCAGCTAGATTCGGCCGTGAGAGCACCTGGCTGATTGGCTTGCGATGCCAAAGTAGCCGGCCGCCCTCGTACGCTGCTCGCGTCAGATAGCCGATGTCGCATCCGGCGAGGATCGTTGCAGCGGCAATCGCGATCGCGATCGGCCGCAGCGGCGCCAATATCAGGCGATCGAAACAGCCGCGTGCGCGAACCATCACCGAGTGGATCAGTTAGTCCACTGCCTCGCGCACCGCATCGGAGGCTGCGGCGTATTGAAGCTGAAAGAGCCTGCGATAAAGTCCCGGCCGGTTGAGTAGTTCCTCGTGAGTACCGCTTTCGCGCAGCACGCCGTTGCTTAAAACCATGATCCGATCGGCGCGCTCGATGGTCGAAAGCCGATGGGCGATCACCAGTGCGGTCCGACCAGTTAGCAATTGATCGAGGGCAATCTGGATCAACCGCTCGGTTTCGCTGTCAACGCTGGAGGTCGCCTCGTCCATTACGAGGATGCGCGGGTCGTAGGCGAGCGCTCGCGCGAACGAGAGCAGTTGGCGCTGGCCGCTGGAGAGATTCGCGCCGCGTTCATGAATCTCCTGGTGAATCCCGCTGGGCATCCGCTCGACGAAGCGCATCGCCTGCGAGCGGGTGAGAGCGTCGATCAGATTGTGATCGCTCAAGTCACTGCGGCCCAGACGCACGTTCTCCGCGATGTCGCCGGCGAACAGGAAGACGTCCTGCTGCACCAGCCCGATTGTCCGCCGCAGATCCGCAAGGTCCCACTCACGCACGTCAACCCCATCAACCAGGATGCGGCCGGAGGTGACGTCATAGAAGCGGTTGAGCAGCTTGATGATAGTGGTTTTGCCCGAACCGGTGGGACCCACGATCGCGATCTTCTGGCCCGCATCGACGTGGAAGCTCAGGTCGCGCAGCACCGGCTCGCCCTTGCGATACTCGAAGCTCACGCGGTCGAACACGATCGATCCGCGTCCTCCCGCCACCCGCTTGGGCTCGGCCGGACTGGCAATCGTCGCCGGCGTCTCCATCAGGGCTTCCAGCCGCTCGACCGCCGCCAGCGCGGACTGCAAAGTGGTGTACTTCCCCGAGATGTCGCGCAATGGCGTGAAGAACATCTGCGCGTACTGAATGAATGCGACCAGCGTGCCGAGGCCAATCAGGTGATGCATTTCCTCGCCGCCGCCGATCCACAGGATGATCGCGATAGTGATCGAACTCAGCGCTTCGACCGACGAGAACTGTCCGGCGTCGTAAATGTTCGCCATCCGCTGCGAGTCGCGGCTTTTGGCGTTGAGTTCCTCGAATTCGCGGAAACTCTCACGCTCACGGGTGAAAAGCTGGACGATCGCCATCCCGCTGAGCGACTCCGACAGATAGGAGTTGAGGGCCGAGAGCCGTTCGCGGATCTGGCGATAAACGGTGCGCGATCGCACGCGGAAGTAGTTAAGAATCAGGAGCAGGGGAGGGATCGCGCATAACGACCACAGCGCCAGATGCGGACTGAACCAGAACATTATTGCGACGATGCCGCAGAGTGTCAGCAGGTCCACGAACAGGGTGAGCGAGCCGGCGCTGAACATTTCGTTGATGGCGTCGATGTCGGTGGTCATCCGGCTGACCAGACGGCCGACCGGCGTGCGATCGAAAAACGCCATTGGAAGCCGCTCGACATGACGGAAGAGCGCCAGGCGCAGGTCGGAAAGGCTGTACTGGGAGACCATCATGGTCAAATAGAACTGGCCGTAGAAGGTGACGAACTCGCCGAGCAGCAGGAGCACGTATAGCGCGCCCATCACGATCATTCCGTGACCGTGCGAATAGGTGAGCGTGGAGGCGAGCCAGGCCGGCGGATTCGATCGGCGTGCAGCCAGAAAGATATCGATGGTCAGCTTGATCACGTAAGGCTGGAGCAGCGCGAAGATCGAGTTGAGCGGCATCAGCACTACCGACATCCAGAACAGGCGCCGATAAGGCCGCACGTAAGTCCAGACCCATCGCAACAGCCGGCCATCGTAGGCCCGCCCGATTTCTTCCTCTGCCTCAATTCGCATGATAATCAGCCGCCCGCGAAATCGTCCTCAATAACCTGCCAGCTCTTCTTCGAGTAATTGACGGCGGAACAATTCGGCATAAATGCCACGCCGGGCCATCAGTTCCTCATGAGTGCCCCGCTCCGCGATTATCCCATCATCGAGCACCACAATATGGTCGGCGTCGCGGACGGTGGACGCGCGATGCGCCACGACGATCGTCGTACGATCGCTGACACTCTCTTCCAGGCTGTGCAGAACGGCCCTTTCGGTTTCGGTATCGACGCTCGAAAGCGCGTCATCCAGCACCACGATCGCCGGATCGTAGTTGAGCAGGCGCGCGATTGTCATGCGCTGCTTCTGTCCGCCGGAAAGCGACATCCCGCGCTCGCCGACTACGGTATCGAGTCCGTGCGGCATCACGGCGATATCGCCGTCGAGACCCGCGATCCGGGCCTCCGCCTAGATTTCGGCGATCGGCGTCGCGATCCTTCCGAATGCGATATTGCGCGCAATCGTGTCTGAAAAGAGCATCGGTTCCTGCGGCACCATGCCGATGGTCTTGCGCAATGCTCTCAACGGGAGATCGCGGATATCGCGGCCGTCGAGCAGGATGCGCCCGTCAGTAGGCTCGATCAAGCGCGCGAGCAGCTTCACCATCGTCGATTTGCCCGCGCCGGTGCGGCCGACGATCGCGAGTTTGCCGCCCGCCGGCACCTTCACGCCGATGTTGCGAAGTGCCCAGCGAGGCACGTCGCCGGTGCCGCCATTGTTGCCGTTGACGCCCGCCGCAGAGCCGTTGCCATGCGCAGCGAGGCCGTTGGCGAAGTAACTGAATGAGACATTTTCCCACTCGACCGAGCCGGCGATCTCCAGGCGGGCTTCGTCACCCGCGACGCTCGGCGTCGGCACGGCGGCGAAGATTTCCTCAAGCCGCTTCATCGAGGCGCGTCCGCGCTGGTAGATAGAGAGCGTCCAGCCGAACGAAACCGTCGGCCACGCGAGCGCACTCAGATAACCCATGAACGCGACGATGTCCCCGATGGAGATCACGCTCGCCCGCACCAACATCCCGCCGTAGATCAAAACGATCATGACCGAGGTGCCGACGGTGCCCTTGATGATCGGCATGAGCGCGCCGCGGACCCGCGCCAATGCGAGGCCTTGCTGGTTGTATTCCTCGTTGGCGGCGCGAAAGCGCTGCGCTTCGTGATCCTCGAGCGTATATGCCTTCACGACGTGGATGCCGGACAGGCTTTCCTGCACCTTGGAGCCGATGGCAGCGAGGCCCTCCTGCACGCTCAGGCTGCGATTCATCAACGCGCGCGTCAGCCGGCGCATGACGAAAAAGAGCATCGCATACGGAATCATCGCGGCGCCGGTCAACCGCGGGCTGAGCGTGAACATGAAGATGAGCGCGAAAAAAAACGTGACGGGAACAGTGGTCAGGCTGAGCGCGCCCATGCCGACCATCATGCGCACCGCGCCGAGGTCGTTGATCATGCGGGACATCAGGTCGCCGGTCTTGATTCGTTGGTAAAAGACCTGGTCGAGGTTGCACAGATGCGTAAACAGGTCGTTGCGCAGATCGTACTCGACGTCGCGGCCGCAGTTGAAGATTACAAAGCGCGAAAACCATCGCGCCACGCCCATCGCGATCGCGACGACGATCATTAATTCGGTGAGATGCACCAGGCGCGCGTAATCGCCGCGATTGATCGCGTTGGTGGCCTCGCCGCTGAGGCGTGGAATTACGGTGAGCAGGACGGCCGTGGCGATCGTGCAGAGAATGCCGAAGACGTACCGGTGCCAGTAGCGGCGGATGTAGGAAAAAAGGCGTTGCATATCGCAACTCCTACGTTATCAAACACGCCGGTTAAAATCGCCATGTAAGGGGTCAGCGCGGATGGAGCGTTTTCAGCCGGCGCTCGTACGCCTTCGCATATTTGAGGAACACATAAAAGGATGCGGTCATCGCGGCATAGAGCCCGCGTCCGCCATCCAGGAAGCCGCCGCGGATGATGTAGAAATTGAAGAATCGCCACAACGCGTGCGTGAACATCTGCACGGCAGCGAAAGGCGAGGGCTTCATTTCGGCCGCCCCGCGCGTACTGAAGCGGTTGATGGTAGCGACGTGGTCGGCGATATCGCGGTAACTGAAGTGCAGGATCGGCGCGGCGAGGCGTTCGACGCGGCCATTCACGACTACCTTGTCATGCGGATCGACGCCGCCGATATGCCCGCGATCGCGGCGAAAAAGGCGCACCGGGCGGTCATGGTAAATGGGTCGCGTGTAGTAATGGCCGAGGTGATAGAGCACGCGCCGAATCCGGTAGCCGTCGGCGGTGGTGGGTGCGGAGATCGTCCGGACAATCTCGGCACCCAGATCGTGAGTCGCCTGCTCGTCAGCGTCGAGTAGCAGGACCCATTCGCAGGTCGCGTGGTCGAGCGCGATCTGCTTTTGGCGGACGTAGTCGGTGAATGGCTGATCGAAGACTCTGGCGCCGAGGCCCTTGGAGATCTCGACAGTGCGATCGGTTGAATTCGAATCGACCACGATCAACTCGTCGCAAAAGGAGGCGCTCGCGAGGCATTGGCCGATCAGTTGCTCCTCGTCGCGAGTGATCACGATCAGAGAGATCGTCGGGCGTGGCGTCATCTATGATGCGCGGTCTTTACGCCGGCAGCGTTAATCGAAAGCGTCATCTGATCGTTCGTTGCGGTTGCCACCTAATGCAGGTGGGTTTCTTCGTGCTCTTGCGAGAGATGAGCGATTACGTTGGCGGCGACGGCCTTAAAGGCCTCGCTCACCGGATGTTCGGGATGAGCGGCGACGAGCGGATTGGCAGTATCGCCTCCCTCGCGCAATTCGGCGGTAATCGGGATCTCTCCCAGAAACGGTACGCCCAACGAAGTTGCGAGGCGCGCGCCGCCGCCATGCGCAAAGATCTCGTGACGGCTGCCGCACTTACGGCACAGGTGGTAGCTCATGTTCTCGATTACGCCGATCACGGGAACTTTGACCTCGTCGAACATCGCGACGCCGCGCCGCACGTCGAGCAAGGCGATCTCCTGCGGCGTCGTCACGATCACCCCGCCATCGAGGGCGACCCGTTGCGTAATCGTCAGTTGGGCATCGCCGGTCCCGGGCGGCAGGTCAATCACCAGGCAGTCGAGGTCGCCCCATTCGACGTTGTAGAGGAACTCGGTTTCGAGCTTCGCCACCATCGGACCGCGCCAGATGACCGGGCTCGCGTCGTTCAGGAACAACGCCATCGAGACATAACGGATGCCGAAGCGCTCCATCGGCACGATCCGCCGATCCTTGGTTACTGCAACCTGACCCTGTCCCTCGCCGACCATCATCGCGACGCTCGGCCCGTAAACGTCAGCGTCCATCAGGCCGATTCGCCAGCCCAGCGCGCGCATCGCAAGTGCGAGGTTCACCGCGACGGTCGATTTGCCGACGCCGCCCTTGCCGCTCGCGACAGCGACGATATGGCGTACCCCAGGAATCGGTCGCTTCTGCGCGGCGCCTGCGACCACTTTCGGTGGCGGCGCCGCCTCGATATCGATCTTAATTGGGAGGCCGGCCGCCATCGCCGCGACGGTCCTTCTGATTTCGCCGGTCACCGCGTCGATCACCTCGGGCTTGGCCGACGGTGCCGTCAGAATCACCGTGATACCCGCGCCGGCGACCTCGATATCCTTGATCATGCCGAACGACACGATATCGCGGCTAAAGCCGGGGTATTTGATCTTCTTGAGTTCGGCGAGGATTTCTTGGGGAGTTGGCATGCAGTACTTCTAATGTGTCACGTGATCCAGCGGCGCTTCATTCAATTTGCGCGCGCCCGCGTTTGGCAGGCGCGATCAATTGAGAAGAGATGGTATCATTCCAGCGTGACCGGCAAAACGACATCCGCTCCGGCCTTCACGCGCCGCGCCTTCGTTTCCGACATAATGACCTGGCAGTACGAGGCCGCCGACCGCTTCGCACTCCATCTCGAACACGACCGCGAGTTCATCCCATGGATGGCGGCGCGCGGCATCAATGCGTTTTCCTACATCCGCCACGAGCGCGACAGCCGCCTGAAGATTGACGAGTTGCTGCCGCTCTTGAACCAGAACGGTATTGCGTCGGAGTACGGCGGCCACGTGCTGCAACTCCTGATGCCACGCCACCGCTTCGCGACGAATCCCGAGTTCTTTCCGGTCGGCGCTGACGGCGAGCGCAATCCGCGCGGAAATCTGTGCCCGTCGAACGACGAAGCGATCGCGCTTGTTCGCGAAGGCGCGATCCAATACATGCGCGAGAATCCCGAGTGCGCGCTGCTGCACATCTGGGGCGCCGACGTGTGGGACGGGGCGTGGTGCCGATGTGCGCAATGCTCGCAGCTTTCGCCGCAACGCCAGTATATGGCGGTCGTAAATGCGATCGCGGCCGCTCTTACGAAGGGTCCCGCTGTCGCGACGCCGGTCGCGTATCTTGCCTATCACGACACTATCGATCCGGTTGCCGACCTGGATCCGCTGCCAAATGTCTCTTTCGAATGGGCACCTCGTGAGCGCTGCTACAGCCATGCGATTGACGACTCCGCCTGCAATGTCAATCCGCGTTACCTCGAATCGCTCAAGCGCTATATGGAAATTTTCGATGGCCGCGGCCACGTCTTCGAGTATTACGCCGACGCGATCCTGTTCGGCGGGCTCGGCGTGGCCACGCCCGCGATTATCGTGCGCGACCTCCGAGCGTATTGCGCCCTCGGTATCACGAGTATCTCGTGTCTGACCTTCGGCGCTTACAGCGTGCTCGCCTACCCGGTGAATCTCGAAGTCTTTGCTCGTGCGACGCACTCGCCCGACTTCGATCCCGAGGCGGCGCTCGCGGATGTCGCCGCACGGCGACATCCGCGATGCGCCCCGGAGATGAGCGCGGCGTATCGCGCGCTCGCGCGCGCGTCCGCGCTCATCCTGGACGGCGGCGGCGACGTGATGCGTCCGCCGCTGCTGACGGCAGCGCCCGCAGCTGCAGGCGCTGCCGTCTCGCACCCGCCGCTCGCGGCGGGCGCCAGCCAGGGATATCGCGTGCGCGACTTGCGTCGCGCACGCGATATCCTCGATGAAGCGTGCGCCGCCGCCGACCATATCGTCGGCGGCGCACGCGACCAATTCACGGCGGCCGAGCGCGCCCTATGGCAGTACGGCCGCGAAGTCGTGGACGGGATCGCGGATTACGTCGAGGCTGCGGCGTTAATCGGCGATGACTGGCGCCGACGCGGCAGTGACGCCATCGATCGCATCGGCGAGGCCGTCACACACGTGCGTGACATCGATCTGCCACTGAAAGGGACCTGGGGCGCTTACGATATCGAATGGGTTCGCAACATCTGGATGACTGCGTTGCGCCGCCGCTTCGGCAACTTAGAAGCGTAACCGCTCGACTAATCTAACCAAAGATTGCCACCTTCCAGGCGATGAAAGTGAGTATTCGCTGATGAGTCTGCCGCTTGACGGGATCCGCGTGATTGACCTCGGCCAGATTTTCGCTGTGCCCTATTGCACACTGCAACTCGCCTATCTCGGCGCCGAGGTCATCAAGATCGAGCCCCCCGGAAGCGGCGAGCATCTGCGTCGCCCCGGATCTTCGCCGGGCGGCGTCAATTACTCATTCCTGATGCTCAATCCCAACAAGAAATCGGTGACGCTCAACCTCAAACACCCGGACGGCCGGGCGCTTCTGCTCAAACTCCTCGAATCCGCCGATATACTTACCGAAAACTATTCCGCCGGCGTGATGGACTCGCTCGGGCTTGGCTACCAGACCATGCGTGAGCACTTTCCACGGCTCATTTTCGCGTCGATCAAGGGCTACGGCTCCGACGGCACCTGGGCTCGCCTCGGCGCGATGGATAGCACGCTTCAGGCCGCATGCGGCCTCATCAGCGTCACTGGGTTTCCCGATCGGCCGGGAGTGCGCACGCCGGCGACCTTTATAGATATGGCAAGCGGCAGCCATCTCGTCAGCGGGATTCTTGCCGCCCTCATTCAGCGCGGACGCACCGGGCGCGGCCAGTTGGTAGAAGTTTCGATGCTCGACGTGTGCATTCCTTCGATGACCGGCCTGATCGCCAACGAACTCGAAGGCAAGCCTTGCGACCGGGTCGGCAATCGCCATCGCAACGCCTGTCCTTCGAATATCTATCCCTGCGCCGACGGCGACCTCATGATCTTCTGCCTGACCGAGCCGCATTGGCGCTCGTTGGCCAGATTGATGGGGCGCGAGGAACTGATCGAGTCGCCTCGTTACAAGGATCATGCGAGCCGCTACAGAATTGTTGGCGAAGTGGATGGCCTCGTTGGCCAGTGGACGAAGCTGCATCGCCGCGGCGATCTGGTTACGCTCTTCATCGATCATGGGATTCCCTGCGCTCCGGTCCGATCGGTCGCTGAAGTCACCGCCGATCCTGAACTCGAGCGGCGCCGGATGCTTATCGGTAGTGAGTCGGTCACCCGCGGCAAAATCAAGGTGATGGGCACGCCGCTCAAGATCACCGCCGCCGAGACACGCGACGACGCGCTCATCGATCGTCCGCTCTCGCCGCCTCCCGCGCTGGGCGAGCATACCGCGGAGGTGCTGGCCACTGTCGGCATCGACGAGGCCGAACTGTCGCGACTCCGCGCGAGCGGCATCATCTGAACTGTTCTGTCGCCTGAACAGCGCCCGAAACG
>Ga0302180_10003924_pt1 | contig 11110 bp, 13 predicted proteins | sample I_Palsa_E3_2_FD_200575 | JGI IMG/M metagenome (GOLD analysis project Ga0302180, IMG submission 200575) | Peat permafrost microbial communities from Stordalen Mire near Abisko, Sweden - I_Palsa_E3_2 | ecosystem: Environmental > Terrestrial > Soil > Palsa > Peat permafrost | place: Sweden... | reverse complement strand
AATGCGGCGCGAATGGCGCCCGTCTTCTTCTAACGATCACGCTATTTGGCGATCGACAGGACATCTTCGACCCTGGATGTGGTCTTAGATGTGAGGGGAACGTGAGACGTCGGCGAGCTCGACTCATGTCGGCCATACAGAAACGCCGGTCAAAACTTGGTGCTGAGTCGATGGCGGGCCCGTCGGAAGGAGGCTCTAGGGCGAATCATCACTTCGGTGGGGTTCTCGGCGGCCCGGCCGTAGGCACTCCGACTGCGTCGCGCTATGAGCACCTGCCTGGGAGAGGCCAGTGCGAATCTGGGTGGCTCTGTCCTCGGCGACCACCTTAGCTCCACTCATGCGCCCGCTGAGTCGGACGAGCGGCGCTCCTCTATGAAGTCAGCTTTTGCCTGGCCGACCTCGATCAAGTGGCCGTCCGGATCGCGCAAGTAGCAACGGAGCTCTGCGCCCCGGTCGATTGGCGGGGTCAGGAACTGTGCTCCCTTCGCGCTCCAGTCGTCGTAGACCTCTTGGATGTTGGCGACACGTATGTTCAGGAAGCTGCTGACCGTGTCGGGATCGGGCACAGTGAGCGTCACGGTTGGCTTGTCGTCGGTTGGGCCACCGCCCGTGTTGATCACGATCCAGCCGTTCGCGAGGGCCACGATCGTGGGCTCGCTAGCGGAGACGACTTCGCCGCCGAGGACATCTGCGTAGAAATCTCGCGAGCGAGCGATGTCCTCCGACACGATGAAGTGGGTGAGCAGGATGCCCGTTTCAGGGGCAGGGAACGTCGGCATTTCAGTCTCCTTTGAATCGTTGAAGGTGTGAAGAAGTCGTCTTGGTGAGGTCAGTGGCGAGTGGTTTCACTGCCCGGCCGACCATCAGTTGCTGTAAATCCGATCCGGTCGGATGAGTACGTGCTACAGATCAGGCCCGGGTAGATCACGCTGCCACCGCGACGGGCGCCGCTTGGTCGTCGTCCGCGCTTGGGGCCATGTCGGCGACACGCACGTTTGGCGCCCGTAGTGCGATCACCGCAGCGATCACGAGTGCGATGCTGGCGCCCTGCAGTCCTCGCTGGAAGCCAAGCAAGAGCGCCTCGGAATGTTGGGTGTGTGTTGCGAGCAGATGGTTGGTGCGGTCCGTGGCGACGGAGACGAGGATCGCAAGCCCCAGCGCGGCCCCGAGCTGAAAGGACGCGGTGATCAACGACGCTGCGAGTCCAGCCTTGTCGGCCGGCACCCCCCCATTGGCGGCATTCTGAACGCCCACCATCACCAATCCCAAACCGGCCCCCATGATCATCATCCCCGGAAGGATGTCTGGAGGATAGGTACCGTGCAGCGGTACTCGGGAAAGCAAGAACACTCCGGCGGCGCCCAGCAGTGCCCCCGTAACGATAAGCGGCCGGGTGCCGATCTTCGGGATCCCCTTCGTTGCCACGCCCGCTCCGATTCCAATGCCTACCGTCAGCGGCAGATAACACAGGCCAGCGTGGATCGCCGAGTAGCCGAGCACTTCCTCCATGTAGAGGATGACGAGAAAGAACATCGTGTAGAAGGCGGCCCACGCGAGAACCTGTGTGACATCGGCCTCCCACAGGCCCTTGATCTTGAACAGCGACAGAGGCACGAGTGGGTTGCTGTGGCGCTGCTCGTTGAACAAGAACAGGACAATGAGCACAACGGCGGCGCCGAGTTCCCCGAGGGTCCGAGCTGTGCCCCAGCCGACATTGGGGGCGTTCACCAGCGCATAGACCAAGAGAAGCATGCCGCCCGTGATGAGCCCAGCGCCGACCGTGTCAAAGTCCCGTAGCGGCGGTGCCTTGGGCCGTTCGCCGTCAATGAGGGGAAACGACGCCACGAGGATGACCGCTACGACCGGGAGGTTGACAAAGAACACCCATCGCCAACTCACCTCGGACGTGAGCACGCCACCCAAAAGCGCTCCCGAAGCACCCGATATGGCGGCCATCGCACCCCAAGCACCAAGCGCTTTGACCCGATCACTGCGGGTATGGAAGGACGTGGTGAGTATGGAGAGCGCCGCCGGCGTCATCATCGCCGCTCCGACCCCCTGAACCAGCCGGCCCCCGATCAGCACCCCTTGGCTTCCAGCCAAACCGCACACGAGCGACGAGATACCAAAGAGCGACGTCCCGGCAACGAGCAAGCGCCGCCGGCCGAGTAAATCGGCCAAGCGGCCGCCGAGCAGCAAGAACCCGCCGTAGGTGAGCAGGTACGCGCTCGCGACCCACTGCAAGTTCTGAACCGAGAAGTGCAGATCAGTCCGAATCACCGGCAACGCAACATTCACGATGGACGCATCGAGAAGGTCCATGAACGCCACCGCGCACGTCAAGGCGAGGGTGAGCTTGCCGCGACGCGTCTCAAGAAAGGAGGGCGCAGCCGATGTTGCCGATCGTGTTTCCACTGGAGAAGACCCTCCTAGTTAGTAAGTTAACTAACTGTACCATGCGAGTTAGATAACTGACTACACTTGTGAGTGAGATGACTAACACAATGGCTGAGGATCGTGGGTCACACGCACAGGAGCGCCCAGCGAAGCGAGATCGACTGATCGATGCCGCTTCTCAGTTGTTCTACGAACAGGGAGTGGAGCGGACGACGATCGCCGACATCGCTGCTGCCGCCGACGTTCCCGCGGGCAACGTGTACTACTACTTCAAGGCGAAGGACGACATCGTCGATGCTGTCGTTTCCATGCGGATAGGTGGGATCGAGGCAATGTATTCGGACCTAGCGAATGGATACGACACTCCGGTCGATCGACTCAAGGCACTGTTCAAATCGCTTTCGGGGCAAGCCGAAACAATTGCGCAGCGCGGCTGTCCCATCGGTTCTCTCTGTACGGAGCTTTCCAAACGCGAGACGGGCACAGAGCCGAACTCAGCCAAGTTGATGCAAGCACTGATCGACGGGGCCGAACAGCAGTTCCAGGAAATGGGGCGTAGTGACGCTCACGAACTCGCCATCGATCTGATCACCACGTACCAGGGGAGCGCGGTCCTCGCCCATGCCACCGCCTCACCCGAACTCATGAGACGTGAAGGTGATCGCGTCGAGCGCTGGATCGATGAACTTTCGACATCCCCATCAGACCGATGACGAGCCTGCACGAAGCCGCTGAACTGGCTCAAGCCGAGCAGGGCCTGGCCATTGTCTCTACGCTGCGGGCCGACCACTCCATTCAGTCAACCCTGGTCAACGCCGGCATCCTCGACCACCCTGGGACCGGTCGCTCGGCAGTTGCCTTCGTCACCGCCGGGCCGGTCAAACGGGCTCACCTCCGGGACCGACCCCAGATCACCGTGACGTTCCGAAATGGCTGGCAATGGGCGAGCGTCGAGGGCCTAGCCGTCCTGGCCGGTCCCGATGATCCTCAGCCGTGGCTCAGCCCTGCTGACCTGCCGTCCTTGCTTCGGGCCATCTTTATCGCCGCCGGTGGTCAGCACGACGACTGGGACGAGTTCGATGCCGTCATGGTCCGAGAGCGCCGACTCGCAGTGCTCATCGACCCGCTACGGGTCTATAGCAACCCGGGCTGACGCCACCCGGCAAGAGCCGTCCAGTCTGGCTAGGCCCACAGAAATGAGAGGAAATACCAATGAGCACACTCCCAGCAAAGACGGTGCTCGTCACGGGCGCCAACGCCGGAATCGGCAAGGATGTGGCCCGGCAACTGGCATTACGCCCCGAGATGGCGCGGATCTACTTGGCGTGCCGGAACCAAGATCGGGCGACAGCGGCAAAAGCCGACCTCGAAGCCGCGACCGGCCGGTCCATTTTCGACATCATTCTCATGGACGTCGCCGATCTGAGTTCGGTCCGCGCCGGCCTGGCCGCCATCAACGGATCCCTCGACGCGCTGGTCATGAACGCTGGCGGAGTCGGCGGCAAGACGCCAATGCACTTGACCGCTGACGGGGCCACTTACATGTTCGCGTCGAACGTTCTTGGTCACGCCGCTCTCCTCGAAGGGCTTCTGACCGAGGACCGCCTTGGCGAGGTGGCGGTCTTCGCCGGCAGTGAATCAGCCAGGGGAGTTCCGAAGTTGCGGATGAAACGGCCATCCTTCGTCTCAACCTCCGCCGACGAACTCGCCACCGTCATCGACGGTAGCTACTTCGCCGACCGCAAAGCTGATCGAAACCTGGCCTACGGGCAGGTCAAGTACATCGGGGCCCTGTGGATGGCGTACCTGGCCCGCCAGCACTCCGACCGCCGATTTGTCACCGTGAGCCCCGGCAACACATCTGGCACCGAAGGACCCAACGATCTGAGCCTTCCGCTGCGCCTGGCGGCCAGATACGTCATGCCCCACCTGAGTATCGCCCACAAACTTGACGTGGGCGCGAGGCGACTGGTCGACGGTGCCACCGACCTGACCCTCTCTAGCGGCGTGTTCTACGCCAGCGCGGCCAACAAGCTCACCGGCCCCTTGGTTAACCAAGCGGACATCTTCCCCGACCTAGCCAACCCGTTGTTTCAGGACCACGCCAGCGAGGCCATCCACCGCTTCATTTCATGACGGCGCCGGAGGACGGTTCCACCTTGACCTCGACGGGACAGGTGATCGCCGGCCGCTACTTCGAAGTCGATCCCCCGCACCGCCTGGTGATTGGATGGGACCGTCAAGGAACCGACAAAGCGACGCCGACACCTGCATTCATTGAGATCACGCTCACCCCGACGGGTGACGGCACAAATGTGACGGTCCAGTTCTCCGCCCTGAGTGCGGAGGATGACGCCTTCTATGGGCAACTATGGGCGCGTCACCTTGACCGGATTGCAGCTGCCTTCGCTGGCGCCGCACCCGGCGCACTTCCTAGCAACTGAGTCAGGGACCTCACCTCCGACGCCAATGTATGGCACACACGCCCTTCACCATTTCGCGGGGAAGCCCGGCATTCCTCTTGTGGCTTTGCGATCTGGTAAACCCTCCGCGTAGAGAGTGCCCATCGCCAGCGAAGTTTTCCCGGACCCTGAGACTCCGACGACTTCAACCGTTCGCCAGAGCGGGATGTCGATGTCGATGTTCTGGAGGTTATTTTGGCGCGCACCGCGCACCGTGATCATGTCCGGCAGCGCTCCGGCGGGCGGGACGTCGACCAAGCGTCTCCTTCGCTCTTCGCTGTTTGAGGTCATCGCCGTCGCTCCCGGTAGGTCACTTGTCCCTTCTAAGTGCCAGGTGGCGTCGAGACTGGGGACCGAGTCTCTGCCGACTCATTTAGCCTGAACTGCAAGAAAGGTTGCGACCCGCTCTAGAGCCTCCTTTGCCTCGTCGAGCATGCCACCAAATGCCTGGGACACATGGAAAGCGCCAGCGATGACGTCGAGGATCACGCTGACGTCATCGGATGCAGCTTTCGCGGCCAGACGGACTGCGTCGTCGAGTAGAACCTCGTGGCTGCCCACTTGGATGAGCATCGGTGGCATGCCGCTTAGATCGGCAAAGATCGGGCTCACGAGAGCCCCGCGCGGATCGGCCCCGTGGAGATAGTCATCGGCTCGCACTTGGAGTGCCGCCGCTCGGATCACTGGGTCGACCTCTGCCTTGGTCTTTATGGTGGCACCGGACTGGGTCAGATCCGCCCACGGCGACAGCAGCACCAGCGAGTTTGGCAGCCGAAGGCCTGCCCGCTTGGCGGCCAGCGCGGTGCCCATCGCCAGCCCGGCTCCGGCCGATTCGCCGCTGATAGCGATGTTCGAGGATTCCGTCACCTCCGCAAGGAGGCCGCGATACGCCGCGAGAGCATCATCTGTTGCGGCCGGGTATGGATTCTCCGGTGCCAGTCTGTAGTCCACCGCTATTACGCGCGCATTGGAGGGACGGGCAATATCTGCTGCCAGGCCAACGCTGTCCTCGCCGGAACCGATGGCATAGACGCCGCCATGAAAGTGAAGGATCGTTACGGAGGGCTCTCCCTGTCCGACGCGGATGCTAACGGCAGGAATACCTCCAATTTCGATTTTCTCGGTAAGAGCATCGGGGGCGACGGGCGCAGCATTCATCATCTCGCTGAAGATGACGCGCTGCTTGTCCACATCCCCGCCGAGGTCGAGCGGTGAGTGACGCAACATTTCGGTGACGGTATCCATCTGGTCTTGGCTCATTGTGAGTCTCCCCGCTGGGTGGTCATTACTGCTCCTTTCATTTTGGCGCGGGCGTCGCCCAGGTCGGCGATGCCCAACGGAGTTACCGGCTTGGTGAGCTTGGCAATCAACAAGAACGCCCAATTCTGGCCGACACTGCTCGCAATTGTCGGTGCGCCCAGCACGGCTCTTCTCCCCCTACCCGGAGTCTCAGGACATGTACTCGTCGAACCAGCTGAGCATCGGTTCGGGACGACGCTGGAACTCCAAGTAGCCGTCCCAGCGGGCTTTGGTCCCCTCGATCCACTGCAGCTTCTTCTCTGCCACTGGAATGTTGTCGTACATCGCTTGGACATCCTCGGGCTCCGTAAGGATGTCGTCGTGAACCTGATAGATGTAAGTCGGCATGCGGACACTCTTGGCCCACTCCTGTGGGACGCGTTGTTCGAGGCCGACGCTCGTCCGCAAGCGGAGAAGCAGGTTGAAGTCGTCAAGGCGATCGGGTATGCCCAGCACTTCGAGTCGGCGTTGGGCAATGTAGCGGGGGGTAATCGGCTGGCACGTGACGAGACATCTGACGCCTTCGAACTCCTCGGGGAATCGTGCCATGGCGGCAAGCGTGGAGACTCCACCAAAACAGCGACTGAAAAGGCCAATGATCATTTTCTGAGTGTCAGGACGTGTGCGTACGTATCGGAGCGATCCCACGACGTCACGATTCTCGGTGATCCCGTGGGTGACGATACCGCCGTTGGCTGCGCTGCTGAGTCCGTGGTTGCGCAAGTCGTAGGTAAGCACGTTGTATCCGGCATCGTGGAGGATCTTGTAGTCGGGTACCAAATCGACTTCGAATCCGTTTCCGCTTGGCGCCCAGGCTGCGTGGTACGGCTCGAACTGAGTTGGAATGCCCGATCGACTGAATCCCAAGGGGTGATTGGCGATAATCACCTTGTTGGAACCGGGGGCGGGAATGAACCAGGCGTCGAGTGGAACACCGTCAGCTGCGAGGAATGTGACGTCCTCGTATTCGAGTCCGTGTTCGGACGGTGAGTGGAAGACTGGCGACCGGGGCGGCGAGGCAAAGCCATCGACGAAACGATGGAGCGCCTCGTCGGTCTCCGCTTGCGACGTACTCACTCGGTCCTGAACGTCAGTCACTAGCTAGTCCGTCCTTCCGTTGTCGGCGCAGCAAGGCCGATGGCTCGACGGTCGACATTGGAGTAACCAACGGTGAGTCGCAAACCCGGTTCGGACTCGTTGGCAGCAATCTGCCGTCTACCTCATACCCGCCGTGAGGCTCCACGAAACTTGGCGGGGCGGGGGGCTCGCCTGGTTGACTTCCAATTTTGCCTTGTAGCCGGCAAGGTCGGTGGATGCCTCAAGGTGTCACCTACTGCCGATGAGCCGCGATGATGGGCTCCTCGCCTTCCGCTGTACCGGGGTCCGGAAGTGTCGACTTTGACCGTTGCAGCCGGCGGGCCGAAGTGCCCTGATCGGCCGGGTTACGGACGCGATCATTCTGGGCCAGACGGCCCAAAGCTTGCTCCCGCGAGCAATGGACGTACTCCTTACAGATCGGGCGCTGTCACGACCCACACCCTTTTCCGAGAACTCTCTCGTTTTAAACTGTGACTTCAGCGCATCCCGGTTTCCACGTCAGAATCGAGAAGTAACGAGGGAATCTTGTCGATAAAGACGCCGCTGTCTTTATCGACCCCTTTACGCGAGTCGAAGAACAGGCAACCAACCCTGTGAACTGGGCTTTCAGATTTGAGCTTTGCTTCGAACTCGCGATTTCTACAATGCCAACGTAACGCTCATCGGTACTTTTTGAAGCTGTGGGGATCCACTAACAAGCCCCTGACCAGGCCTTAAGTGGAGGTGATGGGATTCGAACCCACGGCCTCTACATTGCGAACGTAGCGCTCTGCCAGCTGAGCTACACCCCCGGCGAACAACAGGTTAGCCAATGGCGCCGTGGCCACCGCCACGGTCCCCCGAACGAACCTGACGCCAGCGAGCGGTCAGCGACCAGCGGCAACCCGGCGGGGAGGAGTTTCGTCGTCTTCTTCCCACGCCCCCGGATGACCTGCTCGGGCGGAAGTGGTGAACGGGTCGGGGTCAAGGTGCGCCAGGCGCGCCCTCGGACGCGGCCGGCGTTGCCCCTCGACCTCGCGGGCATAGGCGATCAGGCCGATGAGGGCCAGGGCGGCAGCGCCCGTTAGGGCGGTGAAGATCCAGGCCATACGCAGCGCGGGCAGCATGCCGAGCAGCGCCGTGATTCCCGTCCCGACCAAAAGGACACGGAGCATGACGGTGCACCGTCGGCGGGCTTGGTGGCGCCGGTATGCCGCCAGCTCCGCGTGGGTCTGCGCCGGGCTCACCGGTGGCTCGGGCGCCTCAATCGCACCCACCCTCTCGTAGTGTGCGCCGTCCGCCCCGTCGATGTCGGCCGACCGCGCGTCATCGACCGGCCGCAGCAGGACCAGGTTGGGACGCGACGATGCCGCGGCCACCGTCGGTGGGCGCCCGCGTGCGCCTCCCCCTGGCAGCGCGGTGTGCAGGCGATAGGCCGGTGACACCAACTTGGGGCCGGCGTGCTCCAGCATCTGCAGCTGATGGTGGAAGTGGTCGATGGAGCCGGCACGGTGCCGGTCCCGGACCCGCCCGAGCAACCCCGGGGCCAACACCACAATCCACGCTACGGCTACCAGAACCAGCAGGATCACAATCGTCACTCCCCGACGGCCTACCTACGTCCGGTGCATGACCCTAGTGAGCGGGCCATTCCAGATGGTGGATGGTGGCGAGCGCGACCTACTCGGCCGAGCGGCTCCACCATCGGCCGTCCTGCCGGCCGACCGTCACCGGAACGTCGAAACAGGCCGAGATCAGTGAGGAGCTGAGGACGTCGTCGAGGGGTCCGGCCGCGAGCAGACGGCCGTTGCGTATGAGGCCGGCGTGGGTGAAGCCCCGCGGTATCTCCTCGCAGTGGTGGGTGACCAGTACCGTCGTGGGGCTGCGCGGGTCGGCGGCCAACTCGCCCAGACGGGAGACCAGGCGCTCCCGGGCGCCCAGGTCGAGCCCGGCCGCCGGCTCGTCGAGGAGGAGCAACTCGGGCCGGCCGATGAGTGCGCGAGCCACAAGCACCTGCTGGCGCTCACCTTCGGAGATGACGCCGAAGGGTCGGTCGGCAATGTCCGCGAAACCGCACGCAGCCAGCAAGCGGTCCGCTTCCGCCCAATCGTCCGCCGAGTACGTGTGCCACCAAGTCTCCAGAGCGCCGTGCCGACCGCTGACCACCACGTCGCGGGCCGGGAGCTCGGCCCGGAGCTGACGGGTCACCGAGCCGCTGACCAGCGAGATACGCGGCCGTAGCGTACGGACATCGACCTCTCCGAGACGCGAGCCGAGTAGCTCCACCACTCCGGCCGAGGGCCACAAACGGGCGGCGGCCAACGTCAGCAGGGTCGTCTTGCCCGACCCGTTGGGTCCCAGGATCACCCAGCGCTCTCCATGGCGCACTGACCAGTCGACGTCCTGGAGGACAACGGTGCCTTCGCGGCGCACGGCAACACCGCGCAGGGCGATCACCGGTCCGTCGTCGGCCGGCGGTGTCACCCGGCGGCGGCGGCCTGCGCGATGCGTCGGTTGACGCGCCCCACGAGTCCCGAGCAGGACTGCGTCCAGAGCCTCTCACCGGCCAACCAGAGCCATAGCTCGCGTCGGTACTCCAGCACGATCAGCGCGAAGTCCTCGCGCACCATACCGGCCTGACCCAGCACGCTCCAGCGGGACCACAACCACGGGGCGAGCCCGTCCTCCCAGGTCAGCACGTCGGAGAGGTCGTTGCCGTCCAGAACGGCGGACAACCAGACCTGTGCCCGAAAAATAGGCTCGTCGGGTATGTGCAGGCTGAGCGTCGAGGTCACCGTCAATGGCGTATGAAGACGGGCTTGCGGTCGGATCCCTCGTAGGACCGCACGTGCTCCTCGAAGTCGATGAACAACGGCGCATCGGGATCGAGTTTGCGCTGCAGCGAACGCCCGGCGATCTTCTTGTCCAGCGCGTCGAGCCGGAGGAGCGCGGCGGGATCGTCAAGACCGCGCACGTCCAACTTGGACCTCGCAGCCTGAAAGGCCAGGCGTCCCCTCTCGGTGCGCACGATGACACTGGTCCAACCGTCCATGGAGCCCACGCTGCCCACCGCAATGTCGGCCGAGCGGCCGAGGAAATCCGCGCACTCGTCGCAGCCCTTCAATGCCGCACCATGGAAGTCCTTGACCGGTTCGTCGACTGCCAGCTCGCCATCGCGGTACTCGACGATCATCCGGCCCCGGATGACGTCCATCTTCGATACCCGATCCAGATCCACGCCTCGCTTGTCGCGCAACTCCCTCAGGGTCAGGGCCTCGTAGTCGAAATTCTTGGTACACATCAGGGCGATGCTCAGCACCACCGCATCGACGCGGTGGGCGCCGGTGGGCCAGCGCCGTGACTGCATGGCGCGCAGGCCCTGCACCTCGCACGGCGTCCCCACGACGGCAATGCGCGGCCTGGCCGGAAGCTTGTACCGGGAAAGGTCGAGCTCGGCCAGGGCCATGGTCTGGTTGTAGAAGCTGCCTGAGGCGGCGCGGATTTCGTCGGCGGTCGTGGCGATGGTGGCGACGCCCTTCCACTGTTCATCCGGATCGCCGCTCGGTTTGGACACCAGTGCCCCGTCGATCTCCCCGGCGGCGAGCAGCCCGATCAGCAGTGCGCTCACCGCACCACCGTCTTGGACGTCCTCCAGCCTGGACGACGCCCGCACGGCGAACGTCTCCACGACCGCTCCCAGTCCATCGCCCGGAGGCCCTCCCGTGATCTTCCAGTAGGTATCCGAGGAGTCCGAACGAACCTGGGCCGGAAGCACCTCGGCCTCCTCACCGGGGGATCTGGTGGACGGTGGCCACAGTGCCTCGTAGCGCAGACCTCCGCGCGGGCAGAAGTCCCAGCACAACGAACACCCGGTG
>Ga0302180_10003922_pt1 | contig 11114 bp, 5 predicted proteins | sample I_Palsa_E3_2_FD_200575 | JGI IMG/M metagenome (GOLD analysis project Ga0302180, IMG submission 200575) | Peat permafrost microbial communities from Stordalen Mire near Abisko, Sweden - I_Palsa_E3_2 | ecosystem: Environmental > Terrestrial > Soil > Palsa > Peat permafrost | place: Sweden: Abisko... | reverse complement strand
GGTGATCTCAATGGTCTGGTGCAGGTGGTAGACGCCGGGGGTGAGGATCAGATCCTGCCCCCGGGCCAGCGCCGCGTTGATCACCGGCACCGGGTCGCTGGGGGTGGCGATGAAGAACCGCCGGATTCCGATGGCGCTGCCCGGCGTCGGTCCGGTGGCCCAGGACGGTCCCACCGAGCCGTGCTGCACCGCCGGAACGAACACGCTGTAGTTCCCGCTCGAGTCCACCCGCAGGAACGGCTCCTCTTCAGTAACCGGGCTGGCCGCCAGGGTCGTGTACTGCCCGCCCGAGCCGAAGTCCTGCGCAGGCGCCCCCACGTCACCGGAGAAGACCTGATTCCACAAGCCGTTGCTCCAGCCGTCGAGAGTGCTGTTCCGGACGAGGAACTGCTGCTGGCTGCCGCTGAGTACGGAGTGGCCGGAGAACTTCGAGTCGGCGATGAAGCCGCCGCTGGCGTAGCCCGGCTTCGAGCAGTAGTCCATCAGCGAGGTCGGCCCGTTGAACTGGACCCGCCGCACGGGCGACGCCTGCGACGTCGCCCAGAATTCAGCCGTTTGCCGGCACGGCGCGCCGCTCGGCGGCGCCGGGAAGTTGATCGTCAGGTTAGACAGCGAGCGCCAGAAGTTATCAAGCGCGGAGCAACTGCTGCCAGCGGGCGCAGAGCACTGGTTGAAGGAATCGACGGCGCCGTTGATGACGACGTCGCCCGGAGAGGCCCCGAGCCCGGCCACGCTGGTGTAGTAGCCAACCTGGAGGAGCAGCGGGTCTGCGGCCGAGCCGTAGCTGCCCGGTTCGAACAGCAGCGCGTAGCGCTGGGTGCCGAACTGGTTGCCGACCTGCTGGTCGGCGATCGAGTTGACCCTGGCCTGGATGCGACTCTGGGGCATGCTCGGGCTGAAAACGTAGACGTTCGGCCCGAAATCCGGCCGGCCCGGTGCGGCCGTCCGGCTGGCGGGGTCCGCTCCGCCCCCCGCTAGCAGCCAGGCGGCGCCCAGCGCGATAGCGACGCCCAGCGCGAGGGCGGCCGCAACGAGCATGGGGCGGCGCCGGAGCCGGCTGACGCGGTCCGGGGTCGGTGTCATCAGGATCGCGGCATGGAGACCCCGGCCTTCAGGCCGGGGAGGAAACGCCGCTTCACCCCCCCGGAAATGTCAGTGGTACCCGATAGTGTGTTCGCATGCCCCGGTACCGGCTCATCCCCGCCCCCGCTCAGGAAGCGGTCCTGCGGGACCACTGCGGCCACCGCGCCAAGCGAGGATCGAACCACCGCGGCCGGGTCAAGGACGCCATCGCCCGGCTGCGGGCCCGGGAGACAGGCCGGCGTAAGGACTGGGCGGACAAGACCAGCACGGACCTCGCGCGGCGGTTCGACCTGATCCGGGTCGAGAACCTGCAGATCGGCACCATGACCCGGTCGGCGAAGGGCACCCGGGGGAACCCGGGCCGCAACGTCCGGGCCAAGGCCGGGCTGAACCGGGGGATCCTGGCCTCGGGGCGGGGGCTGCTGGTGCGCCGGCTGGCGGACAAGGCCCCGGGCCGGGTGGAGAAGGTCAAGCCGCATTACCCGAGCCAGCGGTGCTCGGCGTGCGGGCAGGTGGACCGGGGCTCGCGTGAGAGCCAAGCCGTGTTCCGGTGCACTGCCTGCGGTCTCGCCGGGAACGCGGATGTGAACGCGGCCATCAACATCGCGGCGGGGCACGCCGTGACTGCGCGGGGAGGCGACGGGACAGCCCGGCCCGTGAACCGCGAACCTCACCTGCTGCTCCAATCGGCGTAGTAGCTGGAATCCCCCGGCCTTCAGGCGAGGGAGGATGTCAAGCTTGTTTCGGGGCCTGCCTGTCCGCGCCGCAGCTCAGCGGACCGGGCTCACAACTTACCCAGGAACAGATGGCCGTGGCGCACGACGATCGCGATTCCCTCGCCGACGATGGACGACCCCGAGATGGGCCCGAAGACCCGCGAGTCACAGGCCCCCGAGCGGTCGTCGCCCAGCACGAAGTACTGGTTCCGGGCGAGCGTGGTGCTGGAGATCGCCCTCGAGCCGACCTGGCCGAAGCGGGGGGCGTACCATCCGCGCTCGCTCAGCGGACGCCCGTCGACGAAGATCGTATTGTCGATGGACCAGATCGTCTGGCCGGGCAGCGCCACCACCCTCAGCACGAGGTCACCACCGCTCCCGACGACGGTGCAGGGCAGGAACCGCGGAGGGCGGAAGACGACGATCTGGCCGGCGTGAATGGGGCCCTCAAGCAGGCCCGACTTAGCGACGAGGATCCGGTCGCCTGCCTGCAGGGTGGGCGACATCGCCCCGCCGGGCACCGAGAAGGGCTGGACGAAAAAGGCCGGGACCAGCCACGCCGCGAGCGCTGCCACGACAAGCAGGGCGGCCACCTTGGCCAGGAACGGGCCGTGGCGTCGAGGGCGCCGCTGGCGGTCCAGCCGGATCGGCGCCGCGGAAACGTAGTCGGTCGGATCGGTGGACAGACCCCGCAGGCGGTAGTCGAGTTCTTGCGGTGACCGAACGGCGCCGCGACCGTTGCGGCCAGGGGCCGCGGCGGCGCTGGAAGCCGGGCGGTCCTCCGGGCGCTCCGGATGGCCGTCGGCCATCACGGCCGGGGAATCGCCGTCGTGGAAGGACGACGAACTCATCGTGAACCTCGCCTGCTGGATGCGGCCACGAGGAACCGTTGCACCCCTTCAGTCTCACCGTCGTCTAGCTCGCCGAACACGACGCCGAAGTGCGTGCTGGCCCTGATGCCGCGACTCCAGCTGATCCGGCTCGCCACGTCGAGGCAGATCCGCGATGTGGTCACCTCGGCTTCGAGCAGGAACGGGCTGCCGAGCGCCGCGCCCGGTGCGAGCATCCGAGACGCCTCGGGCAGCACGCACTGCACCCCGCCCTCACTCAAATCGACGAGGCCGACGGCAATGGTGGCACGCCCCCAGAGGATATGGGCCCGGCCGTCGACAGGCATCCGCACGTGGTGCCGGCGCTCGACAGCCACGCTGGAAAGGCCACCGGTCGGGTCGGCCGTCTGGCTGCGGCCATTGGCGCCCGTAGCAGGGACTCCTCCGGCGAACGCGGCTACGTGCCCGTTGGCTGGCGCGGCGGCGGGTAGGAAGGCACCGATCTCCGCTTGGGCCGATCGCAGCCGACGGAGGCGACGAGCGGAGACACGCTTTCTCCCGACCGACTCCAGGCCATAGGCACGCCGCTCGACGGGCGACAGGTCGGACCAGTTCACCGGCATCCGCCGGATGAACGAGGGTACGTCCTCGGCGGCCTCAGCGCTGAGTTGCCTGCCCCAGCCCGCCGCCACCGAGGTCGCCTGGGCGAAGCTCACCTTCACGGCGCTCGGGTGGTAGGGCAGATCGAACAGGCCCGGGTCGTCGAGCCAGTCGGGGCTGCCGACGGTGATCGCCTGGGCGACATCGGGCCAGCGCACTCTCGCGAGGAGGTAAGGGGCGGCGCGGTCGGTGAGCACGAGGTACGCCATCTCGCCCGGGTCGGCCAGCACCGGGCCGGCTACCACCGGGCCAGGTATTTCTGCAGAACTACGACGAACATCCGCTATCCCCCCACACGCTGTCGCAACTCTCCTTCTTGTGCCTGCCGACGATGATCAGGCTAGCACGGCATTTGTGGAGAATTGACCCGTTTTGTACGGTTTCACTCAGTGTTAACGCAGAGTTGACATTCACCCTTATTCCTGGGACGCGCGACCCCGGTGCCGCTATGGCGACGGGACCACGAGCGTGGCGGTGCCCGACAGCGACCCGGACAGGTCCTCGGCGAAGGAGCCGACGCGCAGCCCGGAGAAGGTGTGCGTCAGCGCCGTGGCGAACGGATGGCCGCTTTCCCCGGCGCGGACAGTGAGAGTGAGCACACCGATGGTGACGGCGTTTCCCTGGTCCCTGAATATCCCGTCGAGCAACGGCAGCGACGGCGTGGTGAAGCGAAGGTCGAGGGCGGCGCCCGGCGCCTCCTGGGAGAGCTGGACCGACGTCACGGCGTAGGAAGGCGTCCCGGTCCCCATGTTCACGTACACCTTCGTGGCCAGCGCAGGGCCGGAGAGCCCGGCGAACGGGCCGACGCGCTGCAGCGCACCAGGCGCGGCGACCACGTCGCTCACGGCGGGAAGCGCGAGCGAGACGGTGCCCGTGGGCGCGCCGGACAGATGTTCCTTGAAGGAGGCGACGGAGGCCGCGCCGAACGTGTCCACGAACTCGGTCGTTGGCCGGCCGTTCAGGCCCGGAGTGCGGAAGGCGAGGCTGACGTGCGAGATCTGCCCGCCGTCCGCGGCCGCCGCCAGGACCTCGCCGAGCAGCGGGAGCGAGGATGTGTTGAATCTGAGCTTGGCCCGCGCCGACGCGGTCGACAGGTTCACCGAGGTGATGAAGTAATACCCGCGGTCGGCCCCGGAGGTCGACGAGCCAAGCTTGAGGTAGACCTGGGTGCTCGCCGAGCCGGCCAGCAGCGATTGCGGGGACTCGGCTGGTCGCATCACGGCCGTATGCAGCAGCGCCACGGGAGCCAGGAAGGCGCTCGCCACCCCTCCGGCGCACAGGGCCGTCACGACGGCACCGGCCGCGGCAGGCCGGGGCAGCCGGGCCCAGGAACGCCGTCGGCGCTCCGCGCGCAGGCGCCGTTTCTCGAAGCGCTGCAGGTACTCCTGAGCTGGGACTCCCACGGCCCACAGGTTCCACACCGACGCGATCGGACCGCAGAGGTAAACGGTGGCCTGGAGGAGGATGATCGCGATGAGCAGCCACGGCCGGTGATGGGAGGTGGTGGCGAGGAGTCCGGCGCCGATGTACATGGTGACGGCCAGGGTCGTCTCCACCCGGGTCAGCCGGAGCGCCGTGCGGATGCGGCGGCGGCCGGCGACCTTGGAGGTCCGCAGGAAAACCGCGTCTCGTCGTGCCATCCCTTCGAGGCAGCCGAGTGCGACGACCCAGGTGACCGAGAGGCTGATGACCAGCGATAGCAGGGCCCGCTTAAACGACATGGTCGTCCAGAGGCGCAGCGTCCACAACATGCAGATGGTGGCGATGATGATGAGCGACAACGGCAGCAGCGAGCGGCTGCCGTCCATCGGGGAGACGGCGAAGTGGGAATCCGCGACCAGCAGGCCGGTGATCGCGATCAGCAGCAGGCTGAAGGCCAGCATGAGCACGTCCCGGAACCAGCCGACCGACGCCATCAGGTAGTCGCGGCGCTGCGCGCTGGTCAGATGGTTGTCCGGGGAGCGGTCCCACGGCATCAGGCTCCGCCAGTGCAGCCGCATGATCTGCATGCCGCCGAAGCACCAGCGGTGACGCTGGGTGAGCATCCCCTTGAAGCTGGGCGGCACGACGCCGCGGCCGAAGCAGCGGGGAATGTACAGGCCGGACCAGCCGTCCCTGGTGACCCGGAGCGAGGCCTCAGTGTCCTCGCAGATGCACCATTCGTTCCATCCGCCCACGGCGGTCAGCGCACTGCGGCGGAACAGCCCCATCGTCCCGACGAACGGAATCGTGTCGCGCTCGTTGCGGGAGGACATGACCGACAGGTAGAAGGCCTGGAAGGAGTCCACGCAGGCGGTGTAGTAGTTGCTGCCCTGGAACTCGCGGTTGCCCTCGAAGGTCTGCAGGAAGCCGAGGTTCGGGTCGGAAAAGTATCCGGCGGTCTCCTTCAGATAGTGCGGCTGGACGATATCGTCGGCGTCGACCAGGCCGATGATCTCGGCGCGCGGGTCGGTGTAGCGGCGCAGGACGAGGTTGCAGGCGCCCGCCTTGTAGCCCGGCCAGGGGTCGACGTGGACGAAGCGGACACGCTCACGGCCCCGGCAGTACTCCTCCACCGGGCCCCACACGGCCGGATCCTTGGTGTTGTTGTCGATGACGACCACTTCGAAGTTCGGGTAGTCGATCCGCTCGACCGCCTTGATCGTCTCGATGAGCAGCTCGGGAGGCTCGTTGTAGGCCGGGATGTGCAGCGACACGAAGGGCTTGTAGTTCGGGTCCGCTTTGGGCAGCGGCCGACCCCGTCGTGCGCGGCACAAGACGTCGCTCACGTAGTTGATGTTCGAGATCCACACGACGAACGCTGCCCCATCGAGCAGGATCACCAGGGAAGCCGTCAGCATCTCCAGAATCGAGTGCGTGGCGACGACGGCGATGAAGGCCGCGTAGACGATGAAGGTGAGGGACGCCGAGAGGTACGAGGCGTAGAAGACCTGGCCGATGAAGTTGGTGTTCGGCTGCAGCGCCATCACGATGACCGACACGATCACCAGCAGGTAAGCGGCCGTCTCGAGGCCGCCGATGGGCAAGCCCCATAGCTCGTGGGTGAGCACGCAGGCCACGGCCGCGATCGCGGCCGCCCCCACCCCGCCGACGAAGAGCTCAGTGATCCTCGAGCCAGTCCAGCGAAAGCGGGCGCCGACGCCGCGCGCCGGGCTCAGCACGAGAATGGTCGACAGCAGCAACTGGACGAACGACAAGAAAAAAAGGTCATAAATGTTAAATCTAAGAAACATCCAAAACTCCCCCCGCGTCCCTCCCGTAAGGATGCTTTCCACACTTTAGCCGCAATTTATCCCAATTTGCACAGTAGCCCCTGATCAGGGAGAAAGCGGAAGCGCCGGCCGCCGCCCGCAGGCGGTTTACTTGATCGCGCACCCTGGCGCTCCTGCTGGAACGCTGACGCCGATCAAGAGGCGGTGTCCCAGGGCCCGCGGCCGTCCTGCATCATGGTGCCATGGCACCGCAGCCGCGCCGATCGGAGCGATCGCATGGCGGTCTCGCCCACCTTCCCTAGCCGCGACACGCTGCGGCGGTTCCGCTTCCGGCCGGTCGACGTGCTCGTCGGCGCCGGGGTGTTCTTGCTGCTTTACGCGGTCGTGCGGGTAGGCGCGAGCGCCCATGTCCCGTACCACCCCAGCCACGTACTCCCGTTCGACACCTCGCCGGCGGAGCTGCCCTACTACGCGGCCCGCAGCCTGCTGCGCATGTTCGTCGCGCTGTTCTTCGCCTACGCGTTCAGCCTCGGCTACGCGCTGTGGGCCGCGCGGAGCCGGCGCGCCCGGCGGATCCTGATCCCGGCCCTTGACATCCTCCAGTCGGTCCCGGTGCTCGGCTTCCTCGCCGTCACGGTGACGTTCTTCATCGCCTTGTTCCCCGGCTCCGAGCTCGGCCTGGAGGCCGCGTCCATCTTCGCCGTCTTCACCTCCCAGGCGTGGAACATCACGTTCTCCTTCTACCACTCCCTCGTCACCCAGTCCGCCGAGCTGGACGAGGCGAGCCGGCTCATGGGGCTGTCGCGGTGGAAGCGGTTCTGGAGCATCGACGTTCCCGGCGGGGCGATCGGGCTGGTCTGGAACGGGATGATGAGCTTCGGCGGCAGCTGGTTCTTCCTCACTGCGTCCGAGCTGATCACGGTCGGCAACAACACATACACGCTGCCCGGCGTCGGCTCGTACGTCGGCAAGGCCGTGCGGCAGGGGGAGCTCGGGCACGTCGCCTGGGGCATCCTCACCATGATCATCATGATCCTGGCGGTCAACTTCGTGTTCTGGCGGCCGCTGGTGGCCTACGTGGAGCGGTTCCGGATCGAGCAGACCGAGGGGAACGCCAAGGCCCGCTCTGTCGTCCTTAACGTGCTGCGGCGATCCAGCTGGCCGGCGCTGGCCGGGCGGGCCCGGCGCTCCCTGGCCCGGCCCGTCAACCAGCTGATGGGCGCGGCCACCGGCATCGACGACCGCAGCCTGGTCAGTCACGCCGCGCGGCGCCGGGCCGGCGACAGGGCCTTCACGGTCGCCGTCGTGGTCGCGCTCGGCTGGGGCATATACACCATGCTGGCCTACATCGCCGGCGGCCGGGCGGGCCTAGGCATCTTCGGGCACGCGTTCCTGCTCGGCTTCTATACGTTCCTGCGGGTCGCCGTGGTGGTGGCGGTGTCGTCGGTGATCTGGGTGCCGGTCGGCGTCTGGATCGGCTTCAACCCCCGGGTCGCCCAGTTCATGCAGCCGGTCGTCCAGGTGCTCGCGAGTTTTCCGGCGAATTTCATCTTCCCGTTCGCGATCGCTTTCTTCCTGGACATCGGGCTCAGCCTGAATTACGGCAGCGTCCTGCTGATGGCGCTGGGCACCCAGTGGTACATCCTGTTCAACGTGATCGCGGGAGCAAGCGCCGTTCCTTCGGACCTGAAGGAAGCCATGGACAACCTCGACGTGCACGGCTGGGAACGCTGGCGGCGGATGATCATCCCCGCCGTGTTCCCCGCCTACGTCACCGGGGCGATCACCGCGGCCGGCGGCGCGTGGAACGCCACCATCGTGGCCGAGATCGTCACCTATAAGGGCCGTGTCCTGGCGGCCAGCGGCCTGGGCACCCTCATCACCGAGGCGACCTCGAACGGTAACCACCCCCAGCTCCTCGCGGGCATCCTGGTCATGTGCGTCTACGTGACCGGAATAAACGCGCTGCTGTGGCGGCGGCTGTACGCCATCGCCGAGTCGAAATTCGCGCTCGCATGAGCGAGCCGGCCCGGCGCGGCCCGCTGATCAGCGTCCGGGGGCTCAGCAAGTCATTCTCCGGTCCGGACGGGCATCCGGTGCCGGTGCTCGAAGGCATCAACCTGGACGTCGAGGAGGGCGAATTCGTCGCGTTGCTCGGCCGCAGCGGCAGTGGCAAGTCGACCCTGCTGCGGTGCATCGCCGGCCTGATGGCGCCGACCGACGGCGAGGTCCTGTTCCGTGGCCAGCGACTGGTCGGCACCAACCGGGACACCACCATGGTGTTCCAGACCTTCGCGCTGCTGCCGTGGCTCACCGTGCAGCAGAACGTCGAGATCGGCCTGGAGGCGCGGAAGGTGCCGCCGGGACCGCGATCGGAGCGGGCGCTGCGGGCCATCGACCTGGTCGGCCTCGACGGCTACGAGTCCGCCTATCCCAAGGAGCTGTCGGGCGGCATGCGCCAGCGCGTCGGCTTCGCCCGCGCCCTGGTGGTGGAGCCCGCGGCGCTGCTCATGGACGAGCCGTTCAGCGCGCTTGACGTGCTCACCTCGGAGAACCTGCGCGGCGAGCTGCTTGAGCTCTGGGAGGGGCAGCGGTTCCCGACCAAGACCATGGTCATGGTCACGCACAACATCGAGGAGGCGGTGCTGCTGGCCGACCGGATCCTTGTGCTTGGCACGAATCCGGGCCGGATCAGGGCCGACATGCCCAATCCGCTCCCTCGCCCGAGGCTCAGGCGAACGCCGGACTTCGACGCGCTCGTCGACGAGATCTACCGCCTGATGACGCACCGCGACAGCGTGCCCGCGGAGCCCGCCGCGCACACCGGCGGTGCGCGGGCCGGGTCGGTCGGCGACTCCCCGCTGCCGCTAGCCACCGTAGACGGGCTGTCTGGTCTCGCCGAAATCCTGCTGGGCCGTCACGATGGCGCGGCCGACCTGCCCGACCTGGCCGACAGCCTGGGTCTTGAGGTCGATGAGCTGCTGCCTTTGGTGGACGCGCTGGTCATGCTCGGGTTCGCCGAGCTCAGCGACGAACGGCTGATGCTCGTCCGGGAGGGACGGATCTTCGCCGGGGCGAGCATCCAGGACAGCAAGGAGATATTCGCCCGGGCGTCGCTGGACCGGGCGCCGCTGGTCCGCACCATCTACCGGGCCCTGGGCAACAGTCTCGACGGCAACCTGCCGTCCGGCTTCTTCACCGACATCCTGCGCACCAAGTACGGGGAGGAGGAGGCCACCAGGCAACTCGACGTGGCCGTGAACTGGGGCCGGTACGCCGAGCTCTACGCCTATGACGCGAACCGCGGCCAGATCATCCGTGAGGACAACGGCATCGGCGCCATGCTGGCGGCCCCGGCCGAGCCGGTCAGGCGCGGCACGCTGCACCTGTACCTCGGCGCCGCACCGGGATCAGGAAAGACCTTCAGCATGCTCCGGGAGGGCCGCGCGCTCCGCGACCGGGGCGAGGACGTCGTGGTCGGACTCGCGCGATCCCGGGGCCGGCCGCGCACGGCCGAGGCCCTCGGCGGCCTTGAAGTCATCCCGGCTCGCCCGCGCAGCGACGGCGCCGGCCCGGGGGCAGATGGCGGCGACTCGGACGCCCGCGAGGAGCTGGACCTCGACGCGGTGCTCGCGCGCAAGCCGACCGTGGTGCTGGTGGACGATTTCGGTCAGAACCTCGCGGCGATCAGGTCCCTGCGGGACGCCGGGATCGACGTCATCGGCACCGTCGACGTGGCCGACCTGGAGCGCGCGGCCGAGACCGTCCAGCAGATCACCGGACGGCCCGCCGCGCCCACCGTGTCTGATGCGGCGCTCGCGGAGGCCGACGAGATCAGGTTCCTCGACAACTCTCCCGAGGCGCTGCGCAAGCGGCTCGGGCACGGGAACATCTACCCGGCCGGGCAGGCCGCCGACGCGCTTGAGGGCCTGTTCCGGACGGAAAATCTCGCCGCGCTGCGCGAGATCGGGCTGCGGGTGGTGGCGGAGACGCTCGCGGCGCCGGGCGCTGTGCGCCAGCGGGAGTCGCAGGACGTGCTGGTGGCCGTGACCGCGCCCGCGCAGGCCGACGCGCTGTTGCAGCGCGGCGTCAGGCTGGCCCGGCGCAGCAGCGCGGCGTGCACCGTACTCGTTCTCGGCGCGCACGCCGGCGGTCCGCCGGGAGGGGTAACCGAGCACATCAGGTCCGCGGCGGCCGATGCCGGTGCCGCGGTCATCGTCCGCCAGGGCAGGGATGCCGCCGAGGTGATCGCCCAGGCCGTGCACGAGACCGGCGCCCGGAACCTGGTCATGGCGGCGCCCCCGGCCGGGCTACGTGAACGCTGGCGTCCTGGCCTGGTCGAGCGAGTGGCCGACGAGCTTCCCGATATTCACCTGCACATCACGGCCGGCCCCGCCTCGGGGGCTGCCGCCGGCGTCTCCCCGCCGGCCACCGCGAACGGCGCGGCCACCGCGGACGGCGCGAACGGCGGGAACGGCGGGAACGGGCCGGCCGGCAGCCGGGCGCGCGGCGCTATCCGGGTCTATCTCGGCTATGCGCCGGGCTGCGGCATCACGACCGCGATGCTCGAGGAGGCCAGGCGCCGGAAGTCGCGGGGATCAGACGTGGTCGTG
>Ga0302180_10003921_pt1 | contig 11115 bp, 6 predicted proteins | sample I_Palsa_E3_2_FD_200575 | JGI IMG/M metagenome (GOLD analysis project Ga0302180, IMG submission 200575) | Peat permafrost microbial communities from Stordalen Mire near Abisko, Sweden - I_Palsa_E3_2 | ecosystem: Environmental > Terrestrial > Soil > Palsa > Peat permafrost | place: Sweden: Abisko... | reverse complement strand
CCCGCAGCAAGGGAGTGTGCTCGGCCATCGAGCCCCGCGATCATAAAGACAGAATTCTAGAGCTTGGCGGCCCGGCCCGCTTGCAGCTCTTCTCATAGCGTTTCAAGACGCCGATGGTTTCAACCCGGCGTGGCTCTCTACGGCCACTCGCCAGAATCAAGTTCAAATGCCGTTTCTCCGCTGCACTCTCCCGCCGGATCAAAGCGGCGCTCGACCAGCTGCAAGGCGCCACTTGTGCCCAGCAGCACGGCAGTCGAGCAGCGAGTGCCGTAAAGCGGATGCAGCACGAACGGCGCGGACAGTGCTCGGCGCCACTCGGGCGCGAGGTCTGCAGGATAGGCGTCGTCGCTTGTGACGCTTGGCGTTCGATCATCCAGCATGACGAGGAGTTCCCGCGCGCTGACCTCACCCGCACCGTTGAGCAAAGCCTCGAAGCGGCGGCGCACGCGAGTGAGCTTCGGCCAGGGTGTGTCCAGGTGCTGATTGCTGAGCCCGTATACGCCCGGCGCCAGAGCACGCGCAAATTCAGGCGCACGATTTGAGGCGTACCAGAGCTCATGTTCATCTGCGAGCAGCAGGTTGAAGCCTGCGAAATCGGACGCCGTGGTTTTAAGGCCTGCGAGAAAGCTCTGCGGGGACTCCTGCCCTCGAAGGTAGTTGGGGATCAGAGAGCCGCGCGATGGCCCGGCCGACTGCGAGGCGGGCCACTCACGAAAGTTGGTCACCACCGCGAAGCGGCGCTGCCGATCCAGGCCGAGCCAGGTCCCGCCTGCGGCGAGATCACGGCCGGCAAGAATCTCCTGATCCGCCCACCTGCCCAAGGGCGCGGCCGGACGTGCGTGAAATTCGTCGCGGTTCGCTGCCAGAATCAGTCGATAGCTGGGACGAACCTGCCAGGCGAGTACCAGGAGACACAAAGCTACGGCACCTGCCGGGTCATTCGCGATGAGTGCCGGCAAGCCACGTACTGATCAGGCGGTAGGAGATCGAATGCGATGGCGGCAGCCCGGCGGCTCCAGCATCGATCTCGGTACGCGTGAACCAGCGGGCATCCTCCAGCTCCCCGCCGACCGCAATTGCCGCGTCGGGCGCGCAGCGTGCCTGGAAGCCGACCATCAGTGAGGCCGGGAAGGGCCAGGGTTGGGAGGAATGGTAATGAATGCCGTGGACCGCAACGCCGGTCTCCTCGGCGACTTCGCGCACTACCGCGTCCTCGAGACTCTCGCCCGGCTCGACAAACCCGGCAATCGTTGAGTAACGGCCGGCCGGCCAGCTGGCCTGTCGCCCGAGAAGTGCGCGCGCGCCGTCAGTCACCATGACGATGATTGCAGGATCAATGCGTGGAAATGCTTCGACGCCGCAGCCCGCATTTGAACAGCGCAGCACGTGCCCGGCGCGCTCGCGCAACAGGGCAGCGCCGCAGGTTCCGCAAAAGCGGTGTCGTGAGCGCCATATCGAAAGTCCGCGCGCATAGGCGAGGAGCCCTGCCTCATCGGACGGCAACAGCGCGGCGACGACTCGCAGCTCCTCAAAATGCGCACCGGCCGGCAGCGCAGCCCGATCCGCAGCGTCCAATTCAATGAGCATGCAACGCGTGCCCCGAAACCAGCCGAGGAGCGCGAGTTGGTCGTCGCTCGCGGCGCGTACAAGCGGATGATCAGCGTGCAGGAATGCAATACGCGGCGCCGGCTCGCGATATACGAGCTGTGTCGTGCCGCACACCGCGACGTAAAGAGTGGCTGGATCGGCCGCAGCGTGCGCGCGCCATTCGGGTATCTCGCGCGCGTCGGAGTGCCGATCAATGTAAGAACCGGCGAAGAAATTGGGACCCGTGTCAGCTCGATCCATGAATTCAAGGGCAAGCCATGCGTAACTGCTCATACTAACAGCAGCTGCGCACTTCGCGCGCACATGCAGGCCAACACGCCTTCGATTGCGCGCGCGCCCTTCATCGTTCCCGCCAAGACTTCTGACGTGATTCTTGCGGCAATTGAGCCTGTAACGTCGTGGCCGCAATCTTTTTTGGTTCGAGCAAGAAGTCGGCGGTGCCGTGAAGAACGTGCTCGCAGTCGCGACGGGTTTCTCCGATGGTTCTAAGTTCGGCGCCAACACCCGTGGGGTGCTCCTTTACCGCGGCTATCCCGTCGAACAACGTGTACACACCGGTTGAGTCAACCGGTAAACCTTTGCAGTGTGGCTTTAGGGATACGAAAACTTGGTCCGACGTGATTCTGAGCGCTATACCGTTCCGCCATCAGTACCGTGCCGGACCCGGCAAGACGAGTGGGATCGATGTGCAATGCAGCGGCGCGTTCGCTGCAACAAACAAGTGTTGTAAGCACATTGATAAATCTGCTAGCAATAAAGTTAACTCGGTGAGAGCATGGAACGTGGTGAAGAAATATTCCTGAAACATTCCTGAAGTATTCGAGGACTGGAGCCTCACCTCATCAATTAAAATGGCTTTCACGGGGAGGAGTAACATCATGCTGCACAACACGCGTTTTCTGTCGGCTTGGACCGTCTTGCCCTTGCTGTCGCTCGCGCCGCCCGCCATTGAGTGCGCGGTAGCTCTGCCGGGAAGCGATATTCCGAAAGTCGTGTCGATCGGATCCGACCGGGGCCGGATTGCAACCGACCAGGAACAAAATCTCACGGTGGTGTTGAAGCTGCCTGACGAGGCAGCCTTCGACAGAACGCTCGAGAGCCTGTATGACCCGGCCTCTCCCAATTACCACCATTGGCTGTCGGATGCGGACCTGGCGAAGTTCGCCCCCACGGCGAGCGACTTCGCGGCCGTCAAGAGCGAATTGGTTGCGCAGGGTTTTAGCGTAGTATCGTCCGATCCCAATGGTTTCTCGCTTCGGGTTCGCGGCTCAGTTGCGACCATCCAACATGCTTTCCAGACCGAGCTGCACGCGATTGAGTATCAGGGTCGGACCTACCAGGCGCACACCACCCATGCACAGCTCGCGGGCAGAGCCGGCGAGCTGGTCGATTCGGTCGCCGGACTTGATCGTCATCAGGTTCTGCCACGACGAACGATCGCGGTTAACCCGGGCACCGGCCAGCCGGTATGTGCGAAAAAAGTGATCTCCTCCGCGTCAGCCTCCTCGATCCTCACGGAAATTACCGACGTTGCCTTGTCGAGCGCGTCCGATTTCAACTACCAGACGCCGGGAGCGTTGCTGCCAGTCGCGAACTATTGGGGCTCGGTTTACGACATCAACAGCAATCTGACGGTCTCATTCACCCCTGCGCAACTGCAGGCCCATTACGGGCTCGCGCCGCTATTTGCCAAAGGTTACGACGGCACTGGACAAACGATTGCGTTGATAGAGGCGTACGGTTATGCAAGCGCCGAAAAGGACGCCAACGTGGCTGCGAAAATTTTCGGATTGCCGCCGCTGACCTCAAGCAACTATTCGGTCGTTTATCCTGAAGGCAAACCGCTCAATCCCAATGCGGCTGATCTGACCGGCTGGACGATTGAAATTGCGATCGACATCCAGTCAAGCCATGCCATAGCCCCCGGAGCCAAAATCGTCGTCGTCGCGTCGAGCGGCCAGGACAACGAGGACCAGATTGCCTCGCTGCAATACGTCATCAGTCACAAGCTGGCCCACACTGCCTCGAGCAGCTGGGAGAATGACAGTGAGATCATCGCCGGTGTCGATGAGGAAAATGCCTTCAATTCCGTCCTCAAGCTCGGCGCCGCCGCCGGGATTTCATTTCAGTTCTCCAGCGGCGACAATGGTGACTCGGGCCTTGGCACACCGCTCGGCGCAGTCGGCGTGCCTTCGAACTCTCCCTACGCGACTGCGGTGGGCGGCACCAGCATTCTCAACAATCCGTACGGAACCGGCCAAGTCGTGACCGGCTGGGGTAATGCCCTTGTGGCGGTGAACGATGACGGTCCAACAGACCCGCCGACGGACAGCGGTTTCTTCAACGGCGGTGCGGGCGGCGGTGAAAGTCTTTTCTTCAAGAAGCCATCGTGGCAGACCGCGCTGCCCGGCAAGGGCCGCCAGGTGCCGGACGTATCCGCGCTCGCCGACCCGTACACTGGTTTCCCCATCATATTTACCGAGGGGGGCGTGCAATACGCACAGGCAGGGTGGGGCGGCACGAGCCTCGCCAGCCCGATCTTTACCGCCATTTGGGCAATCGCCGATCAGTACAACGGAGCGCCCCTGGGCCAAGCGGCTCCTGTCATAGCGAAGCTCAAATCCGGCCAGATCCGGGACGTGCTGCCCACGTCCGCGCTCACGGATTACGACGTGTCGGGTACAGTTCACGACTCAAGCGGCACGACGTTTTACTCGGTCACAGGCTTGTTCGCCGGCTGGCTCTATTCGACAACAGATTTCACAAGCGCGATCTGGAATCCGTACAGCAGTCTTGGCGTCGCAATCAGTTTCGGCACGGACACTTCGTTGACCGTCACTAAGGGATGGGACAACGTGACGGGATATGGTGAACCCAACGGACTGCCATTCATCCAGGGCGTCACCGGAAAAACCACGGGAGCGGCCGTGATAAGCGAATGATTTCAAGATGCGTCGAGAGGGCGGCGCCGGATTTCCCGGCGCCGTCTTTGCGATTACGCATTGACGAATGGCGGTGGCACTTCATCCTGAACCCCGTCACTTCATTGTTGATTAGCGAGCAGTGCTCAAGATTGGTTGAAGTCTGACCCTGATTTTTTCCCACAGCGTCGCCACATGCAATGTTTGCCGATCGCGCACGCCTGCATAGGCTTCGGCGACCTGGCGCATCATTCCCGCTCGAGCGAGCAGCTTTGCCAAAGTAGCGCGGCGGTAACGCCAGTGCCTCAAAGCCTCATCCGGCCAGTTCTCCTCGCGAGCACGTTCTGTCGCGCTCGCGTAGAAGCGAAATGCTTCCAGGAGCAAAGCATTGGTCTTTACCGGATCTTGCTGGGTCAGCGAACTGTTCTCTGCGCGTTCCCCGAATCGAGCGAGCGCCGAGGGTTCACCAACGTCAGCGCCCTTTTGGTACCACGCCCAGGCTTTCACCGTGTCCTTCGGAAATACAGCATTCGCGCTCCGCAGGCCGTACTCGTATAGATGCCCCAAGGCAAACGCGGCGACTGGAACCCGGTTTGTCCAGGCGGTCTCGTAGTGAGAAACTGCAGCCTCCGGGTCGCGCATGCCCGCAGGCCCGTCCGTCAGCAGGTTGCCGAGATCGACGTCGGCTGCTCGATAGCCCTTTTTGATCGAAAACTCGAACTGGCGACGCGCGAGCGCCGGATCGTGCTTCGCCAATAAGGCGCGGCCCCATTGATAATCAAATCGCACGGGATGGGGAGACTTGGCGACTTCCTTGGCGCACGCGGTGTTGGCGATGTCCACGTTGATGTCAGCCTGCGCAACGCCCGAGGCTAGCTTGTCTAAATCGTAAAAGGCGGCCGCCGCTTGATCGCAGGGGGTACTCCGAGCCGACCAGCTTTTTTCTCGGGTAGTCGCCGGCAGACCAAGCCGGATTCGCTCGGTGTCGGACAACGCATCCGCTCTTGCCGCGGCCGACCAGGCGATCTGAGCCTCGAGATCCGCCGGAACGTGCGCATCCCAAATTCGTACCGTCTTGTCACCCGACGCCGTGACGATGCGGGTGCCATCGGGCGAGTAGGTCGCCGAATTGACGAAATATCCATGGCCCGCAAGGACAGCAAGTTGGGTGGCCGAGCCAGCATCCCAAATCCGCACCGTCCTATCCCTCGACGCAGTGACGATGAGCGTTCCGTCGGGAGAGTAGGCGGCGGATAACACCGAATCACTGTGGCCGGTGAGCAGGCGGAGCTCGGTTCCCAAGGCCGCATCCCATATCCGCACGGTCTTGTCATCCGACGCCGTGACGATACGGGTGCCATCGGGCGAGTAGGCTGCGGAATTGACGGCCGCGGCATGGCCGGAGAGCACGGCGAGCTGAGTTCCCGAGCGAGCATTCCAAATCCTCACCGTCTTGTCACCCGACGCTGTGACGATGCGGGTGCCGTTGGGTGAGTAGACGGCTGTCTCGACCCAGTCCCCATGGCCGTCGAGCAGCGCGAGTTGCGTTGCTGAGCGGGCATCCCAAATCCGTACTGTCTTATCACTCGACGCGGTGACGATGCGGTTCCCGTCGGGAGAATAGGAGGCGGCATTGACGAAATTGGTATTGCCGGAGAGCACGGTGAGCGGCGCGCCGGTGGCAGTGTCCCAAGTCCTCGCTGTTTTGTCAGCCGACGCGCTGACAATGCGCGAACTGTCGGGTGAATAGCGCGCGGAGTAGACGATTTGGTCGTGACCTTTGAGCACGGCGAACCGGGTCCCCGTCGCTGCATCCCAGATGCGGAGGGTCTTGTCGTTCGATGCCGTAAGGATCCGGGTGCCGTCCGGCGAATAGACGGCGGATCCGACGGAATCGCCATGGCCGGACAGGACCTTGAGCTGCCCGCCGATATGCGCGTCGAATATCCGGGCGGTGAAATCCAAGCCCGCGACGATGTAAGCGCCGTCAGGAGAATAGGACGCGGCGTTGAAATCGCCCGCACCGGTGAAGACCGCGAGCTGGGCACCGGTCGTCGCGTCCCAGATCCGCACCGTATTATCGATCGACCAAGTAACGATGTGCGCACCGTCGGGGGAATACGCGGCGGATCCGATGTAGCTGGCATGGCCGGTGAGCAAGACAAGTTGTTTCCCCGTGTGCGCATCCCAAATGCGCGCCGTCTTGTCTTCCGATGCCGTGACGATGCGCGAGCCATCTGGTGAGTAGACGGCGGACATGACGCTACCGTCGTGACCGGTTAGGACCGCGAGCACCGCTCCGCTGCGTGCATCCCATATGCGCGCCGTCCTGTCGAGCGACGCGGTGACGATGCGAGCGCCGTCGGGTGAGTAAGCGGCTGTCCGGATAACATCGCCATGCCCCGACAGGGTTGTGAGTAGTGTCCCCGAGGCTGCATTCCAGATTCGCGCTGTCTTGTCGCGCGACGCCGTGACGATATGGGCGTCATCGGGCGAGTAGGCTGCTGACGTAACGGCATCGTCATGGCCGGACAGCACCGAGACCAGTGTTCCATCTCCTGCGCGCCATGTCCTTGCTGTCTTGTCGAGCGATGCCGTGACGATGCGGGCGCCGTCGTGCGAGTAGGCGGCGGAGTAAACGCGATCAGTATGGCCCACGAGCACTGCCAGCCGCACTCCCAGGCGTGCATCCCAGATACCCCCCGTATTGTCGCTCGATGCCGTGGCGATACGGGTGCCGTCGGGTGAGTAAACGACACTTCTAACATAACCCTGATGCCCGGATAACACGGCGATCTGCCGGTCGGCCGCGCGGATTTCCTGAAACACGCTAATGGCGGAAGCCGAACGTGCCTGCTTCAATTCAGGATTTGTGAGCACTTCAAGGATTATTCCCTGCGCACCTGGCACATCCGCGTCCTTCAAATGCCGTGCCGCCGCCTCGGTGAGCAGCCGCGACTGGGCCTTGATGGCTTCGGCGGCGTGATACTGCGCTTCACGCTGTCGAGCGGAGGCCACCAGTCCGGCGGCAGACGCAATGATCGCGAGCAGCGTTACGACGATGACGACGGCCGACAGCACGCGGACCGAACGGCTTCGGATGCGTTTATCGTGCGCCATGGATCGCTCGATATAGGCAATCAGCGGAGGATCGGTTTCGGCGCGATGCTCGCGCAAGAGTCGCCTCGCGTCAGTCAAGTCAATTTCTGACAGCAGCCCAGGTTCACGTCCGAGCCGCCAGCGCCAAATTGACAGACGCCGAGAGGCCGATTCATCCGCTCGCGTTTTCCCACCGTCGGCGCTCAATACGCGCCACATGGCATGACGGTCCTCGATTCGGCGGCGGATGTTCAGGGCTTCTGCGTTACTCTGCACAAAATCCCGAGCTTGGGACCAGCTAGAGATGAGTGCCTCATGCGCCACGCGCACCATGGGGTTCCCCTCATGCTCCGCATCGCTGACCAGCAGCCGGGCATCCGGATCGAGCAGCGCCTCGACCAAGCGGCGCTGCGCCGTCCCCGGCGCGAAGGTGGAAAGCGGCACCCGACGCGCCACCGCGCGCGCGATGCTGCCTTGTGCAACTCCCATCTCAATCAGTGAAAACAGCACGGAACCGAGTGCTTGGCGATCTTCGGGCAGACACCGCTCGAGAACCGCTTCGGCCCTCGTGGCGATGGCGCCCTCCAGTTTGCCCAGTCGTGCGTAGGTCGCGTAGGTGAGCGTCGTACCATCGGTCTCCACTACGTCCATGCGATATAACTGATCCAGCAGGTAGGAGAGCAGCGGCAACGCGCCGGGCTCGCGGGCGACCTCCTCCGAAATCGCCTCATTGAGCGGAACATTCGTGGTGCTGTCGACTTCGAATTGCAATCCCGCCGCCTGTGCCGGCCGGCGGATCATCTGGCTCAGCTGGGTAGGGCCGGGCGCCAGCAACTCCAGACGCCGATTGCCGTCCGCAAGCCGCACCAGCTCCGGCGTTTCGTGACTTCGAAACCAGAAGTCGATGCGCATCGTGGCCACGACCCATACAAACCCTGAGTCGACCAGGCCGGTAAGCAGCTCGACGAATTGACGCCGTTCTGCGGAGGTAATCCGCTCTACGGTAAACAGCTCTTCAAGTTGATCCACGACCAGCACCAGCTTGGCGCTTTCGTAGTCGAGCATGTCGCCAGCTTCCCGCTCTCGCATCGAGATCCGACCGAGAGCCGTCGCGATGGGGTAGGCGGGCGCAGCCCGGGCGTTGCGCAAATGGTCGGCAAGGGAAGAAGGGGATTGCCCATATTCGATCAGTTCTGGGACTCCTTCGCGATTGCTCAGCGAAGTCGTGAGCCGCCGCGCCAGCGCGTCGAACAGATCCTCGCCCTCAAGGGCATCGCTCGGGCGGAATGTTGCCCGTCGCACGAATGCGGCACCCGGCACGCGTCTCGGCACGAACAGCTTCGGCACCACGCCCGCTTTTGCGAGCGACGATTTGCCTGAGCCACTTGCCCCCAGCAACAACAAGAACGGTGCGCCCGATTCGGCGCTCGAGGTGAGCTGCAACATCGCCTTGGCCAAAGCCTCGTCCTGTCCGAAGAAAATTGCGGCATGTTCAAATTCATAGGATTCCAAACCTCGAAAGGGCGCCTTCGCCCAGGCCCTGTTGAGCGTGTCATTGCGGTCTCTGGCCAGACGGGCAATTCGCTTCTCGATCAATTTGCGCAGATGATTCTCGAAGGCGGAGGCAAACTCGGCGCCGCTGATGAACGTGGTGTAGGCGCCCGTGAATGTCCCCTGGCTTTTGAAGTGCCGTTCCCAGAAGTCATTCAGCGCTCGGAGCTGCGTCGCTTGCTGCTCGAACTGCCCGGCGTCATGGGTATGAAAGGGCGCCGGCTTCAAATCTCGATAGACCAACAGATCAGGCGCACCGGTAGTGCGTGCCGCCTGCAGGGCCTCCTCGAATTCCCATTCGGTGCCCGTTACGGGTGCGCGCCCGTCAATGCCGCGATACTCGCGAACACTCGTTCGCTCTGGCAGAGCAGTACCGAGTCGCGACCACACGATCAGCACCACGATATCGAACGCGCTCGGCGGCTCAATCGAATCTTGAAAGTGGCCGGAGGCGAGCATCGCTTCGAATTCCCAAAGATAGGGCTCGATCGTCAACAAGCGCGCGTAATCCTGTGTCAAGCGCTCAATGGTGAGCGCTGCTATTTCTCGTGCCGACGTCACATCGCCCGGCGATGAAACGAAGATACGAAGCCGCTGATTCACAGGTGTCCTTATTGTTCCGGTGAACACTCTGTACGCAGTATCGCATGGCCGTCGCGGCTTGCGAGCGGTGACGGTGTCAACGGCTGCCGAAAATTGGACTTCAATCGTGTGAAATAGCGACCCTCAGTGCGCCGGGATTTGCCCTTTTCTTACCTTTCATGACGGCCTCAACCTCGGGGCATCCTGCGCCTGGCCGGAAGACCACGCAGATCGGTGTGCTCGCGCATGCGGTAGCTGTTACCGTGGATGTCGACGACGTGGCAGTGATGCACGCGCCCGACCCTCATCGTTGGCGGCAAGACTTTCTGGCGCGAATCATGTGTCAATTTGAGCGTGCAACGCCTTTCGGCGTCGTCATCACGTGTGCGGTCCACGTGCACATAGCAGACAACGCGTTTCGCGCAGCGTTAGCCGATCGACGACCACCAAAGCCGAACAATCCGTGCAGCGTCCGTAATGTATTTCGTTGCCGCGTGCGAGCGCGGTTACCAGAAAGATCGCGTGTTCGAAGCTGATCCGCGCGGCTGGGAATATTGCCTTGAAGAGCTCGAACGCCTGACAGATCCGCTCGCCACGTGCGAGAGTCGGCAGCGTATGCACGGCATCCGTGACCGCCGTTGTCGGTACGACGCCGAGCAGCGAAAAGAAGCTTGCGAGAATACCAGTCTCGTGTTGTGCGTGAGCGCCGCGCATGAAAAAGCTCACCTGCTGAGGCGACTTGCCGCGATGCCGGGGCGGCCCATCCGCTGCGCGCACGTATGAGCTGTAAAGCTTGCGGATGCGGTCATCCGACAACATGGTCCAGGCGCGAATGGTGTGCGTGCGCGCGCCATGGTTGAGGAAGCGCAGCGCAAGATCCAAGCGCAAGCGGTCGCGGCTGTAACGATCATCCGAAATTCGCATGGTGCTCTCCTTCTAATTTATGGTCGGTGCTAGTTGTTCTTCTTTCAATTTGGGAGGAAAATCCCAAAAACTATCCAAGCAGTAATTGGGAGGAAATTCGGGATGTTATACTTCACGTACCCAAGATGGGTGCGTTGGGTGTCTCCTCCCGAGGAGAATCCCAATGGGAAAGATATGTGAGATGAAGGGAGTTCGAGAATGGTCGGAGAAAGAGACTGTCGAGCTATGGCGTGATGAAGAATCCGGCCGACTGGTTATCCGTGCCTACAGCGAGTGTGGCAATAGCATTGTTCACGTTGATCTGTGGGATATATTGGATTGGTGTCGCGCTGGTCCGAAGGAACAGGGAAAAGGAGATTTTGGTGCAGACCCAACCTCAGTTACCGACAGCCCTAGACATGGTGTTAGTTGACATTGAAAAAGCACTCCA
>Ga0302180_10003919_pt1 | contig 11119 bp, 7 predicted proteins | sample I_Palsa_E3_2_FD_200575 | JGI IMG/M metagenome (GOLD analysis project Ga0302180, IMG submission 200575) | Peat permafrost microbial communities from Stordalen Mire near Abisko, Sweden - I_Palsa_E3_2 | ecosystem: Environmental > Terrestrial > Soil > Palsa > Peat permafrost | place: Sweden: Abisko... | reverse complement strand
GGACCTCGGACTGGGTCTGCTCGAGCCAGGCCCGGCGGGACAGCACCACGTTGTTGCGGTTCTTGTCCAGCTCGATGATCTTGGCTTCGATCTCCTTGCCCACGTACGGCTGCAGATCGCGGACGCGCCGCATCTCCACGAGCGAGGCGGGCAGGAAGCCACGCAGGCCGATGTCGAGGATCAGGCCACCCTTGACGACCTCGATCACCGTGCCGGTGACCACGCCGTCCTCTTCCTTGATCTTCTCGATCGTGCCCCAGGCGCGCTCGTACTGAGCCCGCTTCTTGGACAGGATCAGGCGGCCTTCCTTGTCTTCCTTCTGCAGGACAAGGGCCTCGATGTGCTCGCCAGTGTGGACCACATCGTGCGGGTCGACGTCATGCTTGATGGACAGTTCGCGAGACGGAATCACGCCTTCTGTCTTGTAGCCGATATCGAGCAAGACCTCGTCTCGGTCGACCTTTACGACTGTTCCTTCGACGATGTCACCGTCGTTGAAATACTTGATGGTCTCGTCGATAGCGGCGAGGAATGCCTCCTCGGACCCGATGTCGTTGACCGCCACCTTGGGGGTCGAGTTGGCTTGCGTGCTGCTCGTCATGTGTAGGTTGGCTCCGGATGCGGACAAGGGAAATTTATGGACGCGCTGGTAACCGCGCACCCCAGGAGGACCAGGATTCGCAGGACTTGCCGGAGCCAGCACAGGGCGGCTACGGCACGCCCGGCGGGCCGCCAGCCCGGTCACCTGACCTGCAAGTCGGGTGACCATGACGGAACGCACGAGAACACGGCGCAGCGTTCAGGATATGAGAGTTAACCCTGAGGGTCAATTAAGGCCGGCCACAATAAGATATCGCCTGGGGGGACGACCCCCCTGGAACCCCCCGGTGCGCTTCGCGCCGCGCGGTGGTATCTACCGTAGTATCGCGCGGCCGGAGGGGCCTGGGGGCCCTCGCGGGCCGCGTGATGCGGCTGCGCCGCGGGGACCCGCCGTATACCGGGGGTGCTGGCCCGGGGAGCGACCCCCGGCACGCAGTGTTGGCCAGGAGGATGACCCGTATCGGTATCTTTCACCCATATCGCTCCACGTCGGGCTGGTGTGGAACATATGGTTGTGACACCCTGCACACTCTGACACGGAAATGGGTCCCGGTTGGGCGTGCGGGCAGCGGGCCCTAGCCGGTGTGGTGGCGAGGGCCGGGCGGTGCGCTGGTTTGTCTGGCGGGTGGACCGGGTCCCTTGGCTGGCGGCGGCTCCGGGAGCTGGCGGGGGCAGGGTCAGTCAGCGGCGGGGGTAAGGCGGCCTCCGCGGGGCCGCCTGACGGGGGGCTGATGGTGATGGTGATGGCGCAGCCGGGGTGGAGCTTCTGGAGCTGGGTTTCCAGCCACGCCTGCTGTGCTGCGGTGATGGCCGGCGGGCGTAGAAGTCCGCGCCCAGGTCCTCTTTTGCGCAGGATGCCGCATGCGCTGGCACCCGTGGCACCTCGCGGCGCCGACGGCGAGTTCTGCCCGGTATGCCGGATTGTCGCGGCAGCGCGGCGGCCTTTCCTGTGGCCGGTGGCGCCTGCGTGCCCCGCGTGGCGCTCGTGACTGATCCTCACGCTCCACCCTGGGGAAGATCGTGGTCGATCCGGGCTTCGCGGTTGACCCGGTGCACTATAGGCCCCCTAATCCACCACTAAACCCGGATCCACCACAATAAACGATTATCTTATCGAACGCGTGAGCGAATAGTGCGTCCCTGGGGTTAACGGGACCGGTGAGGGCACGGGCCGGGTTCAACAGAACCGGCGTTCCACAGAACCGGCGGTTCCACAGAAGCCGATGGCTATAACAGAACCGGCGGTTCCACAGAACCGGTGAACGTCCCCCGGGGGCCTTTTGGCCCCCCAGGGGGGTATGGGGGGACGGGTCCCCCCATATCGGGGGGGTCTGGGGGGGCGGAGCCCCCCGAGGTAACACGCCCCCCGAGGCAACACGCCCCCCGAGGGTACTCAGTGCGCAGCGTTGGCCCAGCTCTGGCCGGTTCCTACGGAGACGTCTAGGGGGACGCGGAGGGACGCGGCGCCCTCCATGGCGGCGCAGACCAGGTCGCGGACGTGGTCGAGTTCGCCGGGGGCTACTTCGATGATGAGCTCGTCGTGGACCTGGAGGAGCATCCGGGAGCGCAGGCCGGCCGCGGCCAGCGCGCTTTGCACGGCGAGCATGGCCACCTTGATCACGTCCGCGGCGGATCCCTGGATCGGGGCGTTCAGCGCCATCCGTTCGGCCATCTCGCGGCGCTGCCGGTTGTCCGAGGTGAGGTCGGGCAGGTAGCGGCGCCGGCCCATCATGGTGGCGGTGTAGCCGTCCATCCGGGCGCGCGCGACTACCTCATGCAGGTAGTCGCGGACGCCGCCGAACTCCTTGAAATAGTCATCCATCAGGGCGCGGGCCTCATCCGGGGTGATGCGCAGCTGCTGGGCGAGCCCGTAGGCGGACAGGCCGTAGGCCAGGCCGTAGTTCATCGCCTTGATCTTGGCCCGCAGTTCCGGGCTGACCTCGGTGGCCGGGACGCCGAACACCCGGGACGCGGTCGCGGCGTGGAAGTCGTGCCCGGACTCGAACGCCGCGATCAGCGCCGCGTCCTCGGACAGGTGCGCCATGATCCGCAGCTCGATCTGGCTGTAGTCCGCGGACAGTAGGGTCTGGAAGCCCGGGCCGACCACGAAGCCTTCGCGGATACGGCGGCCCAGGTCGCTGCGGATGGGGATGTTCTGCAGGTTCGGGTCGGTCGAGGACAGCCGGCCGGTGGCCGCGACCGTCTGGTTGAACGTGGTGTGGATCCGGCCGTCCTCGCCGGCCATCGGGATCAGCGAGTCCACGATCGACATCAGCTTGGCCACGTCCCTGTGCCTCAGCAGGTGCTCGAGCACCGGATGACCGGTCTGCGCGAGCAAGCTGGTCAGGGCCTCGGAGTCGGTGGTATAGCCAGTCTTGATCCGCTTGGTCTTGGGCAGGCTCAGCTCAGTGAACAGCAGCTCCTGCAGCTGCTTGGGCGAGCCGAGGTTGAACTCGTGCCCGGCGACCGCGTACGCGGCCTCCTCGGCCGCCTTCGCCTCGCCATGCAGCATCGAGGACATGGCCGCGAAATGGTCGACGTCGGCGCCGATCCCGGTGTGCTCCATCCGGGCCAGTACCGAGACCAGCGGCAGCTCGAGCTCGCGCAGCAGCGCGGCCGACTCGCGTCGCTCCAGGTCTTCGTCTAGGGCCGCGGCGAGCTCCAGGGTGGCCTGGGCCCGCAGGACCAGCCCGGCCGCCGCATCCCGCTCGTCCGAGCCGTCCAGGGTGAGCTGGCCGCCCTCGGCCTCGCCTGGCAGTTGCTTGCCCAGGTAGCGCAGCGCCAGGTCGGCGAGGTCGAACGTGCGCTGGCCCGGCAGCGCCAGGTAGGCGGCGAGCGCCGTATCGCTGGCCAGGCCGTCCAGCGGCAGGCCGCGGGCCGCGAACGCATGCATCGGGCCTTTGGCGTCGTGCAGCACCTTGGGGTGCTGCGGATCGGCCAGCCAGGCGGCCAGGGCTTGCTCGTCAGCCTCGGTGAGCTCGGTCGGGTCGAGGTAAGCGCCATGCCCGTCGGGAGCCGCGATCGCCACACCGGACAGGTTGCCCGTGCCGCGCCCCCAGGTGCCGGTCACTGCCACCCCGGCTCGTTCGGCAGAAGAATGAGAGGTCAGCCAGGCCCCGACCTCGCCGGGTCCGAGCAGGACGGTCACCACTTCGAAAGCCGCCTTCTGCGGGTGCGGCGCGCCCGGAGCGCCCAGCGGGAAGGCGGGGTCGGAGCCTGTCGCGCCGATGAGGCCGTGCGGCAGCGTCTGGTAGAGGCGGTCGCGCAGGACCCGGAACTGGAGGGTGTCGAAGAGCTGGTGGATCTTCTCCCGGTCCCAGGCCACCGGCAGCAGGTCGCCAGGCACCGCGCCGACGGTCTCGGCGGGCAGGTCGGTGATCAGCTCGGTGAGCTGGCGGTTGCGCAGCACGTTGCCGAGGTGCTCGCGCAGGGCGTCACCGGCCTTGCCCTTGACCTCGCCCACCCGGTCGACCAGCGCGGTCAGCGAGCCGAACTCGACGATCCACTTGGTCGCGGTCTTCTCCCCCACCCCGGGGATGCCGGGCAGGTTGTCGCTCGGGTCGCCGCGGACGGCGGCGAAGTCGGGGTACTGCGCGGGGGAAAGCCCGTACTTCTCGTTGACCGCCGCAGGCGTGAACCTGGTCATGTCGGTGATGCCGCGTCGGGTCATCAGCACCGTGACGCGGTCCGACACTAGCTGCAGCGCGTCGCGGTCACCGGTGACGATGAGGACGTCCATGTCCGCGGCGGCGGCCTGGGTGGCCAGGGTGGCGATGAGGTCATCGGCTTCGAAGCCCGGCGCGGACAGCCGCCGGACGCCGAGCGCGTCGAGCACCTCGAAGATCAGGCTGAGCTGGCTGCGGAAATCGTCGGGCGTCTCGCGCCGGTTCGCCTTGTACTCGACGTACTGCTCGTGCCTGAACGTCGGCTCGGCCCGGTCGAACGCGACCGCGACATGGGTCGGCTTCTCATCGCGCAGCACGTTGATGAGCATCGCGGTGAAGCCGTAGACCGCGTTGGTCGGCTGTCCCGTGGTGGTGGAGAAATTCTCGATCGGCAGGGCGAAGAACGCCCGGTAGGCCAGCGAATGACCGTCCAGCAGCAGCAGCCGGCCGGACCCCGTGGATTGCGTTGCTTGTGTCGCCACCCATCGATCCTATGGTCCGAACGGGCCGCGGCGCTCCCGTCCGCCAACCCGCGAGACCTGCATGTCGCGAGTGGCGGACGGGAGCGCGGTGTTATGAGCAGAGTTTTATGAGCTAGCTGTTATGAGGAGAACGCGAAGACGGTCGTCGAGGTGAACGTCTTACCCGCCTTTAGCTCGGTGGAGGGGAAGTTGGGCTGGTTGGGCGAGTTCGGGAAGTGCTGGGTCTCGAACGTGTAGCCAGCGCCCTGGCGGTACGTGTGGCCGCTGATGCCCACGAGCGTTCCGGTGAGGAAGTTGCTCGTGTACACCTGGACACCGGGCTGGTCGGTCCAGACGGACAGCTCACGGCCGCTGGAGGGGTCCCAGGCGTGGGCGGCCAGGTTGAGGCCGTCCGGGCCGGTGCTGGCGGAGGTCTGCGCGTTCAGCACCCAGTTGTGGTCGTAGCCCTGGGCGAGCAGCAGCTGGTTGTAGGCCGCGGGGGCGTGGTCGGGCGCGCTGACATCGTCGATCCGGCCGCCGATCGTCTGCGGGGTGGTGAAGTTGAACGGCGTGCCGAACACGGACACGTTGTAGCCGAGCGGGATCTGGGTCAGGTTGGTCGGCGTGTACTTGTCCGCGTTGATCTGCAGCAGCTGACCGTAGGCCGAGCCGGCCGGGGAGTTCTCGCCGGCCAGGTTGAAGTAGGCGTGGTCGGTCACGTTGGTAACCGTGTTGAGGTTGGAGGACTCGTTGGTCAGCTTGTAGTGGAGGCCGAGCTGGTCGGAATTGTTCAGTGTGAACGTGGTGACGTCCTTGACCGTGGCCGGGTAGCCCTGGTCGCCGTTCGGGCTGACCAGCGTGAGCTGCAGGCCGACGTAGCCGTGGCCCTGGACTTCCTTAGCCGACCAGATGTGGTTACCGAATCCGACGAGGCCGCCGTGCAGGCTGTTGCCGTTGTTGTTGATCGGCACGTGGTACGTGACGGGGCCGACACCCGGCTGGTCTAGGGTGAACGTGCCGTTGGCGATCCGGTTGCCGTACCGCCCGATCAGCTCGCCGAAGTACGGGCCGCCGTTGGCGGTCACTGGCGGGCTGTCGTACTTGACGTAATCCTGCAGGGTCTTGAAGCCGAGAAGGACATCGGCCTCGGAGCCGTTGGCGCCCGGCACGTTGATCTCCTGGAGGATCCCGCCGAAGGTGAGGATTTTCACGCTCATGCCCTCGGCGTTGCTGAGCGTATACCGGTATACCGCGGTTTCCTTGCCGGTATACGGCTCGACGGTAGAGCCGAAGTACTGCTTGCTGATGGACAGGCCGCCGTAACCACCCCGGGTCGCCGCGGGCGCCTTGGTCGCCGCCGAGGCCTGGGTCGCCGCCAGTGATCCGCCGACGGCTATCGCCACCATGGCCGCCATCCCGAGGATGGCCGGCCCGCGAAGACGCCGCTGTCTTCCGATTCCGCGCATGCTGCGCTCCTTTCAGTAACCCGCTCCAAGGAGATTGTGAGCGCTAACAAGGTCGAAGTCACGCCATATCGCACAAAAATGTGGGGAAATTTGGGGCGATCGGACGCACTCCAGGGTGCGGGCATGTTCGGGTACCTTGACTGAGCAACTGACGCGGAGGTGCGGATGGACCGGGAGACCCTGGACACGATGGTGGCGATGACGATCGCCGAGGGCACGCTCGCCGACAGGATGGGCATTGCCATCGTGTCGGCGTCCGCGGCCGAGGTCGTCGCGACCATGCCGGTGGCAGGCAACATCCAGCCGTTCGGCCTGCTGCACGGCGGCGCTTCCTGCGTGCTCGCCGAGACCATCGGGTCACTGGGCGCGGCCCTGCACGCAGGCCCGGGCCGGGCGGTGGTCGGCATCGAGATCAGCGCGACGCACCACCGCGGCGCCCGCGACGGAGAGGTCACCGGGGTCGCCAGGCTGGCGCACGGCGGCCGGACGCTGGCCACCTACGACATCGTGATCTCCGACGCCGGCGGTCACCGGGTGTGCACGTCGCGGCTGACCTGCCTGATCAGAGACGGGGTGCCCGGCGCCGGGCACTAGCGGGAGGCGCCGCTTTGCACCACGAGGCGGCAGGTCGCTAACGTGGTGACGGCGGGGCCCCGGGGGTCCAAGTAGACAACGCGTCAGCCGGGGAAGGCGGACACGGCACCAACGGCCCCCGGGTTCCTGCTGAAACGGATCGTCGGGCCTCAGGCGGGCTGAGCGCCGAGGTCAGGGCCGCGAGGTCAGGGCCGCGAGGTCAGGGCTGCGGGGTCTCGGCGGGAACGCGCATGCTTCCCTCGATCACCGCTTCGGCTACCTTGCGCATCGTCAGACGGCGGTCCATGGACGTCTTCTGGATCCAGCGGAAGGCGTCCGGCTCGCTCAACCCGTGCTCGGACTGAAGCAGGCCTTTGGCCCGGTCGAGCAGCTTGCGGACCTCCAGCCGCTCGCGCAGCGTGCCGATCTCGGTATCAAGGGCGCGGATCTCGGCGAAGCGGCTGACCGCCATCTCGATGGCGGGCACCAGGTCGGCCTTGGTGAACGGCTTGACCAGGTAGGCCATCGCGCCCGCGTCGCGGGCCCGCTCCACCAGCTCGCGCTGCGAGAACGCGGTCAGGATGACAATGGGCGCGATCCGCTCCGCGGCGATCCGCTCGGCCGCGGAGATCCCGTCCAGGACCGGCATCTTGATATCCAGGATGGCCAGATCCGGGCGCAGCGTCGTGACGTGTCCGACGGCCGACTCCCCGTCACCTGCCTCGGCGACGACCGAGTAGCCTTCTTCTTCTAGCATTTCCTTGAGGTCGAGGCGGATCAGTGCCTCGTCCTCGGCGATAACAACGCGCAACGGGTTCTGGCTCACGCAGACGAGCCTACCTTCAGCAGGTAGATTGTTTCTCGAGCGGCTCCCTTGCGGGGAGCCGCCAAGGTACGCCCCGGTATGCCAATTGGTAGAGCACGCGGCCTCAAAAACCGTGCAGTGTGGGTTCGAGTCCCACCCGGGGTACCGATGATCTGGGCTTTCGCAGCGGTCAGGGCGTTTCGGCGGTCAGGGCGTCTCCGAGGCGTGGTACGGGACCAAGACCGCGGTGATGTTATCGGCACCGCCCGCGTCCACGGCGAACTTCACCATGTCCACGGCGGCGCCCAGCGGGTCCTCGAGCGCCTTCGGGAGCGCGAGCGCGGCCAGGTCCGCCGCTTCTGGCAGGTAATTCCACAGACCGTCGGAACACACCAGTAGGGCCCCGGGACCGGGTGGCTTGTACCGCTCGACGTGCGGCGCGCGGTCGGGGTCACTGGCCAGGTCCCCGCCCAGCCAGCGGGTCAGCACATGCGCGTGCGGCGAGGCCAGCGCCGAGGCCTGGTCGGCCAGCCCGGCCGCCACCATTCCCCCCGCCACCGAGTCGTCCTGGGTAAGCTGGCGGGACTCGGATCCCGGCTGCGCCAGCCAGTAGGCCCGGCTGTCGCCGAGCCAGCACAACGTCACCTCGGCACCGCTTGCCACCGCGGAGACGAACGTGGTGGCCGACGTGTCGCCCGAGGGTTCGGCCATGTCCGCGATCGCCTCGCGCGCGGCTTTCACCGAGGCCAGCGAGGCCGCGGCCAGATCGTCTCCCGCCCGCACCGCGGCCAGCAGCACCGGCAGCGCGGCTTGTACGGCGGCCTGGGACGCCTCGTCGGGCCGAGCTGAAGAGGAGACGCCATCGCACACCACGGCCACCACCACCGGGCCGTTCGGTGACTGCTCCTCCGCGGCCAGTGCCATCGCATCTTCGTTGCGGTGGTGCCGCAAGCCCCGGTCGCTGACGCCGGCCGCGGGACCGAGATTAACCTCTGAATGGTCCTGCGACGACGGGGTGTTGATCATGTGCATACGTTAGTGCCTAGGGCTGGTCACCGATATTGGCCGACGCCTAATACCTCGTCCGGTGAGCCAGAATTTTCTTCACCCTATCGCCCTTGCGGCCACTGGCCTTCCTCACTGCGGGCCCGGTAATCATCTGGGTGATCGTCCCGTCGCACGGTGATCGCGGTCCAGGCGCCGAGATTAATGCGGTCCCCGTCCTGCAGCCGGACCTGGTCCCCGACCGCTATCTCGGCCCCGTTGACCAGCGTGCCGTTGGCCGACCCGGGATCCAGCACGGCCCAGTTGCCTGCCGGCACCGCGATCAGGACGGCGTGCAGCCGGCTGATCCCAGGGTCGGCAGGCGGCCCGGACAGGTCAATCTCCGGCGCGAGGCCGCGGGAACGGCTCCGCCGCCCGATCCGCATCTGGGTTCCCCGCAGCTGGAACCGCCGGCCGGGGCCGTGACCGGGGAACCTGACCGCGGCCCCGCGCGGTCCGGTGACCTCTTGCACCATTTCGTAGTAAGCGCGGTCCGCACCGATCACCGCGCTCCAGGTGGCCTGGGAGTAAGGGAACGAGGACGGCATCGTCGGGTCCGAAGCGCTGGGGTGGAAGGAAGACGCGGGGTCGCTGCCGACAGGCAGGCCGCACACGTCGCAGACGTCAGCGCGGACCGAAGCGTGGCCGCCGGGACATACCGCCATCACCTGCTGCTCCCTTCCCGCCGCGCGTTATGCGTGCTCTTCGGAGTACTGGTCGACATCAGCGGCGAAGCCGGCCTCGGTCATGGCGGAATCCTGCTCGCCCGCCGTTGCGGGCCCAGCCAGCGGAAAGGGTGCCAGCACCACGGTGATGTTGTCCATGCCGCCGGCCTCAAGGGCGAACGCCAGCAGCGCGCTGGCCGCGCCGAGCGGATCGGTGAACGCGACCGGGAGCGCGAGCTTGGCCAGGCCCTCCGCGTCGGGCCTGTAGTTCCACAGTCCGTCCGAGCAGACCAGCACGACACCGGGTCCTGGCGGCTCGAACCGCACGACGTGCGCCTGCGGTTCGGCGACATCCGCGCCGAGCCAGCGGGTGATCACATGAGCCTGCGGAGACGCCATGGCGTCAGCTTCACTGAGATCGCCCCTGGCGACCAGTTCCTCGGCGAGTGAGTCGTCGGCGGTCAGGCGCCTGGCGTCAGACTCCGTCGCGAGCCAGTATGCGCGGCTGTCACCGAGCCAGCACACGGTCACCGCCTCGCCGATGGTCGCCGATATATACGTGGCCGACGGCGCCTGCGCCGACGAGCCCAGGCTGGTCAGGGCCAGGTGAGCCTGTCGCACCGCGGCGAGGGACGCTTCGGCGGGGTCATCACCGCGCCGCATCGACGTCAGCAGCATCCGCACCGCCGCCTGCGTGCCGGCCAGCGACGCCTCGTCCGACCGGGGCGAGGTGGACACGCCATCGCAGACCACGGCGACCGCGACCGGGCCCGCCGCGGTTTCGGCCGTGGCGAACGCCATCGCGTCCTCGTTGCGGGGATGCCGCAGGCCGCGGTCGGTCACGCCGGCCAGCCATCCGAGGTCGAGTTCGACATGGTCGCGGCCGGAGGGAACCTGGCGGCCGCACGATTCGCAGCGGCCGTCCGCGCTGATCGCGCCCGGCGAGGCCGAGGGGTCCACCGAGCACACCGGGCACTGCGCCACGTACCCGGGCGGGCTCGGTTCGATTTCGGGCAGGTAGGAGTCGGCCGCGGCCAGCCCGGTCCCGCAGGACTCGCAGAAACTGTCCGCGGCGCCGACCGGCTCACCGCAGGATGGGCAGCTCACGCCCAGCGCGTCGCGCAGGGGTCCGGCCGTCATGGCCGCGTCCCGGTAATCCCCGTCACCGCGATACTCCTGGTCCCTGTGGTGTGCCCGGTCCCCGACGAACCATGACGTTCCTATTTTGCCCGCAATTCCGAACCGGTATGGCTAAACGCGGGTCGTCGGGCAGCGAGTTCACATTAGCGGACGGGCGGTGGGCGAGATTACGGCCGGCAGGGCTGCGCCTTCCGGGGACTCCGGGTCATCCGACAGGTAACGGTCCACAGCCGCGGCGGCGCTTCGCCCCTCCGCGATGGCCCAGACGATCAGCGACTGGCCGCGGCCCATGTCGCCCGCGGCGAACACGCCGGGGACCGACGTCGCGAAAGTGCCGTCACGGCCGACGTTGCCCCGCGGGTCGAACTCGACGCCGAGATCGGTGAGCAGCCCCGGCCGCTGCGGCCCGGTGAAGCCCATCGCGAGCAGGACCAAATCGCACGGCAGCTCGCGTTCGGTGCCGGGGACGGGATCGAAGCCCTTCGCATCGGCTATCCGCAGCGCGCGCACCCGGCCGTCCGCATCGCCGAGGAACTCCAGCGTGGACAGCGCGTAAGCACGCTCGCCGCCCTCCTCGTGCGCACTGGAAACCCGGTAGATCATCGGGTAGGTCGGCCAGGGCTGGTGGCCAGGCCGCAACTCGGGCGGACGCGGCATGATCTCGAGCTGCGTCACCGACGCTGCGCCGTGCCGGTGCGAG
>Ga0302180_10003913_pt1 | contig 11131 bp, 9 predicted proteins | sample I_Palsa_E3_2_FD_200575 | JGI IMG/M metagenome (GOLD analysis project Ga0302180, IMG submission 200575) | Peat permafrost microbial communities from Stordalen Mire near Abisko, Sweden - I_Palsa_E3_2 | ecosystem: Environmental > Terrestrial > Soil > Palsa > Peat permafrost | place: Sweden: Abisko... | reverse complement strand
GAGTCGTGACCGCGGGCGCGGCGACAACGTCCGAATATTTGATGCCGAACAGGCCCTGCGGTCTGACCAGCAAGACGATGATCATGGTCAGATAAATCAGAAACGACGACACGGTTTGGAAATATGCTTTGCCAAAGGTGTCGCAGATACCGATGAGCAGGCTTCCGACGAACGCGCCGCGTAGGCTACCCATGCCGCCGATCACAATGACAATGAACGCCGGGATAAGGATGTCGGCGTCCATTCCCGGATAGACGCCAAGGACCGGCGCAGCCGCGACGCCGCCCAGCGCGGCGAGCGCGACGCCAAGGCCGAAAATAGCGCCAAACAGTGCCGGAATATTGGCCCCAAGACCGGCCGCCATCGCGGCATCATTGACGCCGGCGCGCACCATCGCGCCGATGCGGCTGCGTTCGAGCAGCAGCCATAGCATTGCTGCTACGCCGAACCCGAACGCGATCAGGCTCAGACGATAGGCGGAAAATACGCCCCATCCGATCTGCACCGTATCTTGAAGTGCCGCGGGCGCCGGCAGACGCAGCACGCTGCGGCCCCACACGCTCTGCACCAGGTCGAGAAACACAAACGTAAAACCGAATGTGAGTAGCACCTGGTCCATGTGGCCGCGACGGTAGAGCCGGCGCAGAAACAGTACTTCCATGACAACGCCGAGCACGATCACTGGAATCGGTGCCAAGACAACCGCTAACCAGAAGCTGCCGGTGAATCGAAAGATCGAGTAGCCGATGAATGCGCCAAGCATGAAAAACGAGCCGTGGGCCAAATTGACCACGTTCATTAGACCGAAGATGAGAGAAAGACCTGCCGCCATCAAAAATAGCAGCATTCCGTAAACCAGCCCGTTGAGAAGCTGGGCCGCGAATAATTCCATCGTTGCCTCTGAGAGCCCTGATGTACGAGCCTCGTCTCTCAGTAGACCTTCTTGCCGGGGTCTTGGACGTTCTGCGTCGTGTGAATTATCTTCGTCGAGATTCCGTCGCCGCTGGCAATGACCTGCGCGATGTAGACGTTCTGAATTGGATTGTGTGTTGCCGGGTCCATTCGAAACGGCCCGCGCGGTGCATTGAATGCAACCTTGCTCATCGCTTCGGCGAGCTTATCTTTGTCGGAGGCGTCTCCGCCCGTCGTCGTGAGCGCTTCGCCAAGAGCCTTTGCGCCGACGTAGCCGTATTCGGCGAACAAATCCGGCGCGTATTTGTATTTGGTCTTGAAACTTGCGGCGAATTCCTTGCTCTCAGGATTGTCGATTGTGTCGGTGTAGGTTACCGCCGACATGACGCCCATGGCGGTTTTGCCAAGCGCCGTGACCGTTTGCGAATCTATCGCGGTAAAGCCAGTGAAAGGCATTTTCTCCTTGAGGCCAAATTCGGTGTATTGTTGAATAAAGCGGATATAATCCGCGCCCGGCATGAAATTGTAGGTGACTGGGGGATTGATCGACTTGATATCGGTCAGATACGCGCTGAAGTCCTGGGTGCCGAGGGGTGTCCAGATGTCCTTTAGAACCTTCCCGCCTCTGGCGACGTAGGGTCCTTTAAATTCGGCCATGACATCGCGGCCACCGGCATAATCCGCAGCCGCAGTCACGATCTCCTTGCCAAGATTGTCATAGACGTAATGCGCCATTGGCATGCTGAGCTGATAGGCGGATATCGAGGTCCGGAACAAATACGGGTAACGGTCCCACGTGATCGCGTCGGTGCCCGCTCCAGAGACGACGTAAAAAGCCTTCTGCTGTTTCATATAATTGAGGACCGCGAGCGCGACGTTGCTCGCCTGGATCCCTATGATCAGATCCGCTTTGTCGCTTTCGATGAGTTTCTTCGCCTTTTGCAGTCCGATCTGCGGATTGAATTGGTCATCCTCCTTGATTAGCTCGATCTTCCGCCCGGCAATCGTCCAGCCGACGCTGTCAAAGTAGAGGCTCATGCCGTTCAGATTGTTCTCCCCGGCATAAGCCAATCCGCCCGTGTATGAATTAATGTTTCCAATCCGGATGGCGGCGTCTGATGCGGCGAGCCCGCGAGGAACTGCCAGCGCCTGCGCGAAGACAGCGCCGGCGCCCGCCGTGCTTTTGATGAACCTACGCCGGGAAACATGGCTACGTTGCGAATTTTTCTCTTTCATAGCGTCTCTCCCTGGACCATAGGCGTTACCTTTGCCGGCCATTATTCTAAGCGGCCGCGAATAGTCTTCGCTAGGGGTGTTTCGATAGTTGCCTCGACGCTTCAATCTGGCAAGCAGGTAATGTAGCAAGCAGGCGCGCATGCGCCCCATGACGGTGGTCCAATAAATGACCTTGGAGTTCGGTGTCTTCGATCACTTGGATCGCAACCATTTGGCGCTTCAGGAGTTCTACGAGCAGCGGTTGGCAATCATCGAAGCTTTCGATCGCGCCGGCTTTTACGCCTACCACGTCGCGGAACACCATTTCACGCCGCTCGGGATGGCTCCTTCACCGAGCGTTTTTCTGGCGGCCGTGGCTCAACGAACGAAGCGATTGCGTTTCGGCACTTTCGTCTACGCTCTGCCAAATCATCATCCACTGCGAGTGCTGGAAGAGATCTGCATGCTGGATCATCTGAGCGGCGGACGGCTCGAGATCGGCTTCGGTCGCGGGTCGGTACCGTTCGAAATTTCCTACTACGGGCAAAACGCCGAAGAGAGGCAGCAAATATACGCCGAGAGACTCGAACTTATTCTAAAGGCGTTCACGGTTCGCACGCTGACTTGGAACGGACGTTATGACCGGTTCGAGAATGTGCCGATGGAGTTTGAGCCGCTGCAGAAGCCGTATCCTCCCTTGTGGTATGGCGCTCATTCGCCCGATAGTGCTGAACGCGCTGCTCGCAAGGGCTTGAATATCGTCACCAACGACAATGTCGAGCGAGCGCAGAAAATTCTCGCTCGCTATCAAGAAGTTTGGAGCGGAACAGGACGCGCAGCCGCCATGAATATCGCGCGACGAGCTTATCAGCGTTGGCGATCAAGCTTTGTATATCTTTCCGCGTTAAATGGTGCGCTTCCCGATTCACCGCTGAACGTCGAGAGTTTCGATCATCTCGTCCGGCTCGGTTATGCCACCGCAGGCGCGCCAGAGACGGTACGGGCATTCCTGGAAGAACAAATTGAAGTCAGCGGAGCTAACTACGTCGTCGGCCAATTCTGCTTCGGCGATCTTTCACTCTCCGAAATGCTCCGATCGGTGGAATTATTCGCAGCCCACGTCATGCCAAAGTTACGCGATGCTCTGGGCGAACTTTCTTCTCCGCTCAGTGCCGCGGAGTACGAGTGAGCCGCGACCAGCGATTTCACGGCTATCCGGATCGCGGACGCCGCATAAAATATTTCTGATCGATCCGCATTCATAAAACTGAGCCTTCAGTTTCGACCGAAATGTCGCCGAAGTTTGCGATTCAAGAGACGTATTTGAGGCGCACCAGTTTCGTCGCCGCTTGATGAAAAAATGAGTCAGAAAATCCGCGAGATGGCAATAGCAAAAGCAGCAGTTCTGGCTTGGAAGGCTGCGCGTTCTAGCCTCGCGGTGCCATAAAATCGCCTCTGGTCACGTCATCATCGGACGCACTGGGGGACGTTAACAGCAAAAATAGGGGTCGTGATGCGAGTGTTTCTTGTAACGCTTATTATTTGTGCTTTTGCTTCGGGAGCAAAAGCTTCTTATCTGATTTCGCCGACTGGCGAGCCCGCGCCGGCACACGCGATGCATCGCGGATACGCGCGCATGGTTCGGGAATTTAGACCGGTGCGTCGAATGACTGCGCATATCAGCCATGTTGCAATGGCAACCCAAGAAGTGATGTCTCATCCCGAAGGTTGTCCTCGATCGCAGTTCTGCGGCTGCGGGGTCAGCGTTCGCGTTTTCGGTCGGCCGGTGCGCGATCTCTGGCTGGTGCAGAATTGGTATCGCTTCCCACGAGCCGAGGCGGCGGCCGGGAATGTCGCTATCCTCGGCTCGCGTCACGTTGCTTTTATTCTTCAAGCATACGGCGACGGCACAGCCACTTTGTACGATCCAAATAGCGGCGGTGGTCTGACTCGCGTCCATCGTGTGTCACTGCGCGGCTGGGCGGTCGTTGATCCGCATGCGACCGTGCGCCGCCGCTTCCAGTACGCCCGAGCCTAACGCTCTCGACACCGAGAGTCAGAGCCATCATCAAGTTCCCGGCGCGATGCTAATCGCGCCGGGATAAGATCATTGTAACAGGTCAACAACACTGTTCGTCTGGTCGGCGCGCCCGCTATTGAACGCCGCTTCCCAGACGGCGATCTTGCCGTCGCGCATAACCCAAAGCTCGACGCCGAAGCCGCGCATGGCAGCGCCGCTTTCGGCGTCCTGCCATTCACCTTCCCAGATATTGGTGATGGTGTCGTTCGTCAGCGTGCGGAAGCTCTTCTTGAGCCGATAACCCTTCTGCTTGTTGCTGCGCGCGGCGAAGAAGGCGTGCAAGGCTTCGCGGCCGCGAAACTCCGGCAGCGTGCCGAAACGCACGACGCAATCGTCCGCGAACCCCGCGACTAGCGCATCGATGTTCCAAGGCATGAACAATGACTCAACCTGCTTGACGAGCACTTTGGCCTCATCGGCGGTTTGAGGGTTGCGGTCGCTTTCTTTGCGCAGCGGCTGAACCGGCATCATGTCCTCCCGGGTTGCGGCGTGCTCGTGCGGCACATTTCACGCTATGCAAAGGGGGGCAAGCCCATAAGTCAACGCCGCGTAGACCAGTATTTGCGTTTTGCGTCGGGCATCGGCATCCTTGGGGGTAGGAATGCGCACCGCACAGCGACAAACAAGCCGCCCGGCTGCACTTGCGGCTACCGATGCGCCCGCGGCAGTTCTCGGGTGAGCTATGAAGAGACCGCGCACGAAGATCAGCAATCCATCTACCGTCGCGCCGCCGCTGAAGCCTTATTATTCGAACGCGGTGCGCGTATCGAGTGGCCCGCTGTTGTTTATCGCCGGGCAGGTCGCGCTGGATAAGGCCGGCAATGTGGTGGGGAAAGGCGATCTCAGAGCCCAGGCGGTGCAGGTTCTTGAGAACATCCGCGCCATTCTCGTCGCCAACAAAGCAAGCATGAAGAATGTCGTACAGGTCACGGTCTATGTTACCGACATGCGCGCGTTTCATGATATCGCCGATATTCGCACGAAATATTTTCCGAAGAACGGGCCAAGCAGCGTCATCGTCGAGGTCTCGAAGCTTGCGCTGCCCGACCTACAAATCGAAATCTCTGCTATTGCGGTTGTCTAAAAAGCGAAAAGTGTTCTATTGCGTGCACGTAGCGCCGAGATTGGAGCACGGTAATGGCCAAGTATATTCCGAGCCCTCACGGCTGGGTGCGTGATCAGGTCGAACTGTATGAGAGCAGCGGTGGCACCAAAGGCACCACGCTCCTCGACACCGGCTTGCCCGTCGTCATCGTGACCCACAAAGGTCACAAGACCGGTGCAATTCGGAAAACCCCTTTGATGCGGGTCAAGGACGGACATAGCTACGTTCTCGTCGGGTCGCAGGGCGGAGCGCCGAAAGATCCGGCCTGGGTCCATAACCTGCGCGCCGATCCGCATATCGAGCTTCGCGACGAGGCGGTTGTTCGTCCGATGGACGTGCGTGAAATCAAGGACGCGACGGAAAGGGTCCGGCTATGGAAATTAGCAGTCGCCGCGTACCCGCCATACGCGGATTATCAGGCTAAAACCGAACGTCAAATCCCGCTCTTCGTTGCGGAGCCGTAGCCGGGAAATACTAATTGGTTCCCGATTCGACGCCCGGATCGCTTGTGCGAGCCGCAGCTCGGTCGCGTTAGGGTCGAAGCTGCGTCAATCGCCGAGCAGCGACCAGACGTGACCGCGCCTTATGTTGAAGCCTTGCGTCTCACGTCCGATGGCCGTACGCCGAATTTCCGCCGGAACATCGTGCTAAAGTGCGATGAACTGCTAAATCCGACAAGATAGGCAATCTCCGTCAGCGACAGGGCACCATTATCGTCCTTCAACAGCATATCGAAGCTGCGCTCCAATCTTCGATTCCAAATCCAGTGGGAGACTGAAGTCCCTTCGAGCCGGAAGAGTGAGTGGAGGTAGCGCAAAGAGATGTCGTTGGATTTGGCGATCGACTCGAGCGTTAGCTCCGGATTGCCAAGATGATGTTCGAGCCACGCCTTGACGGAGCGAAGGCGCGCTCGCTGCACGACCTGATCCGCGCGTGGCTCCTCGCGTTGCGTCGAATCAAATGCGAGGGCCAGCACATCCATCAGCTCCTCACCGAGGCGCGCGCGGGTGGGAATGTCCAATGAGGCACCTTCGGACGCAAGCGTCGCGCAGAATTCAGTGGCGATGCGGCCCAATCCCCGGCCCGTGCTCATGGTCGTCGAAATCGGAATTCGATCTTTGGCAAATCGAGAGGCAAACTCCTTTCGCGGCAATTCGAGATAGTAGGATCGGACTTTTCCGAGGCATTGAAGGACGTATGGCTCGGAAGCGCAGAACAACGCGCCTAGTCCTGCATTCGTCGGCAGTGTCGCTCCGTCCTGAAGGACGTTGATATTGCCGGTCTGAATCAGCTGAACGTAATAACAATCCTTACCCAGCTTCGATAAATGCGAAGGACGGCGCGTTATCTGCTGATGGGAAAGTAGAACGTCGGTCAAAGCAACCGAGCCGAATTGGACTTCGCGGATAAATCCGTCGTAGTTCGACTGGTTCTCGGCGTGAACGTCGACGTGGACATACACGTCGCAAATCGCGTCGCGCCAAGCAGCATAGCGTTTCGCTTGAGCTAGGCTCTCTGTCGAGAAGATGAGATCCACCTTCACCCTCCCCCTGCGGATAGAGACTCTCTCGGAGCGACCCATGCCCAACGCCATGAGGAACTCGAGGCATCCGCGTAGCTTATTGTCTTCTTTGCTTTGGCTTTCCAGGCCTGGTCATGCCCAATCAGCCGCGAAAATATGCATCTGAGTGCACGTTCAAGCAAGTGTCCTGCGCATAGAGGCAAGACGGCTCCTTCCCCGATGGCATTCTGCCAATGACGGCAATCGGCCCATCAGAGCTATGTCTGAGCCTTCAGGCCGTCGGCTGGAGGAATGCTAACGTGTCTTGCGGTCGATATGACGCAGGAGCGCATTGTGTTTCACTCGCCCCCATCCGGATGGTAGTGTTTAGTTCCATTCGTCCTCGCCGGCTAAACGCGGAAATCCTCCGTCACGTTAGCGGGCGCCTTCTACGGGGTTACGGCCAGTGGGTGGTTTTGCGCGCAGTGAGCTTGATCCAATGAAGGCTCACCTCAATCATGACGAAAGAGGGCAGCCTGGAAGAAAGGTGATGAAATCCTTTCGCATCACCCAACAGGAAATTGTTTTCGTTGTATTCGCTTTGCTGTTCCTTTTTTGCTCGTTGTTCCTCAAAGGGTTTCTAACATCTGAAAATATCCTGACATTGATTCAGAACGTGTCGGTCCTCGGCATTCTCGCCCTTGCAATGGCGATCGTGGTGATCGGCGGCGGCATCGACATCTCGCTGATTGCTGCGCTTGCCGTGCCGCCGGGCCTCGTCCTGCAGATGGTGCAGAACGGTCATTCGCTCGCTGGATCGATCGTTACTGCTTTTGCGATCTCGATCGCCTTCGGTCTTATCAATGGATGGCTGATCGCGTTCGCTGAAGTACCCTCGCTGTTCGCGACTCTGGCCACCGGCATTTTTCTTGCGGGTTTCGGTCAGGCATTTCTATTCCAGGTGGACGTCGTGCAATGGAGCGACGGCATGAGTGGTTTCGACCGGTTAGGTCAGGCCAGCGTGCTTGGCGTGCCGATGCCCATCATCCTGTTCGCGCTCGCCGCCCTGGCGGTTGCGTTTCTGCTCCGCCGCACGCGTTGGGGCGCCTACATTTACGCAGTTGGCGACAATTACTCCGCCGCACGCGTGACTGGAATTCCGACCCGTCCGATTATTGTGTTGCAATACGTGCTGGCCGCGCTGATCGGCTGCTTCGCGGGCTTGGTGCTGGCGGCGTCGGTCAATTCGATGCCGACCCGGATTTTTAACTCGACACTGATCTACGATGTCATTCTTGTCGTGGTTCTCGGCGGCATCGGCCTTTCCGGCGGTCGCGGCGGAGTCATCAATGTGATCCTGGGCACGTTGTTAATCGGAACCATGCTCAACGGCATGACCATTTTGAATATGCCCTATGCTGCACAGAACCTGGTGAAAGGGGTCGTCTTGCTCGCCGCGGTCATCGCGGATTCATTTCTCAATCCGCGCAACGAGGAGACGGCGCAACAAGGCGACATCTGAGCGACTGCAAGCGTAAACTTTAAAAAAGGGAGGAACGTTATGGTGTCTTATTCAAAATGGCTAACTGCAGGACTTATCGCCGTCGGCGTGGCGGCGGCAAGCTCGGGAGTCTTCGCTGCCGAACAAGGACTTAATGAGCCCTTCCAGGGAGCATTCCGCGAAGCACTCACGGGCAAAACCATCGCGTTTGTGCCGGTGGCGATGAATTTCGATCTCACCGAAGGATGGTGGGCAGGCCTCAAGAAAGAGCTCAAGCCCTACGGCGTGAAGTTCGAGCTTCGCGATCCCAACTGGAACACCAATGCCGGCGCGCAGGCCGTAACATCGCTCGTTTCAGAAAAACCGGCGGTGATGGTGATCCACAATCCGGACGTACAGACATACGCCAAACTCCTCAAGCGCGCGGAGGACGAAGGCATTTATGTCGTGCAGATCAATATGGGCTCGGCTTATCGCAGTTCCGCTTTCGTCGGGGCGAACTGGATCGAAATCGGCGAACGGGATACCGAGGCTGTCGTCAATGCCTGCAAAGGTAAGTCCAATAAAATCGCCATCGTGCAGGGAGCACTGTCTGCCGCGGCGAGTGCCTATACGCTCAGAGGCGTGTCGAACGTGCTGGCCAAGCATCCCGAAATCACGGTGGTCTCCAGCCAGGCGGCCGATTGGGACGCGGCCAAAGCCAAGGCGATCACCCAGACCGTGCTGAAGCAGAATCCCGATCTTTGCGGCATTGTTGGATTCTGGGACGGCATGGACATCGGTACCGCAGCGGCGGTGAAGGAAGCCGGCCTGACTGGCAAAGTGTTCGTGGCGACCTCAGGTGGCGGCGAACGCAGGGGGGCGTGCGACCTGGTCAAGGCCGGCGCCTTAGACCTCGACCTCAGCTACGACGTACCGACCCAGGCCGCGCAGATGGCCGGCACCATCAAATGGCTGCTCTCCTCGAGTGATGCCAAGGCGGGCGCGGTGAAGGGTTCCGAATACACAACGCTGATCCCGATCACCAAGGCCAATGCCGAGGCAGCGACAACGTGTTGGAACCTCGATGACCTAAAAAAAGAGGCCGGCGAATGACGCAATGCTGGCCGGGCGCAATGCGCCCGGCCAGCTCATTTCCGGGCAGCTTCGGAGTTTGCTTTTCCGATGCGAGAAGCCATTACTCGCCTGCGCTATCGCTACTGGCCCGACCACTGGCTCGGCGAAATACTTTCAAAGCGCTGGACCGAAACGGCAATTCCGGTCCTGGTGCTCCTGATCGTCGGGTTCTGGCTTAGCCAGTCGATCCATAATTTCCTTTCGTTATCGAGTCTTGCAGACACGGCGCGGCAGGCGTGCGAGATCGGATTCATCGCGCTCGGCATGGCGTTGGTGGTCATTGTCGGCGGCATCGATTTGTCGGTCGGCTCGATGTTCGCACTAACCGACTTCTGTGCTCTCTACACTCTTGATGTGCTCGGCTGGCCGGTGCCGCTCGTTGTGCTCGCGACCATTGCGTGCGGGATGTTGCTCGGGGCCGTGAATGGCTTGCTGATCGGCTATCTGCGCCTGCGCGCCTTCATCACGACGCTGATTACTCTGATCATCTACCGCTCGGCTTACGACCTGCTGATCGAGGGTTATTCAAACGATATAGCTGCGGCTTTTCCCGATTTTCCTTCCTGGAATTTCCTCGGCGGCGGCTCGGTGTTCGGCATACCCAGCGTCGCGCTCCTTTACATTGTCGTGGCGATCTTTGGTCATATCTTCCTGACCCGGCTCCGTCCTGGCTGGCACGTCATCGCGATCGGCGGATCGCGCCGCTCGGCCTATAATTCAGGTGTCGCCGTCAGGCGGACGATCGCACTTTGCTACGTCGTGTGCGGTGGGCTGACGTCTATTGGTGCGCTTTTCTTTGCCGCGCGTCTTGGCACGGTCGGCGGAGACATCGGCGTCGGCCTCGAGATCATCGTACTGACGGCCACTGTGCTTGGCGGAATTACTCTTGGAGGCGGCAGAGGCTCAGTTGCAAAATCGCTAGTTGGAACGCTGATTGTGCTCTTGATCATCAACGGCCTCACCACGCTCAACGCTCGCGGCGGCATTAATCGTATGGTGTTGGCCGGAATCCTTTTGACCGCCGCGGTTATTGACATCCGCTGGATGAAGAACCGTTCGCGCATCATCAGCAAAGTGTATGTGAGCCCGACTTATTTGGCGCTGCCCGAACCGCCACCAACCGAGATCGGCGCGGGGGGGCCATTCGAACAGAACGACAAGCTGCGCGAGGTCACACTCATCGGATTAGGACGGATCGAGGCACCCGAAGACGTGATTTTCGATCGGGAGAACAATCTTTACGCCGGCTCGCGTCACGGCGACATTATCCGCTTCTTCGCTCCAGACTATGAGCGGATGGAAGTGTTCGCGCACATCGGTGGCCAACCCCTGGGGATGGCGTTCGACCGCAGCTTCAATCTCTACGTTTGCGTCGGCGGCATGGGTCTCTACCGGATCACACCCGATGGCAAGGTCGAAAAAGCGACGGATGAGACCAATCGCAGTCTCTATTCGGTGAATGACGACAGCCGCCTGCGGCTGGCGGACGATCTCGACATCACCGACAACGGCCTTGTGTTTTTCTCTGAAGCCACGATTCGTTATGAGATGGACGAATGGCCGATCGACGGGCTCGAGGCCCGCGGCAACGGGCGCATTATCTGTTTTGAAATCAACACCGGAAAAACACATACGGTGCTGCGCGGTCTCAAATTTCCGAATGGCATCTGTGTCGCTGGCGACGGTCAGTCGATTCTTTTA
>Ga0302180_10003912_pt1 | contig 11132 bp, 10 predicted proteins | sample I_Palsa_E3_2_FD_200575 | JGI IMG/M metagenome (GOLD analysis project Ga0302180, IMG submission 200575) | Peat permafrost microbial communities from Stordalen Mire near Abisko, Sweden - I_Palsa_E3_2 | ecosystem: Environmental > Terrestrial > Soil > Palsa > Peat permafrost | place: Sweden... | reverse complement strand
AGGTCCCTGGAATGCTCCCCGATTTCTGGGGGTTGGGAGCCTAGACCTCGCTTGGTACGGGCGGCGGCGTGGTCATTGTGGCCCGGGCACCCTCGCCGCGGTGGAACCCGCCGAAGCGCGGCTCGACGTGCTGGGCCACCCAGAGGTAGAGCGTGGGCACCACCACGAGTGAGAGGGTGGTCGAGAAGAGCAGCCCGCCGATGACGACCGTGCCCAGCGGCGCCTGGGTCTGGCTCCCGGACTCGATCCCGAGGGCAATCGGCAGCATTCCGCCGACCGAGGCCAGCGTGGTCATCAGGATCGGCCGCAGCCGCAGCGGCGCGGCGTGGAGTACTGCCTCCTTTATAGCGTAGCCGCGCTCACGCAGTTGGTTCGTGAACTCGACCACGAGAATCGCGTTCTTGACCACGATGCCGACCAGCATGAGCACGCCGATGAAGGCGGTCAGGCCGAAAGCCCGCTGGGTGATCCACAGCGAGAGCACGACGCCGGTCGATGCGAGTGGAACCGAGACCATGATCACCAGCGGATGCAGCAGCGACTCGAACTGCGCCGCGAGCAGCATATAAATGAGAATGATCGCGAGCAGCACGATCAACCCAAGGCTTCCGAATGTGTCGCTTTGCTGTGTGACGGTCTGCCCGTATTGCCAATAGTAGCCCGGCGGCAACGTGATGCCGTTCATGATCCGCGTCGTCGTCTCCACCGCTTGCCCGAGCGGTGCGGTGTCGAGGCCCGCGGTCACATCGATTTCGCGCAGTTTATCCTGACGCGTGATCTCCGAGGGACCGGCGCCGAATGTAATATTGGCGAGCTCGTTGAGCGCCATCACCGGAAGCGTGGTGCTCGCGCCCAAGTCGCTCGACGATTGCATGATCGATCCACCGAGGGCGCCGCTGGCGCTGCCGTTGGCGACGCTGCCGGTTGTTGCGCCGGGAAGACTTGCGAGCGGAACTTGCAGCGAGAGAACGCTTTGCAGCGAGCGACGCTGATCCGGCGGGAGTTGCACGATGATCGGGTACTGCGTGCCGTTGATCTGCATGTACGAAGCGATCGTGCCTGATGTCGCGGTATCGATCGTGTTCGAGATCGCCTGCGTCGAGATGCCGAGTTGCGCCGCCTTGGCGCGATCGACGTTGATGTCGAGTTCGGGCTGCGAGGCCGCGATCGAACTCTGCGGCGTTTGAATGCCGGGAATGCGCGAGAGATCGGGTACGACCGTAAACTGCGCAAGGTTGTAGAGCGTGTCGATGTTCGGACCGAAGATCTGCACGTCGAGCGCGTCTTGGCCGCGCGAGATCATGTTCTGCACGATGTCGACCGTGCGGCCGAAGGGACGCACCCCGGGCATCGTGTTGATGATCTTCGTCCAGTCGCGCACGTACTTTGCGGCGTCGGTGCCGCTGTACTGCGGCTTGAGCTCCACCGAAAGGTTGCCCTGATTGGTGATCTGCGTGCCGTTGCCGATGTATCCGACCTCGCCAACCTGCACGCCGACGTACAGCACGCGCGGATCCTGGAGCATCGCTTGCTCGACCTTCTTAAAAGTCGCGTTGGTGATGTTGACCGCGGTGCCGGTGGGCAGTTGCAGGTTGAAACGGACGAAGACCGAGTTCGATGCCGGGAAGATCTCGGTTTTGACGGCGCCGAACTTGGTGGCAACGAGCGTACCGACCAGCAGCAGCTCGCGCCGTGGCCGCCGTTGCCGTTGGCATGTCCGTTCGCCGGCGTGTACTTGTTGCGAATGAGAATCGAGGAGAGCATCGGGACGGTCGTAACCGCGACGACGAACGAGAGCGCAACCGCCGCCATCACCATCACCGCGAACGGTGTAAAGATCAGCCCTTGCAAACCCGGGATGAGCACGAGCGGGATGAAGACGGTGATGACCGTGATCGATGAGGCGAGCACGGCGCTAAAAATTTCGGTTGTGGCGCTCTCGGCCGCATTGCGCGGCGATTGCCCCAGCGCCATGTGCCGGTAGATATTCTCGATCACGACGATCGCATCGTCGACGATGAGCCCGACCGCCAGCGCGAGGCCGCCGAGCGTCATGATGTTGAGCGAGTAGCCGGCCACGTAAGCAACAAACAGCGTGCCGAGCACGGAGATCGGGAGTGAGACGGCCACGATCAGCGTCGTGCGCCACGAATGGAGGAAGAGCAGGATGACGAGGACCGCGAGAATCGCGCCATAGATCGCGGTGTGTTCGAGCGCGTTGATCGCCTCGAGGATAAAACTCTTCTGATCGAAGACGACGCCGATCTTCATTCCCGGATAGCGCGCTTGGATTTGATCGATCTTACGGTAGGTCCCGATTGCGGTGGCAACGACGTTCGCGTTGGGCTGCGCGTCGATCACCACGCCGACGGCGTTCTTGCCGTTGAGGCGCTCGTAGGTGCGCACTTCTTGGATCGAATCCGCCACCTTCGCGACGGTGCCGATGCGCACCACGCTTCCGTTCTTGACGGCCAGCACGAGATTGGAAATTTCACTCGCGGTGGCGAGCAGCGCGTTGGCGCGGACCTGATATTCATTGGGTCCGACCTGAATGATGCCGGCCGGCAAGTTGAGGTTCTCTTGCTGCACGCGGCCGATGATTTGGTTGAGCGTCAACCCATACGCGGCGAGCTTACTTGCATCGGGCTGGATCATGAACGCGCGGGTTTGATCTTGCGAGACGATGACGTTGGCGACGCCGTCGACCGAGGCGAATTCGTCGGAGAGCTGATTGGCAAAGAGATCGCCCAAATCGCGCAGCGGTATGTTCGGATCGGTCACGTAGAAGCGTACGACCGGCAACGAGTTTGAATCGAACTTCGCGATCTGCGGCTGTTGCAGGTTCGGATCGTTGGGCAGTTGGCTGCGGATTTGATCGACCTGCTGCTGCACGTCGACCGCGGCGGTGTCGAGGTTGGTGCCGTAGTAGAACTGCGCCGAGACGCTGCTCTGCCCGAGCTGCGAGGTGGAGTTGATCAGCTCGATGCCGTTGACGCGGCTGACCGCGTTCTCGATCGGGCGGGTGACCAGCGCTTCCATCTGCTCGGGCCCCACGTTGGGGTAGTTCACCGTCACGGTAACGACCGGCGGGGTGAAGTTGGGGAGCAGGGCGACCGGCAAGCGCGGGAGGGCGAACACGCCGAGCACCACGATCGCAAGGGCGAGCATGGAAACGGCGACCCGGCGATTGACCGCAAATCGGGCGATGGACATCGCCCCCCATCTTAGCATTGCTGCCGACCGGCGAGGTTGCGTTTACGGCTAGGCTAGTGTAAGATTCCAGGGTTTTGGGAGACTTTTGATCTTCCGCCACCTGCCCCGGATCAGGGGCCGCCTACGGGCGTCCATAGATGGAACGAGCCATGAACGACTACGAAGTGACCTATATTCTGCGGCCGAATTTCGAAGAGGCCGACGTCGAGACGCGTTCCAACGCGATCGGCGAGATCATCAAGAACCAGGGCGGCGAGGTGGTCGCCATCGAGAAGTTGGGCCGCAAGCGCCTGGCCTACGAAATCGCCGACTTGCGCGAAGGCAACTATGTGGCGATGCAGTACCGCAGCAGCGGCGAAGCCTCGAAGGAGCTCGAGCGCCTGCTTAAGCTGGACGAGGACGTCCTGCGTGCGCTGGTAATCCATCTCGATAAGAAGGCCCTCGCGGCCATGGCCTACGCGCTGGCCAATCCTCCGCCCCCGCCGATGCAGACCGGACCGGTTCCGCTGACGCCGCCCATGCAAGTTCCGCTGACGCCGCCGATGCAGGTTCCTTTGACGCCGCCCATGCAGGCCGCGGATCGGCCCCAGGTCGCACCGGACCAAGTCTAAAACTCTTTCGCATTCGACAGGCGGCCCTTCGACGGGCTCAGGACGTGCCAGGCACCTGGCACGAGCCTGTTCTATTTTTCGAGTATCTAGCAGCGCGACAAAGCGAAAGAGAGTACGACTATGGCAGGTTCATATAATCGAGTGATCTTGGTAGGCAACCTCACGCGTGATCCTGAGATCCGCTACACCCAGTCGGGGAAGGCCGTGACGAAGTTCACGCTCGCGGTCAACAACCCGCGCAATAAAGAGGAGACCACGTTCGTTGACATTGTCGCGTGGGACCGCCTCGGTGAAACCTGCAACACCTATTTGAAAAAGGGCTCGAACACCCTGATCGAGGGTCGTCTTGTCATTCGTTCCTACGACGATAAAGACGGCAACAAACGCAAAGCAACCGAAGTGGTGATCGACAACATGCAAATGCTCGGTGCACGCGTTGGCGGTGGCGAAGGCGGCGGCGACGGCGGCGGATATGCAGCCGCACGTAGCGGCGGCACCGGCGCAGCTAACGGCGCGTCCGCGGGCGACGCCTTCGGCGACGAGTTGGACGACGAAATCCCGTTCTGACGTTCTGAGGTGGTGTAAAACTGTAAAGTAAAGCATCGCTGCGCAAACACGCGCAAATACTGATATTTCACGGAGAAATTGGGCCTGGCACTGCGGCGCCGGGCTTAATTTTTTTGTTCACATTCCGTTAGCGAAGTTGCGGTAGCGGCTCGTCGGGGGCAGGAAGCGCCGTGTCTTAGCGAGGGAGTTTGATCTTCACGCCGAGTTCAGGTAGGTAGTGAGGGATGAACGTATCGTTGCGAAGGCGAATCGAGCGCCAATCCATCTGGAGCTGCACTTATATTGTTCACCCGCGGTGATTTCGTACGTCTGATGAGTCTGCTTGCCGGTACCTCAGCTATGGGTGCCGCACCATCGCCTCCCGTCGAGCCGTGGGAAGACGGATTGCGAACGGGAGGTGCCCCGGGCACCTTGGAGTTTTGGTACTTCGATACCGTCATGGACGATGGCTCGACCGCGGGCTTCAACTTCTTTACTCGACCGCCGACAGAGCTTGCCGGCCCGCTCAAACCGCGAGTAAGCATCAACATCGGTCGGCCCGATTTGCGCCGGGTGCGAGAAGTCGTCGACTACCGTGCCGATGAGTTTTTCGCTGCACGCGATCACTGCGATGTGCGTATCGGTCCGAATCGCGCTTCCGGTACATTGGTCGACGGTTTCGGACGCTACGAGATCAACCTAACCGGAAAGGAAACCGCCGCGAATCTCGTCTTTCACGGCGGAGTGCCGGCTTGGCGCCCCGGACCGCGTGACGGCGAATTGAAGCCCGGGATCGTTTTCGCGTGGCTTCCCTTCATCCCGTACGGCAGCGTCGAAGGCACGCTCACCTACGACGGCACGGTGCATCGCGTACGCGGAACCGGCTACCACGACCATAACTGGATGAATGTCGACATGACGAAGATCGTCGACCATTGGTATTGGGGGCGAGCTTACACCAAGAATTATCGACTTGTCTTCGTGCAGGTGTTTGGGCGCCCGGAAGCCCTCGGACGTGCGCCTATCTCCGCATTACTCGTGGCTCGCGATAGCACGATCATGCTGGGCGACTTCGGTCAGGGCATCCCGCTCACGTTGCGGGAGGCCGACTTCGCAACGGGACCCGGCGATCGTACTTATCCGAAGGCACTCGATTTCGATTGGGCCGGGTCGCAAGGGCGCGTGCATCTTGCGTTGCGCGAACCCAAGTTCATCGAGTGGTTTCCAGTAGGATCTGGTTGGTATTACCGGTGGAAGTCTGAACTCGAACTGACGGTCGATCTCGACGGATCGCATGTCGTCGACAGCGGGATCGCCATCTACGAAAGGCTGCTTCTCCATTGAGCTTTCACTATTCGAAAGTGCTCTTCTGCGGCGCGGCACTGGTGATGGCGCTTACACGTAGTGCCGTCGCCGCGCCCACCAGCGTGTCGATTGCGGATCTCTCGGTGCAGCGCGCAATTGTCGCGGCAGTCGAGGAGAACCGCGCGATCTATGGCGGCCGCGCGCCGGTGCCTGGCGTGCTCGTCGGGGTGTGGGACGCAAACGGCCGCGGCTACGTGCGCGGCTTCGGCAACAGCGATTTGCGGAAGAAACGTCCCCTTACCGTAGCCGATCATTTCCGCGTCGGCAGCAACACGAAGACATTCGTCGCGAGCGTCATCCTTCAGCTCGCTCGCGAAGGCAAACTGCGCCTTGACGATCCGCTGAGCAAATTCAACATTGGCGTGACGATTCCGAACGGCAAAAACATTACCATCCGCCAAATCCTCGACATGCGCAGCGGACTGTTCGAAGCCTATGATGTGCCGGAGCTTAGCGGAATGAATGTGATGGGGTCCACGCGTTTCGATCCGCATCAGATCGTTCGCTGGGCCGTCGCGCAGAAGCCCTACTTTGCACCCGGCACCGGCTATCATTACAGCAATACTGGCTACCTGATCGCCGGGCTGATCATCGAAGCGATCATCCACGACACGCTCAAGCATCAGATACAGCTGCGTCTGCTCGAGCCGTTCAAACTGACGCATACTAGCGTTCCCTCGACGCAAGCGATGCCGGCGCCGTGGGCGCACGGCTATGGACTCGATGCGAAAAAGCAGTGGGAAGACGTGAGCAACACGACGCCGGTCTCGCTGATGGGGGCAGCCGGTGACATGATCTCCGACGCAAACGACATACGGCGGTGGATCAAGCTCTTCGTGAACGCAAAGACCGGCGAGCCGTCAGGCTTTAGCGCGATCGCGCAGTGCAAGACTTTCGGCGGCAACCTCGGCTTTGGGCTTGGGCTCGCGTGCGCAGGCGACGGATGGTACGGCTACACCGGCGGCCTCCCGGGCTATAACACCGCCGAATACTACTGCATGAAAACCGGGACGACGGTGCTCGTCTGGGTCGACGTGCAAGCCGCAACGCCTCCGCCAGGCGTCGCAAACGCGATCTTCCGCGCAATCGCGGGAATTGTCGATCCCGGAAGTCACCCGTTCAATACGAAGAGCGGAAAAATCTGAGCAGCGAGAATGCACCAATAGAACTGGTTCGAGTTAGGGTGAAATGCCGCGCCTGAAGACCAGTTATTGTGAAATGAGTGAGACAACGCCGTTCTAACGTTCTGACCATTCTAACCGTTCTAGCTTGTCATCCCGAGCACGGGCGCTCCACTTGTCATCCCGAGCGTAGGCGCGAAGCGCCGTAGTCGAGGGACCGACGAAAATAAGAGCCCGGCGAGAAATCGTCGGGCTTTGCTCTGGGTCTTTGGTCTCTTTCAATGTGCACGTGGAAGGGGCGTTCCGCGCTCGCTCTAAAGCTGGCACGGCAATGAAATATGTGTCGAGGGATCTCCCTGCTGCGATCATCGCATCATCTCTGACCGCCTTCTTCGCCGTAGCGTTGTTCGTGGCGCTCGGCCATCAGATTTTTCCGGACACAGAGCCCTTCAGATGGGATGTGTGGGCGAGCGGGTCCGGGGATTCTCGCGGCGACGCGTTGACTGACCTCGCGACGAGCCGCGCGATGGCGATGTCGTTTCTGAGTCGAGCGGGCTTTCGGCCCTCTGATATCACCGATGGCTCCGCGTCGAGTGTGCAAACCTCGCTTGACGGGCACTATCGCCCGCTTCCGAAGGGCCGTAGCTGGTTCGCTCAGCAGCGTTTCAGCGTGATCGGAACTTCGTACACACGTTTCGCCACGTTATCGGACCGAGTCGTGGCATTGGATCCTCAAGGAACGCGCATTTCATCGAGCTTTCCGCCTATGCCGTTCCAAAGAACGCTCGGTCTCATCATCGTACTGGCAATTATCTCCTTGAGCCTCTCGGGGGGATCTTTAGAGACTCGAGCGGCGATTACGACGAGTTCCCCACGCGGAATGCATCCCGTAGTGGTTGCGAGTCAAACTTTGACTTACGCCCTGTTTGCGCTGTTTTCAATTGCTTTTGTGCATATCGCGAGCAACACGACGAGGGAGGTGTACGTCGCCTGCGGCTTGCTGTTCTTCTTTTCCCTGTCCGCGTGGCTCGTAAAGACCCGCACCTATTGGTCTCAAACAGCTTTCTTAAGCCGCGCGTATAGGTGCTATATCGCGGCGACCACCGTTTTGCTCCTAACGATGGTGGCAGTCCTCGTTGACCAATCGATACCACGGTGAAGTACTAGCGTGAAATGTCGCTGCTTTGGGCAGTTACCGTGAAATGAACCAAAACGCGAGACAACGCCGTTCTGACGAACTATATTCTGTTACGCTAAGCAACAGAGTCTAGAGCGAAGAGAAGTCCGCGAGTTATTGGATGATCAACGAAGGACCGAGGGCAAAACCCTCGGTCCTTTCTTAACACCTTGTCCTTGCGCGGTCCGTTCTTAAGGGTGGGCTACGGCGGCCGCTGCGTCGAGCCGCCCCGCTCCCTGACGCGTCGCCGAGAGACCAATCGAATCCGCCGTCGACGTTAGGATCGCCGAGATTGCCGCTGGTGTGAGCGAACCCGCTCCGCCGTGCTTCGCGAGAATGAGCGCTATCGTGCCGGAGACTTGCGGCGTTGCCTGCGATGTTCCGTTGAACAGCACGCGACAAACGCCGCCGCTGTTCGAACATTGATCGGCGGCGAAATTGGCGGTCGTCGTCGAGTAGCCTTCGATCCAATGCAAGAGATCGTTGTCACTCTGACCCGTCGAATCACCGCCCGGTGCAAGCAACGTCGGACCGGAATTCGAATACGATGCGGCCGTTTCGCCGGTGATTGCACTGTAGCTGGCACCGACGTTGTCGTCGATAACGGCGGACGCTCCGACGGCGATTACGCCCGGATATGCCGCGGGGAAGTCACTCTGGTTGCCGTCTGAACCTTGACCGAATTCGTTACCGTTTGCGGCGACGACCGACACGTTGCTCGCAATCGCGAATTCGACGGCTGCCTGTTCAGCATCGTCGGAGCCGCTCGATGCGCCCGCACCTAAGCTGATATTGATGACGGACGCGCCGTGCGCGACCGCGTCGCGGATTGCTTGTGCCTCATCGCCGGTGTCGGCTTCTTGGCAGTCGCTCTGCGACGTCGCTTGCGGGAAGATGCGGTACGTTTGCAGGTGCGTCGAATAGCCGACGCCGGCAAATCCACTCCCATTGTTGGCTATCGCCACAGCGAGGCCGGCGACGTTGGTGCCGTGGCCGTTCGTATCTTGTGCCGCTCCCGTGGCCGATGGCGATGGCGTTGTCGTGCTCGTGACGCCATTCACAACGCTTTCTTCATAGTCGATCGTCAGGTCGGTGTTCGTGAAATCGACGCCGGTGTCGAGGATGGCGACGGCGATCGTCGGCATGCCGTGAGTCGTCGCCCAAGCGCCCCCCGTGCCATTGGTTTTAGTGATATACAGATACCATTGGTCCACGGGATCCGACAACGGATCGTTGACGACGTCAACCGGGTTCGCGCTGATTGACCGGTAGTGCGTTGGAGAAACGGCGAGGACATCCGGGTTCCGGCGCAGTGTGGCCATCACCGTGGCCGAGTTCGTTCCCGGCGCAAGGTTGAGCAAGCGACTTCCCTGTCCGCCTTGGACGCCGAAATCCACCGCCCGCGTCGCACCGATGCTCCGATCAATGCTCTGTGGTGCACGAGCCGCAGCCGAAGCCCGATAGGTGACATATAGGCGATTCGGATTGATCGAACCGCCGGCGTTACGTGCCGATGAGCGATTCATCGAACCCATACGACGTGAAAAGCTGGCACATGCGGCACCGCCCAGTAGCGGCGGCGTCGGCGTTGCCTGAGCGATCGGCGCCAAACTGCCTCCACCGCACGAAGCAAGCGAGGCACCTGCCAAGAAGAGACAGGAACCCAAGACAACAACCCTCGTACGTTTCCGCATATATCTCCTAGGCGAGTAAAACGCGCCCGCGCAGCGGACGAATCAAGCCGACTCCATTCGCTCCACCCATTGCGAGCGCCACGCCGCGGGAGCAAGCGGCTCCGCGAAGTACTGCGTTTCGCGAAATACTTTGTCTCCTCGAAATTCGTGGATGTTCACCGTATACCAAGGTTTTCCGTCGTACGTGATGATGACCTCGCTTACCCAAACCGGGCCGCTGCCCATTATCCGCAGCACTTTAGTAACGCTCGGATGATCTGGATCTGCGGAGCGCTGAGCGACCAGGTTCGCGCGGCCGCGTATTCGTTCGCCCGATTGAGGGAAGTCACAAATGACGTCTTCCTCGTAGAGGTCGCCCGAAATGGGTTTCTCCCAGCGCTGCTTGATCATCGAGATCCGAATAGCGGATTCGTCCATAAAGCTCACCTCAATGGGGCATTCTACCACGAGCTAGGCTATGCGGTGCAAAATGTTTCCGTAGCGAAGCGTAGGCGAGGAGACCGAGAGAATCTAAGCGCGAGGTTTTTGCTTCGAGACGTGCTAATTGGCAGCGTGGTCATTCATCTTATCGACGGAACCTACGAGCTCTTTCGGCACTTTTACGGCCTGCAGCGCCGCGGCGGTAATGAGGGGCGTCGGTTCGGCGCCGTTGTCGGAGTGCTCAATACCGTACTGCGCATGATCGCAGATGGAGCGACCCATGTTGGAGTCGCTACCGACCATGTCATCCAATCATTTCGGAACGAACTTTGGAGCGATTATAAAACGGGAGACGGGGTCGATCGTGCGCTCCTTGCGCAGTTCACGCCGCTTGAAGATTCGCTGCGCGCAATGGGCGTAGCGGTGTGGCCAATGATCGAACTTGAGGCGGACGATGCACTTGCCTCGGCTGCGGAAATCGCATCGAAGGATGCTCGCGTCGAAAAGATTTGCATCTGGACGCCCGACAAAGACCTCTCTCAATGCGTGCGCGGGGATCGCGTTGTGCAAGTGGACAGAAGAACCAATGTCGTTCGAGACGCGAGCGGCGTGCGAGCGAAATTTGGCGTTGATCCGGAGCTCATTCCCGACTACCTTGCCCTCGTAGGTGACGCTTCGGACGGTTATCCCGGGATCAAGGGCATCGGCGCGAAGGGCGCGGCAGCGCTGCTGACGCGCTACGGAAAGATCGAGCTCTTCCCGCAAAACGTGCTAGGTGAGAATCGCGCTCGCGCCCTCCTATTCAAGGAACTCGCAACGCTTCGAACGGACGCGAAGCTTTTCGAGAACGTCGATGAGCTGGAATGGCGCGGGTCCACCGCTGCATTTGCCGGCGTTTGCGAGCAACTGGGCGCTCCGGAACTGTCGCGGAAGGCCGAGGCTGCTTTGGGGGCGACGTAGCGTGGACGGGTTGAAGGGTTTGACC
>Ga0302180_10003907_pt1 | contig 11144 bp, 12 predicted proteins | sample I_Palsa_E3_2_FD_200575 | JGI IMG/M metagenome (GOLD analysis project Ga0302180, IMG submission 200575) | Peat permafrost microbial communities from Stordalen Mire near Abisko, Sweden - I_Palsa_E3_2 | ecosystem: Environmental > Terrestrial > Soil > Palsa > Peat permafrost | place: Sweden... | reverse complement strand
CACGGCGAAGGGTTCCTTGAGATCCTGCGGACGCGGGTGAACGAGACCGGCTTTACCTGATGGACGAGCCGGACGCGCCGCTGTCGTTCACCGCCTCGCTCGGGCTGGCCGCGCTGCTGCACGACCTGGCCGCCGCCGGCGGCCAGGCGGTCGTCGCCACCCACTCCCCCGTCGTCGCGGCCATTCCCGGGGCGAACCTGCTTGAGCTCGGCCCGTGGGGAATGCGGCCCGCGACCTGGGACGACCTGGGCCTGGTGGTCGCTTGGCGCGGGTTCCTGCGCGATCCGCAAGCCTACTTCCGGCACCTGTTCTGACCGGGGCCCAGCTGGTGATCACATCGATCAACGCCGACACCGGGGTGTTATGTCGGCGGCGAACCGTAGAATCGCGGCGTGGTGCTTACCGGAACTCCCGACGCGGCTGCGGACGTCCTGCGCCGGGTGTTCGGGTACTCCTCGTTCCGCGGGCAGCAGCAGGAGATCATCGAGCACGTCTGCGCCGGCGGGGACGCGGTCGCGCTGATGCCGACCGGCAGCGGCAAGTCGCTGTGCTACCAGATCCCGGCGCTGGTGCGGGACGGCACCGGCGTGGTCATCTCGCCGCTGATCGCGCTCATGCAGGACCAGGTGGACGCGCTGACCGTGCTCGGCGTGCGGGCCGGGTTCCTGAACTCGACCCAGGACGCCGACGAGCGCCGCGGGGTGGAGTACGCCTTCATGGACGGCAAGCTCGACCTGCTCTACCTGGCGCCGGAGCGACTGCGGACCGAATCCGCGCTTCGGCTTCTCGACCGCGGCACGATCTCGCTGTTCGCCATCGACGAGGCGCACTGCGTGGCCCAGTGGGGGCACGATTTCCGGCCCGACTACCTGGCCCTGTCCGTGCTGCACGAGCGGTGGCCTTCGGTGCCGCGGATCGCGGTGACGGCGACCGCGACCGAGCACACGCGGTCGGAAATCGCTACCCGGCTGGCGCTGGGGGAGGCCCGGCAGTTCGTGGCCAGCTTCGACCGGCCCAACATCCAGTACCGGATCGAGCCGAAGAACGAGCCCAAGCGACAGCTGCTCCGGCTGCTGCGGACCGAGCACCCGGGCGAAGCCGGCATCGTCTACTGCCTGTCCCGGGCGTCGGTGGAGAAGACCGCTTCGTTCCTCTGCTCGGAGGGCTTTGTGGCCCTGCCCTACCACGCGGGCCTGGACTCGCGGACGCGGGCCGCGAACCAGGCGCGGTTCCTGCGCGAGGACGGGCTGATCATGGTGGCCACGATCGCGTTCGGGATGGGCATCGACAAGCCCGACGTCCGCTTCGTCGCGCACCTGGACCTGCCCAAGTCCGTCGAGGGGTACTACCAGGAAACCGGCCGGGCCGGACGCGACGGGCAGCCGGCCACCGCGTGGCTGGCCTACGGCCTGGCCGACGTGGTGCAGCAGCGGCGCCTCATCGACGATTCCGATGGTGACCTCGCGCACCGGCGGCGGCTGGTCGCGCACCTGGACGCGATGCTCGCGCTGTGCGAGACGGCGGGGTGCCGGCGGGCGCAGATGCTGGCCTACTTCGGCGAGACGGGCACTCCGGCGTGCGGGAACTGCGATACCTGCCTGGCGCCGCCGCAGGTCTGGGACGGGACGGTGGCGGCGCAGAAGCTGCTGTCGACCGTGGTCCGGCTGGGGCGGCTGGACGGTCCCTCGTTCGGCGCCGGGCAGCCGATCGATATTTTGCTGGGCAAAAAGACGCCCCGGGTGACGTCTTACCGGCACGACACGCTGCCGGTTTTCGGGATCGGGAGCGAACTGAATGAGGGCGAGTGGCGCGGGGTGGTGCGTCAGCTGCTGGCCTCGGGGCTGCTAGCGGTCAAGGGCGATCACGGCACGCTGGCGCTGACGGATCTGAGCGCCGAGGTGCTGCGCGGGGATCGGCAGGTCATGCTGCGGCGCGACCCTCCCAAGGTGCCCGCGGCCCGGAGCGGGCGTGCCGGGGCGGGTGCGGCGGGTGCTCTGAGCGGTACGGGGGCTTCTGGGGGTTCCCGAGATTCCGGGGGTAAGTCGCGGCGGGCGGCGGCGGGGCGGGCCGCGCCGGCGGAACTGCCTGCCGAGGCCGAGCCGGTGTTCGAGCGCCTGCGGGCCTGGCGGACGGCGGTGGCGAAGGAGCAGGGAATGCCGCCGTACGTGATCTTCCACGACGCGACCCTGCGGCTCATCGCCGCCTCGCCGCCATCCACGCTGGCCGGGCTGGCGTTGGTGAACGGGGTGGGCGAGACCAAGCTGGCCCGGTACGGCCAGCAGATTCTGGACGTCCTGGCCGAGCCCGCCCCCAGTTGACGGTCCGCGCTTGCTCAGGGACTAAATTGCGTATTTCGGGCGCGGCGGGTGGGGCGGTGGGGGTAGACAGGTCGGGCCAGGCGTAGCGGAACGAATAGGCGTGGCCGCCGCCTGGGAAGGGGCCGGTTAGCTGGCGTTCGATACGAATGCCGCCTTTGGCTTCGTAGAACCCCTGGGCGGCGGTGTTCTGCTCGAGTACCCACAGGTACAGGCCGCTCGTCGGGCTGCGATCGAGGACGGCCCGCGCCGTCGCTGACATCAGCCGGGCACCGACTCCCTGGCGCTTCAGGTCGCGGCGGACGTGAAGATTGTCCAGGAAGGCGCCATACACCGGGTCAGCGTCGAGGAACGTATGAGCAAAGCCGGCGATGGTTCCGTCGTCGAGGAACCCGGCCACCGTGTACCGGTCCGGTCCGGCCTGCGCGAGCCTGCTGGTCCACTCGGCCATCCGGTCCTCGACGACGTTGCCGTCCAGGAACGAATCAAGGAACGCACCGCGATAATGAAGCCGCCAGCTTTCTGCGTGCAGGCCGGCTATGGCCGCCGCATCGGCCGCGGTCGCCTCTCGGTACTTCACCCCACGATGGTGGCAGACCTTGGCGCTAAACGCCCGTGGCGCCGTCGATGCGTTCGCGGAGCAGGTCGGCGTGGCCGTTGTGGCGGGCGTACTCCTCGATCAGGTGGACGTAGATCCAGCGGAGGCTGACGTCCGCGTCCATGAAGCGACCGGTGTCGGTCAGGGATCGGGCGGCGCAGTGCTCGCGGGCGCGGGCGATCTCGGCCTGCCAGGTGGCGAGGGCGTCGGCCAAGGTGGCGCCCGCGGCTAGGTCGAAGCCGCCATCGGGACCTCGCGGGTCGGCTTGCGAGTCGTAGATGGGCGGGGCCAGTTCCCCGGCGAGTACCCGGCGGAACCAGTTCCGCTCTACCTCGGCCATGTGCTGGACGAGTCCGGTCAGGGTGAAGCCCGACGGTGGCACGGAGGCAGTCGCAGCCTGCTGATCGTCCAGGCCCTCGCACTTCATGGCCAGCGTGGCGCGGTGAAAGTCGAGCCAGCTTTCGAGCGTGGTGCGCTCGTCGGTGTTCAGGGGCGGCATGGGGCGCTGGACGGGACTGGCGGGTCGAGAGTTCACGGGTCGAGGTTAGCTGCCGTCGGGGTAACCGCCGCGGTGCAGGACCATCGGATAGTGCGGCAGGATGTCCGGCGTCCGGACCTGGGCACGCCAGTTGTCCGGATGGGGCTCGAGGGCATCGAACAGGGGCGGCGGCTGGTCGTCGGGTGCGGCGGCCAGGGCGTCCAGGGCCTGGCGGAGGGCGCTGACGGTGCCGCCGGTGTAGCGTTCCTGCCAGCGCTGCTCGACCGTGCCGACGAGCTCACGGTGGACGCGCTGGGCGGCAATCCCCGCGCCCGTGAGACGCGCGACCTTGCCGCGGCTGGCGGCCGGGTCGGGCGCCTCGACCGCGAGGCGGCTTCTCACTAGGATGCCCATCGTCCAGCTGACGGCTTCCTTGGAGATACCGGTCAGCGGCGGCAGGTCTCGCAGCCGTGTCCCTTCGCCGTCCAGGACCCGGAGCAGGTTCGCGCCGACCGCGAGCGGTAGCTCCGATTCCGTCTCGTATTCCAGGGCAAAGGACAGCAGTGCCCGGGCCAATAGCGCCGATAGCGGCAGGCCAGCCACCTCGACCTGGTCCGGCCGCGGCGGCAGCGCCGGATCTGGTCCCCGGCTGAACAGTCCCGGGCCAAGGATCGGCAGGTAGTCGGGCAGACCCGGGTCGAGCTGGTCAACCAGGTGTACCAGGGAGTCCCGGAGCGAGCTGACCTGGCCGACACCGAAACGCTCCCGCCAGCGTTCCTCGATCAGGCCGGGCAACGGCAACCAGATCTGCCGCGCCCGCAAGCCCTTCGCGGTGGCGCGCAGGACGGCGTCCGAACCAGGCCGGGATTTGTGTACCTTCTTCGACGTCCCGTCGATGGTGATGTAGCCCCAGCGCCTCATGCCGTCCAGGTTGGTTCCGGTCCGGGCGAGTTGCTGGAGTTCGCCGACGGTTATCGGCTCGTCCGCCACGAATCGCAGGCAGTTCTCCCACATAGCCAGTGACACCAGCCAGGCGCCGTCGCCCTGGCTGCCCGCCCCGAAGTTCGTCGTATGGTGCGGGAGCCGATGTTCGGCTTCGTTGTCGCACTCGATGGTGAACGCGACCAGGGCCTGGGACAGCAAGACCGACAGGGAGAGGGTGCCCGGTGTCTGGGGCACCGGGCTGACGGGTCGGCCACCCGAGGTCCGGGTTCGCCGGCCTGCGGGCCTTTCGGGGCTCGGTTGCTGGCCGGGGCTAGCGGGAGCTTTGGGGCCGGCGCTGGCCATGAGCAGGCCGGCCGAACGCTGACGCTGCCGCTTGGCCGCCGCCTGGGGATCATCGGGATCGTCGCGGCTGGCCATGATCCGCCAGCCGTGACGGGCGAGCAGGTCGTCGGCCTCGTCGGCGTCGAACCTGGACTTGGCCGGCTCCCCCATCGCCGCCACGGCCGCCTGGAACCGGGTCCTGGCGTCCTCGTCGTGGTCCCGGGACAGGGACAAGCTGATGGCCAGGCCGCTGCCCACGGCGGCGACCTGGCGGAACTGATCCAGGACGGTCTCCAGCACGGCCGGCTCGAGGTAGACGGCGACCCCTTCGAGCAGGAACAGGCCGGGCGCGCCCGGGTCGAGCCCGGCCGCGAGCAGGCGCTCCGCCGCCGGGTCCCGGGTGAAATCGGCCTCGACGAACCGGACCTGGGGCGCGGTGATGCCCAGCCGCGCCAGCCTGTCGCGCTTGTCCCGCTGGGTCGCGGGATGATCCACCTCGAACCAGCGGACGCCGGGCTTGGCGTACCGCAGCGCACGGCCGTCATAGCCGGCCGCGCCCACCACGATCTGCCGCACGCCGCGGCCGATGGCGGCCACCACTACCCGGTCGAAGAACGACGTGCGCACGGCCAGGTAGTCATGTATCCGGTTCAGCGGCGCCTCGTGTCCGGCGGCGACCTCGGTGGCCAGATCGTCGTCAGCGGCGGGATCGCCGTAGGGCGCGGGAACCCGGGTGAATCTTAGGCGGTGCGCCGCCACCCGCTGAGCGGTTATCGATGGACCGCCGTCTTCCATGTCAGCTCAACCGCGCTGTTCCGCCGCCACCGGCTCATTCTGCCACGGGCACCGTCAGCGGCGGTGTCCTGGCGGCCCGGTTACTCCGGGCGGCGGTCGGCCACCCCGGCCCAGGGCGGGGCGGCTTCCCCTGCGCCGACGTTGGCGGCTAGGTGGCCGAGCAGGGTGCTGAGCGTCGCCAGGTCTGCGTCGGCGAGGCCCGCTCGCAGCTTGGCGTCGAAGGCGACCGCGGTGTCCCGCAGACGTACGAACGTCGCTTCGCCCGCCTCGGTCAGCGTGACCACCTGGACTCGACGGTTGGCGGCGTCGCGGGTCCTGGTGACCAGGCCACGGGATTCCATGGCGTTCAGGTGGTGCGTCAGCGTGGCCTCGCGCACTCCTACCGCCTCGGCGAGTTCCCGCTGGTTGGCGGGCTTATGGATCTTCAGGTTCAGCAGGATCAGCCAGACCGGCAAGGTGCCGCCCGCTTCAGCGAGAGCCTCGTCGAACGCGCGCTCAACCGCACGGGCCACCTGGGCCAAGCGAAGCCCGATCGGGAGGGGGAACCATGCTGGCACGCTCGCCAGCATATCACCACGCATCGACATCTAATTGATTGACATCTAAGTATTAGATATCTAATCTTTGATGGTGACGGCCGCGCGATCGGCCGTCGCGGCATAGCGAAGGGACTTGCATGATGAGCAAACCAGCAGTAGTTGAAGCCCGCGGCCTTCGGAAGGCCTTCGGCGAGGTGCAGGCACTGGACGGGCTGAGCCTCGCGGTGCCTGCCGGATCTGTGCTCGGGCTGCTCGGACCGAACGGGTCGGGCAAGACCACCACCGTGTCCATCCTGGCCACCTCGCTGCGTCCCGACGCCGGCGACGCGACCGTCGGCGGGCTGGACGTGGTGAGGCAGGCGGCGCAGGTACGCCGCGTTATCGGCCTGGCGGGCCAGTTCGCCGCCGTGGATCCCAACTTGACCGGGCGGGAGAACCTTCGGCTGATCGGGCGGCTGTCCCGGGTGGGCCGCAGGCAAGCCCGGGTCCGCGCCGACGAATTGCTTGGCAGCTTCGGGCTGAACGCGGCGGCCGACCGGCTCGTACGTGGCTATTCGGGAGGGATGCGGCGCCGACTCGACGTGGCGGCGGCGCTGCTACATCGCCCGGAGGTGCTGTTCCTCGATGAGCCCAGCACCGGCCTGGACCCGGAGAGCCGCTTCGCGGTGTGGGACTCGGTGCGTGACCTCGCCAGGTCCGGCACCACCGTGCTGTTGACCACGCAGTACCTGGAAGAAGCCGACGCCCTGGCCGATCAGGTCGTGATCATCTCCGCCGGGCGCTGATACTCGGCGGCCCGGCCGGGCATGACGTCCTCATCTCGCTGGCGTGGAGTGGCGGCCTGCTGGCCGTGCTCGCCCTCCTTGCCGTCCGCACCTACGCCCGCATGGGCCGCTAACCGAAAGGAACCAGCAATGGCCGTCGAACTGAACCACACCATCGTCCCCGCGCACGACCCGCGAGTCTCGGCGCAGTTCCTCGCCGACATCCTCGGCCTGCCCGTCGACCCGCCGGTGGCGCACTTCACGCCCGTGACGCTGGCCAACGGGGTCAGCCTGGACTTCGATCACTACGACCACATCGACGAGCACCACTACGCGTTCCAGCTGAGCGACGAGGAATTCCAGGCCGCCTTCGGCCGGATCAAAGACAGGGGCATCACGTACTACGCCGACCCGGCCTGCCGCCAGCCCGGCCAAGTCTACGCCAGCGGGAACGGCCGCCGCGGCACCTATTTCCGCGACCCGAACGGCCACCTGATGGAAATCCTCACCCCAATCTCAGGAGAGCCGGCATGAGCGCGCTCGACGGGCCGATCGCCCTGATCACCGGCAGCACGCGGGGCATCGGGGCGGCCATCGCCGCCGAGTTCGCGCGCCGCGGCGTCGCCGTCGCGGTACACGGGCGCGACCAAACCGCCGCAGACAACGTGGTCGCCGCGATCATCCGCGACGGCGGCAAGGCCATGGCGGCGACCGGCGACGTCACCGATTTCGGCCAGGTCGAGTCGGTGCGACGCCAGATCGAGGATGCCTGGGGGCCGGTTGGCATCCTGGTCGCCAACGCCGGGGGCAGCTTCACGCCGCCCGTGCCGCTCGAGCAGATCCCCGAAGACGGGTGGCGCGCGACGGTCGATGGCAACCTGCTGGCCACGTTCCTCACGCTGAAGAGCTTCTTGCCCGGGATGAAGGAGCGTCGCCGTGGCACGATCATTACCATCGGCTCAACCGCGGGGCGCCGCGCGGACCCTCGCTCCCCCATTCCCTACGCGGTGGCCAAGGCGGGCATCGCGCTGCTGACCCAAGATGTCGCCGCCCAGGCCGGCCCGTTCGGCGTCCGGGTCAACTGCATCACCCCGGAGACCATCCTCACCGAAGGCAACAAGAGCCGGATCCCGGCCGAGCTGCAAGCATCACTCGCCGCCGCGCACCCGCTCAAACGACTCGGCACACCACAAGACGTCGCGGCCGCCGCCGTGTTCCTCGCCTCCGAGGAGGCCGCCTGGATCACCGGCGTGATCATCGACGTCGCCGGCGGCGCCGTACTCGTCTAACCATTCTCAGCTCTGACCATCCTCAGCAAGGAGTCCGATCATGGCAGTCAGCCAAGCCGCGATGCAGCGGCGCGCGCGGATCATGCGCGCGGTGAACGTCCCCATGCGAGCAGTGCTCGCCCTGCCGTTCGCCACGCCGCTCAGCGGGAACCTGATGCTTATCTCCTACACCGGCCGCAAGAGCGGGAAGGCCTACCGGCAGCCGGTGAGCTACGTGCGCGACGGCGACGTCCTGCTCACCCCGGGCGGCGGCCGCTGGACGCTCAACCTGGCCGACGGACAGCCGATCCGGATCCGGTTGCGCGGCCGCGACACACCCGCCCGGCCGGAACTGGTCACCGATCCCGCCGAGCTCGAGCGACTGCTCGGCGTGATCGCCGAAAAAAACCCGCGGGCGGCCAGGTTCATCCCCATCCCACGCCGCCCCGACGGGCGCCTCGACCCCGACGCCCTCGACGCCGCGCTGCAACACGGCTTCTGCATTGTCCGCTGGCATCTCGCCGAGCAGGGATGACGCTGAAGAGCCATCCCGGCCCGGTGCCGGGCCTGGCCCGAATATGACAGGGTGACCAGCATGACGACTGATTCCGCCCATCGCGGCGTACGGCTCGAGCGCAGCCAGAACAGCCGGTACACGGCCAGCAATGACCGCGGCGGGCAGATCAGCATGGGGACCGGGGAAGGAACCGACTTCACCCCGGTCGAATTGCTGCTCGCCGCGATCGGCGGCTGCACGGCCGTTGACGTCGACATCCTGACCTCGCGCCGGGCCGAGCCGGACGCGTTCGAGGTGCGGGTCGACGCGGAGAAGGTCAGGGACACGGCGGGTAATCATCTCACCGACCTGCTGGTGACCTTCCGCATCTCGTTCCCAGACGGGGAGGCGGGCGACAAGGCCCGGGCGCTGCTGCCCGACGCGGTCCGTATGTCGCACGACCGGCTGTGCTCGGTGGGGCGAACGGTCGAGCTCGGGACGCCTATCGCGACACGGATCGAGTGAGGATACCTACTCGGCCTCATCAGGCGAGTACGTCGGCAAGACCGAACATGCGGGGCAGTTCCTCGTCGAGGAAGCGCGTGATGCCGCTGATCCGGTTTCCGGACAGGGTGAGAACCAGGATGCCGGTGGCCCTCGCGGGCGGCTGGCCGGGACCGGGCAGGTAGCAGCCGAAGGCGGGTTGGGTGTTGGCCCGGCAGGGCACGAGCCGGAAGTGACGGTGCCCCCGCCAGCTGGCGCTGGCCCGCAAGAACGTCGCGACCGCCGTCGGCCCCTGGTACTCGTGGGGCGCCGGCGGCATGGCCAGCCAGGCGTCGTCGGTCAGCAGCGCGACGACGCCGTCAATGTCGTCGCAGGTGAAGGCCCGGGCGAAGCGTCGCGCCAGGTCCCGCTCGCCAGGCGAGCCGGGGAGCGGAGCAGGCTGGTGACCGGCCGTGGCGCCGTGCTGGCCGAGCGATGCGCGGGCCCGCTGCAGAACGCCCTTAACGGCGGTCGGGCTGGTGTCCAGCAGGCCGGCGACTTCGGCGGCGTCGAAGCCGAGCACATCGCAAAGGAGCAATGCGGCGGTCTGCCGGCTGGGAAGCCGCTGCAGCGCGCTGATGAACGCCAACTCGACCGTTTCTCGAGCCTGGTACTGCTCCGCAGGTCCAGGCTCGGTGTCCGCAGCCTGCTCGAGCCAGGAGTCCGGATAAGGCTGCAGCCAGGTCACCTCGTTGCGGCGTGAGGGTTCCGGCGGGTCGAAGGGGGGCACCGGCGCGACGGGCCTGCGGCGTCTATCGTCGCGAGTCGCGTTGATGCAGCGGTTGGTGGCGATGCGGTATAGCCAGGCCCGCAGCGACGAGCGGCCCGCGAAGTTGTCCAGGCCGCGCCAGGCCGCCAGCAGCGTCTCCTGCAGCTGGTCCTCCGCATCGGCCAGCGAACCGAGCATCCGGTAGCAGTGCAGCCGCAACTCGCCGACGTGCGGGGTGATGAGCTCACGGAACGCCTGTTCGTCCCCCGCTCGCGCCTGGTCAAGCGTGGATCGGCTCACCGGCACATGGTGCCACGCTGGACGTAGATCGTCCATCGCGTCGCATCAAGAACGGCCGGGCCCGTCAGCGTTCCGTTCGCCGGGCCGACGGTGTCTCAACCGGCATCACCGACTACCCGGAGGAGCACCAGTCATGACCGAAGGCAGCACCACGGCCGTTCAGATCGCGTTGGCATATTACCAGGCCTGGACGAGTCACGATTTTGACCAGGCCATGACGTACGTGGCCGAGGACATCGTCTGCCTCGCACCGGCAGGCCGGTACGAAGGCGCGGAAGCCTTCCGGGGATTCATGGGGCCGTTCGTGCAGATCGTCACCCGCTCTCACCTGATCGCCGCCTTCGGGGACGACAAGACCGCGCTGTTGATGTATGACGCCGACACCGTTCCCGTCCACGACGCGCCAGGCGCGGAGTTCGTCACGGTCACGAACGGCAAGATCAGCCAGATCAAGATCATCTTCGACCGCCTGCCGTTCGATGCCGCCCGGCGGGCCGCCGGCTAACTGTGCCAGCGGAAACGCCAGACGGCGAGAGCGGCCCCGGCGGCCGTCCACAATCCCAGGTTGGCCAGATCCCAGGCCGGGAAGGGCCGCGCCGTGTAGGCGCCCTGCAGCACCTGGGCGAGCGACCTGACCGGGAACAGGTCCACCAGCCGCGAGAGCCAGGCCGGCAGGCCGCCGAAGGTGGGGTCGAAGACGCCGGAGATGATGGCGATGGGCAGGAAGCTGGCGTATGTCACCGGGGCGGCGGATTCGGCACTGGTAATGACCGAACTGATGGCCAGGCCGAGCGAGCCGAAACACACGATCCCCAGGACCAGGCCGGCGGCCAGGGCCAGCAGGCCTCCCGGACGCGGCGCGGCGCCAAAGGCAAGCCAGCCGATCAGGCCCGTGCCCGCGGTCAGCAGGATCGCGGTGGCCACGGTGCTCGCCAGCAGTCCGCCAAGATAGGCTCCTGGCGGCAGCGGCGTGGTCTTGATCCGCTTGAGCACGCCGTCGTGGCGCAGGACCGCGACCTTGGATCCGAGGTTCACGTAGGCGGCGACGATCACCCCGAAGGCCAGGATGCCGG
>Ga0302180_10003905_pt1 | contig 11146 bp, 13 predicted proteins | sample I_Palsa_E3_2_FD_200575 | JGI IMG/M metagenome (GOLD analysis project Ga0302180, IMG submission 200575) | Peat permafrost microbial communities from Stordalen Mire near Abisko, Sweden - I_Palsa_E3_2 | ecosystem: Environmental > Terrestrial > Soil > Palsa > Peat permafrost | place: Sweden... | reverse complement strand
ATCTGATTGAAGTGAATTGCCAGTGCCCTCCAGAAGTCGCCCTAGAGCGCTACGAGCGGCGAGCGGAGAAGTCAACTCACCATCCCGCTCACGTGACTCCGACTCTGGACCCAAGCTTTCTCGCTGAGTTCGATCAGCCCATCGGATTGGGACCTGTTGTCCGCGTAGATACCACTCTGCCGATCGACATTGAAACGCTCACCCAGCAGGTCTCAGTGTTCCTAAGTCCCGGTTAGGCCGATCGGCACGAATCCCGCACCACGTCCCGGTGGAGCGGGGCCCCTTGGGTCAGGAAGGGCTGTCTCGGCGGGCTGCAAAAAGGATGTGCGTGCCACCATCAACAGCACCCGGCTCAGCACAAGCAGCGACCTCGTGATTGAGGAAATTCGTCCAGCGATCGGCGTCCGCCTCCAGTTGCGAAACGACGTCCTCGTCGGCCAGCGACGCCCAGTTGCTGGCGCTCATTTCGACCAGCGATCCTCCACACCTACCCACCAGCACCTCGATTTCGGTCGATCGGAACATCTGGCAGACGTGCTTGCCACCGAAGTGTCTAAGGTCGCCCGTCGTGAGAACAAGTTCGTTTGCAGCCTCTCCAACCTTTTGGGTGTCCTCGATCACACCGCGCAGGAAATAGCGCCAAGATCCGAGGAGGGACATCACCGACGCCAGTACAACCCCACCGGGCTTGGTGATCCGGAAGAACCCCGCCAGAGCATCATCGGTGTGCTCGAAGGCATAGGAAAGAGGTCCTCCGAAAGCGACCACGACATCGAAGGAGTCGTCGGGAATACGTGACGTCTCGCACACGTCAAGCAGCTCTCGAGATTCCACCGCTTGTTCGGCGGGCGTGTCAGAGACGTGAAGGCGATGGAGGTCAAGCTGGACCGAGGAGATATCCGTGACCGTGACGGCCGCGCCGAGCGCGGCCAGTTCGATCGTGAAGCGGCCGGGTCCTGCGCCGACCTCGAGTACCCGTAAGTTCGAACGAATGAACCTTCTCAAGAAGCGGCGGTGAACCTCGAGGCTCACCCGACCGCGAGGAGTATCCTCTAAGCGACGCCACTCGGCGTCACCCAAGTCGTCGTAGTAGGCCCGAATGGCCTCTCGATCCTCAAACGACATTGGCGCATCGTATTTCGGATTCGCCGACGGGTCTCCAGTCGAGGCCGAACCCGCCATCATCCCGGCAGCGAGGGATAGCACCTATGCCGGTACGGCTCGCTGGTTTGTAAGACTCAGGGCGTGGAGCCTGTAGACGTTCCCCAAGAGATCGCTCGACTGCGTCGCCAATTCGCCGACCGGATCGAAGCGCTCGACGAGGCGGCGTGGAACTCAGCCTCGTGGTGCTCGGGGTGGAAGGTACGCGACGTGCTCGCCCACCTTGTGCGAGGTGCCGAGGGGTCGCTTTGGTCGATGGTGGGCGATGTCCTTCTAGGAGGGCTGAAACCGGACCGAGCCGTGGGCGAGGCGGCGAGGCGCCTCGGTGACGTGCCGGTTCCGGAGCTGGCTGATCGACTCCGCAATGCGGGCGAGGGAGGCTTCCGTCCTCCTGGATTCCCCGAGGCGATGGGTTTGGCTGATGTCCTCGTGCACAGCGCGGATGCCTTCCGGCCGCTCGGCCTCGATGTGGATGCGCCGCCAGCCGACGCGATCCCTGTGCTGGACGCTTTCTGGAGGCGAGGTCGAATGGTCGTCCATGCCGAACCTCAGCGGGGTCGCCGCTTGGTCGCGACCGATCTTGATTGGGTGAGAGGAGATGGACCGGAGGTGAGAGGGAAGGCCATCGACCTCGTGCTTCTGGTGGCCAATCGACGCCAGGTTCTGCCGAGTCTGGAGGGTCCGGGACTGGCAGGACTGTAAGTCGAATAGAGGCAGTCCCAGCGTTTAGGGGCACTTACGGCAGCATGATCCTGGACGACTGGGCGAGAGACTCGGTGCCATCCGCGGGCAGGATCGGATGCCAACATGGAGACGTGGCGCGACTGCCAGGGATCCTTATTTGCGAAGGACTGGAACTTCGCCGGTGGGACCCAGCCTTTACTAAACCGATGATCGCGGCGATTGAAACAAGTTTCGCTGAGCTCCAGCAATGGATGTCGTGGGCGCAAGAAATGCCCACCGTCGACGAACTGCGTCAGGTGCTCTTGGACGGTCAGTTGGCCTTCGATGCGGATCGAGCCTGGGACTACGCCATCTTCGAGACGGAGACTGGGCAACTTGTCGGAGGCTCCGGACTACACCCTTCGAACCGGCCGGATTGCTTCGAGATCGGGTATTGGGTCCGCAGCGATTGGACCTGTCGAGGTATCGCAACAGCTGCGACCAGCGCCCTGGTTGACGCCGCCTTCTCGGATCTTGGCGAAATAACGCAGATAGTCATTCGGATGGACCAAGCCAATCGTGCCAGCGCCGCCATTCCGCGGAAGCTGGGATTCACGCTGGATCACGAGGAGGATCGTGATCTTCTGGCGAAGGCGCACACTGGGCGTGGCTACGTGTGGATCCAGCACCGCACCTAGCTAAATCGGGGCTCGCTCACCGCCGTCTCGCCCGTCACATATCCGGTGTGCATACGGGGGCAGTCGGAAGGGCAATTGAAGGAGACTTGATTTCGCCCAGGAAGCATGTTTGGCCCATAGTTGGCCATGTCCCGCCTGAGACAGGTCGTCTCTGCGTATCCCGAGCTGCTCACTGTCCTCGTGGCAGCCACGATCGGTCTGACGGTTCAGCGACCTCTGGCCTGGTTGACCTCTCACAACGGCATCAATGCCTTGCTCGTCGTTCTTGTCTTCTCGACGGCCATCACAATCGAGCCGGCGGCGCTGCGTCGAGCCGCTGCATCGTGGCGTCCTCTGGTCGTCACTCTGATCGTCGGGGCGACGGTCCTTCCGGCGCTCTCCTGGCTCATCTCGCGAATGGTGAGTGCAGGATCGTTGCGCGATGGGGTGATGTGCGCCGGGCTGGCACCGTGCGAGATTGCTTCCGTGGCCACAACGGCTATGGCCAAGGGTGAGGCGGCCCTGTCGGCAGGCGTCCTTATCGGATCGACCCTCGTCACGGTTGTAATCGCCGGACCGATACTTGCCATCGAAGCGGGCCATGTTTCGGTTCACCCGACGCACATCGTCGTCAATCTGGTCCTAGTGGTTGCCCTGCCATTTGCCGCCGGTCTGGGCGCCAGAGCGATCAGGCCGCTCGGAGATCGAGCAGAGCGGGCTGCTCTGACTGTGGCCACCATCAGCGTCGCCGCCCTTGTCGCCTTGATCGCCGCCGAAATCCATTTCAATGATCGATACGTTGCCGTCGCCGGATCACTCGTCCTGTTCTTGGCTGCATGCATCGTGATCGGCAGACTCGTCGGATGGTCCTTGCCCACCCCAAGCTCATCGTCCATCCTGCTCACGACCTCGATGAGGGACTTTGCCATCGCAGCCGGATTGGCGACAGCAGCGTTCGGAGCGTCTGCGGCTGCTCCACTCGGGCTCTACGGAGTTCTCGTGTTGCTGTGGGGAACCGGTGCCGCTGGATGGCTACGCGGGCGCTCATGAGAAGTTCCATGGACGCGCTTGAGCCGGGCAGACCTATCCCCGAAGTGGATTCGTGCGTGGGCAGGACCTAGACCATCTACCTGACCTGCCTACGGACTTGGGTGCGACAATCCCGGGGGATGAGTCTGCTACGTTGCCCCGCCGTGCCCGGCCAGCGTCGCTTCCTTCGTGCTGTCGCGCTGGTGGGCGCGGCCTTCGCCGCGACGCTGCTCTTCGTACCGCCGCGCGCAGCCAATGCTTCGACGAGGTCAACTGGCGCCGGTGTCCAAGCTCTGACCTTCCTCCACGTCGTCACGCCGACGAGCGGCCCTGACATCACGCCATATCTCGCCGACTCCGCGGGTCGCCAGGTTCTGCTCCACGGTGCGGCAGCGGTCGGTATGGAGGACGTCGCCTATCCCAACGCCAATGGCGGCCCTGCCATCTTTCCCGTAGCGCCGTCGGCATATCAGGGTCGCTGCCCTAGGGCGTCGGCGCTGATCCCCCAGCCGCCGCTGTGCGAGGTCCAGGCCTCGCGCCCCGCCTTCGCGCAGTCCGCCGCACCGGGTAGCGGGGACGACTTCGCCCAAATGCGGGCCCTCGGGTTCAACGTCGTCCGCCTGGTGCTGAACTGGAGCCAGCTGGAGCCCACTGCGGGCACCTACTCGACCACGTACCTGAACCGCGTGGCCCAGGTCGTGGGGTGGGCCCGCCAGCAGGGTATCTACGTGATCCTCGATATGCATCAGGACCAATACTCCCGCTACATCGTGCCCGCCAAGAAGGGCACAACCCCCCCGGGGTGCACCCCGTCGGGAGGGGGTGATGGTGCCCCGGCCTGGGCGGTGCAGGACGACGGCAAACCGGGCTGCGCCATGTTCGGCATCGACGAGCTGAACCCGGCTGAGTCGGCCTCCTTCTACAACTTCTGGCAGAATGCGATCGCCGCCGGCCCGCAGGGTCAGGCGCCCGGCACGGGCCTGCAGGACCACTACATCGGGGCACTCGCCGCGTTGGCCCGGCGCTTCCAGGGCGATGCTGCGGTTCTGGGCTACGAGCTCATGAACGAACCGCAGCCCGGCTCCATTGGCTCGACGCCCGCTGGGAATGGCTACCAGGCGAGCAGCCAAGACCTCTACCCCTTCTACACGCGGGCCATCGAGGCGCTGACGGGTGTGCGCGATGGACGGCCCACATGCCCGGCCAGCGCGCCGACTTCCCTGTCGGGCTCGTGTGCCTACCCTCAGCTGGCGTCGGTCAACCGGCAACAGATCTTCTTCGAGCCGCTCGCCTACCGGAACCTGGTGGACTTCTCGGTCCAGGTGTCCGCACCCTTCTCCTCCTACCCCAACCTGGTGTTTGCGCCGCACGTCTATACCTATGCGTTCACGGTGGAGCAGGATCTCCTCGGCCTGCCGGCCAAGCCGGGTGGGTACCCGCCCAACTTCACCTTCGGCTACCAGACCGCGGAGTCCGAAGCGCAGGCGATGCACTCGGCGGTCCTGGTGACCGAGTTCGGGGACGCGGCGAACACAGATCCCACCATCCTCGCCAACGAGCTCGCCGCACAGGAAGCCACGCAGACCGGCGGCACGCTGTGGGCCTGGAAGGGACTTTCCAACGTCGCGGGGACTTGCTGGTGCACCCGCTGGCAGCACTCGAGCTACCAGACGACGGCCAACGGCACGGCAGGCAAGGGCAATCCCAAGTCAGTGCCCTCGCCTGTCGATCTCCTGATCCCGAGCCGGCAGCGGCTGCTGATGCGCGTGTCGCCGATCGCCACCGCCGGGCGGTTGGACGCCTACGCGTACGACCCCGGCAGCCACACCTTCGCAATGCTGGCGACGTCGACTATGGCTGGACGGCGCGGTGATCACCGCACTGACACGGTGATCTACATCCCCTCGACCGTCCACGGAGCAGTCCATGTCAGCGGAGCGGCAGTGCTCGACTCGGTCGTGACCCGCTCCGACGGGAGCAGGATGGCCTTTGTGGCGACCACCTTTCCCGGTACAGGCGGTGCCTCAGCAGCGCGCTACGGCGTCACCGTCGGTCCGGCGTCGGCTTCCCTAACCGCCCGCGTGACGGCGGAAGCGTCGAGTCCACTGCAGCCGATCAGCGAGCCGGTAGCGCGGGCTATGGCCGAGGACGCGCTGAACACCGAGGCGCACTCGTCGAACGCCTCTGTCCGCTCGACGGCACAACTCGTGCAGGGGCTCGCCGGCATTGTCTTGGGTTCGACCGATCCCAATGGGGCGCCCGCGTCCTAACGGCCCGGTCCAACTTGATGGATATGTCGGCCCGCGGGTGCGATGGTACGAGTCCCTCTCAAATAAGGGCGTGAACGAGGCAGTAGGCACGTCTTTGGCTCAGCCCTGGAGTACCTCAACCGTGTCGCGCTGTATCGCCTTCCCGGCGTACTGGGCTAGGCCGGACTGTGCTCTGGTGCGGTGTCAGGTGATGCGGTACACCCGGTACTCAACGCTTCCGCCTTCTTTGAGTCGGCCCTCTGAAACGAAGAGGCTGGTGGTCAACCACCCGTAGCGTTCGTCCCCGGTCTCGAAGCGGGGCGTGGTCCTGAAGTACTGGTCGCCCCAGTCGGTGCCAGCGCCGCTGGCGATAGCGGTCATCACCGTGTCGTTGAGCTCGAGTAGGCCCGTGTAGTGCGTGTAGATGGAAGCCCCGTCGTCGGTGCCGATCTGGCCCCGGACATCAACTTGTCCCCATCCATCGGTGCCAATCACGATCCAGTCTCCGCCACCGGACAACAGTCGGCCGTTCAGCCGCTTCCCGGTCACTTGCCCCTCGACCACTTCGAGGAACATGCGGCTTCCGAAGGACACGGGCGGTTTCAGCGTCCCGTAGTAGTCGAACTCGTGGACAAGCTCCATGTCCATCGCCTCCTCAGCTACACGGACTCTATCCGTCCCAGCCTTTGTGGGCACCAGGACGAGTTCTCGGGATATTGGACCCCGTCGGGCGTTGACGGTGCACACCGTCCCGGCGAACCGGGACACCCTCCGGCGAGACGCGCCGACAAAGAGGGTGTCTTCAAATCGACCTGGTTTCAGGCAATCGAAACTGTCAGCCTGGGGCTATTCGCCAGCGTCTGGAGTACGACGCAGTACCGCTCGGTCAGGCGCAGCAACGTAGCGAGCTGCTCGTCTGAGGCCTCACTCTCAAGATTGAAAGACAAGCGAATATCCGAGAATCCAACCGGAGCAGACTTGTCCACGCCCAGCGTCCCTCGAAAGTCCAAGTCACCTTCCGCTCTCACCGTGCCGATGGCACTGATCCCAAGCGCAGTAGCCACTGAGCGCATCGTGACCCCCGCACAGGCGGCGAGTGCTTGGAGCAACATGTCTCCCGAACAAGCCTGAGAGCCGTCGCCGCCCGTAGCTGGATGGAGCCCCGCCTCGACCAGTGCCCGGCCCGTCTGCACTGAGCACGAGAGGTCCTCACCAAGTTGACCTTCAGCTTTGAGCGTCACGACGGCAGCCTCCGGCTGTTCCCGATATCGCTCCTTGATGGGAGCCTGCAAGGCCTTCAGCTCATCCCTGTTCATCGGGTCTCCGTTCGTCCATGACTTTGCACGATACCCGTACAGCTGGCCGATCGACTAAGAAGCGAGCACCAGCGTGGGACAAAACAGTGCCCCACCTAGCCGGCAGCGATAGGGGGAACCCTGCCAAGGGGATGTCACAATCTTCCGGTGGCCTTGCCAGCGAATGCGGCTCCTCACCACCGAAGCTTGGTTTTCGCTGTTGTCGTCTTTGTATTCATTCTGATGGCAACAGGGCTCGTGATCATGGAGATTGTTTGCGGGGCTGTCTGCCAGAGCTGAGAACCAGCGCAAGGCGGTCGGAACCCCTCCTCGGACTGGATACTGGGTCCTGTTTCTTCTGTGATGATTGGGCCTGCACCGAAGGTGTTCGGGCGGCGAGCTGCATTTATTTTGGCGGTGAGTGCAGTTGTCGCTGCCGTCAGGCTTCTCGTGTATCCGTTGGCCTCATCCCGCCGTGCTGGGACAGCTTGCCGCATCAGATCCGAGTGGTGACCTGCCGTCACGACGGGTGTGTATGTAGTCCTCCAACGGCTGCCTCGGATACAGGCTTGTCAGTTTGGCTGCTCGGGCTTCGGGCAATATCAGACCCGTGGAGCGACTCAATAACCAGCAGATCCTCGATGCAGGTCTTGGCGATTGGCGCAAGCTGTCACAACCACTGCACGCCCGCTATTTGATCCCGAACCTCGCAGAGGCAGTGGACTTCGTTGCCGCCGTGGCCAAGGTCGTCGAAGGGGATAGCCCGCACCTCGAGATGAGACTGGCGCACGGCGTTCTTGACCTCTCGCTGTGCACCCGTGAGGACGGTCTTTGGGTCACACGGACGGACATCGACTTGGCGAGGAAGATCGGTGCGATCGCCCAGGCGAACGGTCTAAAGGCCGATCCATCGGCGGTCACCCAGCTTGAGGTCGGACTCGACACGGCGCACGAGGACAAGGTTGGACCTTTCTGGTCGGTTCTCTTGACGGGCAGCTCGGACAACAAGATCTCTGACTCGGTATTCGACCCCACCAGTCGGGTCCCAGCCATCTGGTTCCAGAACACGAGGGATCACGACATACCGCGCCAGCGCTGGCACTTCGATCTGTGGCTCGCGCCCGAGGTGGCCGATGAGCGAATCGCCGCAGCGGTCTCGGCCGGCGGGTCCGTCATCGATACGTCTGGAGCACCATCCTTCACGGTTCTCGCGGATCCCGATGGGAACCGGGTCTGCGTCTGTACCGCCATGGGCCGCTGAAGCCGCAACCTATCGACTCTCCCATCAGCACCAGAGGCCACGCCCGACCTGACCGTCGCCCACTTGCAACTACGACCTAGCCGGCGGACTGGGGCAGTCTCCAAGTCTTGAGGCTGGGGCTCTGGCATGTCCCAGGAAGGAAATCAGTGGCCTCGGAAACCACCACGACCACGATGGCTGCTTCCCCCGCCACCTCGACTTCGCTGCCGTTCGTCAACGTCGGCCCGTCTGGCACGCTGTCGGCTGAACAGCTCGCCTGGTACGCCCGTGCGGGTGTCTCCAGTTACTACGCCCGCTGGTCCGGCAAGGACGCGAATGGCGGGCAGGACGCTGCGACGGAAATCGATAATGCTGCCGACGAAGCTCAAGCGGGTAATCCGAGGGCCTAGGGGCAACTTGAAACGGTCATAGACAGTTAGCTGGACGATTTCGCGTCGCCTCATCGGATCGCCCACGGAAAGCCTGACGATACTCAGACGAATACGGTGTCTAAGGAGTGGGCAGCGTTGCTTCGTCGGGGGCTCACCAGCTAAGACCTCATCGGCCTCCCTCCGGTCCGGCGCACTGGGATACCAGAGCGCAGCCGGGCCGCAACGCCTGCCCGGAGCGAGATATGGCCCGGACCTCGACAAATCCACGCCGGAGTAACCCCGCCGGCTTGCTTGCACACCTCCCACATACGGTCTTGCTCGGCCGCCGACATGTGGGGATCTGATGCCTTCCAAGCGACGACGTCACGGAGGACTGGCCTGATTGCATCGATTTCAACCGATGTAAGGAAGCTCTTCACGAGGACAGAGCGAGCGCGAGTGACGATCATCGCCATGAACCGACTCCCCGGCACCTCGCCCGCTGCCATGAGCACCCAAGCGATCGCCTCGTCGACGGCGGCATCACCACGGCAGGCGCGGGCCCAGTCGATGACGACGGGACCGCGTGGACCGATCATCACGTTGAGTGGATGAAGATCGAGGTGGAGGAGACTGTCCCCGTGGCCGACCGGCGCCTCGGACAACCAGTCCGGGGCCGACAGGTCGTGAAGGTGGCGATGGAGATCGGCGAGACTCCGTCCTAACTGACGAAACGTCCACGGGCGTTTCTCCATCATTGCGACCATGTCAGGCCCCTCGATGCGCTCGATAACCATGTCGAGACCATCTGGGCTGATTTCATCAACCGCAGGCGCGGGGAATCCCTGGCCTCGGACATAGTCCATGATTCGAGCCTCTTGTTCCATCGAGCGTCCCTCACGTGAGCGCCGAAGAACGAGTCCAGGTCCGTACTCGAATATGTCCGAGTCTCGGCCCGACGCCAACAAGGGTCCGGGGTCCATCACGTCGGTCAGGGTAGTGCTGGCATGAGGACGAGTGGCTGGCCAATAAATGCCGGCTTGGGGCACCATCCTCGCGGGGTGAGGCACTACCCGCGGCCCATCAGATCGGTCGCGTCGCCCCGACATACAGCAAACTCCCAAAGGACGAACCCAGGGTCGCAGGAAAGGGCTCGGCGCGAACGTCGGCACCTGTGTGCGGAGCATCGACCATGACGTTCTGTCCATTGACCACACCCACATAAAGGCCGACGTGGTCAACGGAATCCGGGCTGCCGCCGAAGAACACCAGGTCTCCCGGGGCCAGGACGGCCCCGGGAGCCAATTTCGGCGTGGCGTTGTACTGGTCTTGCGCCACTCGGGGGAGTGAAACGCCCGCCACGGCGTAGGCGGCCTGCACGAGTCCCGAACAGTCGAAGCCGACACCCGGGGTCTCGCCACCCCAAAGGTAGGGCGTGCCGATCTGCGACAGCGCCCACGACACCGCCACGGCACCCACACTGTCACTCGACCCCGTTTCGGCAGTCGCGGAGGATGCGTAGGTCTGGGCCAATGCCAGTACTTCGGCAACGTACCTGCCCGAGTGGTTGTAGCCGTACACGGCCCCCGAGAGATCGGCTCCGCCCGCCGCGCCATCGGCGCACAGAAGCCGTGCCGCCGCATAGACGGCGTCGGTCGGGTCGTAAGGGCTCGGCGGTTCCGCCCCACCGGGTGGGATCGGCTCGTCGTAAGCGGCAAAGGTGGCGGGCTCGAACTGCATCGGCCCCTCGGCGCCCGCCGCGTTCGCACCGCTGTGGACACCCGGCAAGTCCGACAGTCCATTGTCCGACTCGATGGTGCCGATGGCCGCCAGGATCGTCCACGGCAACCCGGAGCATGTCGTCGCGGCCTCCTGATAGAGCGCCAGCATGGCTGAGGGAATCTGGGCCATCGCCGCCGAGGACGCGGCCGGAGCACCGCCGCCGACACCCAGGAGCGAGGCCGCCGACGCCAGGATCGCCGTCCCCACCGCAGCGGCAGCCAGTCCCATCCCCAGCGCAGCGGCGAGGAGGCCCTTCATCTGAGGTTGGCGCGCCGGACTTCAATTGTCGCTGCCACACCGAAGAACGGTCGGCCCCCCGTTCGGAGAGGTACGTGGGGGTGCGGTGACCTCAGCGGGCGACAAAGGACCCGCCCGCAGCGAGCGCGTGCTCGCCCCGAAGAAGCTCAGGGGACTCCTGGGCCTACTGAAGCGCGTCGTGGGTATGGCCAAGCGTTCTGACGGATGACTCCGCTTTTTGCCTTGGTAAACGGGGAGACGTCCCTCCGCCTCAGCTTGGCAACCCTCGAGGAAGTCTTCGGTGTGGAAGAGCGCCCCAAATTGTTCGTTCTGCTTGGCGAAGACCGCGGCTTCCGACTCGTCGATCGAGAGGTGTACGGACTCCAAGGTGGTCTTGATTCCGAGCGGCCCGAGCACGTGCTCTGCTGGCCTCGAAGAGCTT
>Ga0302180_10003901_pt1 | contig 11155 bp, 14 predicted proteins | sample I_Palsa_E3_2_FD_200575 | JGI IMG/M metagenome (GOLD analysis project Ga0302180, IMG submission 200575) | Peat permafrost microbial communities from Stordalen Mire near Abisko, Sweden - I_Palsa_E3_2 | ecosystem: Environmental > Terrestrial > Soil > Palsa > Peat permafrost | place: Sweden... | reverse complement strand
GCACGTGCGAGAGCCAGAATCCGATGAAGACCACGTCATAGCGGCGGTCCGGCACCCAGGTGAACAGATCGGCCTGGACGAAGCGCACCCGGTCATCGCCTACCCGGGACGCCGCGATGGCGAGCATTTCCGGGGACGCGTCCACGGCTGTGACGTCCGTCGCGTGACGGAGAAGCCGGCTGGTCCACACTCCCGGGCCGCAGGCGAGCTCGAGCACGCTTCCTGCCGGGCGGAATGCCTCAAGCGCTTCGGTCAGCTCGTCGCCGCCCGGCAGGTCCAGGCTTTGGTTCAGGTAATCCGCGGCAAGGGACCGGTAGTAGGTGACCTGCTCATCAAGGAGCCTGCCGAGTTCTCCGCCGCCGGCTGATCCCATGACATCCGTCCTGTCCGCCCGGTCCCTGGTCGCCCCTTCACGATAGCCGCGACTGCGGGAATGACCGCGCGCGGTTCACTGTCCCGGCCAGCTGGGCGACTGGGACAGCGGGATTTGACCTTCTGAGAGCTGCCCAGGCGGGTGCATTCGGCGGCATCAAGTGCGCGCCGCCAGTCCTCATCGTGGACGGCAAGCCATTCACAACCAGCGTCGCGGGTGCGCCGTCGGGGGCAGCAGAGTACGTGTGGGCGGTCGTGCTTTACCAGCCGAGTTCGCTGAGCCGCGCATCGTCGATGCCGAAGTGGTGGGCGATCTCGTGGATGACGGTACGGCGAACCTGGTCGGCGACCTCCTGCTCGGTGCGGCAGATCGCGCAGATCGCCTGGCGGTAAATGGTGATGTGGTCGGGTAGGACGCCGGAGTACTGGGACGTGCGGCTGGTGAGTGGGATGCCCTCGTACAGCCCGAGCAGGCCGGGCGGCCCCGCACCGTGCTCGACGGTCACCGCGACATTGCGCATGAGCTGGCCGAGTTCCTCGGGCAGCCCGTCCAGCGCGGTGCCGACCATTTCCTCGAAACGGCCGGGATCGACCTCGATCACTTGCCCATTGTCCGGCGCAGCGCTGCCGGGCCACGCAGCCGCTGGCGCGGATCGTCTGGCACTCATCGCGCTGCCATCATGCCTGACCCGGTCGTCTCCGGTGCGTTCGGTGCAGGATCGCGCCGTGCCAGATCAACCCCTATGGCCGGCCTGACCGGCTCAGAAACACGGTGTAACGTTGTGTTTCTGATGTAACTCCTGGAGGCCCCACCGGCCATGGGCCCCGGATGGTGCTGGGCGGCGGGCCGCGCAGCTCGCTGGAAGCCCGCGCGGCCGACGGCGGCGCCGACCTAACCCCGGTGATGGCCCGGCTCGGCGTAGCAGACCTGGAAACCCTGGACGCGCTCATCACCGCGGGCATCGCGAGCAGCCGCGCCGACGCCGTCCGCTGGGCCCTCGCCCGCATCCGCGAACGCCCGGCGTACGCGCAGTTGCGCGAGCGGGCCCGGGAGATCGAAAGGCTCAAAACCGAGTTCTGACGGGTCACCATGGATCGAACGGGCGGTAACTGACCGGGCCGTCACCCCTCCCCGCCACCGGCCTCCCCGCCACCGGCCAACTGCCGGCAGCCGCCGGAAACGCGACGCGGGTCGGCCTGCGCCTGCACGGTACCGGCGACTGCTGACCGTACGGTCTGCTCTTGTGCCTATGCCTGGGGGCATAGGCAGCCCGGAAAGTGTGGTCTGCGGACAGATGGCCGCCGGGGATGCGGTGCGTAGCGTCCTGATCGTCAGCAACGACTGATGAGAGGAACGCAACATGATTGAGATTGATGGCTTGACCAAACGGTACGGGGACAAGACCGCGGTCGACGGGCTGAGCTTCGTGGTGGAGCCGGGCGTGGTCACCGGGTTCCCCGGCCCGAACGGCGCCGGGAAGCCGAATATCGGAATTCGACACTTCTTTGTCAGGGTACCTCGCTCCTCGGCCTGGACCTGGCGGTTGTGTGTCGGCGGCGGCAAGGCCGAGCTTGGCGAAGATCGTGGTGGTGTACTTGCTGATTGCGCCCTCGCTGCGGGAAAGCCGTCCCGCGACCGCCGTGTTGGACAGGCCCTCAGCCATCAACGCGAGAACCGATCGTTCACGCTCAGTGAGCGCGGCGAGCGGATCCGCTCGCCGCGCGCCGGTCCAGCAGTTTCGCGACGACAGCCGGGGCGAGCGCTGTGCCGCCACTTTGCGACGCGGTTCAGCCCATCGGTGAACTGGCCGATGTCGAGGACGCTTATTGCCCGACCGGGTGGATGGTGAGGGGCGTGAGTTGATGAATATCGTGGCGACGCCGGAGCGCCGAGATCTCGGTTTCGTCTGGTGGCCCTCCGGCGGCAAGCAGGTCGGTGAGTTCCTGGAGGTAGATCTCGTGGCCGGCCGGGGATACAAGAAAGAGCATACGGGCCGGCTCGGTGCCTGGGTTGAAGAAGGCGTGCGGACAGCTAGCAGGAACGAACATGAAGCTCCCCGGTCCGCCCCGGAACACCGTGGTGCCGGTCGCCGACTCCCAGGTGCGCCAGTCGCCGCTGGCCATGGCAGCCGGCTGGAAGGCGAGCAGGTCGAGTTCGCCTTCCAGCACGTAGAACACCTCCTCAGCCTGATGGTGCAGGTGCGCCCCGACATCGAATCCGGGGGCGACATCAGCCTCGAACGCCGACCAGATCTTTGACTGTTCGGCGCCCGCCTTCAGGGTCATGGTCTGGATTCTGCGGCCGCCACCGGGCGGTAGCAGTAGCCCGTCGGTCATATCTGCTCGCTCTCTGTGTCAGGGCTTCCATCCGGTCTCGCGCAGCCAGGTCTCCAGCCGCATCAGGCCCGGGTGCTCCGCCTGCAGCGCCGAGAGGTCGGCCAGCTCGGATGGGTGTTCGTTGAAGAACGTGAACATCTGGGCCAGCTGCGCGTCAAAGGCACGGATCTGCTCGATGGGCGTCTGACGGAAACGTGCCGGCAGGCCGCAGAAACGACCAAAGGCCTCAGCGATCTGCGGAGGCGTGAGTGCGTCTCCGGCGATCTCGACGGTCCGGCCGAGGTACTGGTCCGGCCGGTCGAACGCGATCGCCGCGAACGCGCCGATGTCACGCACCGAGATCAGCTGCATCGGAAGCTCTGGCCGCACGGCGAGGTTGACCACGAGCTCGCCGCCGTCGAGAACCGGGCGATTCAAGGTGGCGAAATTGTCCATGAAGGAGACGGGACGCAGGATGGTCGCCGGAAGCCTGAGCGCGTGGATGTGCTCCTCGATCCGCGCCTTGCTCTCGTAGTAGGGGATTCCCGAACGGGCACCCGCCCCATTGAGCGAGCTGTACACAAGATGCTCGATGCCGGACTCCTGGGCAAGGTCGGCCACTGCCCGCCCCCGCCGTTCTTCCGCCACCACACCTTCCGGGCTGATCCTGGGACCGACCATCATGGTCAGCACAACGAAGACTCCGTGCGCACCTTCCATCGCCGTCCGAAGCGAAGCCGGATCATCCAGGTCCCCCACAGCGAGATCGGCCCCTGCTCGCCGCAGCGCCCTGGCGGCGGGCGAATCCGGGTCGCGCACTAGGGCGCGAACGGTTCGATCACGTTCAAGGAGGTGCCGCGCGGTCGCGCCGCCCTGCTGCCCAGTGGCGCCGATGACCAGCACCGTTTCCTTGGGATCCGCCATCCGTATTCCTCTTTGTCGGCTAGCTATGATCGCCAGGGTAATAGGGCATGACCGGCCGGTCCTGGTACCGATACTGCTAGCCTGCGGCCCGTTAGCCCCCTCCGCAGGGGAGTCGAGTCGGTGTGACGAATGGCAGATGAGACCCCGCAGTCGGCACGCCGTGCGGAACTGGCCGCCTTTCTCCGCGCGCAGCGGGCCCGGCTGCGGCCTATCGACGTGGGCCTGCCGGAGGACTGCCATCCGAACCGCCGACGGACTCCCGGCCTGCGGCGCGAAGAGGTCGCCCAGATCTCCGATATCAGCGTCACCTGGTACACCTGGCTGGAACAAGGCAGGAAGATCTCGACGTCCGAGCAGGTGATCGAAGCGCTTGCCCGAGCGCTGCTACTCGACCCCGACCAGCGCCGGCACCTCCGTAGCCTGGCCGGTCTCTCCACCGCAGTGGGCGAGACACACACCGACGACGCGCTCCCCCGGCTGCAGCGGCTGGTCAACGCGGCCGCCCCCAACATCGCCTCCATCTATGACATGCATTTCGACTACGTGGTATGGAACACGCCTTACCAGCGGCTCCGGAATGACCCGGCGCTGCTCCCCGCCGACCGGCGCAATCTCCTGTGGATGATGTTCAGCGACACGGAGAACCGGGCCCGCATGGTCCGCTGGGAACCGGCCGCGCGCGCGGTGCTCAGCCAGTTCCGGTCCGCCGTCGGCCATAGACCCGACGACCCTCGATTCGCCGCAATGGTGGCACAGCTCACCAAGGCCAGCCCGGAATTCCGCAGATGGTGGGCGGAATATCCCATACGCGACTTCAGGCCGGCAACGATCGGGGTTGATCATCCCGAAATCGGGCGGCTCAACCTGGAGATGTTCCAGTTTCGCCCGGTCGAGCACCCCGACATGCTCATGGTCCTGCAAGTACCCCGGGCCATGGATGACCTCCAGCGGGTCACCTCGCTGCTCGGCGCCCAGGACCGGAGGCGATGACCTGCCTGCCGTGCCGTCGCGTCCGCTGATAGAGCCCTGGTACGGCAAGAACCCGTGGGGCGACCAAGACTCATACCCAGGACCGTCTTCTGACCTGCGGTATCGCCGCAGAATGCCTACGCCGTCGCTAAGCCGAATCTCGGAAATTGACAGTTTTTTCCTAGATGCCCTGTCATCCAGCGCCGGCAGCGCCCGGTCCTGCTGATGTCTGCCCTCTGCGCTCGGCCCAGCCTGCGGCGGCGGCGGTCATCGCCTTGCGCCAGGGTTCCGGGTCGAGTTGTTCGAACCGCTGGTACATGCGCACTGTGGCAGCGGCGAACGCATCCACGGCTGCCGGATCGGCCTCGCGCCAGGCGGTGCACCGTGCTGCCCAGTCTTCGGCCTGGGCCGGGGTGTGGCCTGCCGCGATGAGTTGCACGACCAGGCATGCGGGGTCGATGAACGCCGCGCCGTGCGTCGGCCAGGACCAGTCCACGATCGTCACGTCCCCGTCCGGCCCTACCAGGAGGTTGTCCGGGTTGATGTCGCCGTGCAGCAGCGTGCCGCCTGCGAAAAGCCCTGTCGTGCCGCTGGCGTACCGGTCGTAGCGGCTCTCGCGCCAGTCCTGGGCTGCGGGCGGCAGGGTGATCCTGCTGATGCGCTCGATGGCGTGGACCACGGCGGGCAGGTCCGGTGACCCTGGTGCGAATCTGGCGTGCATGCCGGGCGCGTGCTGGAAGCCGAGGGCGAGCCAGCCGCGACCGCGCGCCTGCCAGCGCAGCGCGGGCGAGATGTGCTGGACGGCGGGGTTGATCGCCGCTTCGCGTTCAAGCGAGGAGGCAAGCCGGCCGGGGTCGCGTACCGCCTTGACGAACACGCGCCCGGAGACGGCCCGGATGATCCCGGTGTAGTCAGAGGTATAGCCACGCGGGGTCCGCGCCGCCTCCAGGATGGGGCCTGTGCGCGGCTCGATCAGCGCGGCCAGGTCCGATTCCAGGGGTGTGTGCGTCATGGGTGGAGAGTTTAGTTCCGGGGATCGCAGGAAGAGGGCGGGGAGCCGGGGGAACGCTCCGTATTCGGGTCGCAGGCGTCCGTGCGCGGGGGGATAGTGGCGAGCGCGGCGGCCATCTCGGGGCTGGCGAGGATATCGGCCAGGGGCGTTTGCCGGACGTTGCCGGCCCTGAGCCAGCGGGTGAAGATGCAGGGGGAAACGTCGCCGTCGGCGCTGACGGCGGCGACGTCCTGCCCGCAGCGCCCGCGCAGTTCGGTCGGGGTGGGGGTATTGTCGCCACCGCGCCCGATGCGCCGGACCCGGTCGGTGGCCACCTTCGTCACGCCGATCGACTTGAGGTCACTGACGGCTTCCTGCACGTGCCCGAAGTCGATCACCCCTGCCCTGATCGGGATGCCGAGCCTGGCCGCTTTCTCGGCGTTGCGCCGGGTGGCCTTGTGGCTGGGCCGCCCGGTGACCGCATTGTGCGCCGACGCGTCCTTGGCAAAGTAGGAGAAGGCGAGCGAGACGCGCGGGGACTGGAAAAGTTCCCACATCTCATCGGTGACATGGACCAGGTTGCTGTAAACCTCCACGTCGAGTCCTGCTCCCAGGGCACGGGACATGATCTGGGTGAAGCGGGGGTGCATGGTCGGCTCGCCGCCGATGAACTGCATCATGTTGATCTTGGCGGCGGCGGTCTGGTCAACCAGGCCCATCCAGTCGTGCGCGCCCATAGCGCCGTGACCGCCGTCCGGCCCGGAATCGGCGTAGCACATGACGCATTCGAGCTGGCACTTGTTGGTCAGCTCAGCCCACAGGCGACGGTACGGTTTGGTGGTCGTTTCCGCATGCCGGTTCGTGATCGTCATGACGATTCCTTCCGTTGCGACTTGTGGTCTCGTTCGTGTTGTACGCGGATGAAGGTGACGTATCCGTCCGAGCAGGGCCGCTATTTCGCGGGCTTTGAGTACCGCGTCAGGGTTATCCGGCGCATGCCCTTTATAGGGCTAACGGTGGCCGGCTGGTCACACATCAGCACTGACGCTCCCGGGCGGTAGGCCGAGGTCGCACGGGATGCACGTCTGATCACGGGCTGCCGGGGAGGTGGCATCGCAGACGAACGCCTGGCCGCAGCGGGTGCAGTCGATGGTAATGGGGTCGGGGATGGCCGGGTGCACCGGGAACAGCGCGGCCAGGCTGAGGTAGGCGGCTGCCCCGGGCGGGTCATAGTCACGCGGCACCGGGCGGTGCTGGTAGTCGGCTTCAATTGCCTGTTCCAGCCCGGTCAGGGTGCTGGCGGTCAGCAGCCGGTAGGTGTCGCGGCGCCACGCTGCCCACTGGTCCCGCGCGTAGCCGATCCGGTAGGCGTCGCCCCAGCCGAAGATCACCGCCGCCAGGGTGGCGGGCGGGGCGGTCACGGCTTCACCCCCACCCCGGCCAGCACCTGCCCGGATCGTTCCAGAAATGGGGCCGGGGTAAGCCAGCCCGGTGTCCACGCGCGGGCATCCGCGATCCCCGGTGTGATCAGGTTCAGGCCGGTGAAAAACGAGGCCACGTCCTCGGGGGTGTGGTTGTGCACGGGGGCGGCGTCGTAGGTGCGGGTGATCTGCTGGCCGATGGCGGGTTCCCCGCAGGCCACGGTGATAATGACGTGGGAGCCGGGGGCCAGCTCGGAGACGTACCCGGCGGTGACCTCGCGGGCAGTGCCCGCGTCCAGGAAGTGCAGCACCATGCCCAGGATCAGGCACGCCGGTTCGTGCAAGTCGATCAGGCCGGTTGCCTGTACCGCGTCCAGCACGGCGGCGGGTTTGGCCACGTCGCCCGCTATGGCTTCAATGTGGTCATCGCCCTTCGTGGTCATGGCCCACAGGTGGTTGATCACCACCGGATCGTTATCGACATAGACCACATCGGCGGTGCTGTCGTGGCGGCGGACACGCTCATGCACGGCCGGGGAGGTGGGCAGCCCCGCACCGAGGTCAACGTACTGGCTGATGGCCTGAGCCAGCACATAATCCAGCGCCCGGATCAGAAAGCGGCGATTCTCCCACACCATTTGCCGGGTGCCGGGGTAGATGTCCACCAGCTTGTCCGCCAGTTCCCGGTCGGGCGCGAAATTGGTTTTGCCGCCGAGCAAATAGTCATAAGCCCTGGCGACATTCGGCCGGGAGGCATCGAACGGCACCAGCGGCATGTCCGGGCCGTCTTGCGGGACGGCGGAGGCCCAGCCGTTTGCCCCGGTCACTTGATCACCAGGGGGGCGACGTTCAGCAGCGCGGACAGCTTGCTGCCTGCGGTTACGGAACCGCAGGCAGCAAGAGCTGTCAGGCCCACGGTGCCAAGCGCGGCGACGGCGCGGCGGATGGGGTTTCTTGCGGATGCTGCCGCATGGGGGGATGCGGTAGGCATACTGGAAATCACCTCTTCGAACGGGAGGGCGGGAGCCGGGCGGAACTTTGGCGAGCGAAGCCCGGCTCTCGCATTAATGGGGGAAACGGCGTGGAGTGCGCCGTTGGTTACGCGGTTTCGTCTGACGGCCGGACGCTGCGGATCTTCCGCCGCTCGTCCTGCTCATCAATGAGTTCCCGCCGCGTTTTTTCCAGCCGCTGGCGAGCCGCGTCATTGGTCGCCGCGATCTTGCGATTCACTGCGTCAAGCGCTCGCTTCAGCTCACTGTCGGTCATTTCTGCGGCTGTGCAGTCTGCTGTCTGAGGTGTCATAGATCATCACCAGGTGTCCTCGGCCCCGGCCGGGGCGCGATTGAATAAGATTCTGAAGCTGGGCTTGAACCGCACGGCTGAAGACGCCGCTCGGCCAGGGCGCCGGGCGGCACGGCGGGGCGAGCCGGTGAATACGTCCCACGTGGTCATGGCGCGTCCTGTGGAGTGTGAGGGGTCGCTGCGGCGGTGCGGCGGGCGTGGGTCCTCGCGGACCATCGCACGCAGCAGGCGCGGGCTGGCCGCTTCCAAGAGCGCCGTGCTGCCGTCAGGAACCGCACCCCGTGCGGGAGCCTGCGCCCGGTCGCTGCCGTGTCCACTGACCACGCTCCTTTCAATTACTGTGGGTAGGACGTTAGCTTCGTGGTGGGTGCAGCAGTCGCACGGCTCGTGCGACCTTCATGCAGCGCAGGCCGCTAATTTGGCCTGCCCCGGCTACGATTGCGATAGGGGAGGTCAGCGGCGAGGGAGGGACCGCGCGCATGGATGACGGCGAACTAGGGCAGCGCATCGCGTACTGGCGCGAGCGGCGCGGTATTACGCAAAAACTCCTTGCCGACAGGATAGGGCGCTCTAAAAGCTGGATCGAAAAAGTGGAAGCGGGCACGAGAAGCGCTAATCGTATTCCGATCCTGATGGCAATATGCCGGGAACTCCGCATTGATCTTCCGGTGCTGATTGGGCGCGACCCGACGCGGGATACCCGGGAATGCATTAATGACATTCAGGTTGAGGCGATTCGGGCTTCCTTGGAACGGTATGATGCCATCAGGAGCCAGATACCTGATGGTTACAGTGCGGACATTTCCCGGTTGCGGTCTCAGGTCGGTTACGCATGGTCGGCCTTTGAGCTGGCGGACTACCATGTTATTAGCCGGACTCTGCCTGATCTTCTGCTCGATGCGCAACGCTGCCATGTCATAATGGATTCGACAGATACCGCGCGCATCCTGGCTGAGACATACCAGATTACGGCCTCGGCGCTGCGGAAGCTGGGTGAGTATGAACTGGCCTGGCTGGCAGGGGATCGCGGTGTCGCGCTGGCTGAGCGTACAGGCGATCCCGTGCTCGCGGCCTTGACGGGCTTCAGGGTAGCGATAGCTCTCACATCCCTCGGGCGCGCGGATTCTGCGTTCAACCTCAATGTCTCATACGCATACCGGCTTGAGCCTGGACTGCGCACGGAAGCAGACCGATCCGTTTATGGTCATATACTTCTACAAGCGGCTATGGCCGCAGCAAGCGGCGGGAATGCTGTAGGGGTGCGTGACATGGTAAATGAAGCCCGTTCGGTCGCGCAGCATGTCAGTGACCAGGCTAACCATTACAGGCTGGCTTTCGGCCCGACCAATGTGAGGCTCCATCATGTCGCGGCGCTCGTGGGCCTCGGTGAGGGAGGGCTAGCGGTTGAGATTGCCGCCGGCCTCGACCAAGAAGGAATCGGAATGCTGCGCCGTGAACGGCGAGCCACCTATCTCATCGACATTGCGCGCGGCTATAGCCAGTGGGGAAAGCGAGACGAAGCTCTCGAAAAGCTCCTTGAAGCCGAGCGGCTAGCCCCGCGTGAAGTAGACTGCCGTCCTGTCGCCCGTAACCTGATATCGAATCTGATCGAGCGATCACGCGGCAAGGTGCCCGTAGCGCTCCAGTCTCTTGCTGATCGTTCCGGAGTCGTGGCGTGAGCAAAGCCCTGTATATCATATCCTGCGGAGCCCCGCCCGCCAGAAACGTTACCCGTCTTATCGAACCCGCCCAGCGCGAAGGATGGGACGTTTGCCTGCTAGCGACGCCTTCGGCAATGACATTCATTGACCCGACAGCGCTGGAGGCGAAAACCGGGCATCCCGTGCGCAGCACCTACAAGGAGCCTGGATCGCCGGATGTCCTGCCGTCGCCGGACGCTATTATCGTAGCTCCCGCCACCGTGAACACCATAGACAAATGGGCCTGCGGCATATGCGACACCCTTGCCTTGGGCATCCTTGTCGAAGCCATCGGCAAGAAAATTCCCACAGTCGCCCTCCCCTTCACAAATTACGCCCACGCAGCCCATCCTGCTTTCGCGGAAAACATAGAGAAACTTAGGTCATGGGGTGTGCGGGTCCTCTTCGGCCCCGACGTATACCCGCTCCACGCGCCGGGGACGGGCAGCCAGCACCTTGATCGCTACCCGTGGCATCTGACGCTGGACGCACTGAACGCAATGACCAGCCAGCCGGAATCGGCCTGAACGCAAGTGCCCCCGCCGGACGCTTCGCCTCCGGGGCAACCGATATGGAGCCGTGAGGCGTTCGCCCTAGCACTGAGGCGTACTCGTCCCGAACTACTAGGACAGTACGGGCCGATTGGTTGCTTTAAGTGACAGAAAGAACCCGTTAAGTCACTGCCTGGTCTTCGGGCCTCTAGCGGGGAGCGAGTTCGCTCCTTCGTAACGGGAACGGGTAGGGCCACCCTCTTCGGGGGTGGCCCGTTTTTGCTGTTCAGGGCCTTTTTTTACCTGGCTAGGTACACGCCGGGTACACGCGCGGTACATCGCAGGTCGGTGCCAGGTACACGCCGGGCCGGTCCGTGCGGGCGGGCCGGTGCGCTGGCGGTGGCGGCGGGCCGGTGGGTGGAGGTCCAGCCCCCGCCCGGTGCGACGCGGCCGGAAGACGCTGAGCGGTTCTGGCTCGGCATGGCGGAACTGCTGCGGGGCCGGCGGCGGGGCTGGCTCCCGCTGGCGGGGTTCGAGTTCCTGTGGCACGCGGGCGCGCTGTCGCTGCGGGTGTGGGTGCCGGGGCCGGTCGCGGTGCGGGCGGTGCGGGAGGTCGCGGAGGCCGCGTGGCCGGGGGCGGTCACAAGGGCGGGCCGGCCGGCGGCGCGT
>Ga0302180_10003900_pt1 | contig 11156 bp, 8 predicted proteins | sample I_Palsa_E3_2_FD_200575 | JGI IMG/M metagenome (GOLD analysis project Ga0302180, IMG submission 200575) | Peat permafrost microbial communities from Stordalen Mire near Abisko, Sweden - I_Palsa_E3_2 | ecosystem: Environmental > Terrestrial > Soil > Palsa > Peat permafrost | place: Sweden: Abisko... | reverse complement strand
AGTCGTAAAAAGCGAGCTGCCAATCATCTAGCGAGCTAGATCCGAAGTTTCGGGAGGTTATTTGCACAAGTCACTCCTTTGTGTCATCAGTTGGGCCCGGAGTAAGGTAGCAAGAACCGTCGATGATCTACAAGCTTGGATAGAGTTATTTCAGGCAGGGGCTTGCCCCACCTTTTGATTTCTGCCGGCACAATCACAATAGAGGCTGCCCCACGCTTCGCGACTTTCGAAGCGCGGGTGCCACGGACGCTAGTATCAGGGACCTAGCTGAGGGCTCCTCAGCTTCGTGCGGGCTCGAAGCGGCGGTGGTGGCGAATGAACAACGAGCCGAGGCTCGTGGTGCGCACCCTCCGAAAGTCGCGGAAGGTGGGCAGCCTCAGCCGTGATAGCGCAAGCAAAGGTGGCCCAGCCCCCCTCACAGGTTGATATGCTTATCCTTCATTAGCCGTTTGTATCGCTCCTCATAAAGTTCCTTAACATCAAAGGCGGGCATGAGGGCGTTCCACATTTCGTGAATTCTTTCGTCAATACTGGCGCCGTCAAAATGGAAGTGGGCTTGCAATTCGGTAATAATGCATAGGACCATTAGCGCTGCACGCGCGATGTGCGCCGACAACAACCTCGGATATGCTGCATCTATTTGAGGTCTATCCTCGTGAGGCATAGAATCGGCGATGAAATACATACCTACCTGCAATAAACCCTCAAAGCCCCCGTGAGCGATCGCGGAATACTGACGCCAGTGGCCGTAGATAAATGTCTTGAGGAAATCTTGGTGGAGAGTAAATCCCCCAGTGGGTTGTTCGCTGGGGATGTACCGGCCCAGAGTTGGCCATGGCTTTGCCGCTTGGACATCAGTCATCTTGAGGCCGTTCGCCCGGACTTGGTCGTTAAGTCCGTCGCGGCCTTTCGCGATCCAAGCATCCCACTCCGGGCGACCGCCATATCGAGCTTCATCTTCTTCAAAAGCTTTTAAAGTCTTCTTGAATCCGCTTAAGCGGAACCAAGGACCATTCACCGCGGAATCCTGGAGGATGGCGGTAATGTTATAGAGGGCGTCGATCATATTGCGAATCAAGGGCAGAACTGCGACACCGTAGGCATTCTTCCAGTAGCAGTCATTTTCGCGCCGTTCATCTGCATTCAGATAGAAAAGCAGGTCGTAAGTGTACATGGCCTGCCGAATCAGCACGTGGAGGTCAACAGCAACAAAGGCCGGTGCTCGCAGAGCGCTAGGCGCTTCTCGTTTTACCTTCTGCGCCAAAACCTCCGCAAGCTGTATCAGCGGCTTTTGGAAAGTGGACGCGTCAACATGAACATCCGCGTCTCCCTGCTGATGCAGGACAGTAAATGCCATTTGTCACCCCCCAACCTTCACCATCCCCTTGCCTGCAGCATCTGCGCCTCATCCAGTCCCGCGACAGCGAGTCCCTTCATCGCTCCGGCCAGATCTTCGCTGACTTCAAGTAACACTTTAGGGTCGTTGAAGTGCGTCGCGGCTTTTACGATGGCGCGGGCTCGCTTTTCGGCTTCGGCTGGGTCGGCGAAGGTGGTGCTGTCTTTCATGAAGATGCCGCTGCCTACGAAGACGGCTTCGGCGCCTAGCTGCATTACCAGCGAGGCGTCGGCGGGGGTGGCGATGCCTCCGGCGGAGAAATTGGGGACGGGGAGCTTGCCGGTTTTCGCGACCAGCTTGATGAGTTCGTAGGGCGCGCCGTGTTCCTTGGCCTTGGCGTAAAGTTCTTCTTCGCCGAGGACGGTGAGGATTTTCATCTCCTGCACGATCTGCCGGATGTGCTTGACGGCATGGACAACGTCGCCGGTGCCGGCTTCACCTTTAGTGCGGATCATGGCTGCGCCTTCGGCGATGCGGCGCAGGGCTTCGCCCAGATTGCGCGCGCCGCACACGAACGGGACCTTGAAGGCGTGCTTGTCGACGTGATGGGCTTCGTCCGCGGGAGTGAGGACTTCGGATTCGTCGATGTAGTCGACGCCCAGCTCCTGCAGAATCTGCGCCTCAGCAAAATGTCCAATGCGGCACTTGGCCATCACGGGGATGGAGACGGTGGCCATAATCTCGCGAATCTTCTTAGGCGAAGCCATGCGCGCAACGCCGCCTTCGGCGCGGATCTGCGCCGGGACACGTTCTAGCGCCATTACGGCAACTGCCCCGGCCTTTTCGGCGATGGAGGCCTGCTCGGCGTTGGTTACGTCCATAATTACCCCGCCCTTTAGCATTTCGGCGAGGCCGGTCTTGAGGCGGAGACTGGTGGAGCTACCGTTGTTTTTCGACATGGTGAATACCGTGGATACCTTTCGCAAGCGCGAAGGATGGGCCAGCTTTACTATTTTACAGGGCATTCATAATTTGCGGTACCCTGCGGGCACCAACACCCCGGTTCCCTTCCTCGGCGCTATCTTTCCACGTGCTTGGCGAACATCTTTTCGGGGTCGATAGCGATGAAGATGCCGCGGCTGCGGGCGAGGACTTCGTCTTTTTCGTTGAGTATTTCGGCGGCATTTACGTGAGTTCTGCCTTCTACTTTGATCTCGCGTCCTTCTACGCGCAGGGGCTTGTGCAATGGGACTGGCTTGAGATATTCGACTGTCATTTCCCGGGTTAGCGCGATTACATGATGCAGCTTGTTTACCTTGCCCATGGCGTCGTCGAGGATGGAGGCGATGATGCCGCCGTGGCAGTGGCCGGGTGGTCCGGTGTAACGCTTGCTCAGGCGGAAGCGGCAGACGAAGGTTTGGCGTTCTTCGTCGAGGATGAACTTTAGCCGCATGCCTTCCCGGTTGTTCGGGCCGCAGACGAAGCAGTTGTTCTTTGGAATTTTCACGTCGCGAGTGTCGTGGCCTTGTGGCTTGCTGGGCATGGGAGTGATTTTAGCGCGGGCGCTTGGTTTAGACCCAAAAGCTCTTAACCGCAAAGGCCGCTAAGTGGCGCAAGAGACGCAAAGAAAACCAAGACTGATCGAACCCGCGCTTCTCTCTTTGGCGGGATTCCTGTATACATATCGGTTTTGGAAATCTTTCGATTGGAGCCCTTCGTGAAATTGAATCGGGCGACTGCTGTAGGTTGTTCGCTGACTACCTCGAGGGCTAAAGCCCGCTGCAATGGGGAGGCGCTGATGGCAGCGCTGAAGCACTGCGCCACCCAAAATCACTCTTTTTTCTCAGTGTGTCCAGCCATCCTCTTGGCTGTTTTGCTGCTGGGGCTGGCTGCCGCCGCGCAGAAGACACAAGAGCAGGACAAGGACGCCGACAAGAAACCGATGGCGTCCGCGGCGCAACCGGCCAAGAAAGATCAGAAGAAGGATCAAAAGAAGGACGAGGCCACGGACAAGGACAAAGAGGAAAAAAAGGGCGGGATGACGGCCGACACTTTTTCGGGGCTGAAGTTCCGGCTGATTGGGCCGGCGGTGGCTTCGGGGCGGGTGATGGCGATTGCGGTGAATCCCAGGAACAAGTTTGAGTATTACGCGGGCGTGGCTTCGGGGGGAGTTTGGAAGACGGTGAACGATGGCACGACCTGGACTCCGGTGTTCGACAAGGAGGGATCGTATTCGATTGGATGGGTCACGCTCGATCCGAATGATCCGGCAGTGGTGTGGGTGGGAGCGGGTGAAAGCAACAGCCAGCGCAGCGTGGCTTACGGGGATGGGATCTACCGTTCGGATGATGGCGGGAAAAATTGGCAGAACCTGGGATTGAAAAAGTCGGAGCACATTGGGCGGGTGGTGATCGATCCGCGGGACTCGAAAGTGGTTTATGTCGCGGCGGAGGGGCCGCTGTGGGGGCCGGGCGGGGATCGTGGGCTTTACAAGACTATCGACGGCGGCAAGAACTGGAAGGCAGTCCTCGCCATCAGCGAGAACACGGGCGTGGTGGATGTGGCGATTGATCCGTCGAATCCCGACATTGTTTATGCGGCGGCTTACCAGCGGCGACGGCATGTGTTTACGATGATCGATGGCGGGCCCGAGAGTGCGATCTACAAATCGACGGATGCTGGAGTGACCTGGAACAAACTTAAGTCCGGTTTGCCGACCGTTGATATGGGACGGATTGGGCTGGCGGTTTCTGCGGTCGATCCCAGCGTGGTGTATGCGACGATTGAGGCGGCCGACGGGAAGGGCGGAATTTTCCGGTCGAATGACCGCGGCGCAACCTGGGAGCGGCAGAATGAATTCGATGCGGGCGGACTATATTACGCGCGGGTTTTCACCGATCCGAAGAATATGGACCGCATCTTCGTGATGAATGTGAGCCTGCACGAATCGCTTGATGGCGGAAAAACGTTGCATAAAGTCGAGGAGACGAATCATCACGGAGACAATCATGCCATCTGGATCGATCCGGATAATACGAAGCATTGGCTTTTGGGGTCGGATGGCGGCATGGCCGAGACCTACGACGATGCCAAGAACTGGCAGTTCAAGGCGAACCTTCCGACCGTGCAGTTCTACGACGTCACCTTGGACAACGCGCTTCCCTTCTACAACGTGTGCGGCGGAACGCAGGATAATTTCTCGTGGTGCGGGCCAGAGCGCACACGCAACATCAACGGCATTATGAATTCTGACTGGTACGTTACTACCGGTGGAGATGGCTTCCGGTCGCAAGTGGATCCGATGGACGCGAACACGATTTATTCGGAATCGCAATACGGAGTGCTGGTGCGCTACGACAAGCCGACGGGCCAGGAGCTGGTGTTGCAGCCGCAGGAGGGTAAGGGCGAGCCTCCGCTGCGGTGGAACTGGGATTCGCCGGTGATCATCAGTCCGCACGCGCATACGCGGCTTTATTTTGCGGCCAACAAACTGTTTCGCAGCGATAACCGGGGCGACACGTGGAAGGCGATCAGCGGCGACCTTACGCGGCAGACCGACCGCAACAAATTGCCGGTCATGGGGAAAGTGTGGGATCCGGACGCGGTGGCGAAGAACGCGTCGACCTCGTTCTACGGAAATATTGTGGCGCTGTCGGAGTCTCCGAAAAAAGAAGGCCTGATCTATGTGGGTACCGACGATGGGCTTATTCAGGTCACGGGCGACGGCGGGCAGAGTTGGATGAAATACGAGAAGTTTGGCGGGGTTCCGGAGACGACCTATGTGAGCCGGCTGGCGGCTTCGCAGCATGACGTCAATACGGTTTACGCCGCGTTCGACAATCACAAGAATGAGGACTTCAAGCCCTACCTGCTGCGTTCGACCGACGCCGGAAAGACGTGGACTTCGATTGCGGGGAACTTGCCGGAAAATGGGTCTGTGCTGGCTTTTGCGGAAGATACGGTGAATGCCAACCTGTTGTTTGCGGGGACCGAGTTCGGAGCGTTCTTTACGATCGATGGCGGACAGAAGTGGGTGCAGCTCAAGGGTGGGCTGCCGACGATTGCGGTGCGCGACATGGTGATGCAAGCGCGCGAAGGCGATCTGGTGATTGCGACGTTCGGGCGCGGGTTTTACGTGCTCGACGATATTTCGGCTTTGCGGCAGATCAAGCCTGAGTCTGTGGAGCAGATCGCCGCGCTGTTTCCGGTGAAGGATTCGCTGTTGTACATCGAGCGGCATCCGCTGGGTGAGCCGAAGAAAGGGTTTCAGGGAGATGCGTTTTATACGGCGGACAACCCTCCGTATGGGGCTGTGTTCACGGGCTACTTGAAAGAAAAGCTGAAAACGAAGAAGGAAAAACGTCAGGAAGCCGAGAAACAGGCGGGCAAGAAGAATCAGACGCTGCCTTATCCGACTAACGATGAGCTACGGGCCGAGGCGGAAGAGGCGAAGCCGGAGCTGTACTTCGTGGTTTATGACGAAACGGGCGCACCGATCCGGCGGGTGGAAGGCAGCATCGAGTCAGGCTTTCAGCGGGCTGCGTGGGACCTTCGTTATTCGGCAGTTTCCCTGCGCGAGCATACGGAAGAAGGCGAAGACTTTCCGCCGGCGGGAGCGCAAGGGCCGCTGGTGATTTCTGGATCGTATTCGGTGCGAATGTTCGAGAAGGTGGATGGCGCGGTTACAGAATTGGCAGGAGCGCAGAACTTCAAAGTTGTCATAGACGGCGCGTCTTCCATGAGCGCGGCGGATCGTACGGCACAAGAGGAGTTTCAGCGCAAGGTAGCGAGGCTCTACCGGGCAGTCTCGGGTGCACTGCACACGTCGGAGGAAGTCGAGGAGCGGCTCAAAGCGATTCGCGCGGCGCTGCGGGAAACGCCCGCGGCGGAAAAGCAGCTTGGCGCCGCGGCGGATTCGATCGAGCAGCGCAACCGTGAAATTCTGCGGGCGCTGCGGGGCGATACGGAGATGCAGAAGCGTAATGAACCGATTCCGACGTCGATCAATGATCGCGTGAATGCAATCCTGGAGGGCGAACGCTTCGCCCTCACCAAGCCGACACAGGCTCATCTTGACGATTACAGCATTGCCGCTGGGGAGTTCGCCGGGCAGCTCGACAGACTTCACACATTGGTTGAGGTTGATTTGGCTAAGCTGGAGAAGGATATGGAGGCTGCTGGAGCGCCTTGGACTCCTGGGCGAGTTCCGGAGTGGAGGGATAAATAAAGAATTGGCCACGGATTTGCACGGATTCACACGGAAAGAGGATCAAAGACTTGAACACAGAGGATTTCTTCGGCTCCGCTCAAGTCAGGCACAGGGGAACACAGGGTGAAGCGGATTCTTTTATCTTGGAGTAGCGGGAAAGACAGCGCGTGGAGCCTTCAGGTTCTGCGTCAGCGTGGTGAATATGAGGTTGTGGGGCTGTTGACCACGTTCAATGGCGAGGCTGACCGGGTGGCTATGCACGCGGTGCGGCGTGAGCTGGTCGAGCGGCAGGCTGCGGCCGCTGGGCTTCCGCTGTGGGCCGTGCCGCTGCCTTGGCCTTGCTCGAATGAGCAGTATGAAGCGCTGATGGCTCAAACTTGCGCTAAGGCAGTCGCCGAAGGTATTGAGGGAGTTGCGTTTGGCGATCTGTTTCTGGAGGATGTGCGCGCTTATCGGGAGAAGCAGATGAAAAACACGAGGCTGGAGCCGATATTTCCCGTGTGGGGGCTGCCAACGCGCGCTTTGGCGCAGGAGATGATTGCTTCTGGCACGCGGGCGAAGCTCACCTGCATCGACACGAAAAAGCTTGATCGGTCGTTCGCTGGACGCGAATTCGATCAAGCGCTGCTTGCGGCTCTGCCCGAGGATGTGGATCCGTGCGGCGAACGGGGGGAATTCCATTCGTTTGTGTACGCCGGGCCCATGCTGAATGCCCTCGTGCCGGTTTCGGTCGGAGCGACCGTCGTTCGCGATCAGTTTGTCTTTGCCGATTTGATTGCAAGCTGATGTTTCTTTCATTGCTGGGTTTGGTTCTATTTGTGGGAATCCGTGAAATCCGTGGCTGTTTTTTTTCTTTCTGGAAAACTCGATTGCATTATCCTCAAGGGGCTGTGGTAAACTCGCCGCCGACTGTTGACTTGCGCTGTGGGGCGCGGCGATTATTGTAGGGCAAATCGCTTCGTATGGTTTTGTGCCGGGGAGGACTGGGGAATGGGCCTCGCGTTACTGGTTGTGATCTGGCTGATTACCTTTGCCAGCACGTACTTCTTTGTCGCCAAGACATGGTGGCTGCCGGTTGGGGCTGCCGAAGCTGCGGGATTTATTGACGGACAATTTGCCCTTACATTGGTTCTGATGGGAATTATTTTCCTGGCGGCACAGCTCTCGCTGGGCTACTTCGCCTGGAGATACCGGGAACAGCCTTCTTCGGCGCCGGTGGATTATTCGCACGGCAATGTGAAGCTCGAAGTGATATGGACTGTGCTGACCACGGTTCTGTTCGTCGGGCTGAACCTGATGGGCAGCAGCGTGTGGGCCAGCCAGCGCTTCGACCAGGCCGGGCCGGGCGCAGTGCAGGTTGAGGTAACGGGCATGCAGTTTGCCTGGTACTTCCGCTATCCGGGGCCGGACGGAACGTATGGCGGGACCAGCGTCAAGCTGATGGATCCCTCGGCCGGCGGCGAAGCCGCGGTGGGGCTGAATCCTTCCGATCCGTCCTCTAAAGACGATGTGGTCACAGGCACGATGTATCTGCCGGTGGACCGCGAGGTCGATCTTAGCCTGCGATCCGTGGACGTGATTCACAGCTTCTTTGTGCCTTCGTTGCGCTTCAAGCAGGACGCGGTGCCCGGACTCAACATTCACATGCACTTCAAGCCGACGGCGATTGGCGAGTACGAGATTGCGTGCGCCGAACTTTGCGGCTTAGGTCACTACAAGATGCACGGCATGGTACACGTCGTCAGCCAGGAAGATTTTGACAAGTGGCTGGCGGCACGGGAGGCGGAGAAACAATAAATGGCAACCTCGGCAACCGCTCACGCGCACGCGGCCCCTCAGGGGTTCATTCGAAAATATATTTTCAGCCTCGACCACAAAGTGATTGGTCTTCAGTATTTCTTCCTGGCACTCACGGCCGTGTGGGTGGGGATGTTTCTATCGCTGCTGATGCGGATCCACTTGATCTTTCCTTTGGCTAGTTTGCCGCTGGTGGGGGAGATCAAGCCGGAGACTTATCTCAGCCTGCTGACCATGCATGGCACGATTATGGTGTTCTTCGTGCTGACTACGGCGCCGCAGGGCGGCTTTGGAAATTACTTTCTGCCCATTCAGATTGGAGCGCCGGATATGGCGTTCCCCGTCCTCAACATGCTTTCGTTCTGGACGACCTTCGTGGCCTTCGTGATCATGATCGTGGCATTCTTTGTACAAGGGGGGGCGCCGCTGCATGGGTGGACGGGATATCCGCCGCTGAGCGCGCTGCAGTCCGCCGGACCCGGTGAAGGGCTCGGCGCTGATTTGTGGATTACGAGCATTGCTATCTTTTGTTTAGCATCGTTGATGGGCGCGTTGAATTTTCTGACGACGACGCTCGATATGCGGGCCAAGGGCATGACCATGATGCGCATGCCGTTGACCGTGTGGTCGTGGTTCATCACGGCGATTCTTGGGCTGCTGGCATTCGGCGTGCTGCTCTCGGCGGGCATCCTGTTGCTGATGGACCGGAACCTGGGCACCAGTTTCTATGTGCCTCTGGTGGTGGTGAACGGACAGATCATGGGGCACAAAGGCGGGTCGCCGCTGCTGTGGCAACATCTGTTCTGGTTCTTCGGGCATCCCGAGGTGTACATCGCGATTCTGCCGGGCATGGGCGTGACGTCGCAGGTTCTGTCGACTTTCTCGCGCAAGCCGATCTTCGGCTACAAGGCCATGGTCTATGCCATGCTGGGCATCGGCTTCCTGGGGTTCATGGTGTGGGGCCATCACATGTTCATGAGCGGCATGAGCCCGTATTCGGCGTTTGCCTTTTCGCTGCTGACCATGTGCATCGGCGTGCCCTCGGCCATCAAGACGTTTAACTGGCTGGGCACGATGTATAAGGCGCGCATTCGGTTCCAAACGCCGATGCTGTATGCCATCGGCTTCGTTTCCCTTTTCGTTTCGGGCGGATTGAGCGGACCATTCCTGGCGCAGCCGGTGCTCGACATTCAATTGCACGACACTTATTTTGTGGTCGGTCACTTTCACCTGATCATGGGCGTGGCTGCGATCTTCGGAATGTTTGCGGCGACTTATTACTGGTTCCCGAAGATGTTTGGACGGATGATGAATGAGACGTGGGGAAGAGTGCACTTCTTCATCACGCTCATCGGGACTTACGCGATTTTCATGCCGATGCACTATCTGGGGATCGCCGGAGGGACGCGGCGGTACTCGCAATATACGGAAGTGGCGTATCTGCAGAAGCTGATGCCGATTCACCAGTTCATGACCTACGCGGCGATCATTACGATCGCGGCACAGTTCATTTTTGTGATCAATTTGTTCTGGAGCATGTTCAAAGGGCCGAAGGCGAGCGATAATCCGTGGGAATCGACGACGCTGGAATGGACCACGGCAACGCCTCCGCCGCATGACAACTTTGGCGGCGTGACTCCGGTGGTGCATAACGGTCCTTACGAGTACGGAGTTCCGGGGGCGGCTCGGGACTACGTGATGCAGACGGATCCGGCAGTTGGGTCGGGGCATTGAGATGTAGGCAACGCAGGGGCTAGAGCCCTGCGAGGAAAGGAAGCTTTATTCCAGCACTAGAAGCGCTGGGCCACCCAAGAACGTTTTACTTGCACCACCCAGAGTCTTTTTGCTTATGGCGACGTTGACTCCAAGCACTCCGATGAATCAGTTGGGCCGCGGCGGAGACCGGCCTGCGCCTCCGAACGGCGGCGGGGATGATGGCGGCTTTCCGGATTCGGGGTTGCCGAATTCAGGGTTGCCGAATTATGGCGCGCGGCTGCGGCGGGCGCGGCTGGGACTGATCTGTGCGATTGCGACCGTCAGCATGGTGTTTGTGTCGCTGACGAGTGCGTACGTTGTGCGGCGGGGCTTGCCGACTTTTGACGACTCCACCCGCACTTACTTTCGCGATTGGGGCACAGTGCAGTTGCCCTGGGCGCTGCTGTTCATCAATACGGCAATCCTTTTGGTCAGCAGCTTGACCATGGAAGGCGCACGCCGCCAGATTGCGCGGAGCGCGGCGCTGGCTCCGGTGCGGTCGATTCCCGGGGTTTCGCTGGGGGAGGAAAGAAACTTTCCGTGGCTGGGAGTGACAGTGCTCCTTGGGTTGGGATTTCTGGTGGGGCAGTGGATGGCGTGGGGCGAACTGAAGAGCCGGGGATTTCTTGTCAGCACGAATCCTGACAGTTCTTTTGTTTATTTGTTGACGGCGGCACATGCGGTGCATCTGGCGGGTGGGATTATTGCGTTGCTGTGGGCAGGCATCACTTCCCTGCTGCATAAGCCCATCGAGGGGCGGCGGATCGTGGTCGACGTCGCGGCTTGGTACTGGCATTTCATGGCGGTGCTGTGGATTTATGTTTTTGCTCTATTAGCGTTTGCGCGATAACGGAAAGGGAGATTCGGGAATGGCTGACGCCACGCTGCAACATAACGCCGCTGCCGCACACGGAGTGGCGGGTGAGTACGAGGCTCCCCTGTTTGGAGCTTATTCGAAGAAAGTTGGCATGTGGCTGTTCCTGGCCTCGGATTCGCTGACGTTCGGGGCTTTGCTGTTTGCATTCAGTTACAACCGCATCTACACCGCGTGGCCCACGC
>Ga0302180_10003894_pt1 | contig 11165 bp, 6 predicted proteins | sample I_Palsa_E3_2_FD_200575 | JGI IMG/M metagenome (GOLD analysis project Ga0302180, IMG submission 200575) | Peat permafrost microbial communities from Stordalen Mire near Abisko, Sweden - I_Palsa_E3_2 | ecosystem: Environmental > Terrestrial > Soil > Palsa > Peat permafrost | place: Sweden: Abisko... | reverse complement strand
CCACGATGATGACCTTGGTGAACATGGCTTGTCCTAGCGACCAGATGGCGTTCATCACCTTGCGCGCCTGGCCAGGATACGACTTGCGGATGGAGACGATCATCAGATTGTGAAATACGCCTTCGATGGGAAGATTGATGTCGATCAATTCAGGGATGGTAAGCCGCATCAGCGGGAGAAAGACGCGCTCGACGGCTTTGCCCATGTAAGCGTCTTCCATGGGCGGCTTGCCGACAATGGTGGTGGCGTAAATGGGATCCTTGCGGTGCGTGATGCAAGTGACATGGAAGACGGGGTAGAGATCTTCGAGCGAGTAGAAGCCAGTGTGGTCGCCGAAAGGACCTTCGGTGCGCAGTTCGTCGAGGTTGACGTAGCCCTCAAGAACGATTTCGCTGGATGCGGGAACTTCAAGATCGACGGTTTCGCACTTGACGAGTTCCACGGGCGCAGCACGAAGAAATCCTGCGATCAAATATTCCTCAACCTCCGGCGGCGCGGGAACAATAGCGGAGAACGTCACAGCCGGGTCGGTGCCGATAGCGACCGCAACTTCCATCCTGCCGGAGGGATGATTACCGTCAGCGAGAATCTGGCCTCCGGAGGTGCGAGCCATGAGATCGACGGCTACCGTGTTCCCACCTTTGCCAAAAGAAGGCAAAGCACCCTCATTCGCGGCTGCGCTTCCGGCATTTCGTAGCGCCTGGCGCTGGTGTTCGGCCGCAACTTTCTGCCGCTGCCAGTGAGCGCCAAGCGTGCGGGCGTCGTAGACCTGGAGGCGGTACATTCCGACGTTGCGTTTGCCGGATTTGGGGTCGCGGGTAACGACACAAGGAAGAGTGATGAAGCGTCCGGCATCCTGGGGCCAGCACTGCAGGACGGGGAAGTCGAGAAGGGAGAAATTATCGTGCTTGATGACCTCTTTGCAGGGGCCGGTGGGGACGGTCTTGGGGAAAAACTTTCCGGCTTCGGTGAGAAGGGGAAGCATTTTGAGTTTGTCGAGGAAGCCTTGCGGAGATTTGAGGTCCATGAAGACGCGGATGCGGTCGGCGAATTCGTCGAAGGAGTTGACGCCGAGCGCGAGCTTCATTCGGGCATCGGAGCCGAACTGGTTGATGAGAACTTGAGAGCCGGGATGGTTTTTAATGTTTTGGAAGAGAAGGGCGGGGCCACCGAGTTTTCCAGTTCTCGACTTGCTTACGCGGTCGGTTATTTCCGCGATTTCCAGAATGGGATCGACTTCGGTCTGGATGCGTTTGAGCTCGCCGGCGCGGTCAAGAGCGGCAATCCATTGGCGGAGGTCATCGAAGGGCAAAGGTAGTCTCCTGGGAACTGATGATTATAACCAGTGGTCAGGGGTCAGTGGGCAGTGATCGGGAGAGCCAAGATCCCTCGCTTCGCTCGGGATGACCTCCATATTGTAGTGTGGCCTCACAGCTTGGAGCGGAGCATCGTGATTACGTCGTCGGAGGTGATGACGCCGACGAGTTTGCTTTGTTTGTCGATGACGGCCAGAGTGACCAGGTTGTATTTGTCGAAGAGTTCGGCAACTTCGTTGTCGTTGGTGCCTTCGCGGGCGAAGACGAGAGGCTCCGAAGTGAGCGAAAGGAGTGGAGTGTCGGACTGGGCGAGGACGAGTTTGGCGAGGGGAACGGCGCCGGCGAGGGTGCCGTGCGAGTCGACGAGATAGATAGTGCTGACCGATTCGACGCCGCCTTCGAACTCGCGCAGCACGCCGATGGCGTTCTCGACGGTTGCCGAGACAGGGAGCGCGAGGAACTCGGTGGTCATGCGGCCGGCGGCGGTCTCTTCGCGGTGCTCGAGGAGCTCGACGACTTCCTGGCTGGCCTCGGGCTCCATCTGCACGAGGATTTGTTCGGTGTGATCCTGGGAGAGATCGGCAAGGAGGTCGGCGGCGGCGTCGGGATCCATTTCCTCGACGATGTCGGCGGCACGTTCGGAGTCGAGGGATTCGACGATCGATTTCTGGACTTTCGGATCAACTTCTTCCAGGGTTTCTGCGGCCACATCTTCGTCGAGAGTGCGAAAGACGGCTTCGCGCTCATCGGGGGCGAGGTCTTCGACGATGTCGGCGATGTCGGCGGGATGAAGCTTGGCCAGGCCTTCGTGAGAGATCTTTAGTTTGATGCGGCGCGCGGGATCGGTTTCGATGAGATCGACGAAACTCCAGGGGATGGTGCGGGGAGGAATTCTCTGGAGCAGGGCGTGGAGCGCGGCGCGGGGCGCGAGACCGCGCAGCAAGCGGCGGACTGCGCCGCGAGCGCCGATATCGACGGAGGTAACCCGCATGGTGGTGTGCGCGTTTCCGGCTTCGGTAACCGAGTCGATCTGGAGTTCGACGTCGTTGACGCGGACGACCTTGCGTCCATTGATGTCGATGACCTGCTGATCGAGCAGATCGCGCTCGAGCAGGAACAAGCCCTCGGCGCCGTTGGCGGCGGGCCATTCCGTGGGACTGGTGGAAGCATGAATATTGGCATCGATGGCCGAGATGGCGGAGAAGGGAAGCACGCGGTTGCCGGATTTTGTTTTGACGATCAGCGAGGCTATGCGGGTGCGGTCTTCCTGCGGAGCCAGGGTGACTTCGCGAACGCGCCCGGACGCCGCGCCAGACGGGTCATAGACCGCGGCGCCGAGCAGCTCGGAAAGAGACAGCGTAGTCATCCGGGTAGAGGATAGCGGAGTTTTGCGGAAGAGAGAAAGGAATTTGTTGGGTTGGGGAAAAAAATCTTTCCGGACTACACCCCGTGTCGTGAATGTCAGGCTATGGGGCTACCGGTGTAAGTCGACGTTCGACAGTTATCTGATCGAAACGGTTTTGTTCAGTAGGACCACCGCCGAGCGAGGCTTGCCTAGGGGAACAGTCCTAAGCATACGGCAGAAATTGAATTGCTGGGGATCTCACGGCCGGGCGACCGTCTCAATCGCTGGTATTGGCGAATCTCCGAAAGGACGTGCGCACATCTGACGGGATCTGAGGGGAATGCTGACCTTTCCTTCGACGCCGTACTCCGATAGCGCTGAAATGTATGTTGCCTCCTCCAAAGTATCGAACTCAATGCATGCTTTTTGACACGGCTTCCGCATCTTGGTTAGAAATTGGAGACATTTCCATTTCAGGTTGTTTTGTCGTCCCTCCGCGCCAACTTCCTACAAGCCGACTTCTGGCCAGCAATGACTTCCGGGTTGCCCGTGATCTCGGAGTTGTCGAGCGGATGCTTCCAAGGCAAGTCCGCGCCGCAATTTTCACGGTCGGGTTACCACGACGTAGATGCGCAGAAGATACAGGCTTTGGCTGCTAGGAAACCGTGTCAAAGGAGTGCTTCATTGTTACTGTGTTACTGTGTGACCGGAAACTCTAGGTGGAGATTAGCTGTGAATCCTCTCCGGCCAAACGTCACACTCCGAGGTTACACTCCCCACTCCTTCTGCCGCGGACTGCAAAACTGCGCTCGTCGTTTCCAAGAGGAGATCGTGCGTTCAAGCTGTGATTCGTCGACGTTGGCGAATGCAGAATCTTCTTTAAACTCCTGTTTCTGTCCTCCCCCAACCCAGTGTCGCTGCAGGGACGCGCCTCAATAGATGAGCTTTAGCGAAAACTGAATTTGCCGCGAGGTTCCTGCCGTCTTGCTGATCATGCCAAACCCTGTACCCTCGATGATGTTGGCAGGTAGCCCCATGTTGACGATATTGAACAGATTAAAGAACTCCCCGCGGAATTGCAGGTCGGCTCGCTCCAAACCGCTTTCTCGGTGGCCAATCGGAGTCGTCTTGATGAGCGCAAAATCGAAATCATAATATGCCGGGCCGCGAAATGTATTACGGCCGAGTGTTCCAAAGCGCCCGGAGTTTGGTCCGGTCCCGCCCGCGATTCCGACGGGAATGGCAAAGAAACTTGCGTTGTTCGCGCCCCGCCCAAAATAATCGTCGCGCGGTCGCGTTGAACTGCCGGCGCTCGAGAGGTCCGGTATTCCGATCTGATCCGGCCGGTCCGCGCCGATCGTCCCCGCCCCCGTCTGCTGGATCCCCGAATAAACCGTAAACGGAGAACCACTTGTGATCGTCGAGATGCTCAGCAACTCCCAGCCCTTCGTCAACAGGTGCGTTCGATCCGACTGAAGTCCCAAATGCTCGAAATGCAAATCCTGGGCCGCGCTCAACGTGAAGGCGTCCGTCACATCAAAGCTTGACGGCCCTCTCTCCGCTCGTGTATCGAACGGGTTTTGCGGACTAAACAACGTCACAGCCCCGGTGGATCCTGTTCCTCCGATAATGCCGCTGACATCATCCAGCGATTTGCCCCAAGTGTAGCCTGCCTGCAATGACGGACCGCCATGCCCAACATTTCCCGACAGTGAGGTCTGCAAGGCGTTGTACGACGAGTGCGACGTCGCTGTCATCACAGACTCGAATCCGAAACCACCCGTCACCGCGCCGCTACCGTCGAAGTTTGTAAATCGCGCAAATTCCGGATCCGCTCCGGGATACGCGTTTGGATATGACATTCTGGGAAGTCGAAACGCCGATGTTCCGACATACGCGACATCGGCCGTGAGGCCGCCGAAAGCCCGTTCCAGCCCCAGCGTCCAGGTTTGAAGGTAGCCATTGCCGAAGCGCCGGTCGATTCCGGCCAGACTCAGCTGCGAGAGTTGACCACTCGGCGACAGCGCTGCCAAATCTTGCTGGTATCGATTTACGTCCATCACCGTATTCGCCGGGACTTTTTTCGGATCGCCGCTGGCCAGCACGTTCACGCCAGCGGTGTTATAGACGGTCGGCAATTCGTTCGGTGTAATTTGGAATCCGTAGGCAATCTCCCCGTTTTGCGCCGCATTGACGCGGGGATAAACAACGTAGGGCGTTGACCCCGTAAGAAGATTGTCCTGCCAGATATTTGGCGGAATCACCGTGATCGCCCCGCCCATGTGCACATGCACCGCCTGCGGCGCGTTCCAGTCCACCTGCAAACGCGGCCCCCAGCCGTTCCGATCGGTCTGATAAGTTGGCTGCGGATTGATCAAATATTCCTGTCCTACGCCCGCAGGTGGGAACGAATTCAGAAAACTCGATGTCCGGTACGCCCGCTCCGCAATCGGCGTGTAGAGCTCATATCGCAGCCCATAGTCGAGAGTCCATTGCTGATTGATTTTCCATGTGTCTTCGACGTATGCGTTCACGTCATTCCGGTTGATGGCAGCCGGCCCAATGTGCGCGCCATTCGATGCGTAGGGCGGCGCGACTGCGATCGTGTATCCATACGGATACCCCAGCAACAGACTGCTCAAGGTGTCTGGCAGAGCCTGGCCAGGCTGCACATCGTGCTGTCCACTCGCAGAAGGAATGAAAACTGGCGAATAAACGGTCCCACCGCCAAAATCGTATTCCCCGTTCGGGCTGATACCGAAGTATGTCGTGTCCCGGTTAAGGCGTGCTTCCACACCCCACTTCGCCGCGTGCCGCGGGCTCGTCCACGCAAAATTCAATTGTCCCTGGAACAAATTCCCGAACGCCGATATCACCGAGCCCGCCGCTCCGTTGTACGCCTCGTAAAGGCCATCGATGAACTTCAAAGCCGGATCGGTGTGGTTCGGTGTCACAAACGAAGGCGTCGTTCGCGTGAAACTCACCGACGTCGACCAGAGAAAGTGCGGAGACACGGTGCGCGTGTAGGTGATGACCCCGTTCCGCTGCCGATCCACGTACTGCACGCCAAAGCTCGGATCAATCAGTGTCTGATCCGGATTTGTTGTCGGTCCCGTCAGATTGTCGTAATTGAATCGACCAAACAATTGTCCTTTTGCGCCAACTTTCTGGTCGATGCGGATGGAAAACTGATCTGTATCCGTGTTCACGTTTGAAGGCGCAGCATAGGTTCGCGCACCATAGGCGCCGGTTGGGTTGTTCGGGAGTGGATAGCGGGCCAGCACTGTCGCAATTGCTGGATTCACCGGTACCTGCAGCGCGTCCGTGCTGCCATCCGGGTATGTCACTATGTCCTGACCCGCTCGCTCGGCTGCCGTTGGCACAGCCAAAACCTGGGTCGTTCCCAGCACCTGCCTGAATCCCTGATACTGCACGAAATAGAACGTGCGGTCGCGTCCGTCATACACATGTGGCAACACGACCGGCCCGCCATTCGTAATTCCGAACTCGTTTCGGCGGAACGGAGGGATCCGGCCGGGGTCCGCAATCGACGGGTGATCGAAATAATTTCGCGCATCGAGGGCGGAGTTTCTCAAGAACTCAAAGAATGACCCGTGAAAACCGCTTTTCCCGGATCGTGTCACGATATTGGTAAAGCCAGCCGCGCCGCGCCCGATGTCCGCCGGCATCCAACCTGAGCTTGATTGCAATTCCTGAATCGCGTCCACGTCGAAATTCGTGAATGTACTGCCGCCCATCTCTGGATCGCTGACATCCGCACCGTCCATCGCAAACACGGCCTCAACGCCGCGCTGTCCGTTGATGGCAAACTGCTGGGTGAAATTCGTCTGCCCGTTCACGTCGGTCATAGTGCCCGCTGCTAACAACAACAACGCGCTGAAGTCTCGTCCATTCAACGGCAACTCATTTACCTTTTGGCTGGAGAGTTTCTCCCCGCTTGTTCCGCCGCCTGCGTTCGAAGTTGTGCTCGGGTTCCCATTCGAGACTCCTGGAGTTTGCGGGTTGGCTGCAATCGACAGCACGTTTAGATCGGATACCGTCAGCACAACTGTTGTGCCAATAATATCCACGGCCGCTGGAGCTGTCGGGTCTCGCCCGGGCAGTTGCACGCTTACCTTATGTGGCCCGAGTTGAATGTTCGCAATCGCGAACCTTCCATCGGTTCCCGTAACAGCCGTTAGGTTCTCTTTAGCGGTCGGTGAGTATACCGTTACCTTCGCTCCGGCCACAGGTTCACCGGCAGCCGTGCGTACGACGCCGGCCCACGCTGGCGCAGACGGAGAACTCTGTTGTGCTTCAAGCGACACCGCGACCATCAGTCCCAGCAGCAAACACCTCTCTACCAGTCGGAAGGCCTTATGAAAGGTTCGAGCTATTGCGTGTTCCTTTGCGTAGCGGAATTCATACATGACAAATTTCCTCGAGTGAAGACGGAATGCAATCGGAGGCATGAAGGACTTCAACGAAAGAGAAGACTTCCTGCTGGGGCGCGCATTGTCCGAAGAGGCCAGGAACAAGCGGAACGACGAGCGCCCAACCGCTTCGGTTTACGAACTTGTGACTTCTATGCCTTGGGAGCGGTAGGGATTCAGGACATCTTCGTCTGACGCATCGGTGATCAAACGTGTCAGCCGGGAAGCAGGACCGACCAGGTAAGGCAGAGAGGTCCCCATTTTCCCAAGTGAAATCAGGCCAACCACGTCTGTTGAAGCCCCTATCATCGCTTGCTTCACGTACGCTTCTTCTCGGTCGCCGACGGTGATTCCGACCTCCGGGTGCAAACTGCACATTCCGAGAAAGCATAGATCAGCACGAATGGATTCGACTCGACGAATGGTCTCGATGCCTGTCGTGACCCGCTCCTCTTTAAGAAAATTTCCTCCGAGCATCAGCACGCTCAACTTCGGATGATCCGCCAACGCCAGCGCAAGCGGTGGGCTGTTCGTAACAATCGTCGCCGAGCGCTCCCTTGAAAGGTAGGACGCAATTCTTAGATTCGTGGTACCTCCATCAATCAGCACCACCTGACCGTCGCGGATCATGTCAGCCGCCGCTCGAGCAATTCCGATCTTGCTCTGCATATCGATTTGTTGGCGAGACTCGAAAGGAACGGCCTCGGCACGGCGAGGCAGGGCGCCACCGTGTACCCGTTGGATCTTTCCCGAACCGGCCAATTCGCGCAGATCTCGACGAATCGTGTCCTCGGAGACTCTGTATCGACTGCTAAGGTCCGCGGCGAGGACTCGGCCTTCTCTGCCCAGCAACTCCAGAATGTACTGGTGGCGCTCTTCCTTCAGGGCGAGTTGGCCTGCTTCCGCTTCTGGTTTCATTTTGCCCGTTGTGCACGTATATACGTGGTTATGCACGTATCTACGTGTATGATCCAATTTATGCATGATACTGCCAAATGCAGCCCCATACAACGTCTTTCACAAAAGCTTCGGGTTCGGGCAGTCGTCTTCGATTACGGAAACGTTCTTTGCCTTGAGCAAACGCTGGAGGATATGAAAAGTATGGCGCTCGTGTGCGGCATTCCCCATGAGCGATTCTCGGAACTTTACTGGAAGCTAAGGCCGCCTTACGACCGGGGCGATATCGATGGACCCGCCTACTGGACAGCGGTCGTTGGCCAGCAGGAACTGAGTTTGAGCCGAGATCAGATAGCAACGCTAATCAAGCTCGATTGTGAAAGTATCACTCGGCCAAATCAAGGCGCGGTGCAATGGGCAAAGCTGTTGCACCAGGAAGGCTTCCCCTTAACTCTTCTCTCAAACATGCCGCTCGAACTCAGTCGCCATGTGACCAAGTCCTTTCCGAGCGTCTCTACATTTGAATACCTGATTTATTCCTGCGACTACGGGTCCATAAAGCCGGAGCTTGCGATCTTTCGAAATTGTCTCGAACTACTCAAAGCGGCCCCGCAAGACATCTTGTACCTGGATGATCGCGCCGAAAACGTCGAGGCGGCGGCTCACTTAGGAATTAACTCTGTACTGTTTGACACGGTCGAAAAGACTGCATCAAGAATCGAAAGCCGATTCGACATCCCTGTCCCGCCTAGCGGGCAGTCACAAAATTGAAATCTTCATTTCGGAGAGAAGGGCTGTCGAAAGGGCTCGAATTTTGAGATGGTGGATTTGTACTCGCGCACTGACTGGGCTGGATTTTCGCGCCCCCACACACGCCGATCTGGCAGCGGATGAAGCCCACTTTCTTGACATTAATCCGAAGACAGAGGAAGTCGAGTTCTTCGCACTTGGACGTAATGTTGGGCGAAAATGGAGAAACTCACTCGCCCGGATGCGTTCGGGGCGTCGATGGTCTCAACGTCGGATAAAACTGAACAAAGGTGTTGTCGACTGCACCGTGATCCCGATGGCACTGCCAGCACGTAGCCGGATCGGTAGAACTGTTCGATACGGGAAGGTGTGTCTCGCCATTAAAGGTTGGGTCGGGGCCCAGGCATGTCAAGTCGCCGGCTCCGAATAAATAATAGCTCCATCCGTTCTCAGTCGTCTTCTGCGAAACCGCTTCCAGAAAAAGCTTTTCCTGGATACTTCCCGCGGTATCTATCGAAACCTTCTGGGCGGAACAGCGCCTCTCAAGGACCATCACAGTGCCGGCGGGCCACACTCCCTTTGAAACGAACCCATCGTATGCATCGTGGGGGACGAAGACGTTTTCAAACATTGGCGGACATTGGCCCTCCTTGCAAGGAAGCACCGGTTCGCCCCGGTATTGCATGTTTAAGCCGGAACTGAGGTAGACCCACTGGCGATAATCAACCGGAAACATCAGTGGTGGTCCCGAGGGAGGTTGCTTTTGTTTCGGTCTCGCTATTTTCGCAGCCACCAATAGAACCGGTACGCAGATGAACACTGCAATTGACTTTTTCATGGGTGTTCCTCGACCACGGCTGAATTTGTGACATCATCACTCGCGCAACGGGAAGACCGCTCAATCACAATCAGGGCTCCGCTGGCGTAATGCTTATCCGTACGCTCTTGACCTCGCTCATCGTGGGCGCGCGCGGAGGTTTCCCCTCCCGCCGCAGCCATATTAGTAATGAGATGTGGTCATGCGAGATGGCATCCGGGGGCAACGGTACCGTGTAGGTGCCCGCCTCATGACCGGGCTGAATCGCATACGGCGAGATAACGCTGATTGTGCGGCCTGCCGCTGTTGTAACTTCCACTTCTGCCCCGCGCTCGACCACACCCAGCGCCACTTCCAGCCATGCGCTGCCCCCTTGCGGCAATCGATTGGGCACCTTCAGCGTTACGGCGCGCGCTGCATCCGGCCGCGCAACCTGGCCGGCGGCGAGCATCAACATTAAAACCATGAACAACATTTTGCTGTGACCTACACGATGTTGACTGAAATACCCTTGAGTGCCGGAACATTTTTCCTAGGGCCATGCGCAGGCACAACGCGCATCTTTAACTGAACGTCTTTCGACGGTGCAACATTCTGAAGAGCGGACAAACTCTTGGGGAGGGGAACGACGAAGGTCGCGTCATGCGACATCCCCTCCATTTGCATCGTCGGGCCAAAAAATGCCATGGTCCCCGCATAATATGGGCTGTCGGCAGTAACCTGGGTTAGATCTTCCGGTCCACCTACGATCAAATTGAATTCCCGCTGCCACGAGGTTGCGCTTGGACGCTCGATGGTAACTTCTGCCAGAAGCGAGGCTCCGGCTTTCGATGCCAGATGATTCCTGACTTCCTGCCCTGGAACACTGACTGTGGCGGTATTGTCCTGAACCGTGGCTTTTACAGCAGCAATCGCGCGCCGCTGCACAAAGTTGGCCTTTGCGGACTCGATAACGTCCTCATCCACTCCGGGAGCGTAGTCGTAGTCGAACATCTCCGTGTTGAGGTATTCGCCCGCCTGACTGTCTTTAATAGGAGTTCCGTTGCCATCCACGAAGAAGAGGAATGGTTCGAGCGAGAGTGTTTGTCGCTCGGCAGGCGGCGGCAAAATAGGCATGCCGAGGGCTTGCTGCTTGCGGGTCCATAAGTCCCATAAGCGGTCCATATTGGAGTGATGCAGAAAGAAGATCGGATCGACGGACGACAGGTAGTTGGGCATGCAGCCATACGGACCAGGATCCATTGGACCTACACCCCCCAGACAGTTGTGAACCTTATTGTGGGGCAGGCCTTCGAGCACAGAAAAGACCGTCGTGCCGCTCACTGGCGTGTTGTGAGACAGCGTCTTGGAGCTTGAAAAGCTAAGGCCCGGACTCGGATCGTAGAAAGCTCCCGGCGTTAACCCGGAACGGACTACAAAGTACGAAACATCGGCGGTCGTGTATTCGTCGAACTTAGGATTTGCAAGAGTCTGGTAGCGAGAATTGCAGGTATCGGAAAATGCCATGTTGCCTGAGATACCCTCACTCTTTCCATCGTAGCCTGTAACGCTCATCCATAGGTCATCGAAGCCGTTGTAGCCACGCTTGCTAAGTTGCCCGAGCTGGG
>Ga0302180_10003888_pt1 | contig 11178 bp, 9 predicted proteins | sample I_Palsa_E3_2_FD_200575 | JGI IMG/M metagenome (GOLD analysis project Ga0302180, IMG submission 200575) | Peat permafrost microbial communities from Stordalen Mire near Abisko, Sweden - I_Palsa_E3_2 | ecosystem: Environmental > Terrestrial > Soil > Palsa > Peat permafrost | place: Sweden: Abisko... | reverse complement strand
CCGAAATCGCACTCTTGCTGCATCACGCAAGCTACGGCTGCATCAGTGTCATATGCACAGCCGCGAAGCGGCGCTACCCGTTCGTCTTCCTCAGGCGCTCGCATGAGTGGAGGTCCACACGCGTGCCGCTCTCCTTCGAGCTGCCGCACGCACTTCTCGTCTACTGCCGTGGTCTTGAAGAGTTTGTGCGTTTTGCCGGCCCCTTGAGCCGGTTCCTCGCCTGGCGCGGCATGCCGATGGTGTTCATCGAATCGAATGGGCCGATCCGCGGCCTGCTTGGCAAGTTTTCGGCGACCGGTCCAAAATTCTTCCGCGGTCCGCATCCGCCGCATATCGGCGATATCGCCTACACGGAACGCGTCATGTTCGGCTTATGAGTGGGCGCCAAAAAAAACGGCCTCGCATGGGCGAGGCCGTTCAAGAGTGGGAACTTAATTCGTGTTATTTCTTGCGCCGTTTGACGGCCAAACCGATCAAGCCGATGCCGAGCAGGCCGAGCGTCGCAGGTTCGGGCACCGAGACAGTCGACCCGCAGCTCTTGGTGGTGCTCTGGAAGAAGCCGAAGAAGCTGATGCCGCCCTCGCAGTTGTGCCTATGCTGACTGAAGTCGAAGTCAGCGGCGTAGGCCGAGGAGCTCAGGGCCAGAATTCCAAGTGCCAAAATGATGCGAGCGCTTTTCATAGGGTCCTCTTAATCCTGCCCGGGTTAAAAAAACTTTCCGGGCGAATGGATATAAGCAAGCTGCGTGCCAATGTAAGTAACTCATTGATATACAAGAGAAAGTGGTTAACCTCGCCGGGTGAAAAGACGATCGCAGTCCTAGCGTGTAAAGAAGGTCGACGCGCGCTGCGTTCGAGAATGTGATGCGCCGCACACGCATCCGTCGAAGCGCCATCGTCCGTCGCGGGCGGATCTAGATCATGAATCTTGCAGGCATCGCGTACGGCACGGCGGCGCTGGGGTTTGTGGCGCTCAACGTCCTCCTTCTGATCGGCCGGCGCGCCGATCCGTTCGGCCATCGGCTGAGCCTCGCCTCCGCGCTCTCGGCGCTGTGGGCAGGCGCGGCGTCGGTCGCGGCACTCACGCCGTTCGCAAGCGCCGCGCCGATCGTCGCTGCGCTCGAAGTGGCGCGCGATGCCGCCTGGCTTCTGTTGTTGACGGGAGTGTTCGCGCGCCGCGTGCCACGCTGGCTCGTGATCCTGGTGCCGGTGGCCGGCGTGAGCTTATTCGTTGCGCAGGTGCTGCACTGGGAACACCCCGCGATGCAAATGACACATGGCGGGCTTGCGCTTGCACTCCTTGGGCTGGTGCTCATCGAGCAGATCTATCGCAACTCCGCCGTTTCCGAGCGCGACTGGCTCAAATACCTCTTCTTCGGGGTCGGCGGCCAGTTCGCATACGATCTTTTTCTCTACGCGCAATCTGAGCTCCTCGGCGCGATTGACGTCAGCGCCTGGAGCGTGCGCGGCGCCGCGGTAGCGCTGAGCGTGCCGATGATCGTGCTCGCGGTGCGAAAGAGTGTGGCTTCGAGCGCCAGCATCTTCATCTCGCGGCACGTGATCTTCTATTCGACCGCGCTCGCAGCCGTGGGCATCTATCTGTGCGCCATGGCGGCGGGCGGCTACTACGTGCGCTTTGTAGGCGGCACCTGGGGGGAGGCGCTGCAGCTCGTCTTCCTGCTCGGCGCTGCTGCGGTGCTGGTGAGCCTCCTATGGTCGGCGATGCTGAGCCGCCGGCTGCGAGTCTTCATCAGCAAGCATTTCTACCGCAACAAATATGACTACCGCGTGGAGTGGCTGCGATTCGTCCACACCCTCTCCTCCGCGAGGCCGGAAAATGTGCAGCTTGGCGCCCTGCAGGCGCTCACGCAGGTGTTTGCAAGCCCGCAGGCGCTGCTCTTCGTCGCGGACGAAGCGGGCGGCCAGTTCCGCGCGACCGCCTCTTGGAGCGCCTCCGGCAAAGAGCTCGCGCTGCCCGCCGATGTGAGCACAAGTGCCGATCTGGTGCAGTTCATGCAGCGCCGGGGCTGGATCATCGACCTCGATGAGTATCGCCATGCGCCTTCGACCTACGACAACATCCAGCTGCCGCCGTGGCTGAGCGGCAACTCCGCGATGAGCATCATCGCGCCGATCACCCAGGGCGAGGCGCTGGCCGGCTTTGTGGTACTGGCGCGGCCGCCACCGCCGTTCGAACTCACCTACGAGGACCGCGACCTGTTGATGACCATGGGGCGGCACGTGGCGACGCACCTTGCCCAGCAGGAGGCGAACCGCAAACTCGCGGAGAATCGCCAGTTCGAGACCTACAGCCGGCTGACAGCCTTCATGATGCACGACCTGAAGAACTCGGCCGCGCAGTTGCGCCTCGTGGTCTCAAATGCGGTCAAATTTCGCCATCAGCCGGAGTTCGTCGACGACGCGATGGCGACAATAGACAATGCGGCGCAGCGCATGACGCGCCTGCTTGATCAGCTGCGCCTGGGCGCGGCGGCAGCCGTGCGCCGCCCCCTGAGGTTGCAGGACCTGATTGAGGTGGCCCTCGCACGCTGCACCGCAAATACGCCCGTGCCGCTCCTGAGTTCACAGGCACCGGAGGTCGTCGTCGAGGCTGATCAGGAGCATCTGACGAGCGTCATCGAGCACGTGGTGCGCAATGCCCAGGATGCGACCCCGAGCGACGGCAAGGTCAGCGTCGAGGTGAGCCAAGAGGGGTCGCTGGTGACCATCGCCGTGGTCGATACGGGCAGGGGCATGGAGCCGCAGTTCCTGCGTGACCGGCTGTTTCGGCCCTTCGATACGACGAAAGGGGCTGCCGGCATGGGCATTGGCGCGCATCAGGCGCGGGAATATGTGCGTTCGCTCGGAGGCCACGTCGATGTGCAAAGCAGTCCCGGGCAGGGAACGCGCTTTGCGATTACCCTGCCGGCTCTCATTGGACAGGATTGACGATGGCGGACGATCGACCGGGCTTATTAATAGTTGAGGATGACCTGGGGCTGCAAAAGCAGCTCAAGTGGTGCTTTGACGAATATCGCGTGTGGGTCGCGGCCACGCGCACCGAGGCACTTGCGCAGCTGCGCAGGTTCGAGCCCGCCGTGGTGCTGCAGGATCTGGGGCTGCCGCCCGATGCGGCGGGCGTATCGGAGGGCCTGAAGACGTTGCAGGAGATTCTGCAAGCTGCGCCGCAGGTTAAGGTCATTGTCGTCACTGGTAACGGCGACCAGACGAATGCCGTCAAGGCAGTGGGCCTCGGCGCCACGGACTTTTGCCAGAAGCCCGTCGAGCCGCAGATCCTGAAACTGATCGTGGCGCGCGCCTTTCGCATGCATGCGCTCGAGGAGCAGAACCGGCTGCTGCAGGGGCACTCGACCTCGCCGCTTGCGGGCGTGATTGCAACCGATGAGGCGATGCTCAAGGTCTGCCGCATGGTTGAGAAAGTCGCGCCCACCGATGTCTCGGTGCTGATTCTCGGCGAAAGCGGCACTGGCAAGGAACTGCTTGCGCACGCCATCCACGCCCTGAGCGCGCGCAAGGACGGCCGGTTCGTCGCCATCAACTGCGCGGCGATCCCAGAGCAGCTCCTGGAGAGCGAGCTCTTTGGACATGAGAAGGGCGCCTTCACCGGCGCCGTCAAACAGACTCTCGGCAAGGTTGAGATGGCCGAGGGCGGGACGCTGTTTCTCGACGAAATAGGCGACATGCCTGCGCCGCTGCAGGCCAAATTGCTGCGCTTTCTGCAGGATCGCGTCATTGAGCGCCTGGGCGGCCGCAAGCCCATTCCGGTCAATGTCCGCGTGGTGTGCGCCACCAACCAGGATCTGCAGGCGCTCATCGTCGATCAGCGCTTTCGGCAGGATCTCTACTATCGCATCAGCGCGGTGACGATCAATGTGCCACCCTTGCGTCAGCGCGGCAGTGGCGTCGTCGTGCTCGCCCAGGCGATTCTGCAACGAATCGCTGCTGAGTCCGCGACCAAGCTGCGGGGCATGAGCGATGATGCGCTTGGCGCGCTGCAGCATTATGCATGGCCGGGTAACGTCCGGGAACTCGAGAACAAGCTGCGGGCCGCTGTAATCATGGCCGAAGGCCAGTTGATTCATGCGGGCGACCTGGGTTTGGACACTCCGGTGACCGTGCCGCCGCAGCTCAACCTGGCGGAGGTGCGTCTACACGCCGAGCGCCAGGCCCTGATACAGGCTTTGGCGCTCGCGCAGAACAATGTCTCGCGAGCGGCCGAACTCCTGGGGGTCAGCCGACCCACTCTGTACGACCTGCTTGAACGCTGCGGGGTGCGGGTAACGAACCCAGGTGAGACATGAGCGCCGCGGTCCGCCGCGTCCTCTGGGTGTGGCTGCTGATTGTCATCACGACCGCGCTCTACTGGCCTACGGCGCAGTCGTACGCGCTGCTGTGGACTGATTTCGACAACCGCGGCTACACGCACGGCTACCTGATCGCCGCAATGTGCCTGGCACTGATCTACATGCGGCGCGCTGAGCTGGCAGGTCCCATGCCGCGGCCGGCGCCGGGGGCATACGCGGCTCTTGCGAGCCTCGGCCTCGCGTGGCTCCTCGCCTGGCGCGCCGGCTTTCAGTCGGCGCACGAGCTAGTCTTCCCAGTCATCCTATGGATGGCGATCTTTGCCGTCTTCGGGCGCCGCACCGGCCGCAGCTGTCTATTTGCAGTAGGTTTTCTGTACTTTGCGCTGCCGATTTGGGGAATCGTCAATGGAGTGCTGCAGTCGCTCACCATTGCCGCAACGCACCTCATTCTGCATTTGATCGGTCTGCCCGTGCGCTTCTCCGGCAACCTCGTGGCGATTCCCGAAGGCACTTTTGCCATCGAGGGCGGCTGCAGCGGCCTGCACTTCATGGTGGTGGCGCTCGCGATTGCTGCGTATTACGGCGAGCTGCATCGCGATACGCTGCGGCATCGGGCGCTGCTCTTAGGATTCGCAGCTGCGCTCGCGCTGCTCTGCAACTGGATCCGCGTCAGCATCATCATTGAAGCCGGACACCTGACCGACATGCAAAGCTACTTAGTGCGCGTCAGTCACTACGGCTTCGGATGGGCGGTATTCGCCGTGGCGATGACGGTGTTCTTTCTCCTTTCAGCGCGCCTTCCGGTGCACGCAGCGCATACGAAAGCGGATGCTGCCGTGATCGGCGTCGAGGCCGGATCACGGCCCGCGGCAGCGGCGCTGGTGCTGGCATTTTCAGCCCTCACCCTCGCGCCCGCACTTTCCTGGATGGCGATGTGCGGCGACGCCAGAGCGCACGCCGCGCCGCCCTTGCCGGTAAGCGTGCCCGGGTGGAGCGGCCCGCAGTCGGCTGCAAGCACGTGGCGGCCGATCTTCATGAGCGCGGACAGCGAACGGCTCGCGGCTTATCGGCAGGGCGGCTCGGCGGTGGAGTGGTACACGGCTGACTACGCATACCAACGCCAGGGAAGAAAGCTCCTCGGCTACTACAACTCGATTCTTGGCAATGGCGACTTCACGGTCCTCGATGAAGGTATTGAAGCGAATGCGGCGCAGCGGTTTGTGAGGCTGCAGCTTCGTGATGAGGACGGCGCGCAGTGGCTTGTTTGGTACTTCTTCAGGATTGGCGGGCGCGCGCTGACCTCAGGTCTGCGCGCCCAGCTTTGGTACGCCGCGACGTCCCTTGCGCAGCCCGTGGACTCGCAAATCGTCGCGTTCCGCGCAAAGTGTGAACCAGATTGCGCAGCCGCCCGCGAGCAGTTGCGACTATTCGTGGCGAGCATTTGCGACACCACATCACGGTTTTACAATTGTCGGCGTGACCCCTAACAGGTATCTGATAAGCTTGAAAAAACGCCCTATGTGCAGGGGAGATGTGCCGCCGTGAAACCGCTAAGTATATGGATTGCCTTGCTATTGCCGCTCCTCGCGACGATGGCCTGCACGTCGTCTGCCCCGATCGAGAAGGCTACCCCAAGTGCGGCGGCGGTACCTCCCACAGCGCCTAAAGTGATCACGGCGCCCGTCGCTGCGGCCTACATCATCGGACCGGGCGACACTCTCGAGGTATTCGTGTGGCGCAACCCCGAACTGTCATCGACGGTACCGGTGCGGCCCGACGGCAAAATTTCAACGCCGCTGGTCGAGGATATGGTTGCCGTCGGCAAGACTCCCACGGTGCTGGCTCGTGACATCGAAAAAGTGCTTGCCGAGTACGTGAAGTCACCGCAGGTCAACGTCATCGTCACTCAGCCCGTAAGCGCCTTCAGCCAGGTCAAGGTCATCGGGCAGGTCGTGAAGCCGCAGTCTCTGCCCTACCGCGACGGCATGACGGTCCTTGACGCCTTGCTGACGGTGGGCGGCCTCGGGCCGTACGCGGCGGGCAACCGGGCGAAAGTCGTGCGCACGGACGGCGGCAAGCAGACCCAGATCAACGTCAATCTTGAGAAAATCATCGATAAGGGCGACATGACGCAAAACATCAAACTTCAGCCGGGCGACGTGATCGTCGTGCCGGAGACGCATTTTTAAATATGAACGTGCTGGTTGAAGAAGTCCTTGAAGAAGTCCGCGGCGCGTGGCGATTCCGCTGGTGGGCGCTCGCCACGGCGTGGGTCCTGGGTGTCCTCGGCTGGACAGTGGTCATGCTGCTGCCCGATATGTACGAAGGTCGCGCGACTGTGTTCGTCGATACCCGCACGGCCCTGAGGCCGGTGCTGCAGGGTCTGGCGGTTGAACAGGATGTCGATGCGGAGCTGAACTTCGTGCGGCAGTCATTGTTGGGTGCACCGCAACTGGAAAAGATCGCTCGCGACGTCGGCCTGCTGAACCCGTCGCTTAAGGACGTGCGCGAGCGCGTCACCGTCATCGACGGCCTGCGCGATCGCATCTCCATCACTGTGACGTCGGCAGGCAGCGGCGATGCTGCGCAGAATGCCGGCAGCATCTATGGAATTGTCTATCAGGATCGCGATCGCACCCGCAGCCTGAAAGTGGTCGGGGAACTGCTGAATACGCTCATCGTCGATACGCTCGGCGGCAAGCGCCAGGGCTCCGAGGATGCGCAAAAGTTCCTGGAAACCCAGATACACGACTACGAGACGCGCCTGCGCGCCGCCGAAGACAAACTCGCCGACTTCAAAAAGCACAATGTCGGCGCCATGCCTACGGAGGAGGGCGGCTACTTCACGCGCCTGCAGAGCGAAATGGATGCGGTCAAGACCGCCCAAACCGCGCTCTCGGTGGCGATGTCGCGCCGCGAGGAGTTGACCCGCCAATTAAACGGCGAATCCCCGCTATCGGCTGCCCCGGCATCAGGATCAGCGACTGGCGCGCCGGGCGCGGCAGCGGGCTCCGTTGACACAGCGTCGCGCATACGCGAGACACAGGCGCACCTTGACGAGTTACTGCTCAATTTCACCGACAAACACCCGGATGTGATAGCGGCACGCCAGACTCTTGCGGAGCTCAACGCGCGGCGCGCGACCGAGCTTGAAGCGTTGCGGCGCGGCGATGCCAGCGCGATCGGCACCAGCGGCGCGGCCGCGAACCCCGTGTACCAAAGCATCCAGCTCGCCCTTAATCAGGCCGACGTGGAGATCGCCTCGCTGCGCCGCCAGCTCGGCGACCATCAAAGCCGCGTCGCCGACCTGCGCCGTGCCTTGGATACGATGCCGAAGGTCGAGGCCGAGTACGCGCAGCTGAATCGTGACTACGACGTGAACAAGACTCAGTACACGGCGCTGCTCACCCAGCTCGAGAAGGCCAAACTGGGGCAGGAAGCCGATACCAACGGCTCGGTACGCTTTGAGATTGTCGAACCCCCGAATGCTGAATACCGGCCCGTGGCGCCGCATCGCACCCTACTGGTGCTGATGGTTCTTGCGCTGTCCGTGGGCTGCGGCGCAGGGCTTGCTTATCTGATTCAGCTTCTGAAGCCCGTGTTCTGGTCGGTGCGGACGCTGGCCGAACATACCGGTGCGACGGTATTGGGAGCAGTGAGCCCGGCGTTTCCGCAGGCGTTGCTGCGCCGTAAGCGCTGGGACGTCAGTTTCTACACGTTGTTTGCGGGCGGTTTTTTGCTGCTGGCGGTCGTGGTGCTGGGACTTAGTCTGCTGGGCCAGCATTTGACGCTTCCGTCTGATATGGGGAAATTGTTATGAGCGTTGTGGAAAAATCCATCGCCAAGATGCGCTCATCTGGCGCCGTGCCGCTGACGTCTTTTGACGCGCGCACCGAACGTGTCGGCTCGATCGAAGAGGTAACCGCCGAGATTGCTCTCCTCGGCCTGCCCAACGCTGCTGCTGAAGTCGGGCGGTTCGTCAAGATAGACCGTCTGCGCCTACGCTCTGCGGGGTTTGTGCCTGACGAGAGCCAGGAGCGCCGCTTCGCTGACCAGTACCGGCGCATTAAGCGTCCGATCCTCATGCAGGTGCAGGTTCTCACCGCGGCTCACGCACCCGGCGCGCGTTTCGTGTTGATGGCGAGCGCACTGCCCGGCGATGGCAAGACATTCACCAGCATCAACCTTGCGCTGAGTATCGCGCGCGAGCGGGATGTGTCGGTGTTGATCATGGACGCGGATGTCGCCAAGCCGCATATCAGCCGAATTTTTGGTATCGATCAGGAACCGGGTCTCCTGGATGCGCTCGCGGATGACGCCATCGACATTGAGTCGCTGGTGCTGCCTACCGATGTGCCGGGTCTGAGCATGCTGCCGGCGGGCCACCGCCACGAGGCGGCAACCGAGCTTCTGGCAAGCGCCCGCATGGATGAGGTGATCACGCGTTTGACGGCGCGCGATCCGCGCCGCATCGTACTGCTCGATTCGCCGCCTCTCTTGCTGTCGAGCGAGTCGCGGGCCCTGATACAAATTGCGGGACAGGTCGTCCTCGTGGTGCGCGCCGGAGGCACGCCGCGGCAAGCCGTGCAAGAGGCCATCGGGTACATCGGCGAAGGCAAGCCCCTGGGGCTGATTCTTAACCAAAGCCTGCTCGCGCTTTCCGAGGGCTATTACGGGTACGGTAGCTACGGCGACACCCCGCCACCTTCCACCTAGAGCGGCGCTAATGAAGCGGCGGCTGTGCGTAATCGTGCTGATCGGATCTCTTGGCCCGGTCGATCTGCACGCCGCTGATCCGAGCGACCAGGGTCCGGCCTTGAACGATCAAGCCGCTCTGCCGGACTTGAACCGGCCTTCCGACTTTCGCTATCAACCCAATGAAATGAGCGGCCGGATCGCCGCCGGAGTGATTGAGACCGACAACATTGAGCGCACGGCGACCGACGCGATGAGCGACACGATAGAAGAGGTCTCGGCCGATGTTGCAATCCACGAACAAACCCGTCGGCTAGACGCCGATGTGTTGTCCGATCTTCAGTACTTAAGCTACGCCCACCACACTTATTCCAACGAGGTTGTTGGCAACTTTATCGGCAGCGGCACATTCGCAATCTTGCCGAAGGAGTTCGAATGGGTGGTGCTCGACAACTTCGGGCAACAGCAGCTCGATCCGACCGATGCCGTGACGCCCCAGAATCTGGAGAACATCAACTACTTTTCCACGGGGCCCAATCTCTTGATTGGACTCGGTCCGATGACGCACGCGCAGGTTTCTGTGCGCTTTTCCAACGTCTATTATCAGACAAGCAATCTGGAGAACAATCGCGGTGACGCCTCAGTCGCACTGGTGCGTTCGCTATCGGCGACGAGCAATCTTTCTCTGAACGTCGCCGCTGAGCGGGTTTTGTATGACGATACCGCCGCCAATCCCGATTACACGACGCAGGAGGCTTACCTGCGCTATGACGCCCAAGGGGCGCGTTCCAAGCTGGCAGTCGATCTAGGATACGACGATGTGGCGGGATTGAGCACAGACGGCGCGGGTCCACTGGTGCACGTCGATATTTCACACGTGCTTTCTGGATCATCGCTGCTTGACCTGTCGGTCGGACAAGATATTTCTGACACCAGCAACCTGCTGCGCCAAATGCAAAGCTTAAACGGGCTTGCGGTTAGCGCCAGCTATCTGCAGGCCGCCGATGACCCCTTTGTCAACCGTTACGCGCGCGTCGCCTGGCAGTTCGACCGTAATCGTACCCACATCACTTTTGATGTCGCGCGTTATCAGGAGCGTCATCTTGAGGATACTGGTTTGAACCAGGTGCGCACGCAGACCGACGCCAATGTGCGGCGTGACCTTGCGCCCGCTCTGACGGCCACGATCGGCGTGACCTACGCGAAGGCAACCTTCGCCGACGCTGCGGACGACTACCGTGGGCTCATTGCATCGGCAGCTCTCGACTGGCGGGTCGGTCGGCATTTGGATCTGCGAGCTGAATATGACCGCTTCGATCAACGCGCAGACGTGGTGACGAATCAGTTCACGGAGAATCGAATTGGCATTGCGCTCGGCTGGCAGGTGGACAGCGCTCGCTCCCCTGGCGCATTAGAGCACAACGGCCCCAAATTCCCGGGTCTGTGAAATGTTTTCGCTAAAATTCGGAAACGCTGCGGACGGCAGCGGCCGCCGGTTGTGACTGTCTGGCTTTATCAGGGCTTCTGCCGCCCGCCTGCCGTTCCGACATTCAATTGGACCGGTTTCCGCTGCGATGGCCATTGAGCCCGTGCCGCGCGTGACTGCGGCAATGCTACCCCGCGGCATGAGCGTGCGCGCTCCAAAGGTTCGGCTGGCGCCGTCGGCGTACAACGTATGGCTGGCGATTTTTCTCGCTGTATTGGTGGGCAAAACCGCCGAATGGATCCCAGGAATGGCGGGGATACCGTTGGTGAAAATTGCGTTCATCTTTACTGCACTGTTCGCGTATCGCTCCCGAAATACGTTCCTTCCGGTGCGTGTAAGATCGCTCCGAATCGCGCGCCCCGCTATTGCGTTCCTCGTGCTTTCAATCGTCAGTGTCCTGTTTTCGGTATACAAGTCATTCACTCTAATATCTATCCAAGTTTCTATTATCTAGCTTCTCTCATTTACCGTACTCATAAAAATCACGCAGACCCAGCGGGACGTCGAGCGGCTGTTGATTGCTCTTGCAGTAGCCGGCGTTTCGCTCTCATTCGGCCTGCTGCTTTCCTACAATGGGGGGCGCGCGCACATCAATAGCAACTTCGATCCAAACGACATCGCCTATGAACTCGATACCGTGCTGCCGCTGGTATTAGCGTTGCGCGGCGGCCGC
>Ga0302180_10003887_pt1 | contig 11182 bp, 10 predicted proteins | sample I_Palsa_E3_2_FD_200575 | JGI IMG/M metagenome (GOLD analysis project Ga0302180, IMG submission 200575) | Peat permafrost microbial communities from Stordalen Mire near Abisko, Sweden - I_Palsa_E3_2 | ecosystem: Environmental > Terrestrial > Soil > Palsa > Peat permafrost | place: Sweden... | reverse complement strand
GAGCTTTGCTCGCGGATGATCACGCCGGCGATTGGATCTTCTCCGTTCCGCAGATATTCGAATTCCTTTCCTTCGGGAAATGTGAAGGACTGCGACAGCGGAGATTCGACTAGCGCCTCCGGGCTGCACACGGGCAGGATCACTTCGCGCTCGACCGCTTCCTGCCAGGATTGGTAGACACGGCCTGCTACCTCAAGTCTCGACACCAGATGAAATTCAGGCGCTTCCCCGGGGAGCAATTCAGGGACCGGGTTAGCAAGTTCACCGACAGAGCGCGCCACCAACTGAAGAAACCGGACGCGGATTTCGATCTGGGTCAGCGAGTTGGCTTCTACCAGGCATTCCGTCTGCATGGTCCAGGCCTCGCTGCCTTTCTGCGCTTCACTGTAAGACTGCGGGCAGAGCACGCCGAAATTCCAGCGCTGCTGATTCTTCACCGACGACGGGCGGTAGGGATAGAGCATGTATCCCTCGTAGAGCACGGCTTTCGCGATCTTGTCGACCGTCGCGAGATTCATTGGATCACCGTCTCTTCCAGCGGAATAAGACTTTCGATCGCTTCTTCCCAGGTGGGAATGCCGTGCCGGACTTTGTATTGATGCAGGCGGTCGAAGGCGTCTTTGTGCAGGCAGAGCCAGGCGCTGTTGGGATAGTAGGACTCCATCATGTCACGCCAGACTTTTACCGGCAGCTTGAAACGGGTTTCCTTGTCCCAGGAAATAGGCGCGACTTGCAGGCCGCCTTGCGGGCTGGCGTAGAAAACCGTGCCGCTGAATTGGAGGCAGATGGGGACTTCGCCGTCAGACAGGCCGTCGAAATATTTTGTGGCGGCAACGTTAAAGTCGAATGTACACGGGACCGGGAGATCGACTACTGTCGTTCCTTGGAAGGAAGGCACGACTATGCTGGCGTGGGTCCAGAGCAAATTTTTCAGAGTCTGGCTCCAGCGACTGGGCTCGTCGAAGAGATCGCGAAGGCGTGTCTGGTCCTCGGGTGTGTACTTGCGGCGGGTGACTTCAATCTGAATCTGACAGCGCAGCGCGACCGTGTGAATGGTTTCTTCCGGATTGGAATTGTTCAGCCGAAGCTTAAAGGCAAGCAGCGGCGAAGCGGCATTCGACACCACCTCGGCGCGCTCCACCTGAAAACTCAAATCAGGCATGAGATTCCTCTTCAACCTGGGAGGTTTGTTTGACCTCAACCGATCGCGCTTTCACGCTGGTGAAGAACTCGCCCAGTTCTTTCCATACTTCTGTGCCGCCGGAGAGACCTTTCCAATGCATGCGGATCAGGCCCACCAGTTTGTAGCATTCGTCGATCGGCAGCAGGTAATACTCGGCGGCGGAGTATCCACGGGAATAGCCGAGACGGTTGACCAGCAGGCCTTCCACATCGGATTCCATTTCGTTCAGAATCGGGTTGCGCGCCACAATATCGTTCCAGGATTCGAGCGCGAGCAGGGATTCGGTCGCACCGGCGGGGCTGGGATAAAGCGCGACTACGCGGTTCTCGAGACTGCTTCTGAAGAAGAAAGCCATGTTGATGGGGACCATCAAACCATTCCACTCGGCGTCGCTGAGATTGAAGGCGGGAAGCGAGCGGACGCGGCGCGGAACGCGTTTGAACTTCACTCCCTGGCCGCTGAACAGAATCGCGCAGGCCTCGCAAGTACAGAGAAGCTTGCGCTGCGCCACTTCGATCAGATGAGGATGATCGGGACGCAAGCCCACGCTACACAACTCGCAACGCTCAAGCGGGCGCTCGCGGCGGGCAAACTGGCGCAGCGTGTCAAAGCCGCCGGCGGATTGTGTAAATTCTCCTGCACTCATGGCTGCAACATTCCAAAAGTTTCGTACAGCCGCTTAATCCGTGCCTTGCGACGTTTGAACGAGCGGTGCGGCGACGCCGCTCATCAACTTGTCCAACGCCACAAATCCGGAAGCTGGCTTCTCTTCAAAACCTTCAATAACCAGGGAGGTCAAATCCGGGGCTGCGTCGTACATTGCTCCTTCTAGCGTTGCTTGCAAAGTTTTCGCGGTTGAGCCGCAGGTATGCGAGCCGGTTTCGACTCGCAGGCGGATCGCGCCGTCGTTTACACTGAGCAGCTCAACTTCGCAGCCCTGCTTGCGCAACTGCGGCCGCACCTTGTCGACCGCCTTTGCTACACGGGCCTCGAGATCCTCGGGGTGGAGGCCGTAAAGAATGAGAACGCTGCTGACCAGAGAATCGCGGCCGAGGCGGTCAATGATGGTCATGCCCGGCTCTCCGGCTTCGGCGACGATGTCGAGGGCCTTCTCCACGGCGGCGCCATGCAGATCCATGAGCGACTGCACCAGGTTTTTCGTTGCAGCCCTTACCGCGGGATCGGCGATCGATTCGATCTCTTGAACCAGGCCGCCGATGCGCTGTATGTCTTCCCGAAAATCTCTGCTGTCGGCCACGATGCTCCTTGTCGAACTTAGTGCCTGGTGAAGAAGCCGCCTCGCTCGGCGGACAACCGAGGCGGCTCTCCCCACATGAGCCAGCTCGACAAACTAAGACACTAACAAAAAATATGGAGTGAGAGCGCAGTTTCGAGATGCCAGATGCATCACGACCGAGCGCAACTGGCGATTCCTAGCAGCTACCACCCTCACTCCTTGAGTCAACCACGAAGCGGGTTCAGGGTTGAAGACCAAACATCGGAGAATGATGAGTCTCCAACACCTTCCCGTTCCCCAGGTACATGTGAACGCCGCACGGCAAACAAGGATCGAAGCTGCGTACGGCTCGCATGATATCGATTCCCTTGAACTTGTCCGGGCCGTTTTCTTCGAAGATCGGCGTGTTCTGCACCGCGTCCTCGTACGGGCCCGGAGTGCCATACACATCGCGGGGATTGGCATTCCAGGGCGTCGGAGGATACGGATGATAGTTGGCAATTTTACCTTCTTTGATCACGACATGATGCGAGAGCACGCCGCGAACCGCTTCGTGGAAGCCGCAACCAATGGCTTCCTCAGGTACTTTGAACTCCGTCCAGGTCTTGGTGTGGCCGGCATGCAGCTCCGCCAGCGCCTTTTCCATAAAATGCAAAGCGGCGCAGGCAGCATAGACCTGGAAGTAAGTCCGTGCGCGGTCGCGTTCGATGGCATTGCTCCACTTGGGAATCTTCCACTCGAACTCGACCTCTGGCAGCGAAGTGGTCTTGGGCAGATACATCTTTACGCTGCTGCCGGTGGCTTTGATGTATCCGATGTCAACCAGGCCGGCAAGCGCGGTTGCCCACAGGCGGGCGATCGGACCGCCTCCGGTGTCCATCGCCAAGTGATCGCCCGTCCGCTTGTCGAACCAGCGCGGCGACATTACCCAGGTGTACTTGCCACCGAAGTCGCGCTTTTGCGGCCGGGGAATCGTGGTCTGGTTCCAGGGATGGTTCTTGTCGACTGGATTCCCCAGGGGATCGGTCTTGACGAATGTTTGTGAATTCTTCCACTCGTCATAATAGGAACTGCCGAGCAGAATGCGGATGTTCAGGTTGATATCCACCAGATCGGTAGTGACCAGCTTGCCATCGACTACGATACCCGGCGTGACGAACATGTTGCGGCCCCAGTTCGTCATGTTTTTATAGGTGTAATCGCAATGATCGGGATCGTTGAACGATCCCCAACAGGCGAGCAGCACACGGCGCCGGCCCACTTCCTCATAGCCGGGAAGCGCCTGGTAGAAGAAGTCGAAAAGGTCGTCGTGCAAGGGCACGACCTTCTTCATAAATTCGACGTACTTCATGAGGCGGACCAGGTAATCGGTAAAGAGCTGGACGGTGGGCACGGTTCCGACGCCGCCGGGATACAGGGTGGAAGGATGAACGTGGCGGCCTTCCATCAGGCAGAACATCTCCCGCGTCATACGGCTCATGACCAGGGCTTCGCGATAAAAAGATCCGGTAAACGGATTGAGCGCGGTCATGATGTCGGAGATGTTCTTGAATCCATGAAGATTAGAGTGCGGGGCCGGCGTCGATTGAGCTTTCGCCCAGACCTTGGGGTTGGTCTCCTTGACCATCTGCTCGCAGAAGTCGACGCCGACCAGATTGTCCTGGAAGATATTGTGATCGAACATGTACTCGGCAGCTTCGCCGAGATTGACGATCCACTCGGCGATGGGAGGCGGTTTTATGCCAAACGCCATGTTCTGGGCGTAGGTTGCGCAGGTGGCATGGTTATCGCCGCAAATACCGCAAATGCGGCTGGTGATGAAGTGAGCATCGCGCGGGTCTTTGCCCTTCATGAAGATGCTATACCCGCGAAAGATGGACGAGGTGCTGTGACACTCGACCACGTGGCGATTCTCAAAGTCGATCTTGGTGAAGATGCCCAGACTGCCCACGATGCGAGTGATCGGGTCCCAGTTCATTTCCACCAGATTCCCCTTCTTGCTGGGAACATCCTTTGTCGGTGCGGTAATAGTGCTCATTCGATCGCTCCTTTGGATTCTCGGTCTCTCAGTGGTCTCTCAGTACGTTCTCGCGTGGTACCCGGTGGTCAGTTCCGCACGCCGATGACGCCACTTGGGTTCTTTGTTGACGGTGGACTGGGTTATGGACCGCAAGGCACGAATAGCGCGGCCGTAGGCGCCGACGGCTGCGCCGGAAACCTTCGCTCCGGGTGGTTCATCCATAAACGGCATGAATTTGTCCGGGAATCCCGGCATAGTGCAGCCGATGCAGATGCCGCCCACGTTGGGGCAGCCGCCAATTCCGGCCATCCAGCCTCGTTTGGGGACGTTGCAGTTCACAACCGGACCCCAGCATCCCAACTTCACGATGCACTTCGGGGAGCCGTACACTTCGGCGAAGTCGCCCTGCTCGTAATAGCCGGCCCGATCGCAGCCTTCGTGGACTGTCCTGCCGAACAGCCATGTGGGACGCAGTTGATCGTCAAGCGGAATCATGGGCGCAAGTCCAGCCACTTGATAGAGCAGGTAGAGGACGGTTTCCATGAAGTTGTCGGGTTGCACCGGGCAGCCGGGAACGTTGACGATGGGCAGACCGGCCTTGGACTTCCAGTCCCACCCGAGGTAATCCGCGAGCCCCATCGCTCCCGTGGGATTGCCTTCCATGGCGTGAATTCCGCCGTAGGTGGCGCAGGTGCCGCACGCAACGACTGCCAGCGCCTTGGGAGCGAGACGGTCAATCCACTCGTTGGTGGTGATGGGCTGGCCGGTTTTTGAATCGGTTCCGAGACCGGCCCAGTATCCTTCCTTCTTGATCTTCTCGTTCGGGATTGAGCCTTCCACCACCAAAACGAAGGGATCGAGCTGGCCCTTCTCGGCCATGTACCAGAATTTCATGAACTCGTCCCCGTTCTCATAGGCAAGGACGGGATTGTGCAAGTGCACCTTGGGAAGTCCGGGGATTGCTCCCAACAGAACATCCTCGATGCTGGGTTGAGTAGCCGCAGTGACTGATACCGAGTCTCCATCACAACCCAGACCGGCGGTGATCCAGAGTATGTGTACCTCGGCAACAGGGGATGGTTTTTGTGTGACCCGACCGTAGGGAACTGTTTCCGCTGCCATAACTGCGTTCTCCTTTCCCACTTCGACTTAAGAACGGAGGCCTGATTCTTTGGTTAAACCACACTGCGAGGACACGGGTAGATAAGTTCTCCGGTCTTCCAGACGGAGATTCCCGAACCGGAACCAGCAGTGTGCGCCGTTAGAATCAACAATGTGGGGGGTACCTCACAAGCGGGAGCGCCACTTTTTCAGTTCCGTGGTATCACTAATTTTTCTATCGGGGATTCCCTGATGACTGGGAAGGATGGAGAAGACTTCTAGGTGATCTTTTCGTTCATGTTCCACTGAATGGCGTGCTGCATTAGTTCGCGGGCGCTGCGCAGCGACAGCTTTTCCTTGATGTGAGCCTGGTAGGATTCGACGGTTTTTATGCTGAGGTGCAGTTCTTCGGCAATCTGCCGCGTGCCGTGCCCCTCTCCGATCAGGCGAAAAACTTCCAGTTCGCGATCACTGAGATCGGCGATGGAGGAGTTTCGTAGAGTACCGGCGCCGGTGATGTAGTGCTTGAGCATCTTGTTGGCGATGTGGTCGCTCACATAAATCTCTCCATTCAGAATGCGGCGCACGGCGACCAGCACTTTTTCCGTGGCTTCCTGTTTCATGATGTAGCCGTTGGCGCCGGCGCGGAGAGCGCGTTCCGCGTAGATCGTCTCATCGTGCATGGAGAGGATCAACACCGGCAGGGCGGGATGAGTGGTGCGGATATTCTTCAGGAGATCGAGGCCGTCAGGGCCGTTCAACGAGATGTCCACGATGAGAACATCAGGCCGGGCCGAGGCCAGCACGTGCATCGCGCCCGTCGCTTCTTCGGCTTCTCCGCAGACCACTAGATCGGGCTCGCGGTTGATGAGCAGCGCCAACCCCTGGCGCACGATGGGATGATCATCGACCACCAGGATTCTTTTCTTGGTGACGGCCTGGCTCTGCGAGGTATGGGTCTGCGATTTGTAAGTCACGCTCATGGTTCACTCACTCCTTCGTCCCCGACTGGAGGCAGGACCGGAAACAAGCACGTAACCATGGTTCCGCCGGTGGTGATGCGTTCCGCTTCGAGAGAACCTCCAACCATTCTGGCGCGGTAGTTCATCAGGTGAAGGCCCATTCCCTTGTTGCCGGGAGCGATGCTGCCGATTCCGTAGCCGTCATCCTGGATGGTAAGCGCTCCCTGACGCTGGAGGGCGACCAGGCGAATGACGATCTGGCGGGCATGACCGTGCTTGATGGCATTGTTCACGGCCTCGCGAGCAATGTAGTAGAGATGCGTCGCCACGGTGTCATCGTGGATCAGCACGGGAGTAAAACACTGGAACCGGCAGCTGATCGCGAACAAGTCTTCCACTTCGCCGGCCAACTGCTGCAGGGCTGACATGAGCCCATGGGAGTCAGACACTACAGGAAGCAATCCGCGCGCCAATTCGCGCGTCTTGTGGATGGCCTCATTCACCAGGTTCACGATCTTGGCGGCGTCGCCGGCTTCGGGCAGGTTCTTTTCCATCAGCTTCTGTTCCTGCACCTTGCTCATGAAAGCGATGCCGGTGAGATGCTGGCCCAATCCATCATGCAGGTCCTGCCCAATGCGGCGCTGCTCGCGGGCGCTGATCTCAAGGATGGTTTTCTCCAGGTGTTTGCGCTCGGTGATGTCGATACCGGTGGCGATCACGGAAGCCGGATTTCCGTCGTGGCCCGGGAGCAAAGTGCTCGACCAGGCGATCAAGCGGCGTTCGCCGTCGCGTCTCACCAGATAGCCCTCATAGTTGTTGGGCTTCTGGTCACGGCAGAGTTGCTCAAAGATCGCCTTGAAACGTCCCACCTCTTCCGGCACCATGAACAGATCCCAGATCCTTTGGCCAGCCACTTCGGCAAAGGAATATCCGGTAGAGGATTCGCCTGCGCGGTTGAAGCGGATGATGCGGCCCTCCGGATCCAGCACTAAGACCAAAGCGCCCACGGTATCGAGAATGGCGGAGACGACGTTACGCTCCTCCTGCAACGCTTCTTCGGTGCGCTTCAGATCGGTGATATCAAAGCCCACGCCATGAATGAACCAGGGCTCACCGTCCTCCTTGCGGATCATCTTGGCTTCGCAATGAAACCAGATGACGCGGCCGTCGCGTGAAACCACGCGATATGCCGAACGCAGCGGATTGCCGGTCAGAAACATCTCTGCGGCTTCAGCGCTCCAGCGTTGTTTGTCGTCGGGATGGATGTGTTTGTACCAGCGGACGGGATCCTCCAGCCACTCTTCCTGGGAAAAACCCAGCGTGGCTTCAATCTGAGGGCTGACATAGGCCTCGCCGATGCCGCGATCGAGATAAGCCATGAAAACCACCGCGGGAATCTGCTCGACCAGGGCGCGATATCGGGCCTCAAGATTCGGGAGCTGAGCATCGTTATCTTTGGACCATCCCTGGTCTGGCTTTTCCGGGGGATAGACGACGCGTTTTGCCCTGGTGGGAGTTTGAGGGCGGGTGAAAACTCCGGCCAAGCCCTGTAGAATTTCCTCGGCCTGCGAGGGACTCAGGTCGGGCTCGGCAACTGCGGAGGGATGATCGGCGGAAGAACGATCGGCAGAAGAACGATCGTCAGAAGGATGACCGTCGGGCGCGCCGTTGGTTTGATTCGGCCACGAAAACGAAACCATTCTTATTCCTCAAGCGCGTGTCGGCTTGCGCCAACTCGGCTCCTTATTCAGCGACGACTGCGTGAAGCGGCGCAAGGCGTGAATCGCGCGTCCGTAAGTTTGCACCGCAGCCGAGGACAAAAGAGAACCCGGCGGCTGATTCATAAAGGGCATGAACTTGTCGGGAAAGCCCGGCATGGTGCATCCGATGCAGATGCCGCCGACGTTGGGACATCCGCCAATGCCGCCCATCCATCCCCGCTTTCCAACGTTGCACTGCACCACCGGCCCCCAGCATCCGAGCTTCACAATGCAGAGTGGTGATCCGTATTCTTCGGCGAACTGCGCCTGCTCGTAGAATCCGCCGCGGTCACAGCCTTCATGCACCGTGTTGCCAAAAAGCCAGGTGGGACGCAACGCTTCGTCGAGCGGAATCATGGGTGCGCGGCCGGCCGCCATGTAAAGCAAATACAAAAGCGTTTCCATGAAATTATCGGGCTGCACCGGACAGCCGGGCACGCACACGATTGGAATCTCCGCTTTCGATTTCCACTTCCAGCCCAGGTAGTCAGCGAGGCCCATACATCCCGTGGGATTGCCTTCCATGGCGTGAATGCCGCCGTAAGTGGCGCAGGTTCCCGCTGCCACGACCGCCCACGCCTGCGGAGCGAGACGATCGATCCATTCACAGGTTGTGATCGGCTGACCGGTCTTTGGGTCGGTGCCCATGGAAGCCCAGTAGCCTTCGTCCTTATTGTGTTCGTTCGGAATGGACCCTTCGACTACGAGAATGAAATTTTCGATCTTGCCTTCCGCGGCTTGATGGAAGGGCTTCAGAAAATCGTCGCCATTGGCCAGGGCAAGAAAGGGGTTGTGCAAGTTTACTTTGGGAGTCCAGGGCAGAGCGCCGAGAACAACTTCTTCGATGCTGGGCTGGGTGGCCGCGGTCATGGCGATGGTGTCGCCGTCGCACCCCAGGCCGGCGGTGATCCAGAGCACATCGATTTCCTTGATTGCGCCTTCTTTGATCGCTCTGCCAGCCTGCTCGTTGAGCATGGTCACGGCGGCTATTCTATCAATTAATCGGGGTTAATGATCTGGGGGAAGGCTTGGCATGGCAACTGCTAGACGGCTTAGTCACGCCGAGATCCTGCTTGAATACAAGGCCATTCCGACGACTGCATCCATCCCCAGCGCGTCGAGGCTGTCGATTTCCTGCTGTGTCGTGATGCCACCGGCGACTATCAGCCGCCGCGACGTGGCTTTCCGGATTGCAGCCACCGTCTCCATCGGGATTCCGCCCATCAACCCCTCCGTATCTATGTGCGTGTAGAGAAAGGTTTCGCAGAATGGTTCGAGGGCCCGAATCATGTCGAACGCGGTGACGGCGGTTTCTTTGCGCCAGCCGTCGATCGCAACCCGGCCGCCTCTGGAATCGAGCGCAAACACCAGCGCCGCCGTGCCCAGCGCATTCGCCAGCGTGGCGGCGAACTGCTTGTCGATCTTGCCTTCCTTTATTAAGGAGGAACCAAGGATGACCCTGCGCGCACCGGCTTTCAAAATCTCGTTTGCGTTTTCCAGGTTGCGAATCCCGCCGCCCACCTGGCAAGTGAGCCGCTGCACAATCTGGCTCACGATCTGCCGGTTATTCCCGGCACCCCGAGCTGCGTCGAGATCGATCACCTGCACCAGGGGATACTTGGAGAAGCGCTCGATCCAATAATCGAAGTTGTCGAACTCCAGCGCTTTCTTATCGCCTTGCACCAACTGCACAATCTTGCCGCCCATCAGGTCGATCGACGGAATCAGCATGGCCACCTCACCGGCACGCTGGCATGGTGAAGTTCGCGTTTCAATGCGGCGATGTTCTCGATGCCGAAGTGAAAGATGGAAGCCGCCAGAGCCGCGTCGGCGCGACCATCGCGAAACACCTCGATGAAGTCGCGCGCCGATCCTGCTCCTCCTGAGGCAATTACAGGAATCGAAACCGCCTCTGCCACGGCGCGCACCAGCCCGCAATCAAACCCGGATTGAGTTCCGTCGCGATCCATCGAAGTCAGCAGGATTTCCCCGGCGCCGCAAGCGGCCGCTTCCCGCGCCCATTGGATCGCATCCCGCCCCGTGGGAACGCGTCCTCCGGCGATGAACACTTCAAAGCTTTTGTCGGCAGGGCTACCGTCGACCTTTCTGGCATCGATGGCCACCACCACAGCCTGCGAACCAAAGCGTCCCGCGATCTTGCCGATCAATGCGGGATCGCGCACTGCGGCCGAGTTAATGGCAATCTTGTCCGCGCCCGCATCGAAGACCGCCGCTGCATCCTCGAGCTGGCGAATTCCTCCGCCCACTGTAAACGGAACGAACAGCGAGCGTGCTGTGCCGCGAACCGCGTCCAGCAAGGTTTTCCGGTTTCCGCTGGTCGCGGTAATATCGAGCAGCACGATTTCGTCCGCACCCTGGCGAGCGTGGGCCGTAGCACACTCCGCCGGATCGCCGGCATCGCGCAGATTCTTGAATCGCACCCCCTTCACGACGCGGCCACCATCCATGTCGAGGCAGGCGATGATGCGCTTGGTCAGCACGTCAGACCTCACAGAAGTTCTTCAGGATCGCGAGTCCCACGTCTCCTGATTTCTCGGGATGAAACTGCACTCCGAAAATGTTGTCGCGCTCAACGGCGCCGGCAAACTGCAATCCGTATTCAGTGGCCGCCGTCGTCGCGGCAACCAGAGGCGCATGGAAAGAGTGCGTATAGTAAACAAAGGAATCCTGTGCGATGCCTCGCAACAAGCGTGACCCTGGCTGAACCGTCAGAGAATTCCAGCCGACATGCGGCGCCTTCACCGAAGACGGAAACTGCCGGCACTTGCCGGGAAAGATGCCTGCTCCTGCAATCTCGGCGCACTCCTCACTCCCTTCGAACAGCCACTGCATTCCCAGGCAGATTCCGAGAAACGGCTTGCTGGCGGAAGCGGCTTGCAGCAGGGCCTCCCGCAGACC
>Ga0302180_10003882_pt1 | contig 11188 bp, 6 predicted proteins | sample I_Palsa_E3_2_FD_200575 | JGI IMG/M metagenome (GOLD analysis project Ga0302180, IMG submission 200575) | Peat permafrost microbial communities from Stordalen Mire near Abisko, Sweden - I_Palsa_E3_2 | ecosystem: Environmental > Terrestrial > Soil > Palsa > Peat permafrost | place: Sweden: Abisko... | reverse complement strand
CGACTCTAAAGCCGGCCCAAATTTCGGAGGAATCCTCCCCATCCACGACGACGGTATTGTGGGCGGCGGTGCCGCGCTGTCGCTGTCGCTCCGCATCCGCGCCGTACTGTGAAGTCCCGGAATTGATGAGCACGCGCCGGCCCCGCAGGCTGAGCTCAAAACTGAGGGCGTCCGCGTGGGCGTGGCCCGGTTGATAGCGCGCGCCGACCGCGGCGCAATCGCAGACGAGGTAGGCGGCGGCGGTGCGCGCCTGCACGTAACCGCTGCCTTCAAGTATTGCTACTTTGGATGCGTTCTCTGGCGTCGCGGGTAGACCGAGCCGCAACGCATAAGCCTCGATCTCAGCAAATGCGGGGCTGCCGCCCAGCGCTGAGTCGTTGAAAAATGCGACATCACCGTCCGGATGGCTCATCGTTTTGAGCCACTCGCGCATGCGCCTGATCGCTGCAATCCAGTCGCGCGGCGGCTCTTTGCCGTACGCGATGAGCAAATTGACCAGATCCAGCAGATCTTCGAGGACCCCCGCGTGATACATGGGACTGAGCTCGAAGTGCCCGCCATCCGGCAGGATCTGCTCGCGCACTTCACGTTTGAGAATGTTGAGGCCGCGCGCGTACCAGCGCCGCGCCTCGGGCCCGTCGAAATACAAGCCCGCATGGACGAGCGCCTTGGCATTGGCGAACAGATGATTGCCAAGAATGTGGTACTCGAGGCGCTGCGCGAGCCAGCGCGTCTGCACCGCAAGACTTGCCTGAACCGGCCCCGGCAGCGAGTTGCCGCGCAGGGACCATTTCACGCAATTGACAATGCGGCGCGACACGGGATAGGGGTCCCAACCCTCTGCGTGGCCCGGCGGGTTCTCTGCGACCCAGCGCGTGAGAAGCTTTTCGTGCCAAGCCGCGCGCAGCTGCGCATCGCGCGCATTGAGATCGTCGAAATAGTGAAGGTGGTACGTCCATAGCTTCGGCGCATCGTGCGGCCGCCAGTCGCTGGCGACGGTGCAGCGGCGCTCGACGTTCAGCAAGCGAAAGACGTCGGGTCCGAGGAGAGTCGTCTCCGGTGCAACGGGCGGCTCGTAGCGCGCGCTTGACGGCCGCGGCGCCGGCGGCGCCCGCGTGTCGGGCAGCGGTCGGTAGAGATGCAGCCAGGCCCGCGCGGCGATCTGAATGGGACGCAGGTGGCGAAGAGTGTGAAAGTACAGCGTGAGCGAACTCAACCGCGCACTGCCTCACCCAGCGCAATCGTGACACGCGCCACTTCCAGGAGTTCTTCGAGAGGGATCGGTGCGCCCGCGCCGCTTCTCACTGCATCGACGAACGTACGAACGCAGGCTTCTTGACCCTTGTCCTGTCGCCAGAGCCTCATCGACTTGAATCCGGGCCACCCGTAGGCGCGCAGACGGCGGAAGTTATCCAATTGCAGGATGCGTCCTGCACAGAAGACTTCGACGCGCTCCTTCGGAAAGGAGGGATGACCGTTGGTCAGATAATGGATTGTGCCCCAGGAGCCGTCCGCAAAGCTGAGCGTGATCACGACGCTGTCCCGAGGAGCGCCGCTGTCGTTCGCGAGTGCCTGCACCCGAGCGTCCACGATCTCGCGCCCGGCCAGAAATCTCAATAAATCCACAAAGTGGCAACATTCGCCAATGATCCGCCCTCCTCCCACCTGCGGATCCTGTAGCCAGTGTGACGCCGAAAGCGCGGGAGCATTGACCGTCACGACGAAACACTTCGCTGCGCGAACACCCGTAAGCAGCGATTTCATGCGCACGACCTGCGGTGCGAAGCGGCGGTTGAAACCGACCATGATCTGCGGGCGCTGCCCAGTGGGCGCGCATGCGCGCCAGGCGTCCGCTATCGAATCAATTTCCGCAAGCGTCAATGCCAGCGGCTTCTCCACGAAGACGTGCTTACCTGCCTGCAGGGCGCGCAGTACGAAGTGCGCATGAGTGTCGTGGCGAGTCGCTATCACCACGATCTCTGTATCCTCGGCGGCAATCAGCGAGTCGGCGTCGGTGGTCGCGCGCGCGAAGCCAAACTTGCGTGCACAGTGCGCCGCACTGACGCCGCCGCCACTTGCGATGCCCTGCAAGCGCACATGACTCGCCACGAATGCCGGAATCAGCGTGCGTGTCGCATAATTGCCGGCGCCGATGAGAGCAATCCCCGGCTCAGCGTCCGCCGCAACGTGGGTGCTTTGCGGATCGCCCGTGACGGTACGCGATCCGACGCGGTCAAACGTCTGCACCGCATACTCGAGCAGGATGCCGAGGTGGGGCTGCGACTGCGTTGCGAGGAGTTCGTAAGCCGCGGGAGCTTCATCGAACGCAAAGCGGTGCGTGATCAGCGCGCGCACATCGAGCGCTCTTGAGTTCATCATTTCCAGAACGGCCTGGAAATTGCGTTGCTCGGTCCAGCGCACGAAGCCGAGCGGATAATCCGTGCCCTCGTCCTCGTACTGTGGGTCATAGCGCCCGGGACCATACGAGCACGACACTTGGAACGAGAGTTCCTTCTGGTAAAAGTCCGAGCGATCAAGCTCAAGGCCCGTTACCCCAACCAGAACGATGCGGCCGCGCTGGCGACACATGCGCGCGCCTTGCGAGACGGGATCGTTGCTGCGGGTCGAGGCCGTAATGATCACGCCGTCAACCCCGGCGCCGCCGGAGAAGGCAGCAGCTACCGTCAACGGATCCTCGCCACGCTCGAGTGCAACCACGGTCGCGCCAAATTGTCGCGCGAGCTCGCTCTTGGCGGGGTCGGGGTCAATGCCCAGCACGCGGCAGCCATTGGCACGCAGCAGCTGTACGGTTAGGAGTCCGAGGAGACCAAGACCTGTGACGACGAAGCGCTCGCCCAGCGTGGGAGCCGCCAGGCGCACGCCCTGCAGGGCAATCGCGCCAAGCACCGCAAACACCGCCTCATCGTCCGACACCTCATCCGGAATGCGCGCGCACAGATTGCGCGGCACCGCGACGAGCTCAGCGTGCGGACCGTTCGACACGACACGCTCGCCGACGGCGAAGCCGCGGACGTCGGCGCCGATCTCGGCGACTCGGCCCACGTTGCAATAACCGAGCGGCATCATCTGATCCAACTTGCCGCGCACGGCCTCCAAAGTCGGGAGAATGCCGTCCGTGCGTACCTTGTCGAGCACCTGGCGTACCTTCTCGGGCTGCTGCCGGGCCTTGTCTATCCAACCCGCGCGTCCGAATTCAACAAGCATGCGTTCGGTGCCCGCCGAGATGAGCGAACGACTCGTCCTCACGAGCAGGCCGCCTCGTCGCGCCGTACCTGCTGGCACCTCTGCCAAAAATGTGCGTCCGTCAGCGAGCGATTGCAGCACCTGACGCATTGTTAGCCCCCGCTTTCGCGGACGTGAGTGTCCCGACCTGGGTCGGCGTCAATCATTTGGTGGCACAGATGAGCATGGACAGCCCGTGTCGGCTACCAATCCTGCGCAGCAGAGCCCGCGGCCAGATGCGGCGGGCAAGAGACAGGAACGCGCCGCGATGGCGTTGCCCGACATCCGACTCCAGCAAATCCGCGTGGGTGAGCGAAGTTTGAATCTCCACGTCGCGAAAAATGGCAAACAAGCCCCGCGCGCGCGAAACCGAATATGCCTTCGTGCCGGGACTTTCCAGGTGGCGAGCGTAAATATCCGCCAAAGACATCCACGGTCGCAAGCGCAGTAGCGCATAGCGCACCCAAAGCATATATCCGACCAAGCTCCATTTGTGATAGATCATGAGTTTTGCCATTCCACCTGGCCTCAATACCCGATGGATCTCGGCGACGGCCTGTGGGGTATTCGGACTGTGGTGGATCACACCCCAGGAGTAGACGAGGTCGAAGGAATCGTCGTCAAAGGCGAGATTCTCGGCATCTCCCTGTTCGAGCCGCGACCCCAGGCCGAAGAGTTCAAGGCGTCGGCGCGCGTGTGCTACGGCCCGCTCTGTGAGGTCGATCCCGCAGAGGATTGCGCCCGCTTCGGCGAATCTCTGGTGATCCGCGCCGAGCCCGACGCCGATCTCGAGCACACGTTGCCCGCGCGCGCGCTCAAACGCGGCAAACTGCTCGATGTAGGGCTCAAGTTCGTACCGCCGCCGCGCCTGCTCGAGATAGGCCTGCCGTCCCTCATCGCGTAAATAGAGTTCTTCGCCACACGAGACGCGCTCCCAGAAGTCCCGTACGGCCTGTTTGTCAGTATTAATGAGCATCTCCACAAGAAGGTCAAGGGTCAACGAAACGGCGACACCAGAGTTCAAAGCACATGAGCGCGAATATGGTATAGCTCGCGTCAATGGCACCGGAACGGTCAAGCTCTATCAGGCGCCGCACGGCGAGCGGATCGAAAAATCCGCGACGCCGCAGCACCGCAGCGTCCAGCGTGTCATCCACCTTGGAACGCAACTCCTGACGTAACCATCGCCGTAACGGTGCGCCAAAGCCGCTCTTCGGCCGGTAGATCACGGCGCGTGGCAGATATGGCCGCATGGCCTGCTTAAAAATCGCTTTGCCGACGCGACCGCGCTGCTTCAGCTTGGACGGCACGCGGGCGGCAAACTCTACGACGTCCAAATCCAGCAGCGGGACGCGCACTTCGACGCCGACCGCCATTCCCGCGCGATCCGTGTAGTTCAAGTTATGGTCCGCGAGGAAGTGTCTCGTATCCAGGAAGAGCATTTGCTGCAGCGGGTCGTGCTCCTTTGGAATGAGGCGCAAACTGTGAAGAAGCGGCTCGGCAGTGTCGGTGTTCGCGACCTGCTGTGCAAAATCGTCCGTGTATAGGGCGCGGCGCACTTGCTCGGTGCTCCACCAGTAATACGATACGAGTCGTTGTGCCGCGCTCTCCCCGGCGTAGGCAAACATTTTGGCGATGCGCCGCAGATGAACGCCCGACTGTCCGCCACCGCGGCCGCTAGCGTTCGCCGCGGCGAGCTTTTGCACGCCAGCGCGCACACCGCCGGGCAACCAGGCCCAGCGCTTCTCGAAACTCAATGCCCAGTGGCGACGGTAGCCGCTAAAGATGTCATCGCCACCCGCGCCCGACAGAAGCACTGGGATCCCCATCGCCCGGGCGCGCTCGGCAATCAGCAGCGCGTTAATGGGCGCCGGGTCCGCCTGCGGCTCATCCAGCAGGGCTACCATTTCTTCGAGCCTATCTATGGCGCTCGGCTGAACGAGCACTTCCTCCAACTCCACATCAAGATGACGTGCAACGCGGCGCGCATAAGGCAAATCCTCAGGATTACCCTCCGTGTCCACTCCATCCGCGAAGCGAATCGAAAAACACGTGATGCGGCGATCCGGCCACGCGCGCCGCATCATCGCGACAACCGCGCTCGAATCGAGGCCACCGGAGAGAAATGCTCCCACGGGTACATCCGCGATGAGCTGCCTGCGCACTGCGCTTGCGACGTGCGCGCCCAAGTCGCTGGCAATCTCGGCAGCCGGACGCGCATCCCTCATCCCGTCATAGGGAGGCACGTAGTACAGCCAATGACGCTGCACCCGGCCCTGGTGCACGATGATGGCAGCACCCGGCTCGAGTTTGCGCACGCCGGCAAGCATCGTACGCGGCGCAGGGGTCCACAGGTAAGCCAGCATCTGGTGTAAGGCGATGGGATCGATGTTGCGCGCCAATCCCGGATCGCAAATCAGCGCCTTGATCTCGGATCCGAATAGAAAGCCTGCCTGAGGCTCTGCGTAGTAGAGAGGCTTTACGCCGAGCTGGTCGCGGGCGAGGAACAGTGCACCGTACTCCATGCCCTCCGGACGCCCCGCGTCACGTGCGTCATGGATCGCAAATGCGAATATGCCATTCAACGACTTCAGCATCTCAAGTCCATCGCGCTCGTACAGATGCAGCAGTACTTCCGAGTCCGTCTCGGTGGAAAATTGGTGTCCCGCGGCCAGCAGCTCCCGACGCAACTCGCGATAATTGTAGATTTCCCCGTTGAAGACGAGCGTCAGTCCGGCACGCATGCCACCGCCAGCGTCTGGAACCACTGTCATTGGCTGTAGTCCGGCGCTTGAGAGGTCAATGATCGCTAGACGCCTATGGCCCAGGCCCGTCGGCGCCTGACCTTGACTCCTCAGCAGCACGCCGCCCTCGCCGTCCGGACCCCGATGCGCTACCGCATCGGTCATGCGCTGCAACAGCTCAGCATGAAACGCTCCCTGGAAACCGACGATACCGCACATATGAGTGGACTTGCCGCCTACAGACCCGCCACCCGTAGCACAACCGAGCGCAGCGTGTATGCACTTGCGCCGCCGGCACCAGGAGCTAAACAAGCGAATGCAGCAGCGCTCATGGTCGACCCCATCCAAGAGGCTCGACCATCGGGCCGCGCACCGCGATAAATCGCATAGGCCAATGGTCGCAGGTGCTCAAGATACATAGTCATTGATACGCAGAGACTCATTGGCCCCGACCGAACGCACGCGTCGTACGCGCCGACGCGATCGTATTTTCTATTTCAAGAAGGAGCCTGTCCGCCGCTCCTTCAACGCCGAAATCCCGTATCGCAATCTTGTAGGCCTCCCCCGCCAAGCGCTCGCGCAGAGTGCTATCGTCGATGACCTCGGCCACCGCAACGCGCAGGGACTCGCTGTCTTGCGGTGTAACCAGCAAACCGCTGCGATGATCAGTGATCACGTCAGGGATGGCTCCAACGCCCGTCGCGACAACGGCGAGACGTGCTGCCATCGCCTCGACGACCGCGTTGGGCAGGCCTTCCGCCCACGACGGCAGTACGAGTACGTCAGCATCGATTAGAGTCTGCGTGAGTTCCGGCATTTGCAGCCAGCCACGAAACCGAACGACCTCAGTTAAACCATAGCGCGTCACGAGGACGTGTGCCTCCCGGGACGCGTGGCCGTCGCCCACAATGTCGAGCGTGAACTTCCGATTAGAGTGCAACTGCCGGCAGGCATCTATCAATTCAAAGATACCCTTCTCGCGTTCCAGCCAGCCGACAAATACGAGGCGAACAGGCAATTCGCGTCGCGTTTCCCGGCGCGCACCCACTTCCAACAATTCGCGCGTCGCCGTCCAGTTGCGGATCACTACTACATCGGTGCTGGCGAAACCAAGCGTATCGATTGCGAACCGCCGCCAGGCCTGGCCTTGACACACGATTTTTGCAGCACCACGGAATGCCACGCGCGCCCAAGCCCGGGTGAAGCGCGATGCCCGACAGGCATCGATGATTGAGCCACCCCGCGGAAACATGAACGTCGGGACGCCGCGCAACCGGGCGTAACGTGCCATCACGCCCTTCTCGACAATGCTTGCTCCGACGGCAACAAACAATAACACTACATCCGGTTTGCGCGCTTCGAATGCGTGAATAAAACGCACCAGGCGTCGCGCCGCGAGAACAATCCGCACTGGCAATGCCGGTGGCGGGTTGCTTAACTGAGTGCTGTCTAGCAATTCGAGCTGGACGCGTTTGGAGAACGTCGATGCCAAGAGCGCACGGCAAGAGGTCACCATGCCGCCGAAGATAGGACTGTTCGGCGCTGGAAATGCGCCTACGAAAAGAACGCGCGGAAGTGCCCCATTCATGGCAGGTAGTCCCGCGACCAAAGGGACAGCTGCAAAAGCTTCCACAGCAGAAAACCTCGATCGCGACTTCTCACTCTATGCTCCTTGAGCGCGGTTTCAAGACGCGTTCTGTCCATGCTAAAACGGTCTACAAATTTGGCATCGAGAATCGAGGCTCGTGCGAATTCGTACAAAGAGCCACGGAGCCACTCCTCATAGGGAACCCCGAATCCGGTCTTCGGACCATCGAGGATGTCGTCGGGCAGCCGCCCTCGCATTGCGTCGCGCAGCACGATCTTTTTCTGCATACCGCGGACTTTCAGCGCGGACGGCAGTCCCACCGCGAGCGCAGCGACCTTTTCGTCGAGCAAAGGCACTCGCGCCTCCACGCCGTGCGCCATGGTCGCGCGGTCGACCTTCGCCAAGAACTGCGACGGCAGCTGCAATGTGATATCGGTGAGCAGCATCTGCTGCACGGGATCCTGATCGGCGAAGCGCTGCGCACAGCTCCGATAGGCCGCGAATGCATCGCTCACTGCATCAAGGCGTCGTCGCGCGTCGGGCGTGAGCATCGCCACAGGAGGGTCGCGCAAGGTCTCCACCGTCAGCAGGAGCGCCATTCGCACGGCGGGATCAGCCTGCCCGAGAGCCGAGCTCATCCTCCCGATCCGCGAACTCATTCGCCCCGGGATCCCGCGTAACACGTGCTCCAGCATACGCGCCCACATTCGCGAGCCCTGCGCGTTGCGCAGAATCGAATAGCGTCGGTAGCCGGCAAACATCTCATCGCCACCGTCACCCTGCAAAACGACCTTGAGCCTTCCGTTCATCGCCTTGGCAAGAAGATATAGCGGGATATTTGCCGCATCGGCGAAGGGCTCATCGTGGGCTTTCACGAGGGCCGCTATCACTTCTTCCAGCGCGCCCCCGCGAACCTGCAGCTCGTGATGGTCGAGGCCCAGTAGTTCTGCAACTCGACGGGCCTTCGGCAGCTCGTTGATCCCACCTTCGAAGTCAAAGCCCACGGAAAAGCTTGAGAGGCGCCGTGCGCTCGCGAGTACCGCCGAAGCAGCAATGCTGGATGAATCCACGCCTCCACTTAGGAAAATCCCTACTGGAACGTCGCTCACCAACTGCCGGGCGACCGCGCCATCCAGTGCACCGCGAACCGCCGCCGCAGTTTCCCGCGAATCGGCCAACGGCGACGGGCGGAGCCACTCCTCGACGCCCCACCAGGCCTCGATCCGGCCGACGCCGCCCTCAACAACGAGCCGATGTCCCGGTCGAAGCGCACGCACCGACCCATACATAGTGCGATCTTCGAAGGCGTTGCCAAACCACAGATATTCAGCAAGCGCCTGATCATCAACGTCCCGCTTCGGATCGATCCCGGTCAGAACCGCCTTTATTTCCGAGCCGAAGGCAAGCGCGCCGTCTCGCCAAGCGTAATAAAGTGGCTTGATGCCCAGCCGATCACGCATGAGCACCAGGCGCTGTCTCATCGCGTCCCAAAGTCCAAGGGCAAATAGCCCCTCGAGGCGTTCTAGCCCTTCGACCCCCCATTCTTCATATGCTTGCAATAGAACTTCCGTATCGGAAGAGCCGCGAAACCGCCTGCCGCGCTTCTCCAACTCCGCACGCAGCTCGCGAAAGTTAAACGCTTCCCCGTTGTACACCACGGTCGTTGAACCGAGCGTCATCGGCTGCGCACCGGTCGGAGACAGGTCGAGAATACTCAGTCGACGATGCCCCAACGCGACCCCGGTTCCAACAAATGCTCCTTCCGCATCCGGTCCGCGATGTGCCAGCGTCTGCATCATCCGACGTATGGCCGTATCTAGAACCGCGCTGGACTGAAAGCCATACAAACCGCAAATCCCGCACATGCGTAATTCAGCCGCCCATCTTCTTCATAATAAGCGCTCGTAATTCACCGACATTTTTAAGAGAGCCACCCGCTTCGCCGATCGTGAAGACAATCTTGAATTCCTTTTCCATGGCGAATATCAAATGAATGTGCGTTAGCGAGTCCCAAGCTTCTATATCTGCCGAGGTCATATCATCCCGGATATTGATAGACGGATCGTCAAACACTTCTCGGAATATTCGGGACATTCGTTCTACGATTGATTTATTTGACTCCACGTCAGAGATCCTCAGGAGTATGAATAGAAGGTCCAGATTGCGCCAGATGTAGGTACGTGTCCTGCCGCTGGTACGAACTCACATCAAGCACCCACTCATTCTGATGCATAGATGAGTGTGTAAAGCCGAAGCGCTGGAAGAAGTCTCGCACCATGCCGTTCTTTGCCGTCGGAATGTATTCGCCCATCACGCTCTTCAGACCCAGCTGTTCGGCCTGTGCCACGACATGATTCATGAGAAACTGCTCCACGCCGCGCGCCAGTACTCGGCAACTCATGAGCCAGTCACGGACCATCAATGCCTCCGGTTGCCGCTCGAGCACCACCACGGATATGAGCCCATGATCGCCGAACCGATCCGCCAGCGTTGCGTAAAGCGGGATGAAGGATTCATCGCACATTAGGGCAGCGCACTCGGATTCGCCCAAGCGACGCGTGCAAAGGTTGAACTGATTGCTTCGCTGCATCAATTGAGCGATACGGGGCACATGAAACGCGTCAAATCGCGACACCACGATCTGCATGTCGAGTGAACGCAGAAATTCCTGCACGCTCGTGGACCGCGCGGCCGACTCGCGCCGCTTCGCCTCCGTCTGATACTGTTTCGCGCGTTGCAGATCCTCGTTCGATAAAGAGGTGGTTTCGAATAGGTTGAGCTCCGAGAGGAACTTCACGACGCTTGAGGGATCCTCGGGCAGTTCCGGGACGATCACCTCCGGCAGAAGCTCGCGTACGAGATTCCGCTCGAACACGTTGTCATCCAAAAATACGATCGAATCAAGGGAGATATTCAGTTCAGCGCGAATGCGCTGGATGCCGTTGGCTTTGTCTTCCCAGTTTGCCACGAATACCGCGATATCATCGCGTTTCAACACCATATCCGGATGCTGCAAGAACGGCAGAAGTGCGACCGCTTCATCGTTTTTACTGCAAACTGCAAGCAGAATCCCACGCTTGCGTAATTGCCTTAAGTACAGCTGCAAGCGCACGAAACTCTCGCCCGCCCCACCGCCGTGCATACTGAGTTCAATTCCCTCCAACCCGACATCGCCAATGACGCCTCCCCAAAGGGTGTTGTCAAGATCGAGGACCACGCATTTGACGACGCGTCCGTGAAACGCCAACAGCACATCCACAATGCACTTAGCGATTCTAGGTAGGTGTTCGAGGGAACACGGCAGCTTCCAAAGATCCCAGGCGCGGTCGTCAAAAAATTGCCGTCGCCCGACCCACGACGCCACCGCCTCAGTGTCGTGGAGCAGTATTCCAGTGCGTTCACGCGCCACGGCAACCAAATTTGCATTGAGAGCCGCCGTGATCGCTCGCAGCGACGTCGGTACCTTTAGCTCAAAACTGCCGAAATAGGAGTCGGGTGTCACTGCGAAGGTGCTCTGCAAAATCGCAGCCCTGCAGTTCGACTGAATCGCATCCCAGATCCTGACGATCCTCGCCAGGCAATCTCCGACGTAGCCAGTGGCCTCGCTGGGCTG
>Ga0302180_10003879_pt1 | contig 11193 bp, 13 predicted proteins | sample I_Palsa_E3_2_FD_200575 | JGI IMG/M metagenome (GOLD analysis project Ga0302180, IMG submission 200575) | Peat permafrost microbial communities from Stordalen Mire near Abisko, Sweden - I_Palsa_E3_2 | ecosystem: Environmental > Terrestrial > Soil > Palsa > Peat permafrost | place: Sweden... | reverse complement strand
TACCAAGGCACACTCCGTTCAAGGCTCGTAACCGTTAGCGCCACGTGAGTAATCGCAGGGAACTCAGGCATCTCTTTTCTCCACTTCGCACCTCATGGACGCAGCGAATGCTACCTCTTTGGCTGGCAACTCTCGGGGAGTAAAAAGCTATCTGGCAGCACCAGTCGCCGCGCTAACTGAGGCTCCAGTCCCCGCGAAGTGGGGCGGCTTGGGTCCGGCTTTTGCGACGCTACGGTTCAAGTCGTGACGGTTCGTGGGAACCAGGTGACCTGCGACCGCGATGGCTGTACGGCGACAGCATTGCTAAGAGAACCACGTCCGCTGGTTTCAGATCACCACTGGCACGTTGTAAGAGCTGTTGGATGGACAACGGCGTGCAACGACTGCTGGGACGGAGGGCCAGTGAATCACTATTGCCCCAATCACCCAGATCCGGGGTTCCACGCCTGAACCGCCCTGCCACATATGTGCCGAACCGTCCCGCCGTCCCGGCCGACGGGGGCACGCTGGCAGGGGCCTGTCGATAGCGTTGGAGCGTGCTTGAGCGGCCCACCATCACCGGGTTCCAATACCAAGAGGAACCTGTCGCCTCCGAACTCGATCTGGCCAACTGGTTCGGAGAACCAGTGTGGGTGCCCGCACAATGGCCGGTGGACCTCAACCCTCCTGAGTACCTGTTGATGCTTCCTCCAACTGGTCGGGACGCCCATGACTTTCGCTCCGCCTACCAGCTTCGTTCGATGACAGATGGTCGCCTATTGGTGGTGTCCGGTCACCGGCGGCGGCCGGGGCACTTGGAAAGCGGTCTGGTTCCATTGGAAGGAGAGCAGTTCGTGACCCTGACCAGGGCCGCCGACCAACCGCCGCACATCGTTGTCCGTGCACCGGTGTGGGAGGTCCATGTGATGGGCTCGGTCACTCCGGAGACGGCCCTATTTGTCGCGAGAAGCCTCCGACAGGTGAGTGTGACCGGCCTTTAACCGGCAGCCTATTTTTTCATCGTTCGGCGAGAGCGCTGTGGAACCTGCTGCGCACCCACACCCCGCGTACTAGGGCACCCTCGGTCAATCTGAACCTGGAGTTACCTTCCAGTTGGCAATGAAGTCCGGATCAACGACAACTTCGCCCGTTGAGCGGAGCCGGTACTCCCCTGGATGAGCGGGCTGCCAGGGCCGAAGGTCAGGTGGAAGCCAATAGATGTCGCCATCGGAAAGACGAATCGCCACTCCCTCGTCTGACACGTCTTCGACAGCTCCGTGTTTCTGCTCATGGCGGTCGTCTTGTCCGTTCTCGACATAGGTCAGTCCGATCAAGACCCGTTTCCCGATGAGCTGCCCAGCAATTTGGGCATCGAACGGAGGCGGTTCCGAAGACAGACTGTCGGTCACAGGTCAATTATCGGCTCTGCGGGCGGCGGGCTGAAGCGTCAGTGAGACGGGCACCGGAAATGAACCGTCCCACCTACCCGGCAGCGTTAGATATCCCACGGGTGCAACTGTCAAGCAGCTTTGGTGATCGGGAGATCTAGGCGATGGGCCCATGCGGTGTGCTCGTCGTAGTTGCATTGGTGCACGAGGCATCCGTGGAGGATGCCGACGAGGCGATTCCCGAGTGCACGGAGGGCAGCGTGATGGGTGTCCCCAGCCGCCCTTCGTCGGTCATAGAAGGCCCGAGCACCTGGTGAGGCGCTGAGCGAGGCGAAGGCCCACTGATATATAGCGTCGGCCAGGCGTTTGTTGCGGACGTAACGGGCCAGCACCGTCCGCTTGGTGCCCGAGGCCCGGGTGATGGGCGACGTGCCGGCGTAGTTCTTGCGAGACTTGGCATCGGCGTACCGGTTCGGCGCATCGCCGAATTCGCCGAGCACCCGGGCGCTGAGGATGGTCCCTAGTCCTGGCAGGGATCGGACCACCTCGGCGTCTGGGTGCTGCTCAAAACCCGCGTCGAGCTCCGTGGCCAGCTGGGTGATCTGAGCGTTCATGGTTGCGATAACGGCCACGGTGGCGCCGACCGAGGCACCCATGGCGGCCGCCACCACGTCGGAGCCAACGAGCTGGGGTGAGCGCAACGCATCTTGGATCTCGATTGCCCGCTGGTCGATTCGGCGCTGGCGACCGCCACGTCGCAGAGCGGCGGCGATCTTCGAGCGTGAGAGCCCTTTCCCGAGTTCGGGGGTCGGTGCGATCCTCAATACTTCGAGCGCATCACCGCTGGTCAGGTCGTCGAAGGCCACCAAGGTGGCGGGGTAGAACTCGCGCAAGGTGGAGCGCAAGAAGTTGCTCTGGCGCCCCCTCGACCAGATCATCGACTGATGCGCTCGAGCCAAGACCTTGATGGCCTCGGCCACCTCGCTGTCGCCCGCCACGGGTCGGTGGTTGTGCCGATCGGTGCGGACCATGTCGGCCAGCACCTTGGCGTCGCCGGGGTCGGACTTGGCCCCCGACGTCGAGTGGCGGTCCCGATAGCGCGAGGTCGACATCGGGTTGACCGCGTACACCAGGTACCCCGCTGCAAGGAGGGCCGAGACGAAGAGCCCACGGTCGGTCTCCATCCCGATCACCACCTCGGCGGGCTCGGCGGCGTGGGCGCCCACCATTTCGTGGAAGCGGGCGATGCCCTCGACGCCTTCGGGGAGTCGGCCACCGGCCAGGCGTTTGCCGCGCTCGTCTTCGACGAACACATCGTGGTGGGCTTCGGCCCAGTCCACTCCAACGAAGATCATCTGCTCTCGCTCCTCTCCATCGACGGTCACTGCCAACGAGCCTGAGGGCTCCCGCAGCTTCCTAATGGATCAGTGCTCGAGGCACGACATCCCACCAGCCATCCGAGGAGACCTCACCGACCAGCAGGGGCACGATCTAACGCTAAGGCTCGAAGCCCTGGGGGCAACAGTGCTCACCTGATGGCGGCTCGGTGACCAGCCTCATCCGGTTACAGAACGAGGTGGTCGATACCCATTAGGGGGCACCGAGAAGGATTGCTTGTCAGAATCCTCGCGTACGCTCAATCACGATCCGCCGGGCAACGGGGAGTCAGTCACCCATGCTGACATTTGGGGGCTGGCTCCCATTCGTCGCAAACGTCGGGTGTTGCTGTTCGACTGAGCGACCCCACCACACGGCGTTCTCCAAATAGGCTCAATCCGGTGACTCCTACGGGTGCCCGTGACCATCGCGAGGGGATGTACTGAGTGGGACGGCGCATCCGGTGGCTTGGGGTGATCATGGTGGTCTTTTTGGCTCTGGTCATCGTTCAGTTGGTCAACATCCAACTGGTGAAGGCGCCCAGTCTTCAGGCCTCCGTGAACAACCCCGGGAATCAAGCCAAGGTCTATAACAACATTCGGGGCGATATCTACTTGTCCGATGGAACGGTCTTGGCCCACTCGGTCAAGTCCGCGGCGGCGAGTCCCTTTCAGTACGTCCGCCAGTATCCGCAGGGTTCGCTCTATGCACAGGTAGTCGGCTACTCCTCGCCGTTCTACGGAACAGGCGGAATCGAGAACGAGTACAACGCACAGTTGGTGGAGCACACGCTGCCCGCTCAGACATTGTCCCAAGCGCTCGGATTCGATCGTCGGCAAACCTCGATCGATAACCTGACGTTGACGATCAACCCCACTCTCCAAAAGGCGGCGCAAGCTGCGGTGAGTCAAATAACCGGGGCAAACAAGGACGCCGGAGTGGTGGCGATTGACCCATCCACGGGGGCAATTCTGGCTGACTACTCCAATCCGACCTTCGACCCGAACGCCCTTGCCAATCCCAATATCGCCGCAGAACGGGAGGTGGGTTACGCAGATTTCGACCAGAGCGACTCCGAGGGCGTCTTCCCGGGAGTTCCTCTGGCGACAGCCGACCCATACCCGCCCGGTTCGACGTTCAAGGTCGTGACCTCGACCGCCGTCTACAACCTGGACCCGTCTCTCACCAACTTCAACTTCCCCCCCGCCGCATCGACGAAGCTACCCAACTCGAATCTGCTGCTCGACAATGACGGCGGAGAGGTGTGCGGTGGAACGATGGTCACCATGCTGCCCGAGTCATGCGACCCAGGCTACGGACTTCTCGGCATCGCACTGGGTGCGCCAATTCTGTCGAAACAAGCGGAACTGTTCGGTTACAACTCGAGGCCCCCGATCGATCTACCGGACAATTGGGTAGCGACGCCGACCTTTCCTTCTGTTACCTCGGTTTCTCCGCCAAACCAGGCCTACCTGGCCTACTCCGCCATTGGGCAATACAACGTCAAGGCCACTGCCCTCTCGAATGCGCTCGTGGCGGCCGGCATTGCAAACGACGGCGTCGTGATGAAGCCCTACCTGGTCCAAAGGATCACCGACAACGAGGGGGCTACGGTCTCGACGACGACGCCGGCTCCTTGGATGACTGCGGCCTCGCCGCAGGCTGCTGCCAGTGTGACTGCGCTTATGAAGTCGGTGGTGACGAGTGGGACTGCCGACGGGGTCGGGTTCTCTCCGTCACTCGATGCTGCAGTGAAGACCGGTACCGCTCAGACAGGCAACCCAAAAGAAAACACGGACGACTGGATGATCGGCTTCGCGCCTGCGAGCGATCCCAAAATCGCGGTGGCTGTCGTGGTCCCCTTGCAAACCTATAGCAGCCTTGGTGCCGGCGTCGCGGGACCGATCGTGAAGGCGATGCTGAATGCAGCCGCAGCTCTCCCGGGAGGGAATTAGCCGAAGCGCTCTTTCGAAAGCGTTCTCGTGCGTGAGAGTTGGCACTGAGGCGGCGCGCGGATGGGCTGGGGGGTCGTGCCAAAACGACGCCATCATCCCGGCGAACGCGGGCACGGTGAACTGCTCTCGTGAGAGCTACAATTTCGGAGAGTGGAGGCCAATCCGAAGGGCTACAACTTCCCAGTCCATGTGACGAAGGGTCACGAGCATGAGGCCCTGGAGACTCAGCGACACAGGAAGCCGAGTCGGGTCGGCAAGCTTGTTCTGAAGTTACTGGGCTTCAAGGGCGAAGTCGGCTCCGACTACGTCGAATAGCGATCATCGCACTCCCAAATCGTTCCGTCTCAGAGCCGGTGTACGGAGACCGATTCAGCTATCGGGTTGACTCGATGCACCCCGGGTATTGCGCCAGGCATGACTATTCCTCAGGAGCCAACACCTATCGAACCTCAGCCCGAGCCGAATCCTCCTTCTCCCGTGCCCGAGCCTGAGCCCATGGCTCGCTAGGAAGACTCGACTGCTGCCGAAGAAGATTGCACCCTTCGCCATAGGGGCACCTGAATCCGGGGGACGGGGAACTGGCGGCACTGGACGATCTGCGCGTTCTGGCCGAAAATCAGAGCGTGAAAAAGACCTTTCGGGCCGAACTGCTGAAGAGCCCTAGCAAGGGTGGATGGACGTACGTCGTAATGGCGGATTCAGCTGCGTATTTCGGGACGAAGGGGCTCGTGAAAGTGCGAGGCACCGTAGACGGCGAGCCCTTCCAGAGCTCTTTCATGGCGCTCGGTGACGGCACACACAAGTTGCCCATCAAGGCAGAGATCCGCAAGAAGATCGGAAAGGACGTTGGCGACACGGTCACCGTGCGCCTCACGGAACGCATTCCAGCCTGACGGACCGAGAAATCGACTGACCACGGTGTGGGGGACGCCCTGGGTCGACGTCCTCGCAAAGGCCCGGAACTCGCCGAAGGTGAAAGGTCGAACCAGAAAAGGGCTTTCCCCGGGACCGTCCAAGGCGCGATCATTTCTGGACCCCATCAGGCAGCAAGCACGCAGAAAGCACCCTCCGAAAAACGAGAACGAAGTGGGCCGGAACCCTATGCCGGCCACCAACCGAGGAGGTCCACATATGTCTGACGGATCCGAACGGTCAGCCGGTGACACGGCCATCCGGTCCTTCCTCGTCGAAATACCTACGGCGGAACTCGATTCGCTGCGTGCTCGCATCACAGCCACGCGCTGGCCGGACAAAGAGACTGTCACGGACCACTCGCAGGGTGTTCAGCTCGCGACTATTCAGGAACTCGCGCGGTTCTGGGCGAACGACTACGACTGGCGCAAGTGCGAAGGGATTCTGAACGCTCTACCGCAATTTGTCACCGAGATTGATGGACTCGATATTCATTTCATTCACGTTCGTTCCGAGCACGAGAATGCATTGCCTCTCGTCGTCACGCATGGATGGCCTGGCTCGATCATCGAACAATTCAAGATCATCGAGCCACTCACCAATCCCACTGCCTACGGGGCGAGCGCTTCGGACGCTTTCCATCTGGTCATTCCATCGATGCCGGGTTACGGGTTCTCGGGCAAGCCCACCGCGAGCGGCTGGGACCCCGCCCGTATCGCACGTGCCTGGGTCGTGCTGATGCACCGCTTGGGATACACCCAATTCGTGGCGCAGGGTGGCGACTGGGGCGGACTCATCACAGAACTGATGGCCGCACTGGCGCCACCGGGCTTGCTCGGGGTGCACACCAACTTTCCCGGGACGGTCCCACCTGATGTTGAGATGGCCATTCAGTCCGGCAGTCCTCCTCCGGCGAGTCTGTCAGCGGACGAGCGCCACGCATACGAGCAACTGCAAGCGGGGTCCAAGCAGAGGGGCTACGCATCGGAGATGGGGACGCGCCCACAAACGATGTCCGGATTGGCTGATTCACCTCTTGGCCTCGCAACCTGGATGCTTGACCACGATGCGACGAGCGAGAAGCAGCTCGCACGAGCCATCGTCGAAGGACGTCCCTACGGAGCGATCACACGAGACGACGTCGTCGACAACATTACGCTCTATTGGTTGACGAATACCGGGGTTTCCTCGGCTCGCCTCTACTGGGAGAACAAGTTCAGCTTTTTCGGCGTGAAAAACATCACTATCCCAGTGGCCTTGAGTGTCTTCCCAGGCGAGCGCTACCAAGCACCACGGAGTTGGGCCCAGGCCGCCTACAAAGACCTCATCTACTTCAACGAGCTCGATAGAGGAGGCCACTTCGCCGCCTGGGAGCAGCCGGAACTGTTCTCAGAAGAAGTTCGCGCCGGCTTCCGGTCTCTCCGTTAGCCGACCGTGCTGAGCGAAGTGCACATGCCATCACTGGGCGGGGCGACCGAGTGGCTCAACTCCGAGCCACTCGGTTCGGCCGAGCTGCGGGGCCACGTCGTACTCGTCAACTTCTGGACATTGACCTGCATCAACTGGCTACGGATTGAACCATGGGTTCGTGCCTGGTCGCAGGCCTATCAGGAGGATGGCCTCGTCGTCGTGGGAGTTCATGCACCTGAGTTCTCGTTCGAGCATGAGTTGGACAACGTGCGAAGGGCCATGGCGGAGCGCGGTATCGAATATCCGGTAGCCCTCGACAACCACTTCCAGATTTGGAGGGCCTTCGACAACCATTTCTGGCCTGCCCTCTATTTCGTTGACTCGGAGGGCGTCATCCGTGACGAGTACTTCGGAGAAGGTCGTTACGCCGAGTCGGAGGCGGTCATCCAAAACCTGCTTGGAATCGAGAGAGAGCCCGTTTCGGTCGTGGGATCTGGGGTTGAGACGCCGGCAGACTGGGAACATCTGAATTCGCCCGAGACGTATCTCGGATTCGATCGCCAAGACCGGTCTGCATCGCCCGAAAACGAAGCCCGAAACGGCCAAGGCCAGTACCGACTTCCTGAAAAGTTAGGGCTCAATCACTGGGCACTGTCGGGAAACTGGACGATCGAAGCGGAGAAAGTCGTGCTGCGCGAAGGTGGCGGGAGCATTGCCATGCAGTTCCACGCACGCGACGTCAATTTGGTGCTCTCGAGCAAATCACCAGAACCAATCGCGTTCCGGGTGACCATCGACGGCGAGCCGCCTGGCACTTCTTGGGGTGTCGACGTCGACGAAGAGGGAAATGGGGAGCTGGGCAATGGGCGCATGTACCAGCTTGTACGTCAACCCGGCGTAATCGTTGACCGCACTGTGGAAGTCACGTTTTCCGAACGAAACGCGGAGGCCTACGTCTTCACCTTCGGCTGAAGCCATGACGTAGTGAGCAGATATTGATGCGTGACTATTGACTATCGAAGAAATGCGACCCCGGGAGTCGACCCGGGTCTGTGTCGGGCACGACGAACGGGCCCAGAAGCCACAGTTTCATGGCATCGCCACACGAAGACCAACCGAGGTCTTCCCTAACGTAACCAGGAGGGAGCCATGAGCGCCACCGAATCACAAGAGCATGGGCCATTCATCGACTACAAAAACCTACCCGCACCGACGGAGGGCATTCTCGTCACCCATTTCATTACCGTACGAAGCGTTGCTCGGTCCCGCGCGTTCTACTCCGAGGTCCTCGGGGGCCAGGTCGTGCTGGAGGAGAACCCGTGCATCGTCAAGCTCGCCAACTCATGGCTGCTGATGAACCCGGGCGGTCCCCCGACGCTCGACAAGCCCGACATCTCAGTCGTGAACTACGAGCCCGGGAACACGGTCTCGAGCTTCATGAATCTACGCGTCGCCGACATCCGGGCGTGTTATGAGCAGTGGAGCTCGAAGGGGGCCGAGTTCGTCACGCCGCCGATCGATCGCGGTGCTGAAATCCGCTGCTACATGCGGGACCCCGACGGCTACATGATCGAAGTTGGCCAAGCCACCGGAGTTCTCCAAGGGGAGCTCGCTAAGAAGCGACCGGAGGACCTGCCCGGCTGAGGGCGACGGACGTCGTCCTGAACCTCGACGTCGAGGTAAGCGATGTCGGACGGCAGCTCCACATGTGCGGTCCACGTGGAAGTACGCGCCGGCACTGGCGATGGGCAGAGTTGCCGCGGCGAGAGGCCTCGACGCGTCAAAGATGGGCAAACCCGAAGTGACGATCACCGAGATCCATCGCCTCGTTCGGTAGGCGACTACCCGGAGAGGACCTGCGGTCTTGGGGCACGCACATACCCGGGGTAGTGGGATTCCCATCCGGACCTGAGCGAGGCCTCGCACGATAGGTGGAATACGGTTTCGAAATGACATACATCGATATTCTCGGGCATCCGACATGGATATCGGTCGGGATCGAGAACGATGAGACGGTGTTGCTGCTCCACGGCGGCATTGTGGACAGCCGTTCTCTTCTCGGTTCGATCGGCCCGGCGCTGAGCGAGCGCTACGGCGTCGCGGCATTTGATCGGCGCGGTCACGGGCGTACAGCTGACACAGCAGAGGCGCTCCACTACGAGACGATGGCCTATGAGACAATCGGTGTACTTGAGTATCTGGATCGTCCGGCACACCTGATCGGCCATAGCGACGGGGGCGACGTAGGGCTGTTGGTCGCGATGCGGCGACCTGACCTGGTCCAGCGGCTCGTCATGATTGGTTCGAATTTCCACCACGCGGGGCTGCTGTCGATCGGCGACCTCGTGACCCCGGATGTCTATGAGATGTTCGCGACAATGTACGGTGAGTGTTCACCCGACGGACGGGAGCACTTCGATGAGTTTCTCGCCAAGACCTACGCTATGTGGGCTTCGGAGCCCTCACTGACTCCGGCGGACCTCGCCACGGTCACAGTGCCCGTCTTGGTTCTCGTCGGTGACGACGACGCGATCACGCTGTCTCATACGTGCTTGCTGTACGAGTCGATCCCGGGCGCGCAGTTGGCGGTCGTCCCGGGTGCATCACATTTGCTGCCCATTGAGCAGCCCGAAGAGACGGTGCGCATCATTCGCAAGTTCCTTGAATCGAGCTTGCCTCCCGCGACTTTGATGCCGATCAGACGGACCTGAGTCCTGGTTCGAGGGGCATCAGGTGGACTTGTGCGCCCGATGCCATGGGGTTCCGCGGCTGCAGGAGGGTGTCTCAATGGTGTCGCTCGGCGGCAGCCCGTCCTGGCGGACTGGGACACCTGCAGGGGCGAGCGACGAACGTCATTCGAGGCCGAGGAATTTGACCGTGGCGTCAATCGCTCCGAAATCCGACGGTGTAGCGAAGTGATCGACGCCGGAAAGCGAGACCAACGAGGCCGACGGCAGCGCCGCCATCAGTCGGTCGGCAGGCCCCACCCAGTCCCGGTCGCCCAACACCACCAAAACGGGGCAAGCAAGTCTCGACAGGTCTTCCTCGGTGAGCGACTGGCGCGGCCGACGCAGGAAGGCCGAGAGCGCTTTCGGATCGTTGCCCGCGGACCGAGCCAGCCGGCGGAAGGTCCGAGCCCGGACGTCTTGCGGCTCATCGCTGCTTTCTAGCGCCGTCACAAGTGCAGCTGGGTCTACCGACTCGAACGCATTATCTCCCAACCCGAGGAGGACAATCCGATCGAAACGCTCCGGCTCGGCTACAGCGAGACGTAGCAGTAGTTCCGCCCCGGCCGAGAATCCGACGCCCGCGATGGGCCCATCCTCCGGTAGAGCGCTGCGCACCTCCTCATCCACGTGTCCGTAATCCGCGGGATCAGTCAGCGGTGGAGACGACCCGTGAGCCGGGAGATCGATGGGGGGCACAGTGACACCAAAGTCAGCCAGAATGTCGACCCAGCCGGTCTGCTGCCAGTTGTGATCGAATGAAGACCCGAAGCCGTGCAAGAGGACCAGAGCGCTCATAGTGCCGCCAAGCTAACGGCAGCAGGCGACTCCGGCACTCCGTAAGAGGGTCCCACAGCCGGCGACGCTTCGCAGATATGGCTGGGCTCGGCGCCGCCAATGGTGGCGAGTACGCCCAGGCCTGTGCCGCATAGGGGTAGCCCCGAAGTGCCGGTGCGGTGCAGGGCCCTGCTTCCACGATCTAGTCACAAACCGTCGACTTCGACACCACATCGTTTGGTGTATCCCTGGCCACGGGCCGCAGGATGTGCGATAAGACGAATCGTAGGCGTACCCTTATGGCGTCTGGTGGTAACGAGAGAGGCCCTCCATGCGATACCTGAGGCTCCTGTTGTGGCTCGTTGCCATAGGAGCGGCAACTTCCTGGTTCATCGGTCTGGCACACGGATTCAATGGCTTCTACTGCGTTAAGACGGACCCCACGTGCACGTCGCAGGACCTTCGGTTTCAGGGCCACGTGGTGCTCTGGTTGGCGCCACTGGTGTTCTTTGTCTGCCTCGCTCTCGAGGGAGTTTTCAGGCACTCCGGACTCCGGTTCCAGCACTCCACCCCACGGTCTGTCGGACGACAACAGCCGATGGTGCCGCAAACCGCCCAACTGGCTCGACCGTCCGCCCCTGGTCTCAGCGATGGCCCCGTAGCAGGACC
>Ga0302180_10003873_pt1 | contig 11203 bp, 5 predicted proteins | sample I_Palsa_E3_2_FD_200575 | JGI IMG/M metagenome (GOLD analysis project Ga0302180, IMG submission 200575) | Peat permafrost microbial communities from Stordalen Mire near Abisko, Sweden - I_Palsa_E3_2 | ecosystem: Environmental > Terrestrial > Soil > Palsa > Peat permafrost | place: Sweden: Abisko... | reverse complement strand
GTCTGGATCCTGCGGCGACGGAATCCGAGCCTGCATCGGCCATTCAAGACGCCGCTGGTTCCGCTGGTGCCGATCCTTGGCATCCTAAGCGCTGCGTATCTCATCTGGACGCTGCCTTCGTTGACCAAGATCGTGGTCATTGGATGGCTGCTGGTGGGGTTGGTGATTTACTTCACCTACAGCGTCAAGCACAGCAAGGTGCAGAAGCTGCCAGCTTCAGAACAGGCGCCGTTGATTGATCCGATCTTGTAAACCGCGGTGAGATCAACCCAACCCTTCTGAGCTTGAAATCAGATGTCGGTGGGGGACGTAGTGGAAGGAGAGCTCGGCGCCGGTGGCGTCGGGCTCTCTCTCGTTTGGGGCGCTGGAGCTGGCTGGGTGGTCGGGGCAGGAGGAGGGTTGTTGGTGTCTGGTGTCGTCTGCTGGCCGGACGGCTCCGCGTCGCCATGGGTGCTGTGAACTGTGTGATGGACGTGGGTTGTCGGTGATGCAGTCGTCGGGATCACGGCTGATTGGATGCTGGTGGGATCGTCGCGAAGTTTGAAGAAGAGCGTTGCAGCCGAGAGGTGAGGGACGATAAGGCTGGTGCCGGTGTAGCCATCAGGAACTGAGACTGCATCGGAGAAGTCTGGATTCGCAGAGACTGCCTGAAGAAGAAACAAGTTAAGGCCTGTGATCACGCAGGACTGTGTGATGTCCGCGGGGCATTGGAGCTGGGAGAGGGTGGGGATCCGCACCAGGGTTACCAGCGGCAGCCAGTCGCTGGCGGGTGACGCAGGATCGTCGGTGTCGGTGTCCGTGGTTGCAGCCGGAGGTCCGGTCTCGGTTGGCGCGTCGGGGGAATGATGTTCGCTGTGATGGGTCGCTGCAAGAGGATAGATCGCGCGCATACGCAGGGCGCCAAAGGCGCTGGGGCCGAACGACCGCAGCGGATCCAGCGTCGCCACGATGGTATGCGGGTCTTGCAGGAGCAGGCCGCCCGAGGGCGCAAGGGTGAGGACGGTGCGCAGGGTCCCGTCGAGTGTCTCAATCTCGATCTGGCCATTGCGTGGAAAGCGGTCCGGGCTCTTGAGGGTGAAGGTGAACAGCGAAGAGAGGGGAAGGTCGTCCGGGTTCGAGAGATTGATGTTGGAAGTCCTCGAGTCAGGCATGGAGGACTTACGCAGCAATGCGATGACCGGGCGCGGCGCGGAGACAACCAGTGGCACGGAGAGAATGCGGCCGTCGCGGAGTGCAATGGAGGCAGTCAGCTTTTCGCCGACGTGGGTGGGTGGGACGGGCCGGTTGGCAGGCAGATCGAAGTGAAGCGTTCCTGCTGATGTGGAGTCGGGAGGCTGAACGTCGTACGAGGCATCGGGTGCGGGCGAGAAGACGAGATCGCCGAGGTTGATTTTCTCGATCTCGCCAAGCCGTGTACCCGTGACGACCAGGGTCTTGTCGCCCGCATGGAGTTCAACAGCGGTGACCGTGGCGGGCTCGGAGAAAGTGCGGGCAGAGAGGTGGTCCGGCTTGGGTTGATCGTACTGCTGGATGGAGAGGTGCAGGTCGCCGGGAGTCAGGTCATGCTCGAGCGGCAGCGTGAGAGCGAGAATGTTTGGCCGATCAGGTTTCGGCTCCGGTTTGAAGGGGACCGGGAACGGGTTTTCGGCTTCCGGGTCTGCCGTGATGGTGTGGACGCAGGCGGAGCCGGTTGAGTTCAGTAAGAGCGTCGCGGTATGGCCGGCGATGAGGTCGTAGGTGGGCTCTTTGTCTGTGCCTGCGGACGGGACGACGGTCCAGTCGGTGCCGGGAAGCTGTTGCAGCTGGACGGTGGGGCCGGTGAAGCTGTCGAAGCCCCAACGGCCGAGGATGACACCGGTAAGTAGTGCGGGTTTGGGTTGAGGCTTCGGCGGCGGTGCGGCGGGATGAGGCGCCACGCTGGGATTCGCGAAGGGATTGGGCTCTGCGTGGGCTGACTGCAGCGGCGTGGCCTCACGCAGAGGAATGTGGTGCTGCTGATCCTTCTGCAATACGAGGCCGCCATAGTAGGGATCGGGGGCAAGAGGAATGTCCGGCTCGGACGGCGCGCCGGGAGGGGTATTCAGATGCAGTACGAGGTCATGGGCAAAGTCCGTGGAGAAGACCAGCGGCGCGCCTTCGATGGGAAGAACGACGGACGGCTTGATCAGGCAGGTGACCTCGTTAGGGTCGGCGGGGCGCAGAGGCGGCGTAACGACGGACTGCACGGCGGGAAGCGCGATGACCAGAACGGACTTCGGATTGTGGAAGGACGGAGGCGTATTCAGGCGCAGGTTCATGGCGTCGTCCTGCGGAAAGCTGATGGCAGGAATGTATTGATACTGAGCCGAATGCAGATTGCTCATGATGCGAACGACGTCGACGATGGCTCCCACGTATGCCGAGTAAAGGCCCCCACCGGCAGCCGTGGTGTAGCTGGCCTGCGAGATGAGGTCGGAGGTCGGGCCGTTGAGCACGTTCGAAAGGGTTTGACCGTTACCGTCGTCGAGAACAATTTGCGAGCCAGTTTGAGTGAGGCAGCTGAATTGCGTGTCGACTGGTTGCTTGAAACAGGCTTCATTTGGTTTGAGGTCCAGCGTACGCGCCAGCAAATCGGAGTGCTTGGCGAGCAAGGTGGGATCAGCTGGGGGAACTCGGCGGATGGAGGCGATGTATTTCTCGATGCGAGCTTCCTCGAAGCCGGCCTCGATTAGATCCTGGGAGGCGCGAACGAAGGCGCCGGGGCGGCCGCGGACGGCGGATTTGAGGGTCTTGAAGTCGCCGCCTGTTTCGGGCGCGAGGAACATGATGGCTTGCTGAGCGTCGGTGGGAACGGTGACGAAGGCACCCTCGGCTTTGACCTTGGGATCCCAGGTCTCGATGCGGAAGAACCAGTCCTCGGGTGGGGGATTGGTGTTGCCGCGGAGGAAGACGCAGATCAGCAGGTACTTGACCGACTGGGAGGCTGGGAGATCCGGGCGGATCCATAGCTTATCGCCGGGCTGCAGGTTGGGAACGGCGGCAATGGGGAGAGTCTGACCGTCACGGGTGACGCGGACATCAATCTTGGGTCCGATGAGGTCGAAGCGTGAATCAGCGGCGTGGCCCAGTTTGCAGCAGGAGAGGAAGAGAAGGGCCAGCAGCAAAAAACGGACGCGCTTATCCATACTGCTAGTTTAGATGCCCTGTCGAGGCTATGGTAGCCAGGAAATGCCTGGGGGCTGCCTGGGAGGATTCCGGCGAAGGAACGCAAGCCTCGTTCATCAGGCTGAGCAAGCTGCGGGCGATTGGGAGTCCCACCGTACTTACGGAGATCAGTGGGGCAACTCGCCGGCGTGTCGAACGGCGGAAATTCCGTGCTCGGCGTTGCGCATGCGGGCGCTGGGTCCGTCGGACTCCACTGAACCGTCGCGAATGGAGATGACGCGATGAGCGTAGTCGGCGATGTCGGGCTCGTGGGTAACGAGGACGATGGTGTTGCCCTGGGCGTGGAGATCGTCGAAGAGCGCCATGATCTCGACCGAGGTCTTGGAGTCGAGGTTGCCGGTGGGCTCATCGGCGCGAGCGATGGCGACGCGCTGGCGCTGGCCACCGGAGAGCTCGTTGGGCTTGTGATTCATGCGCTCGCCCAGGTTGACCGACTCCAGCACGAACTTGGCGCGGGCGATGCGTTCGGCGGCGGCGGTGCCGTTATAGATCAGAGGCAACTCGACGTTGTGCAGCGCGGTGGCGCGGGCGAGCAGGTTGAACGTCTGGAAGACGAAGCCGATTTCCTTGTTGCGGATGCGGGCGAGCTCGTCGTCGTTGAGCTGGGAAACATCATGGCCATTGAGCCAGTAACGGCCCTCGGTGGGCGAGTCCAGGCAGCCGATCAGATTCATCAGCGTGGATTTACCGGAGCCGGAGGGGCCCATGATGGCCACGTACTCGTTGTGGCGGATCCGAATGTCGACGCCACGGAGGGCGTGGACCTGCTGATCGCCCATCTCGTAGGTCTTCCAGAGATTGTCGGTGACGATGACATCTCCGGGGTGGGGACCGTCCGCGTTGGCGCCGATGCGATTCTGTTCCGGTGCAATGACTTCGGAGGTGTCGATGGTCATGGGTGTCTCCGTGAGAGTAGGAAGAAAAACGTTAGCTGGAACTGTCGTCTGTAACCGTGGCAGGAGTGATGGAATTGTCGCGTTTGACGGCGATGCCACTCTTGAGGGTACGCAGGATCTTGTAATGCCCTGTGACAATTTCGTCGTCCTGTTTGAGGCCGCTGAGGACTTCGATGTCAGTGGTGCCGGTGATGCCTGTGGTTACGGGGACAAAGCGAACGCGGAGGCGGTTGTCATCCTTGGCAACGAGGTAGACGCCCTGAACGAGGTTTGACTGCTTGCCTGGGACTGCGGGAGTCGCGGTGGTCGAGGCCTTGCCATGATTTTTGAAGAGCGTTGCTTCTTCTGCGGGATCACGCATTACGAGCGCCTGAATGGGGATGGTGAGCGTGTCCGGCTTATGCGCGGTGGTGATCTTGGCGGTGCAGGAGAGGCCGGGGCGGAGATCGATCTTGACGGGGTCGAGGGTGACGACAACCTTGAAGTCCTTGGCCTCTTCTGTGCCGGTGGTGGACTGCGAGGTGGCGAGGCCGGTAGTGCGCAGCAGGGCCTGATCGCCGACTTCGGTCACGGTGCCGGTGAACGTCTGGCCAGGGAAGGCGTCGACCGTGACGGTAGCGGTTTGGCCGAGTGCCATATTGACGATGTCTGTCTCATCGACTTTGACCTCGGCCGTGATGGTGGACATATCGGCGAGGGTCATGAGGGTCGATCCTGCGGAGCTCTGGATGCCGATGATGACGGTCTCGCCCTCGCGGACGGGAATATTGGTGACCAGGCCATCGAAGGGAGCGACGCTGCGGGTAAGGCCGAGCGAATAGGTGTCGCCTTTCAACGTCGCAGTGTTTTGCTGCACGGTGCTGCGGGCAGAAGCGGTCTGGGCGCTGGCCTGGTTCACGGCGGCTTTGCGCTGGGCGAGGGTGGCGACGTCGACGTCGTAGGCGGCCTTCTTGGCGTCGAAGTCCTGCTTGGCGATGAGGTTGTCTTTGTAGAGGGCCTGGGCGCGCTGGTAGTCGAATTTCTTCTGCTCGAGGTCGGCCTGGGCTTGTTCTACGTTGGCTTCCGCGGTCCTCTCTGCGGCGATGTACGAATCGACGTTGGTGCGTGAGGAGGCGATGGTGGCCTGCTGGGCGGCAACGGCGCTGGCGGGCTGCTCGCTTTCGACTGTAGCCAGCAGTTGGCCCTTGGTCACGTGGTCGCCCTCTTTGACGTAGAGGTGAGTGATGCGGCCGAAGGAGGTTGCGCCGACGTTGACAATCGTCTTGGGCTTGATCTGGCCCGTGCCGCTGACAGTGGATATCAGGTCTCCGTGAACAGCCTTGGCGGTGGTGACGGCGGGGACGTCCGAGCGGCCGTGCAGCACGGTTCCGGCGATTACACCGCCCACAACGAGCAGGATGACGACGATCAGCAGAATTTTCTTACCGGTCATGGACGCTTTCTCTTGCGGAGGGCGTCCAGTCGACAAGACACAGATCCGCTGTTGGATTCAACGAAGGGGGATACGCAGGCAGGCTGCGATCGGTTCCATAGCATTGGGAACAGATGCTTTGGTAACCAAGGTAGACGTCTAGATGGACGGTTGCGGGCAAGCAGTCAAAAAATCTCCTTCGATGACCTGATGATATCAGTGGGTTGCATGGAGCCTTGTGCAGGCGGCTTACCAAGACTAGAATAGGGGGTCTAAAGAAATAGGAGCAGTACCCCACCCAATGAAAATGTTTTTGTCGCGCTTTGTAGTTCCAGGTATGGCGCTTGTGGCGCTCTCGTGCACGAGCACGGGGGTGATTGCGCAGACTACGCCCTCCAATGCCACTCCTGCACAGGCGACCCAATCGACCCCGGACACGGGCAGCGTGACGAAGACGCCTCCGGTGGCGGAGAAGCCCGACCCGTTGAAGCGGCGCTTGAGCGACCGCGAGGAACGCGAGCGCTTGAAGGCAACCAAGATCGAGTTGAAGGGGCAGTACAAGAAATGGCTGGATGAGGATGTACGGTGGATCATCACCGACCAGGAATCCAAGACCTTCAAGAGCCTCTCCAACGACGAGGAGCGCGACGCGTTCATCGAGCAGTTCTGGCAGCGGCGCAATCCGAACCCTGATTCGAACGACAACGAGTATCGCGATGAGTATTACGCCCGCATTGCTTATGCAAATGAGCACTTTGCTGCTGGCGAGCCTGGATGGATGACCGACCGCGGGCACATTTATATCGCGTACGGCAAGGCGGACAGCGTGGACTCGCACCCGTCGGGTGGAAGCTACGAGCGTCCGATGGATGAAGGCGGCGGCGAGACATCGACCTTCCCCTTCGAGGTGTGGCATTACCGCTATCTCGAGGGTATCGGCGACAACATCGACATCGAGTTTGTAGATACCTGCATGTGCGGTGAGTACAAAGCAACCATCGATCGTTCTGAGAAGGACGCCCTGAAACACGTACCTGGAGCGGGATTGACGCAGTACGAGGAGATGGGTCAAGCCAAAAAAGCGGACCGCTTCTCAGGCGGCGGCCTGGAGCAACTGGGCAATGGGCCGACGTCCTCTTCGCAGCAGAGCAAGGAGTTCGACCGGCTGGACACCTTCGCCAAGCTGTTTGCACCTCCGCCGGTTAAGTTTGCGGATCTGGATGATTTCCTGGCCAGCTCGAAGGTGCTCTCCGGGCCGCCGTTCCTGTTTGACGTGCGCACGGATTACGTGAAGCTGACCAACGAGACGGTCATGGTTCCGGTCACGCTGCAGATTCGCAATGGAGACATCACGTACAGCACCAAGGAAGGTGACTCGGTCGGAACGGTTAATATTCTTGGCCGCGTGAGCACCATTACCCACCGGATCGTCTACACGTTCGAGGACACGGTCAAGGTTGAAACGCCCAGCGATCTTCTGCAGCGCACCAAGAACAATATGTCGGTCTACTGGAACGCGATTCCGTTGCCTCCGGGACGTTACAAGCTGGAAATCGCCATTAAGGATGTAAACAATCCGGACCACAAGGGCGCTTGGAGACGGAGCGTGGATGTGCCCGAGTTCGATGATGACCGGCTGGCTTCGTCTTCGCTTATCCTGGCGGGGGAGATGGAGCGGGTACCCTCCAAGGACGTGGGTGCCGGAAGCTTTGTGATTGGAAACACGAAGGTTGTGCCACGGGTTCCGCCGACGTTTGCGGCGCCTGTGACCTTCCACAGAGCGCAGAACCTGAATTTCTGGATGCAGGTTTATAATCTGGGGATTGGCGAGAACAAGCGCAATGACGCCACCATCGAGTACCAGATTCTCGATATGGCGACGAACAAATCGATTTTGGACATGCAGGAGTCGGCCTCGAAGTTAAACCCCAATGCCGACCAGCTGACCCTGGAGAAGACGATGCCGCTGGCAGGTCTTGAGCCAGGAAAATATCAGGTGACCATCAAGGTGAACGACGGGATTTTGAAGCAGACGATCGATCAGAGTGCGCCGTTCATTGTTGAGCAGTAATTGTTGAGCAGTAAACGCAAGCAACAGGGCAGTAAAAGCAAACGGGCCCGTTCGAACGTGGGCAGGTAAGGGCAGTTCAGCCCGGCGCACGAGGAGTCATGCTACGCAGGACACGACCGCGATAGCAGCTTCCACCAGTCAGACAACCGTCCGGCTTCCCGACTTGGCGGTCCATCGGAGAGCCGTAGACGCGCGAGATGAGGGTTTGAGCGCGGTGAAACGAGTTTTACCAGGTTTGTTGCTGTTGATGATGGTTGCAGGTACTGGGCAAATGTTCGCCCTGCAAGCTTCCGCCATCATGTCAGGCACAGTCCGAGACGTTCGCGGCACGCCCCAGATGGGTGCGCTCATTGAGTTGATGCGTCCCGACGGCGCCGTTGCAACCGCAGTGAGCGACGATCACGGTCGCTACATCATCGCCACTGTAATGCCGGGCCGGTACCAGCTGCGTGCGACTGCCGCCTTCTTTATTCCTCTGCTACGTAATGATGTGCGCCTGCGAGCGGGGGTGCAGTCGATCGTCAATCTGACCATGAACAACCTGTTCGACGCGGACAACTGGCTTCCGGCGCAACGCCGAAGAGCCGATGAGCCTGTGGACGACTGGAAGTGGACGCTGCGCTCGGCCGCCAACCGCCCCTTATTGCGGCTGGTGGATCCGGAAGATGGTGCGCCAATCTCGTCAAGTGCTGATCAGCCGCACCGTGTCTCCTCGCAGGGACGGATCATGTTGACCAACGGCGACGGAGCTTTTGGGGATGGCGGCCTGCACCAGGCGCTGGTTCTGGACAGAACGATGGAGGACGGCGATGGAGCTGTTCTGCGCGCGGATGTTGGGGATGTGCAGACGGGCGGGTACTCCCCGGAGCCATCCATCGCGCTGATTACAGGCTATGAACGTCGAAGCCTGCTGGGTGGAAGCACGCGCCTGGTCTCAAGCTTTCAATCGCACCCGGAATTGACCGACGGAAGCTCAGAGGGCGGCTTCCAGGTGCTCCGGCTGGCGAGTACCCAGCAGTTCGCGCTGGGCGACATGTTCCTAATTGATGCGGGAACCTTGATGGAGGCCGAGCGCCTGGAGCAGACACGCCTGGAAGCTGAGCCATTCATACGATTCACCGCGCGTCCCGGCAATGACGTAGTGGTGGAATATCGTTATGCCTCCAGCCGCGAGCTACAGAGCTCGGATGATCTCGATCAACTGAAGCCGGCGCTCTCTGTGGTGCCGGACGCAAACGGCAAGCCCCTCAGCGACCGGGGAATGCACAATCAGCTGACGGTGAGCCGCAAACTGGGCAGCCGCGTGATCAGCGCGTCGGCCTATATTGACAGGCTTTCGTATGGAGCCATTGGCGGCAGCGGGCTGATGAGCCCTACTTCGCTGCAGCTCGCAAATGCGGTCGCGGATCCGACCACGGGAACGTTCCAGGTGGGTGGTCCTGGATACGCTGCGCGCGGTTTGAGCGTTTCGCTGATGCAGACGCTGACGCCCGCGCTATCCGCATGGGCGGAGTATGACCTCGGGACGGCTCTGCGCAGCAATGGCGACCTGGTGATGACGAATCTGGCGGCCGGCATGACGGCTCAGAACGCATCGGCGGCGAGCCTGGCCCTCAGAGGAAGGATCGTTCGCACCGGCACGTCGCTGAAGGCGGAATACCGCTGGCAGCCGACCAATACGCTTACCCAGGTGAATGCCTACAACGTTATGCCGGAGGAGGCCTACCTTACCTTCTATGTTCGGCAGAGGCTATGGTCCGGGAGCTTCCTGCCGCAGGGCCTGGATGCCGTAGTGGAGGCGACTAACCTGCTGGAGGAGGGCTATCAGCCCGTGCTCGCGCCGGATGGCCAGACGCTGATCCTGGCACAGGTTCCTCGGGCGATCCAGGGTGGCCTGTCCTTCAACTTCTAAGCTGCGCGTTCGGCTCGGCTGTTCCGCTAAACGACTCAATCATCGAAACTTTTCGCGGCGTTTCTCATGGTGGAGCACGCTCGTGCGATTTTCCTCATCAGGATGGGAGATGATAGATAGAGAGCAATTTCCCTTGAATGCAGGCAGTTACATGGCCTTGCGGATTCCGCTCCTTTGAACCCTTTGGGCTGGACTCGACTCAAATATAGGTAAGCAGGCAAACATCTTCAGCTTACTCATCCACGCTGGTGAACTTCGCGGTGATTCAGGAAGTTTGTGCGGCATCAGGCAGGCAGTGAGGAACCATGTGCGGTATTGTCGGCGTCTTCGGGCGTAGTCCAGTTAGCTCCGTCATCTACGAAAGTCTATCGATGCTTCAGCACCGCGGCCAGGATGCTGCGGGCATCGCGACGTGCTTTGAGGACCGGTTCTATCTGGAAAAGGGAAATGGCCTGCTCACCGATGTCTTCGAAGCCGGCAACATGGCGCGTTTGTTGGGAGACATGGGAATCGGGCATGTGCGTTATCCAACGGCAGGCTGCGCGTCGGTGGCTGAGGCGCAGCCGTTCTATGTCAACTCGCCCTACGGAATCATCTTCGCGCACAATGGCAACCTCACCAACGTTTCGGAGATTGTGGAGAGCCTGTTCCTGACGGACATGCGCCACCTGAATACCAGCTCTGACTCCGAGGTGATGTTGAATGTTTTCGCCCATGCGCTCTCTCGACGCGGGGCTGTCCATCCTAATGAGTTTGATGTGTTTGCGGCCGTCGAAGAGGTTCATCGACGATGTAAGGGCGGCTATGCGGTGATTGCCATGGTCGCCGGGGTGGGCATGGTGGCGTTTCGTGACCTGCACGGGATTCGGCCGCTGGTGTTCGGTAAGCGTGGCGAGGGGAAAGAGGCGGAGTTCATGATCGCCTCAGAGAGTGTGGCGCTGCAGGTGAGCGGCTTCGATTTGGACCACGACCTCGCGCCCGGCGAGGTGATCTTCATTGATATGCAGGGCACGGTCTACAAGCATGAAAGCCTTCAGGCATTCGAGAAAGCTCCCTGCTTATTCGAGTTTGTGTATCTGGCCCGGCCGGACTCTGTTCTTGATGGTGCATCGGTCTATCAGTGCCGGATCAATATGGGGACGAAGCTGGCCGAGAAGATCCAGCGCGAGTGGCCTCACCTTCCCATCGATGTCGTGATCCCGATTCCTTCGACGAGCCGTGTAGCCGCGCAGGAGATTGCGACTCGGTTGAATATTCCCTATCGTGATGCGCTGGTGAGAAATCGATATGTAGGGCGGACGTTCATCATGCCCGGACAGGCCCAGCGCAAGCAGTCCATCCGGCGCAAGCTCAATCCGATTCCGCAAGCATTCCAGGGCAAGAACGTGTTGCTGGTGGACGACTCGATCGTCCGTGGAACGACGATCCGCGAGATCATTGCGATGGTTCGCGAGCAAGGGGCGAAGAAGGTCTATGTTTGTTCCGCCGCACCCCCGGTGCGCTTTCCGAACGTTTACGGAATCGATATGCCGGCGCGCTCTGAGTTGATTGCCAGCGGTCGCGATGTGCAGGAACTCGCAAAGAATATTGGAGCCGATGAGCTCATCTTTCAGGACCTGGAGGATTTGAAGCAGGCTATTACCGACGCCGCACCCAGCCTCACCCATTTTGATACGTCCGTCTTCGATGGAGTGTATGTCACCGGAGAC
>Ga0302180_10003872_pt1 | contig 11206 bp, 8 predicted proteins | sample I_Palsa_E3_2_FD_200575 | JGI IMG/M metagenome (GOLD analysis project Ga0302180, IMG submission 200575) | Peat permafrost microbial communities from Stordalen Mire near Abisko, Sweden - I_Palsa_E3_2 | ecosystem: Environmental > Terrestrial > Soil > Palsa > Peat permafrost | place: Sweden: Abisko... | reverse complement strand
ACCTACATTGGATGCAGCCGGACCGGCAGCGTCTTGTGCTGGTTGGCGAACGGCGACTCGACGTAGGTTGGGCTGCCGGCGATCTCCATTTCGGGGTAACGCTCGAGCGTCTCGTCGATCAGGATCCGCAGCTCGAGGCGAGCGAGCGCGGTGCCCAGGCAGAAGTGCCGGCCGCCCGCACCGAACGCCTGGTGCTCGGCGTTACGCGTGATGTCGAAGCGGTCGGGGTCCTCATAGCGACTCTCGTCGCGGTTGGACGACGGATACCACATCACCACCTTCTCGCCCTCGCGGAGGGTCGTGCCGTGTAGTTCGGTGTCGCCGGTGGCCGTGCGGGCGAAGTGGGCAAATGCAGGGAACATACGCAGCGACTCCTCGACGACCGCGGGCACGAGCGACGGGTCCTCCAGGACCTTTTGTCGTTGATCGGGGTTTTCCATCAGAGCCCGCATCCCGCTGCAGTAGGTCGCCTTTGTGCTGTCGTTCCCGGCCGCCATCAACAGGAAGAACCCCATCACGATCTCATGGTCCTCGAGTCGCTCGCCGTCGATCTCAGCGTGCACGAGCACGCTCGTGAGGTCGTCGGTCGCCGAGGCACGTCGTTCTGCGATCAGCTTGGTGCAGCGCTCGAACACCTCAGGCACCTCGCGCTCCATCACGATCTGGGCGCCCTCAGGCGTCGCGTCCGGGTCGCCCGCTCCAACGATCACGTTGATGAGATTCGCCCAGATCTCGTCGTCCTCCGGTGGCAGGCCCATGAAGCTGCCGATGACCCGCGCCACCGAGGGCTGCGCCACGTCGTTGACCAGATCGCAGGTGTCGCGACCCTCCAGCCGGTCAAGAACATCGGTGGTGATCGCACGAATCGCGGCCTCGTGCTCGGCGATCCGCTTCGGCGTGAAGCCACGCTGGAAGAGCGCCTTGACCCGGTCGTGCTTGGGCGGATCCATGCCGATGAACATCGCCTGCTGAAGCTCCAGCGGCAAGATCGCGTTCTTCAAGGCGGCGAACCCGCCGAGTTCGGAGGAGAAGGTCTGCCAGTCGCGGCTGACCTCGAACACGTCATCGGCCGTTGTCACCGACCAGAAGCCATCCTCCTCGGGATACTCCGAGATGCCCTTCGACCAGTGAACCGGGCACTCCGAGCGCAGGCGCCGGAATAGCTCGAGCGGCGGCCCCTGCAGGAAGTTAGCGCGATCGGCGACACGCACCTCGTCAAGCGGCGTCTGATCCTGGCTTGTAGTACTCACGATCTCCCTCTTGCAGTGGTCGCGTGGCAGCGTCGCCCAGCATCCATGCGTGAGACTCAATTTACTCGATCAAGCGTCGAAACAGTAGTCGGTTTAGCCTTCCCCGTCTATCTATGTCCCCAAAGAACGCCTTGACGGATACCAGCCACACCCGATGGTCTGGTGACGGCTTTGGATTGGCCGTCGTGTCGGACTCTCCGCTGCTCGTCCCCGTTCGTTCGCCCAGGTGTGGAGAGCCTCTCGAGTTGATTCACGTCGCAGCAGAAACACTGAAGCAAGCCTGGCACGAACCCTCGGCTGAGGTGCTATGGCAAACCCGCTTCCCCGACGGCGCGCAGGTCACAGTCGAGCGCTCCGCCCAAGATGAGCATCGCGTTTGCTATGGCGATAGAGCCCTCTATGAGCTTTCCGCCGACCGGCGGCTCGTGCGCTGGGCGCTTGACGACGGCGAGGCGGCTAACCCCGCCGCCCAGCGGTTCCTGCTCGATACGGTCCTCTGGTGGACGGCTTTGGCCCGGGGGTTTGAGCTGCTGCACGCAAGCTCAGTACTGCTCGAGGGCCAGCTGATTGCGATCCTCGGTCCCACCGGGGCCGGCAAGACCAGCCTCGCGATCGAGCTCATGGGACGTGGAGCGACGCTCTTCTGCGACGACGTCCTAACCCTTCGCCGCAACCGCACCGGCGTCGTCGCCTATCCAGGCCCAGCGGTGATGAACGTCCCCGACGCGTCCCTTCACCTGACCCAAGGCTGGGCCACGCCGATCGCGCCCTTCGCCGACCAACACGAGACATGGATGGCCATCGAGCGCGCGGCCCGCACACCAGCGTCGCTATCCGCCGCGATCGTTATCGACCGAGCACCGCAGAACGACCTATCGATGCTCCATCTGCCCCAAAACCCACTCACCCTCATGCCATGGACGTGGGGCCTGACGAACATCGGCCCATCCGCCCGCAAGAGCTTTCAGGTCTTTGCCGACCTCGCCGAGCACATCCCCGCGTATCACCTCAGCGCCCCGACCGACATCCCACCCGCTGTAATCGCAGATCTGATCACAAGTACCTTGCAGATCAAATCAAAGGCAAACTGAGCAATGGTGGCGTGGCCGAAGTCTGATTTCCAGATTGACAGCGAGGCGTTTTCCCGATGTACTGCGGGGGTGCGTATGCGATCGACGCATCAGCGGCGCCTGAGAACTCATTGCGTCGTGTTCGCGCTCGGCGTACTTGCCGCCTTCTGTCTCTGGCCGCTTGCGTCGGCGAGCGCGACCAGCCCGGTGCCAAAGAGCACCGCTTCCCCCAACGGCCCCGTGCTGGCGATCGCGCAGTCGGGCAACACGATCTACCTCGGCGGCAACTTCTCCGAAGTGGGCACCCCGATAGGGACGTGGGCTTCGCTGTCGAGCTCATCGGGCCAGCTCGACCGGGCGATGCCGCAGGTCGCTGGGTCGGACCCCGAGCTCGTCCCGGGTGTCTTCGCCGAGATCTCCGACGGCGCCGGAGGTTGGTATATCGGCGGCAGCTTCACCTCGGTCGGCGGCGTGCCCCGAAACGGCGTGGCGCACATCCTGGCCAACGGCACGGTCGACCCGAACTTCAATCCGAACGTCGTCGGGCAGGTCGAGACTCTCGCCCTGTCGGGCTCGACGCTCTATCTCGGAGGCCTGTTCACGACCGTCAACGGCTCGACCACCCGCAACTTCGCCGCTGCCGTGAACGCGAGCACCGGCACCGCCACCGAATGGAATCCAGACCCGAACAGCACCGTGTTCGCGCTCGCGGTCTCTGGCTCGACGGTCTACATCGGCGGTGAATTCACGAAAGTCAACGGCTCGACGGCACGGCGGTTCGCAGCCGCGGTCAATGCGGAATCCGGCACGGCGTTGGCCTGGAATCCGGAAATCGTCGGCGGCTTCCAGGTCAACGCGCTGGCGCTGTCCGGCTCGACCGTCTACATCGGCGGCGACTTCGAAACGATCAACGGCTCGGTGGACCGCAGCTTCGCCGCTGCCGTGGACGCGACGACCGCGGCGGTCAACGGCTGGAACCCGGACCTGACCCTCAGCGTGTTCGGAGGGCGCGTGACCGCGATCGTCGTGGCGGGCTCGACCGTCTATCTCGGCGGGATCTTCGACAAGCTCAACGGAGAAACGGTCGCGCGCGACTATCTCGCGGCGGTCAACACGACGAACGGCGACGCCACAGCGTGGAACCCCAACCCCAACAGCAACGTCAAAACGATGGAGCTGTCGGGAAGCACGCTGTACGTCGGCGGCGAATTCACGACGATCAACGGCTCGACGCCGCGCGACGATGCCGCCGCGATCGAAACCTCGTCTGGGACGGCAACGTCGTGGAATCCGTCGCTGGGCGGTGGGGGCATCTACTCGCTCGCCGTGTCGGGCTCGAACGTCGGTGTGGGCGGGACGTTCAGCTACACCGAACCAGAAGCCAGGAACGATCTCGCCGCGATCAACGCCACCACCGGCAAGCTGACGAGCTGGAATCCCGAAGCCAACGGCTCCGTCAACGCGCTGGCCGTATCCGGCAGCACTGTCTACGCCGGAGGCGACTTCTCAACCGTGAACGGCTCGACCGAACGCCGCCACCTGGCGGCGCTCGACGCCACCTCCGGGACCACGACGAGCTGGAACCCCGAGCCCAACAACAGCGTCAACACCCTGGCGGTCGCCGGCGAGACGCTCTATGCCGGCGGAACCTTCACGACGGTTGAATCGGGCTCCACCACCAGAAATCGCGCCGCCGCCTTTGACGATTCAGGTGCACTCACAAGCTGGAATCCGAATCTCAACGAACCCGTCAACAGTCTGGCGATCCTGGGCTCCACGGTATATCTGGGCGGCGAATTCACGACCGTCAACGGATCGACATCGCGCAACTACGCGGCGGCTGTCGACTCGAGCACGGGCATCGCGACCGCATGGAACCCCAACCCCAACCTGTACGTCACGACGCTTGCGGCATCGGGCTCGAGCGTCTACCTGGGCGGAGGGTTCTCCACCGTCAACGGATCAACGGCGCGAAACCAGCTGGCCGCGGTCGACCCGACCAGCGGCACGGCCGACGCGTGGAATCCCAACCTCTCCGGCAGCTTCCCGCCGTCAGCGATAGCCGTGGCAGGCTCGACGATCTATGTCGGCGGTGGCTTTCAGACGATCAACGGATCGACACCGCGTGCCGACCTGGCTGCCTTCGACGCGACCACGGGAACGGCGACCGCGTGGGACCCCAACCCCGACAGCACCGTGACCGCCCTAGCCGTGGGCGCCGACGGCACCGTCTACGCCGGCGGCGACTTCACGAGCTTCCCAACCGAGGCGCAGCCCTACTTCGCCGCCTTCAGACCCACTGCGGAACCACCGGTTGCAACGACGGAAGCAGCCTCGGCGGTCGCGCAGACCTCGGCGACGCTCAATGCGACGGTCAACCCGGAGGGAAGCGCGCTCGAAGAATGCTTCTTCGAATATGGCCCCACCACATCCTACGGCTCGACCGTCGCGTGCGGTTCGCTGCCGGGCGGCGCAGTCCCTGTGACAATCTCCGCGGCTATCAGCAGTCTGAGCGCCGGTCAGACCTATCACTTCCGGATCGTGGCCAAGAGTGCAGCCGGCAGCAATGCCGGAAGCGACATGACCCTCGAAACGTCCGCACCCGCGACGAGCGGCGGCGGCGGTACCGGCGGCGGTAGCTCCTCCGCCGGCACCGGCTCCTCGATTGGAAGCGCTGCCAGCACCGGAGGCGGCTCGAGCGAAGGCGTGGCCAGCACGCCGAAGGCCGCCGAAGAATTGCTGCTTGGCTGCACGGGAAGCCAGCTCGTGCTCAACGACGTCTACGTCCACGGCAACCGCGTCGCGATCGCCGGCAGCGCCGCCAAGAGCCTCGTGGGCAAGAAGGTCAAGATCCTCTTCGGCACGGCGAACAAGCAGGTCGCCACCACCACGGTTCAAGCCAACGGCCTGTTCTCCACAACCGCGCCCCTCCCCCCAGCCCGCATCCGCGAAGCCGCCACCACCCGCTACACAGCGCAGGTGGGCAGCCTGCGCTCGCTTCACCTAAAGCTCACTCGGCGCCTGCTGCTCGAATCGCCGAAGGCAGCGGGCACGACTGTCACGCTCACCGGCCAGGTAACGCTCCCCTTGACCAAGCCGATCGCCCCGGTCGTCGTCGAACAGCAACTCCAATGCGGCAAGATCAAGATCGTCAAGAGCTTCACGCCGCCCGCCAGCGGACGCTTCCAGATCACGGTCACCGTCCCGGCCAACGCAAAAGCCGGGATCTTCAGACTCACGAGCAAGGTCGCAGTCAACGCACACGCCGTCAAGCACGGTTTCACCACCTTCAGCCTGCCGCTTCCCGTCGCGATCGGCTGAGAGGAGGTTGGGTTGTGGATGATCTTGCGGCTGACGGCATGAGCACAGCATCCCCATCACCGCTGCTGCGTTAGTTGGCGCTCGAGGAGATCGAGCCGAATCGCTCGCAGCCGCGTCAGTACTTCGACGAGGCGGCACTGGATGCGCTGGCACGCTCCATCAGCATGCGCAAGGTGTGGGGAAGCAAGCCGGGGTTGCCGAACAAGATCCGCTGCGAGAACCGCGCGTCCATCAGCTGCGGAATACTGTTTGGTGATGTCGCGCGAGAACGTGGAGATCGTCAAGCGATTCATCGATGCCTTCAACCAACGCGAGGTTGAGGTCTTCGCCGGGATCACAACGCCAGACTTCGAATGGACCACTTCGGTGATGGCGATTGAGGGTGAGATCTTCCGGGGACGCGAAGGCATCGACACGTACTTCGAGAGCATGATCGAGACGTGGGACGAGTTTCGAGGAATCGCTCACGAGTTGCGGGATCTCGGCAACCGTGTACTGTGGCTCGGGCGGCTCGAGGGCCGGGGACGCGGCAGCGGTGTACCGATCAAGACGCCACTCGACGTTCTTTTCGACTTCCGTGACGAGAAGATCTGGCGGATGCGTTCGTTTCTCGATCACGGCGAGGCCATGCGAGCAGCCGGACTCTCCGAGTAGATCAACGGCGGCCCGCGGCGGACGGAAAGCGCTAAGCCTGACTGAAAGCCACCGTTGGGCACGACGGTACCCGGCCCTGCATCGATCCGTCCAACGGCCGAGCTGCCGTCACGCAGATGCACCCGCCCCGGAGGTGATGTGCTCGATCACCGGTCGGAACTGCTCGGTCGGTGAGAAGTCGACGTACTCAGAGTCCTCAAGGGCCTCGGGAGCGTGCCCGGGTGCCCAGTAGAACGCTTCGCCGGCGGCGAAGTCTTGATGCCCGTTTTGTGTGTACATGCGTACGCGGCCCTTGATCATATACCCCCAATGCGGACACGGGCAAAGATCGTCCGGCAGGCCCTGGTGGCGGGACGCAGGTCAGCGCCGGCGGGCAGCCGCACAAACCCGACGGAGAGACCGTCCTCGTCGCGCAAACGGACCTCGACGCCGTTGTCCTCGATGACGACCGGAACGTCCTCACGTGGCATGGATCGCATGTTCTGCCTCCTGTTAGATTTGGATGTCGCGGTTGGCGAGTGGTTCGGCCGCGTTCAGTGCGCTTCTCAGACTGTGGCTGTGACCGACGGCGTCCTCGGTCGGCGGGTCGATCACGGCCGAGATCTTGGAGATGCGGTTGCGAACGTTTCTCACGATGGTGGGATGTTCTGGTTCAGATGGAACAGGTTGGTCGGGTCGTAGCGGTCCTTGAGCGCGCGAAGCCGGGCGAACTTCTCGGTCCCATATGCCGCCTTGACCCGATCCTCGCCCTCGGAGGAGAGGAAGTTGATGTAGGCGCCGCCAGTCAGCGAAGGCTCAATCTCGGCATAGAACCGCTGGGCCCAATCGATGTGGGTCTCCAGCCCGGTCGGCTCGTGGGTGGCGGCGATCGCGTTGAGCACGAACGGCGCCTGGCGTTCCCCGCAGGCGGTCTCCTCCTCGCCGACACGGGCGATCGCGCCGCCAAACTGCTGGATGTGGATCTCCGAGGCCGGGGAGGTCGCGTTCTGATGGAAGCGGGCCATCGTCTCGATCGCGTGATCGTCGAGCTCGCGGAAGTAGCCCGCCTTCATGTAGGCCTGGGTGCCTTTCGGCCAGAGCGCATCGAGCAGGCTCTCCATCTGCACGTAGGGCATCGGGCTGACCAAGTCCGCGACCGCGTCGCCCAGGTCGCGGAGCGGCTGCATCGCCTTCATCCCCTCCTCAGGGTCGCCGGAGTAGCAGCCGACGAGGGCGATCAGCTTCTTGCCGTGCCAGTCCTCGGGGATGAAGGGGGCGGGCGGGCCGGTGATCAGGTTGACGAGGGTGCTCAGCTCATCCGGCACCTCACGTGTGAACTCGCGGTAGAAGCGCACGATCTCCTCGGTGCGGTCGCCCGGATAGAAGACCGGGCCGGCGGCCACGGTCGGGCCAACCGGGTGCAGGTCGAACTCGAAGGAGGTGACGACGCCGAAGTTGCCGCCTCCGCCGCGCAGGCCCCAGAAGAGGTCGGGGTTCTCCGTCGTGCTCGCGGTGAGGATCTGGCCGTCGGCGGTGATCACTTCGGCCGAGCGCAGGTTGTCGCAGGCCAGGCCGTACTTGCGCATCAGCCAGCCGATCCCGCCGCCCAGCGTGAAGCCGGCGACGCCGGTGGTCGAGACCAGGCCCCCCGTGGTGGCAAGGCCGTGCTCCTGGGTGGCGGCGTCGAACTCCGCCCAGGTGACGCCGCCCTCGGCCCTGGCGGTGCGGGCGGCCACATCCACCGTGACGCCCTTCATCGGCGAGAGGTCGATGACGATGCCGTCATCGACCGTCGAGAAGCCGGGAATGCTGTGGCTGCCGCCACGCACCGCGACGTCGAGCCCCTCACTGCGCGCGAAGCCGATTGCGTGGCGCACGTCGGAGGAATCGGCGCAGCGGGCAATCACCGCCGGGCGGGCGTCGTGGGCGCCGTTCCAGATCGAACGAGCCTCGTCGTAGGCGTCGTCGCCGGGCCTGATCAGTTCTCCATGCAGCCCGTCCTCGAACTCCTTCAGCGTTGCCGCTCCAAGCACCCCTTGTGTAGCCATGCCGGCCTCCTTCTCAGTTCGGTTGTTTGACGTCGCGTTTGGGACGACGCTCAGCGAGGCTATGGTCCGCCTCTTAACGACGACTTTGCAGTGTCTTAGGACTCCTCTTAAGTCGGGTTACTCGGCTGTCGCGCTCCCCGCGATGACTCCCGGCCCGCGCTCCACCTCACGGCAGTAGGCAATGCCGGCGTCGCCGCCGAGCAACTCGAAATGCCGGATCGCCCGGTCGAGCCAGCGGCGCGCCGTGGTCGCCTCGCCATCCTCGGCGCAGACCGCCGCGAGTACCGCCAGCACCCAGCCCTCCTGGGGCGTGGACTCGATCCGGCCGAGCACCGATGCAGCCGCCTCAAGGTGGGCGCGGGCGCCCGCCCGGTCCTCGTCGGCGAGCGCGACGTTGGCCAGGCTCAGCTCGGCGGCGCTGAGGCCGATCATGTCGTCGTCCTCGACGAACCAGGCGCGGCTCTGGGCGGCCGCGGCCCGCCCCCCCGCGGGGTCTCCCGAGCGGGCGGCGAGCACCGCCAGGCAGCCGAGCGTGATGCCCGTGCCGCGCCTGTCGCCGACCTCCTGACGCAGGGCGAGGCTGCGGTCGAGCAACGCCCGGCCGCGATCGAAGTCCCCGCTCGAGCGCGCCAGGTTGCCGAGCGCGTTCAGCGCCAACGCCTCGCCCTGCACATCGGCGAGCCGCTGGAAGCGCTCGACGCTCTCCTCGATCAGCTCGCGGGCGCGGGCGAAATCCCCCTCCGCCCGGTCGACCGCGGCCAGATTGACCAGGATGTGGGCAGCGGCGGCCGCGCCGCCGACCCGGCGTCCGACGATAACTGTTTCCTCCTGCAGGAAGAGTGGGTAGTACGCCTCGGGCTCGACCGAGATCAGCCCGTAGCTGAGGGGCCAGAGCACCGGGCGCTCCTCGGCGAGGAGCTCGCCGACGCCGCCCAGCGCGAGCTCGAGCTGCTCGCGGGCCTGCGGGTACTCGCGACGGAACCAGGCGGCGATGCCGCGGGTGTGCGCGGCCCATACAGGCAGGCGCGCCGCGGGAAGATCGTCGACGGCCAGCCTCTCGTGCTTGGCGACGCGCGACTCCACATCGACCCTGGCGCTGGAGATCGCGTGGTAGGCCGTCGAGACCTCGACCGCGTCGAGCATCCCGGCGTGGTCACCAAGCTCGTGGAAGATCGCGACGCTTTCGTCGCCGAACTCGCGGAGGCGGCCGTAGACCCCGCGCCGCAGGCCCACGAGGCAGGTGGCGAGCAGGGCCCGGGCGCGATCGGCGGTGTGCTCCGGCGCCGCGGCCAGCGACGCCGCGAGCCAGCGGTATCCCTCGGCGAGGTAGCCCCGCATCAGCCAGAAGCGCCAGAGCGTGGCGACGAGGCGGAGGGCGATCTGGGGATCGTCGGCGAGTGCCGTGGCGAGCGCCGCGCGGAGGTTGTCGCGCTCCAGGTCCAGTCGCCGCAGCCGGTCCCTCGCCGGGAGGTCGCCGACCGGCGTCGGGTCGCTCTCGGCGAGCTCGACGTACCAGTCGCGGTGGCGACGCTCGAAGGCCTCGCGCTCCCCGGCGTCGGCGAGCCGCTCGGCGGCGTACTGCCGGATCGTCTCCAGGAGCCGGTATCGGCGGTCGCCCGGTCCCTCTTCGACGTGGACCAGCGACTTGTCGATCAGGCGGGCGAGCAGGGCGACAGCCTCTTGGCGCACGAGTGGGTCCTCGGAGCAGACGTCCTCGGCCGCCTCCAGGCCGAAGCTCCCGGCGAACACTGCAAGGCGCCGCATGAGGATCTGCTCGTCGACATCGAGCAGGTCGAAGCTCCAGGCGAGAGTCGCTCGCAGCGTCTGCTGCCGGGTCATCGCCGTGCGGTTCCCGGCCGAGAGCAGGTCGAGCGAGTCGTCGAGGCGCTCGACGATCTGAGCCGGGGTGAGGACGCTCACCCGTGCCGCCGCCAGCTCGATCGCCAGCGGCATCCCGTCGAGACGGTGGCAGAGGGCCGAGATCGCGACCGCGTTCTCGTTGTCCAGCTCGAATCCGAGCGCGGCCTGACGGGCCCGAACAGTGAATAGCCGCACCGACTCCGCCTCCAGCGAATCCTCCGCAGGCGCTCCGGAGAGGAGCCTAGGGAGGGAGAGCGAGGGGACGCGCCATGTCACCTCGCCGGGAATGCGGAGTGGCTCGCGGCTGGTCGCCAGCACGGTCAGGTTCGGGCAGTTGCTGAGCAAGGCCTCGACGAGGCGCGCGATCGGCTCGATGAGGTGCTCGCAGTTATCGAGCAGGAGCAACTGCCGGCGATCGCCGATGTGCCCGGCGAGCGCGACCTCCGGCGCCCGGTCGGAGGCAAGCCGCGTGTCCAGCGCCTGGGCGACCGCGGGGCCGATCAGCTCGGGCTCGCCGAGCGCGGCCAGCTCGACCGGCCAGACACCGTCCGCGAAATCGCCGCGGTGTTGCCCGGCCAGCTCCAGTGCCAGCCTCGTCTTGCCGCAGCCACCCGCACCGGTCAGGGTCAGCAGCCGCGAGTTGCGCAGGAGCGCGGCGGCCTCGGCCAGCTCGCGCTCGCGGCCGATGAAGCTGGTCAGCTGTGACGGCAGCTCGGGCCCTCTGGCACCCGCCCGGTGAGGCTCGGACTCCTGCTCCAGCTCGGCCAGCTCGGCCTCCAGGGCGAGGCGGAGCTGCTCAAGGAAGTCGCGGCGCTCCCGGCTCCAGTCCTCGTAGCGGTCCGCAGGTAGCAGCTCGGCGTCGAAGCCCTCGAGGGCCGATCGATAGGCGCCGGGCTCGCGCTGCTCGCGCGCCGCGGCGGCGAGCTCTTCGAAGGCGACCACGTCGATCTGGACCGGGTCGTTGGGGCTGAGCAGGATCAGTTCTTCGCGCAGCTCCAGGTAGCGGCTGCCGTCCAGGCCGATC
>Ga0302180_10003871_pt1 | contig 11206 bp, 5 predicted proteins | sample I_Palsa_E3_2_FD_200575 | JGI IMG/M metagenome (GOLD analysis project Ga0302180, IMG submission 200575) | Peat permafrost microbial communities from Stordalen Mire near Abisko, Sweden - I_Palsa_E3_2 | ecosystem: Environmental > Terrestrial > Soil > Palsa > Peat permafrost | place: Sweden: Abisko... | reverse complement strand
ATGTCCGCGCGCAAGCTATCAATCGACAGCAAGATGACGTTGCAGTCCCGAGGAGGCGCGGCCGGCGGTGGCGCCGATTGGGGCGCCGCCGGCGGTGGCGCCGATTGGGGCGCGGCCGGCGACAGCTCCGGCGTCACACCGGGCTCGGGCGCCTTCGTAGACGCAATTGGCTCGGGCGCCACCGACGGCGCCAGCTTCGGCGATGGCGCGTCCTTCGAGCAACCCGCCACGACCGCGATGACCGCCGCGAGACGAGCGCAGGCATTGCCTCGCCCGAAAGGCGTCACGAGTCGACCGTGATCCCCAGCTTCTCTCGGAGCTCGAAGTAAGGCGTCGAAACTCCGTAGAGCACGAGGTCTTTCACGCGCTCGGCCGCCGGAACACTGGACGCATCTTCGGTGGCTCGCACGATCTCGGTGGCGACGCCGAGATCGTTGGCCAGGATGAGGCCCGCGCGGTCGGCGGTGAGATCGATGGCCGCCACCCACTTCTTGAGATCGATGGCCCCCCCGGATTGAAGGAGCTTGGACACCATGCTTGCCAGGATCTCTCGCTGCACTCCTTGAAAATCCTGCGACATGTGCGCGAAGGCCTCATCGACCTGCCCCTGCAGGTCAGGCGCGATCGGAAACTGCGGTACGCACAGCTTCACGGCAGCAAAGAGCCAACCCTTGAGCCCCGTCCCGGTGGGCACGAGATGCCGGATGTAATAGCCGGGCAAGAAATACGTCAGATGTCGCCCGACGACGAACGCCAGGGCCTGATTCGGGACGTCGCTCTCGAAGGCGGCTCGGCCCAGCACGATCGACGGCGTGTGCGCGTGAACGAAGCCCAACCCGGCAGGGTCGTTGGGGTCTTGAAATACAGGCGGCGCTTGGAACCCCAAGACCCCTTGCGCGTAGTTGAGAGTCTGAGAAACGGGATGCTCTTCGGACGCGATGTCGATCAAGTGGGCTTCGTCGAAGCCGAGCGCCAATAGCGACTGCGTGCGCGCGCGGATCACCGTCGGTTGAACGAGCGCGAAGATGTGCGTCACGAGCGGGTCGGCGTCACGATGGGCGATCCGCCCGGCCCAATCCTCCGCGTCGAGCGCGGCCCGCGCGGCAGCGGCGTTGTCGGCGCGATGCCGCCTGTAGAATCGCTCCTCGTCGGCCTCGGCGAGCCCGAGCACCGACAGCGCTTGACACAAGCACCACGCAGGATCCGGACGCCGCGCCTCGGTATAGAGGCGACGAAGAAGCTTGTAACTCTCGACTCGATACGGATTGGCGGCCAGCATCTCGCCGTGCGCTTTGACGGCCTTGTCGAGATATTGGGTCACGTCGCTCGCGTAGAGCTCGGCCAGTAGCGCAGCACGTTCCTTGCCCTCGGGGTCGAAAGCTTGCGCGGCTTCGTATGCGCCGATCGCCAACGCGGGCTGGTTCAGCGCCTTCTGGTAGAGCTCTCCGAGGTCGTCGAGCACTCGAACCATCAGCTCGCGATCCTGCATTCGCTTCGCTTGGTCGAGCTGGTCCTTGAGAAGGCGCTCGACGCCTGCGTGATCTCCGGCCTGTCGACACAGCTCGATCGCTTCTTCTCTCGCTCGGACAAACGTCGGATCGAACTCGAGCGCTCGGTCGTAATACTCGAGCGCCCGCCGCAGTTCCCCGAGCTGCCTCGCGGTCACGATGGCAGCCGTCTGCATGTACTTCGCGCGCTGCTTCGGGTCCTCGACGAATCCCGCGAGGCGCAAGACGACTTCGACCAGGCTGGCCCAGTCCTTCTCTTCCGAGAAAAGCTCCATGAGCTTGGTGAGCAGCTTCCTATCGTCGCGACGCTCATCGAGGGCCGTCAGGTAGGTTTTTGCGGCGCGCGCACGATCCCCGAGCTTCTTGAACTCGGCGTCCCCGATCTCCATGAGAAGCTCGAAGCGCTCGGCACCCGACGCCATCTCGAGACGACGTCTCTTGACCCGGGTAAACTCCTCCCAGTCCCCCGTGGCCTCGTAGACTCGCGCCAGCGCATTGAGCGGCGCGCTGTTGCTCGGGTCGGCGTCGGCCGACGCTTTCAGCAGGTCGACCGCGGTGTCCAACTCCCCGAGACGCCGAAGCAGCTCACCGAGCCGCCATTGCGCGTCGGCGACTTCTATCGCGGAGAGACTCTCGCCGTGCCTCTCGAGCAGCCGCGTGTAGGTCCGACGCGCAGCAGCCGCGTCGCCGTACTCGAACAGAATGCGCGCTACGCGCGTGGCGCTGGTGGCATCTTCGGGGGCAATCTGGTCGAGGGACTCGAGCGCGGACATCAGGCGCGGCTGGGAGTCGGCGAGCGACGGCGCCGAGCCGGTGCGTTCTTGAAGCGAAGGCGAGCTCAGGGCACCCACTCCCCGGCCAAAGGCTTCGACGAAACGTACCAGGGCCCGCACCGCATCGCCCTTGGGTAGAGTGTTTGCCCGAAGCACCAGAGCCTCGAGATACTTGCTCGCTTCGACGTAGCGCTCGCGATCGAACGCAATCTCGCCGAGCACCAAAAGAGCATCGGCGTTGGTCGGATCGAGCTCGAGGGCGGTCTTGGCGTGGCCTTCCGCCTGGTCGACGTCGCGTAACTTGTCGCGAAGCACGCGAGCCAGCTCACCGTAGAGCCGCGCTCGAACGGACTTACCCTCGGCGCTCGCGAGCTCCTTCTCGATGAGGGCCACGACGCCGGCGGCGTCACCGCGCGCGGCATAGGCCCGCCTCAGCGCCGCTGCGGCCGCCGACTCGCCGGGGCTGGCCTCGATGGCCAGCTTGTATCGCTCGATCGCAAGGTCGAGATCCCCGCGCTCTTCGAGCAAGCGCCCGGCGCGCATCCATTGTTCCGCGCGCACCTCCGGCGAGGCTCCGCTCGTGGCCAGCATTTCGATGGCCTTGAGCGCGGCCTGCGCGTCTCCCGCCTGCTCGCGCAGTCGAGCAAGGGTTTCGAGGGCTGCGGAGTGGCTGGGGTCCAGCTCGAGCACCTGTTCGCAGACGCGGGTCGCCAAGTCGGGGGATGCCAGATTCTCCGAGAGCACCTGAGCCCTGTGCATCAGAAGCTCGATGCGCTCACCGTCGGTCGCGGCGGCTTTCGCCTGTCGGCCGTAGAGCTGCTCGAGAAGCTCCCAGCGCCCGAGAATGCGGTAGTGCCGCGCCAACTTCGCCGATGCGGTCGTGCTCGCGGGGTCTATCGCGAGCGCCTCTTCGAGGCAATCCGCGGCGCTGGCGTGATCGAGAAACTCGTCCTCGTAGAGCGTCGCCATGCGCTCGTTCAGGTTGACCCTTTGACGCGGGGTCTCGGCCGTACTGATTTGCTGCCGCAAGTTCGCGAGGAGCTCACGATACTTGCCGGTACGATTGTAAATTCGATCGAGTCCCTTGAGCGCTCGGGTGTCGCTTGGCGCGTCTTGCAGAACCTTCTCGAAGCGCCGCTCGGCCTCCGGCAACTGCCCCAGATGCTGCTCGCAAATCTCCGCGATTTCGAGCAGCGCCTTCGTCCTTTGCTGACCGGTGTGCGCCTGCGCTCGCCGCTCGAGAACGTCGATGAGCGCGCGGTAGTCACCGCTTCGCTCGGCGAGGCGCGTCATCCCGGCCGCGGCCTTCTCGTGTGCCGGGTCGTCGGCAAGCACCTGGCCGTAGATTTCGGCCGCACGCGCCGAGTCGTCCAGGTGCAGATCCAGAACCTCCGCGGCTTCGGCGCGAACGTCGCGGGCGCGGGGCGAATCGCCAGCGGCATCTGCCCGCGCCGTCAAGAGCGACACGAGCTCAGACCACTGATGCGCCTTCTTGTAGATACCCCCAAGCCCCTCGTGGGCCTCTTCGCTTTGCGGCTCCAGGGCTAGAATTTCCCTGTACGCGAGAATCGCCAAATCGGCTCGCGCAAGCTTTCTGTCGTACCAGCGCGCGGCATAGGCGAGCAGCTTGCACTGCTCTCGAGCAGACAGCCCACCGGCCTGTATGGTTGCGGTGACCGTGGCCAGCACCTCGTTCCAAAGAGGCTGGCGAGCTTCGGCGACCCGCTCAATTTCGTCGGCGAGATCGCGATCGAGCGGGGTTTCGCAGAGCGCGCGCGAATACGCGAGGAGACCCTGTTCGGGGTCCTGAAGCTCGATTTCGCAGATCCGGCCGATCTCCGCGAAGATGTGGGCCTTGTCGGCGCCCGGGGCCGCCGTTTCGCTGCGGGCGATGAGCGACTCGACGACCTCCGCGTGCTTGCCGAGCGACCTACGCACCGCCTCGAGCGCGATGTGGGCTGTCGCGTCGTTCGGGTCGAGCTCGACGATCGTCTCATAGACTCGCTCCGCTTGCGCCTTGTCGCCCACGGCCACGTCCAGCGTGCGGGCGGCCCGGTGCAGCAAGGATTTCCTGGCATCTATCGCGGCGCCGTCCGCACCGGTCACCTCGTCAGCGGCCCGCTGGAAACCCAAGGCCACGGACTCGGGATCCGCCCCCTCCTCGATGGCCGTTTCGAGCGCCTCGGCCGCGTCGGCTTCGAGGGGTGCCGCGACGAGGGCTTCGACGACCCCCGACAGTCGCTCGGGCGGGAAAAAATCCGGCATTGGCCGAGTCGATGGAGGGGCCCGCCCGAGCGATTCGAGGGCCTCGAGAAGGACTCCGGCGTGTCTCGGCCTTCGGTCAGGGTCCTTCGCCAAGAGCGAGAGAACGAAGGCGTCGACGTCGCGTCCGATCCACCCACGGGGTCCACGCGAGCTCGGAGGCTCTGGCGTCTTGGTCAGGTGGGCGAAGGCTGCGTCGGCAGGGTTCTCGAATTGAAAAACGGGTGCGCCCGAGAGAAGCTCGTACATCAAGGCCCCAAACGCGTAGACGTCGGCGGCCGCGTCTGCGCGATGCCCACGAATCTGCTCGGGCGCAATCGTCTTGGGCGAACCGAATACGGTGACCAAGCCGCCGTGACCGTTGGCGAGCGGGGCTCGCTCGCGCAAACGGTCGATTCCGAAGTCGACGAGCGTCACGTGGCCAACGGTCTCTCGTCCGACCATGACGCTGTCGAGTCGGAGATCGCCGTGGGTGATCCGGGCTGCATGCAGGGCCGATAGCGGCTGCAGGATGCCCGCCAAAATCGGCTTGGCTTCGCCAAAGTGCATCGGCCCCGTCCGCGCAAAGCGGACGCTCAAGGGCTGCTCCTCGATGTGGTCGTGGCCAATCCAGTAGCTGCCCTCGCTTTCACCCGCATCGAGTCCTGCGGGCAGGCCCGGATGCCCGAGCGTCGCCACCATGCGGTTCAGGGTGAGCAAGCGCTGCACCGCCCTCCTGTCCACGCAAAACTGGCGAAGCAGCACCTTGAGCACGCAATCTTGGTGGCCGCGCCGCGCGGAGTACACCTTCGCAACCGGGTGCTCGCCTAGATGGCGCGTGATCGTGAAGGGTCCGAGCGTGCGTCCGGATTCCAGCTCCTCGGTCCCGAAAAACGTGGACGCCTCACGAACACGCGGGTCGGCGCCCTGACGCGAAGCGACGATGACGTCGACCAGTGCATCGAGGCGATCTCCCGAAGCGCAGCGCTCCGTCAATGCTCGCGCAAAGCTGGCTCGGGCTGTGGCCCCTCCGACATCCTGCGGGTCGAGGCCGAGAAGGCGCTGACTCATCGCCGTCATCTCCTCGAGTGAGAAGAGACGCTCGAGCTCGGCGCGAACGATATCGATCGTGGAATTCATGGGGCACCGGGGCGGCGTAGCGCGCGGCAATCCTACAAGAAGCTTCCGGCGCTGGATGCTGCGAACTTAAGTCGCGGCGCCGAGAGCTTCGACTCCACGCGCCAACGGGAGTGGGTCGATGGACCACATGGGCCCTGCATCCGCTAGCGCTCGAGCCGCCGCCGCGGCCGCACTTTGCTAGTGGGAGTGCTCGCGCGTCACGCCAGGATAGCCTGGCTCGCCGGGCTCATGACGCGGATTGCTGGTCTCGAAGGTGCCGCCGTGGCCCTTGAGCGAGAGAAGCAAGTCGCGATCGTAGATAAACTGATCGCGCGAATCGTAGGGCACCGGATGCATCCCGGTGTCCATGCGGATCGCATCGCACGGGCACGCCTCGACGCAATACCCGCAAAAGATGCACCGAAGCTCGTCGATTACGAATTTGACAGGATACCGCTCGTAGCCACGCCGCTCGTCCCCCGGCGGATACTCGCCCGCCTCGATGAAAATGCACTGCGCCGGGCATGCCGTAGAGCAACAAAGGCAAGCGACGCAACGCATGCTGCCGTCTTGGCGCGTCGTGAGGCGGTGAACGCCGCGAAACCGCTCCGGGTAGGGCCGTTTCTGCTCGGGATACGAAATCGTGGTGATTCCGTCGTCGTAACGCTCGAGGACGGGGTCAGGCCGCTGCCCCCGGAGCATTTCGCGCGTGTTCTCGAAGAAATGCCTCATCGAGACACCCACTCCACGGAAAATCTCGGGCAGGTAGCTGCTCACTTCGAAGTCGTTCACCGTGTACACGACCGGCGTCACGTTCATCTTTGCGGCGGGCTTCTTCGGAAATGCGGGCGTGGCCATCGTTTACCTCGAAATAGGCTGCTCAAGCCTGCATGGGCTCGGTCTTCGTTCCCCCGCGCCGACGAGCCTGGTCGGCCGATGAGCCCAGCAGAGTCTGCCTGTGTACGATGGGCGCAAACAACCCGGCCATGGCACGCACGATCAAATAGATGAGCGCGGCCCAGACGATGACACCCGTGACGTCGGCCGCCGTCTTGAGCGCCTCGGTGACACCCGGCCCCGCAGCGTCGAGCACCAAGTAGACGACCCCCGTTACGAGGATGTTCGCGAGAGAGGCCGGCAGAAGAATCTTCCAGCCGAGCTTCATGAGCTGGTCGTAACGAAAGCGCGGCAGAGTCCAGCGAATGAACGTCTGGACGGCGCACACGACGATGACCTTGGCGAAGAACGTGATGACCCCAAGAAGAATCATCCACATGTGCGAGACAAGAACGTGCGCGATCTCGTGGCTTCCGAACGAGATGGTGAGCCCGTCTCTGTGCAGAAAGGGCAGCGCCCAGCCGCCCAGGAAAATGGTCACGAGGAGCATCGAGCCGGTGACGATCTCCGCGTACTCGGCGAAATAGAACATCCCGAACTTCATGCCCGCGTACTCGGTGAAGTACCCGGAGACGAGCTCGCTCTCGGCCTCAGGAAGGTCGAACGGGATGCGCTTGTTCTCCGCGACCGAGGCGGCGAAAAAGACAAAGAAGGCGAGCGGCTGAACGAAGATGCCCCACGCGTGCTCCGATTGCCAGCGGACCATCTCGTCGAGCCTGACGGTCCCGTAGATCATCAACGCTCCGACGAGCGACATACCCAGCGTGACCTCGTAGGAGACCATTTGACTGGCCGCGCGAAGGGCTCCCATGAGGCTGAACTTGTTGTCGCTCGACCAGCCCGCAATGGCCGCACCGATGATGCCCTGCCCGGCGATCGCAAACATGTAGAGAATGCCGATGTCGAGCGGGGCCACCGTCAGGTCGATTGCGTGCATGCTGCTCTTCGGGTCGGCAGAGCACATGCCAAACCGTGGTACGGCTGGCCCGGCGAAGATCTGCGACAAGTTGGCCGGCAACCGGCTCGGGCAAATCGTGTCGCCGAACGGAATGGCGGCCACGAGCGCGAAGACGGCCCCCATGGCGATGATCGGCGCCAGCATGAAGAGCAGAGCGTCCGCGCGCGGAGGCATGAAGTCTTCCTTGGTGAAAAACTTGATGCCATCGGCCGCCGTGTGAAGCAGCCCAAAGAGACGCACTTCCTTGCCGAATATCTTGACGACGGCACGGTTCGGCCCGATGCGATGTTGAATCATCGCGCTCTGACGTCGATCGGCCCACGTAAGGATACCGGCCCAGTTGAGGACGAACCCCACCATGACCAGGATCTTGACGAACGTCCAGACGAGCTGCGTCGTAGTCATGGCTCACTCCGCCGGAGCGGTGACGGGGGACGGGGCGAGCGCTTCGACGGTAGCTCCGCCGAGGACTTGCGCTCGGATTTGCTTCAGGCTCGTCGTCGAAACCTCGTAACCGAGCGCCCCCGCCAAGTCGAGCAGGTGACGCCATGCCGGGCGGCTTGCCCCGAGTGGCTCGAGCGCCTTGTCGCTCACTTGCTTGATGCCCTTCGAATTGACGTAGGTGCCGGACTGTTCGGCCCATGACGTGGCGGGCAGCAGGATCGTGGAGACGTCGGCCAGAGGCCCTTGGTGCGCGGCCACCGTGATCACGGTGGCGCCCCGCAGCGCATCGGTCGCCGACGCCGCCGCAGCTCCGAGGGCAATGACGTGAGTTACGCGTCCTGACCCGACGTCTTCGACCAACGCTTGCAACGCCTTGGCGGACGGCGCGATCTGCTTGACGACGGAGTGTGCCGCCGAGAAGACCAAGCCCACCGATTCCTTTGGAACTCCGGCGAAAAGCGACTTGGCTTCCTCGAAGGCTTGGGCCATCGACGCGGCTTCACCGCGAACCTTGGCCTGCACGAGCCGCCCGTCGTGGGCTTGCTTGTAGGTCAGCATCCCCTCGTCGCACATCCAGAACTGATTGACCTTCTCGTTGTCGCGCGGCCGATATCGATAGGCCCGATTGTAGCGAGGGTCGTAATCGAGGTGCGCGTTGCAGCCCGTCGCGCAACCTTGGCACACCGCGGAAGCCGTGCGCAGAAACCACACCCTCGCCTTGAATCGAAAGTCTTTCGTCGTGAGCGCGCCCACCGGGCAAACGTGCTCGGTCATGAACGTGTAGTGGCCGTCGAGCTGGCGGCCCGGTGCCACGAATATCTCGTTCAAATTGCCCCGCTCGCGCATGTCGAGCACGGGGTCCTTCGCCACCTCGGCCATGAAACGCACGCATCGAGTGCACATGACGCAGCGCTCGCCGTCGTAGACGATGGTCGGGCCGAACACGACGCCCTTGGGCTTGTGGACGGGCTCATCGCGCATGCGCTTTTGGTACCGGCCGTGCTCGAGCCAGTAGTCTTGCAGCTTGCACTCGCCCGATTGGTCGCAAATGGGACAATCGACTGGGTGATTGAGAAGCAGAAACTCCTGAACGTCGCGACGCGCCTTGCGAACGTGCTCGCTCGAATCCGAGAGCACCTCCATCCCCTCGGCTGCCGCGGTATAGCAAGAGGGCTGCAGCTTCGGTTTCTGCGTCGTCCGATACGTGCCGGCCTTTGCGTCCCACTCGAGCACGTCGAGCGTCACGGGGCGCGCCCCCGGCTTTGGCGCGATCTCCACGAGACACATGCGGCAGTTCGCGGGAGCTGAAAGGCCCGGATGCCAACAATAGTGCGGAATGTCGACCCCCTGCTTCCAGGCGGCCTTGATGATTGTCTCGCCCGCATCGAAGGGGATGGGCTTTCCGTCGAGCTTGAAGGTCGGCATCGCTTTACCTAGTGATCGCACTCCCCACCAATCATGTTGAGCGCTCCGAAGGTGGGGACGATATCGCTCAGCATGCGGCCTTCTAGAAGCTTCGAAAGGCCGCCCGTGATCTGAAAACAGGGAGGACGGATCCGAACGCGATAGGGCGTGCCCGTTCCGTCGGAAACGAGGTAGTAGCCAAGCTCGCCGTTACCGCCCTCGGTATAGGAGTAAACTTCGCCCTTCGGCACCTTCGCGCCCTCCATAATCAGCTTGAAGTGCTGAATGGTGGCTTCGATCGTCGTGTAGACGCCGTCTTTCTCGGGCAGCACGAAGCGCGGATCGTCGCAGCTTATCGGGCCGTCGTCGGCCATGCGCTCGAGCGCCTGGTTGATGATTCGTATGGACTGCCGAATCTCGCCCAGGCGAACGAGGAAGCGATCGAGCGTGTCTCCTTTGGTTCCTACCGGAATGTCGAAGTCGACTTCGTCGTACTTGAGATAGGGGTGTGCTTTGCGCACGTCGTAGGCGACGCCCGTGGACCGCAGGCAGGGACCTGTCCAGCCGAGAGCGGTCGCGTCGGCGCCGCTGATACGACCCACGTTCTCGAGGCGGTCGATGAAGATGCGGTTCTTGAGCAGCATCTTCTCGCCTTCCTCGACGAGCCCCAGAATCTTCGGCAAAGTCGCGCGGCACAGCCCCTTGAAGTCTGCGCTCGGCGGGTTGGCCATCCCCCCAATTCGTCCGAACGAATGCGTGAGCCGCGCGCCCGTCTCTTCTTCGAGAATGTCCCAAACCATCTCGCGCGCTTTGACGAGCCAGAGAAACGGCGTGAAGGCGCCGAGCTCCATGGCCATTGCACCGTTGCACGTCAAATGGTCGCTCAGCCGAGCCAGCTCGCCCAGAATGGTTCTGTACCACTGACAGCGCTCGGGCACGGCAAGACCGCAGAGTTTTTCGACGGCGAGCGCGTAGCCGATGTTGTTCAGCATCGGCGACACGTAGTTGAGCCGATCGACGTACGGGAAGACCTGCGCCCAAGTCCCGCGCTCGCACATCTTCTCGAAGCCGCGATGCAGGTAGCCGACCTGCACGTCGGCGCGAACGATTGTCTCGCCCGACAAGTCGAGAACGATGCGCACGGTCCCGTGCATCGCGGGATGCGACGGGCCCATGTTGAGGTGCATGGGCTCGGCGGGCAGCTCGAGCTCGCCCTCCTCGAGCTCCGCGTAAACGGGTTCCATCGATCAGCTTTCCTCGGAGCGCGGGAGCGCGTCACGACCGAACGGCATCCCCTCGTCCGGCCCGAACGGCTCCAGCTTGCCGAGAGGCATCCCGGCTTCGCCTTCCGTCCGGTATGCGACGAGCGGCTGCGTACGATCGGCCGGATAGGTCCTCTGGAGCGGATGCCCCTCGAACTCCGGGTACATCAGGATCCGGCGCAAGTCCGGGTGCCCTCGGAAGCGCACCCCGCTCATGTCCCACGTCTCGCGCTCGAGCCAGTTCATCCCGGGCCAAATCGCCGTGACGCTGTCGAGCTCCGCGCCGTTGGCGTCTTCGTCACCCACGCGCGCCTTGAGACGAATGCGGTGCCTCAGAGGGACGGAGTAAAGATGCATGACGACTTCCAGCCTCGGCGCACGGTTCGGATAGTCGACCGCGCAGAGATCGACGGGCATGTCGAAATCGAGCGCGGGGTCTTCGCGCAAGAAGGTGCATACGCTCTTCCACTGGCTCGGCTCGACCACCGCGGTCTCGTCACCGAAGCTCGAGCTCGTCTCGAGGATCGCGGTGCCGAAGCGCTCTTTCAGCTTGTCGAGCACGGCTTGGCTCACGAAGTGCCCCCGTTGGCGATGCGCTCG
>Ga0302180_10003870_pt1 | contig 11206 bp, 13 predicted proteins | sample I_Palsa_E3_2_FD_200575 | JGI IMG/M metagenome (GOLD analysis project Ga0302180, IMG submission 200575) | Peat permafrost microbial communities from Stordalen Mire near Abisko, Sweden - I_Palsa_E3_2 | ecosystem: Environmental > Terrestrial > Soil > Palsa > Peat permafrost | place: Sweden... | reverse complement strand
CAGCGGGCGTGACGCCCGGGATCCGACTCGCCGCGCCAAGCGTGCGCGGTCGTTGCGCGCTCAATTTCTCGCGCGCTTCGCGCGAGAGTGCCGAAATATCGGCATAGTTAAAGTCCACCGGAATGACGACCCGTTCAGTCTTGGCCGCGCGAGCGATCGCCATCTCTTGCCGGCGCACGTAGCCGGCCACTTTGAGTTCGATCGCGATCCGCTCGCCGATCGCGGGTTGCAACGGGGGCGCGAAACACTCCGCAATATCACCAAACTCGAGCGTCGGACGGCGCAGCGCATCGGCTAGCGTCGCACCCGCTTCGAACATTTGATCCTTGATCCGCTCGACGCCGACGCGCGAGCGTTCGGCCCGCGTGATGCCTGCGTGCAGCGCGCCTTGCCGCCGCTCGAATGACTCCCAACTTGCGTCATCCACCAACCCGAGCGCGCGTCCAACCGGCGTCAGTCGCGTATCCGCATTATCGTGGCGCAGAATCACGCGATGCTCGGCGCGCGACGTCAGCATGCGATACGGTTCATCGACGCCTTTGGTTACGAGATCGTCGATCAGGACACCGATGTAGGCCTCGCTGCGCGAAAGGCGCAGCGGTTCACGCGCTTGCACCGCGCGCGCGGCGTTGATTCCGGCGATCAATCCTTGTGCCGCGGCCTCTTCGTAGCCCGACGTGCCGTTGAGCTGTCCGCAGTGATACAACCCCGCGATACGTTGCGTCTCGAGCGTGTCGCGCAAGTCGGTCGGTGGGACCATGTCGTATTCCACCGCGTACCCGGCACGCAACATCACGCATTCTTCCAACCCGGGAAGCGTGTGCAGCATCTGGATCTGAATTTCGGCCGGCAACGACGTTGAGAATCCGCCGACGTAAAGCGTCGGTTCGTCCCAGCCTTCGGGCTCGATGAAGAGTTGATGCGACGGATTGTGCGCGAACTTCACCACTTTGTCTTCGATCGATGGGCAATAGCGCGGGCCGATGCCTTCGATCAAATCCAGGCCATAGAGCGGCGAATACAGCAAATTGTCGCGCACCAGTTTGTGCGTGCGTTCGTTGGTTTCGGTGATATAGCACGGCACTTGCGGGCCACCGAATTTTGCTTCGCTGGTGTACGAAAAGAGCAACGGTGTCTCGCTTGGCGCCTGCATCAACATCGCATCGTAGTCGACGCTGGTTCGATCGATGCGCGGCGGCGTTCCGGTCTTCAAGCGTTTTGTCGGAAAGCCCAACCGGCGCAACGCATGCGCAAGACCGATTGCCGGCGCTTCGCCGAAGCGCCCTTCGGCTTGCACGACGCTCCCGCGAAAGCTCTTACCCCCGAGAAACGTGCCCGTTGCGAGCACGATGCTGCGTGCAAAATATTTTTTACCATCGGCGCACATAACGCCGCGCACAGCATCGCCGTCAACGACGAGATCTTCGACCAGCCCTTGCACGATCGTGAGATTGGGCTGCGCGCGCAACACCTCGATCGCGAGACGCGCATATGCGGGCTTGTCCATCTGTTGGCGCAGCGCGCGCACCGCCGGACCTTTGCTCTCGTTCAAAAAACGCGCGTGCAGGCTGCATTGATCCGCCATGCGCGCCATCGCGCCGCCGAGCGCATCGATCTCGCGCACGAGCTGTCCCTTGGCGCTGCCGCCGATCGACGGATTGCACGGCAGCGTGCAAATCTTCTCGGGATCTCCGGTGACCAGCAGCGTTTCTACGCCCAGGCGCGCAGACGCAAGCGCCGCTTCGACGCCCGCGTGACCACCCCCAACGACGATGACCCCCGCGTCATCACTCGGCAATTGCTGCATTCCAGGCCAGCGCTTTAGGGAGTTCGAAACGAATACCTCCGATGAAAATAGGCTTCGCACTCCCGCTTGCCGTATGCGTGCTTGCCTTGGCCCTGCTCGCGCCGGCTCCCGCGCAACTCATTACCATCAGTGTCATTCGGAATCTGACCATGACCGTTGGGCAGACCGCCGAAATCCATGTGCAATCCTGGGGCGCCAAGGCGCCCAACATCGCCGCCGTCACGTGCGGCAGCTACCCTCCCGGCAAGCCATCCGATATGGTTGCGATCACGCACACCCACCGATCCAAGGTGACCTCCAACGTGAACGACGGGGGCTCGCTCACGCTCTACGTAAAGGCCCAGCATCCGGGACGCTGCTTTATCCGCTACAGCGCCACGGGCTTAGTCCAGCAAGCAACCGCCCAGACGGACTTCACGGTGAAGCCGTGATGCACGGACTGCGCATCAAAGCGCTCGCGAGCCTGGTGCTTGCCCTGGCCACCTTCTCGGGCACCTTGCTCGATCGGACGACGGGTCAGCCGCTGACAGACGTTCACGTGCATGCCGCCGGCCCGAGTGCCGGCGACGCCATCACCGACGCCCACGGTCGCTTCACGCTCAAGAGCCTACAGCCCGGAAGCTATACGGTCACGGTCGAGTCGAACGATGTGCCGCCGCAGACCTTCAAGGTGACGCTGGCCGGCAATCGGATCACCGTCCTCACGATGAAGGCCTGCAGCACGACGCTCGATTACCATTGCGCTGGTCCCGCCAGTCCTAACGGACCGGGCGCACATCGTGTGCTCGGAGACCTGGGGCCGCCTCCTGCGGCTAGCCCGCCGTGGCGTGGCTCTTCAAGCGGAATGAGAACGCGATCATGATGATGCCGAAGAGGATCGCGTAGAAGCCGATCAGGTAAATGACCGTGATGATTCCGACGAGCGGATTGTAGAACAGCAACACGCCAAAGACAATCGAGAGAATGCCGCCCAGAACCAGCATCCACTCGTTTTTCATCAGCGCGCGCAATTGGAACGCTGCAACGAGCTCGAGAATCCCGGTCAGGATCGCCCAGATGGCGATTGCGAAATAGATCGAGAGCCCGGCGAGCCCCGGATAAAAGACCACGAGCGCCGCAATAACCAGGCCCACGATACCCTCGGCCAAAAAGGCGAACCATCGTTCGTGCGCCTGGGCCGCGCGGACGGCTGAGACGAGCGCGAAGATGCCGTCGATGAAGGCATAGGCGCCGAACAAAAGGACCAGTGCGAACCCGGTCGCACCCGGCCAGAAAAACGCAAGCAGACCGAAAATGACGGCAGCGATGCCGCGGATCAGGAGCGCCCACCAGTTGCGTGCCAAGACTCCAAGCATGTCGTTCTCCCTACTTGCCAATGCAGAAGCGACTGAAGACGCCGCTCAGCACCTCTTCGGCGGCGACGTCTCCGGAAACGTGCCCGAGCGCAGCGTAGGCCTCCTGCAGATCGCCGACGATCAAATCGACCGGTTCGCCGGCCCGCAATGTTTCACGCGCGGCGTCGAGCGCGCGTAGCGCCGCATTAACCGCGTCGAACTCCCGCGCCGAGGCCAGGTGCGGGCGCTCGAGGTCCGGGGCCACGCCGCCCCAGCCGACCCGTGCCAGCGCCGTCCGCACCGCGCGGATCGTCCCCGGTTCATAGACGCTCCCGCTGATCGCATCCTCGATCGCCGCCTCGCGTGCTCCGGCCTCGCCCAGATCAGCTTTATTGAAAAAGACGACCCGCTCGCCCGGTTTCGTTTGGGCAAGCAGCCCGCGCGCCGCGGGCGAGAGCGATGATGAACCGTCGAGGACGACGAGCGCGACGCGCGCGGAGGCGAGAGCGCGCTGCGAACGTTCGATGCCGGCCGCTTCCAAGCGGTCGCTATGTTCGCGAATGCCGGCGGTATCGACCAGGCGCACGCGCACGCCATCGATCGCGATCGACTCCTCGATCGTATCCCGTGTCGTGCCCGCAATCTCGGAGACGATCGCGCGTTCTTCACCGAGCAGCGCGTTGAGCAGCGAGGATTTTCCGGCATTCGGCGGACCGACGATCGCGACGGTCACGCCCTCGCGCACCAGCCGTCCCACTTCGCCGTCGCGCTGCAAGCGATGCAGCTCGGCCGCGATCGCGTCGAGTTCGCGCGCAACCTGCGTGCGATCCGGATCCGGGACTTCTTCGGGGAAATCCACTGCGCCGGTGCAGTCTTCTACGATCGCCGTCAAGCGTGCGCGCAGCGCGTTGACCTCGCTTGCGAGTCCGCCGCCGAGATTGGCAAGCGCTGCGCGCGCCGCCGAACGCGTTTCCGCATCGATCACGTCGGCGACCGCGGCGGCGGCATGCAGATCCATCTTCCCGTGCATGAAGGCGCGGCGCGTAAACTCGCCCGGCTCCGCCAAACGAGCACCGAACGCCAGCAGCGCGCGCAACACCTCACGCGCGACGATCGGCGAACCGTGAATCTGCAGCTCGAGCGTATCCTCGCCGGTGTAGCTATGCGGCTGCGGTGAAAAAATCGCGACGCCGCGATCGATCTCGTCTCCGCGTTCGTCGACGAGGCTCGTGTAATGGGCGTAGCGTGGACGTAAGCGCGCCGATGGAACGATGCGTGCGGCAATCACGCGCACCTCGGGCCCACTGACGCGCACGATCGCGATTGCGCCGCGTCCCGGCGGCGTCGCCAGCGCTGCAATCGTCTCGCTCATGGCAGCGACCAGTCTTGCGTCTGACCAAAATTGTAGAGCATGTTCGGGGCGAAGCCGTGCAACGCCGGATTGATCGCTTCAAATTCCTCGCGCTCGACCAGAACAATCACCGGCACCTCGGTCGCGATGCGCTGCTGCATGATCCAGAATTGCTTCGTGCGCGCCGCCGCATCAAGCGTGCCCTGCTGTGCGGCGAATGCGGCGTCGTAGTCCGCGTCGCACCAGCGCGCGACGTTGGGGCCATTCGGTGCGCGGTTGGCGCAGATCCAGGGCTCCGAGGCTTCCGGATCGAGCCCGCCGTACCATCCGCCGACTTCGAGATCGAACTTGCCGTCGTAGAGAATGCCGCCCTGCGCGGGCGGTGCGTAGAGCAAGCTCGGAGCCGCGCCGTTGAGCGTCGCGTCGACGCCCACCGCGCGCAGATTTTCTTGGATCACCGTCGCCACGCTCTTATACACGTTCTCCGAGAGGTTGAACGAAATGCGGGCACTGATGTGGTGACCGGCGAGCAGTTCGCGCGCGCGAACCGGATTGTACGCCGGCGCAGCGATCGTGGGGTCGTGTTGCGCAAAGAGCGTCGGGATTTCCGTCGTCGCGAGCGGGCTGAGGCCATGATAAACGGTTCGGGCAATCGTCGAGCGGTCGATCGCATAGGCGATCGCGCGGCGCACCTCCCGATCGGGAAGATGCTCCATTTGCATCTCGACGTTGTCGATCTCGTTGCGCCGCACACCGACGACCGCAATGCCCGCGACACGGCGCGCCGGCGCGACCTGATCGTAGGTGATGTCGGTGAAGTCGATCGCGTGCGCGAGCAGATCCACGTACGCCGTGTTTTCATCCGCGATCATCTTCACAATGATGTGGTGCAGTTGTGGTTTTTGCCACGCGTACGGATTAGCATCGAAGACGAGTGAATCCCCGCGATTCCACTTCGTGACGCGAAAGGGTCCGGTGCCAAAGGGCTGTGCGTTCCAGGCGGTTGCGTGCACGAGGTCGGTGTCATCGTGAAACGCGTGCGCCGGCAAAATGCCGAAGATGTAATCGCTCGCGGCGAAGAGCTCGCCAACCGCGCCCGACCACGGATGTTTAAGCCGAATGCGCACGGTGTGCGCGTCGGGCGTCTGGAGCGAAGCGATCCGGCGATACGGATCGGCTTCCGTGACGGGATTACGCGCATCCAGAATCGCGCGATAGGTAAAGGCGACGTCGCGCGACGTGAACGGCACGCCGTCGGCAAAACGGACGTGGCGTAAGTGATAGGTGAGGGTCAATCCGTCGCGCGAGATGCCGCCATTGGCGACGCTTGGGACCGGATCGCACAGGACCGCGATCGGCTGGTTCTGCGGATTGATGCCGACCAGCGGCTGCGTATAGAGCTGGGTGAGGTCGATCAGGCGCTGCCCGAATGCAATCAGCGGATCGAGCGTGTAGATCGTGCCGAGATACCCGATGCGCACCTCGCCCGGCGTGCCCCACTGCGCACCGCTTCGGGTACAAGCGCAGAGCGCGAGGATGAACAGTGCAAGTCGGACGTTACGCAGCACCCCTGCGGAATCGTTCGATGGCTTGCGAGAGTCCTTGCGGGTCGTCGGTTCCGAGCGTCACGCGGTCGCCGTTGCTCTTGGTGATCTCGACGGCTTGGAAGCCGGCGACGTTCCAGAGCCAGCCGTGCCAGATCGTCCAGTGCAGGCCCCAGCCCTCGAGCAGATTGGTTTGCGTGACCTCAGCCTTCGCGATGTCGCCGAGCGCGATCGCTCCGCCCGGCCAGCCGTACCCGAAATGCCAGGTCACGGCGCTCGCATCGACGCGGATCGACAGCTTCATGAAGATCGAGAGCACAAGCGCGATCGACGCGGTCGCGACCGCGCACGGCGCCAGCGTCGCGGCGTTTTGACTGTTGAACCAGGCCGCGATTATGATCGCGACGATGGGGATCAGGATAAACCACATCCACATCGCGTGCTGTGTGCGTTCATATGTCTGCATACATCCCTCTACCAAGCAAAACGGCGCGGGTTACGCGCCGTTTTCGTTTACGTTGGGTGGATAACCACGCATCGTTCGGGCTCTTCGCCCTCCGACTCGGTGCGCACGGCCGGGTTATCCGAGATCGCGAGATGTACGATCTTGCGCTCCGAGGGCAGCATCGGCTCGAGCTTGTGCGGCTTGCCATCGCGCAGCACACGCTCCGCGGTCGCGACCGCGAGCTCACTGAGCTGATCGGCCCGGCGCGCGCGGTAGCCCTCCGCGTCGATCGTGTAGTAGCGACGGTTGTTGCGCACGCCCGCATTGATGATGTTGTTGAAGATGAGATTCAGCGCTTCGAGCGTGTTGCCGTGGCGTCCAATCAGCATCGCAAGATCCGGGCCGGTCACTTCGAGATACTCGCCCTCTTTGCGCGGGATGTAACCGATGTCGACGTGCTCCATGCCCATCTGATTCAAAATCGAGGCAAGTAAATCGCGCGCCGGTTTGGCGTCTTCCGGGAACTCGATCGTTGATTTCTCACGCGGCGGGTGATGATAACCGCCGCGTCCACCGCCACCGCCGTACCCACCGCCGCCGCCGTATCCGCCGCCACCGCGACGTCCGCCGCCACCGGTACCGCTACCGCCGCTTCCGCCGCGGCGTGCACCGCCGCCGGTTGCGGGGCGCTCGCCGGTCGTCTTCCCGGGAATCTGCCGGTCGCGAATATTGGCTGGCTGTTCTTCAAACTCGTAGTCGTCTTCGTAGAGCATTTAGGATTTTGCGCCTTTCTTGTTCTTGCGCTTGTTGGACCCGGTGCCGTTGCCGCCGGACAGCGCTGCGGCTGCAACAGGCGCGGGCACATCGTCGGTAATCACGTGCGTGCTATCGAGAAAGGATAGCGGTTCGTGGGAGCGGCGCATCATGTAGATTTGCTGCGCCATCTGAAAAAGATTTGAGCAGAGCCAGTACAGCACCAGTGCCGACGGCCACGCATATTGGAAGCCGATGAAGAAGAGCATCGCGGGCGAGAGGAACGACATCATCTTCTGCGTTTGGGCTTGTGCCGGATCCGTCGCCGGCATGCTGCCGTAGCGCAAGCTGAAGTACATCGACAGGCCGTAAAGCACGAGCAAAATGGCATCGCCTTGCGCCAGGTTTCCCGCGAGCAGCGGCACTTTGCCGAAGAGGTGCGGCGCGTTCTGCGTGAGGCCAACCCACAAGAAGTGCTGGTTGGCGTACAGCGCCTTGTTCTGCGTCACCATGTAGAAGACGCTGATGATGAACGGATATTGCACCAGGAGCGGCAAGCAACCCGAGAGTGGATTGACGCCTTCGCTCTTGTAGAGCGCCATCGTCTCCTGCTGCAGCTTGGTTTGATCGTTCTTATATTTGGCTTGCAGCGCTTTCATCTTGGGAGCAATCTTTTGCATCCCCATCATCGATTTGAATTGCTGCGCGTTGAGCGGCCAGAAGAGCACGCGGAAGCCCAGCGCGAGCACGACCAAGCTCAAGCCCAAGTTGTGCAGCGGAATATTGATGTAGCTGACGATCACGCCGAGCCACAAAACGATGGGATCGAGCAGCCAGTTAGCCGCGAGTAGGAGGTGCAACGGTTACCTTTCGAGGGTGGGAGGCACGCGATCGGGCACGAGGTCGACTCCGCCCGGGTGCCACGGGTGGCAGCGCAGCACGCGCGCAAGCGCGAGCGCGATGCCCCGGAACGACCCGTGCTTCTGGATCGCCTCGGCCGCATACTGCGAACAGCTCGGATAGAAGCGGCAGCGCGGGCCGATAAGGGGCGAAATCGTTAGCCGGTAGAGTCGGATCAAAAGCAGCAGCGGGGTCCGCATGGGCGCCTATACCAGCGCCCGTTCGAGTTCGTTTCGCAGCTGGGCGAACGGGGCGGCCGCGGCAGCGGGACGGGCCACGACCAGCATCCGCAACCGGCGTCCGGCGAGCATCTGCTGTAAAATCGCCGCCACGCGGCGGCGAACTTTATTGCGAACGACGGCCTTGCCGACCGGCTTGGCCACCGTGATGCCCACGACCGAGGTCCGGTCGGCCCGAAGGGGCTCGTCCCGGTAGACGGTTAGGGCGCCGGCCGCATAGCGCCGGCCACGCTGGCGCAGACGGGAAAACTCCGCAGCGCGCCGCAGGCTGGCATAGGGCCGCATCAGGCGCTGAGGCGGTGACGCCCCTTCTTGCGGCGACGCGCGAGGACCGCGCGGCCGTTCTTGGTGCTCATCCGTTCGAGGAACCCGTGGACGCGCTTGCGTCGACGGTTGTGCGGCTGAAATGTCCGCTTCATGGTCGGTAACTCCTAAAGGAAATAATAGCCGCACAGCCGGCGGCATACAGCGCCTTAGTATAGGGGTGCTCCCCCCCGCCCGTCAAGGACGTAGCAGGGGGCACTCCTTTTCGCTGCGGAACGGCGTCATCGCACCCTCGGGCCAGGTGTTCATGTGCGGACCGTTATCGAGCAGATCCAGTACCGTCCGGACGTTCTTGCCGTGCGTTGTATCGTGATGCGGTGATTGCGCGGTAATCGCGTGCTGAGCCTGAAGATCGACGCAAACCATCGGTCCCGGGTGCTTCACGAGCTCCTTAATAATGCGGTAGCATCGCGGCTCGGCGAGCGCCCGCGCGATCAACAGTAGCTGGCGCTTGGTCAGCTGAGCACGCTTCGCAGGAGACACGATACGCCTCTTCGGCGGCAAAATTCGGTAGGCTTTCCACACGTGTGGATAGCGTTGTGGACAACCCGTTTTTGAACGCTTGCTGGAAACAGCAAATTCCGGCGTCGCACCGGGCTATTTCAAGGCTGTCAAGGGGTGGTTTTGATGACGTGCTGATGCGGCGAAAAGCCCCGAAAAACCGTATCGGGCGCCTTGTGGATAAGTGCATAAAGTCGTGGAAGAAATTCGCAGGAGCACCGCCTGATTAAGCCAACCGATTGCGTCCTCACCGAGCGCACGCAACTGCGACTACCAGTCGCACTTCCGGGCGGATCGGACTTTGTTACTCGACGCACGGAGACGCATAGGATGGCGCTTGCGGGTTCGGACATCTCGAATCAACTGTGGAATTCGGCACTGGAGGCGCTCGAGCGGAAATTCTCCAAGCCGATTTTTGAGATGTGGATCAAGCCGATCCGCCTGGTTTCCATTAGTGGGGACGCCCTTACACTCTCGGTGCAGAGCAACTTCGCCCGTGACTGGGTGGAGCATCGCCTCAAGACCCAGATCGGCGAGGTGCTCTCCGAGGTCTTCGGCGCCACCCTCGACCTGCATTTCACCGTAGCCGAGCCCGACAACGTGCCCGCCGGAGCCGTCCCGATGGCACCCGCCGCGATGCGTGCGCCCGAAGAGCTGCGCAGCTCGAACCTGAACGCGCGCTACACCTTCGAAGAGTTCGTCATCGGCAATTCCAACCGCTTCGCTCATGCGGCAGCGCAAGCAGTCGCCTGTGCGCCGGCGCGTGCCTACAATCCGCTCTTCCTGTACGGCGGCGTTGGCCTCGGGAAGACCCACTTGATGCACGCCATCGGCCACCGCGTTCTGATCGACAATCCGAGCGCCAACGTCGTGTACGTCACGTGCGAGAAGTTCACCAACGAGTTCATCATCGCGCTGCAGAACAACCGCACGCCCGAGTTTCGCAATCGCTATCGCCAAGTCGACGTGCTGCTGATCGACGACATTCAATTTTTGGCCGGCAAAGAAACGACGCAAGAAGAGTTCTTTCACACCTTCAACGCGTTGCACGAATCGGGCCGCCAGTTGATCATCAGCTCCGACCGTCCGCCCAAAGAGATTCAAACCCTCGAGTCGCGCTTGCGTTCGCGATTCGAATGGGGCTTGCTCACCGACATTCAAGCGCCCGACATTGAAACGCGCGAAGCGATTCTGCGCAAGAAGGCCCAGAGCGAGAAAATCCCGGTTCCAGACGAAGTAACGTCCTTTATTGCCAAAGTGATTCCCTCGAACATCCGTGAGCTCGAAGGTGCGTTAATACGTGTGGTTGCGTATGCGTCGCTTACGAAATCGCCGATTACTCTGGATCTCGCCGCCGAAGTACTCAAGAGTGCGGTTGCGCAAGCGCCACTGCAGCGCATAACGATCGGCAAGATCAAAGAGACGGTCGCGAGCGCGCACGGGCTCACCGTCAAAGAGATGGACAATGGACGGCGCGATCAACGCCTGGCCGGTCCGCGTCAGATCGCGATGTATATCGCGACCGAATTGACCAACTACTCGCTGCCGCAGATCGCGCGCGACTTCGGCAAGAAAGACCACACCACGGTCATGTATGCGCGCGACAAAATAAAGGATCAAATGCAGCGAGATGAGGCCTACCGCAATAAAATCCGGCAGCTCATCGCCATGTGCCAGTCACCATAGCGCTAGCGGCCGGGACGAAAATCCCGGCCTTCTTTTCAAATGTTGCTCACCGTTCCACGAACAAGGGCGCGCCTTTCTAGGTGGATAACAGGTTCGAGGTCGGATGCGGTGGAGATGTGTATCGGACGGCGGCGACGATCCACACCTTATTCCAAGCGGAAACCCGCACTGCGACAAGCAAAAAGGCACTTATGCGCGGAATACACCGCCCTACTACTGTTACGGCTCTATTTATATAACTTACCCGGAACCACGACGACGCTCGAATCGGTGGAATATGAAGTTCACCTGTAATACCAAAGACATCGCCTCGGCGGTTGGC
>Ga0302180_10003868_pt1 | contig 11209 bp, 9 predicted proteins | sample I_Palsa_E3_2_FD_200575 | JGI IMG/M metagenome (GOLD analysis project Ga0302180, IMG submission 200575) | Peat permafrost microbial communities from Stordalen Mire near Abisko, Sweden - I_Palsa_E3_2 | ecosystem: Environmental > Terrestrial > Soil > Palsa > Peat permafrost | place: Sweden: Abisko... | reverse complement strand
AAGACATGCCGTGGGTGCTGCCCCCATCGGTGTCAGATCCGCTCGCCCTAGACGGGCGGCGGCCGGAAGTATAGGGCTACGACATGACCAATGAGACCCACCGCGGGCTGTACCGCGAGGCATTCGAACGCGACGGCTGCGGCTTTGGCCTGATCGCAAGTCTCGACGACAAACCCAGCCATTGGCTGGTGCAGACGGCCATTGCCTCCCTGAACCGCCTGACGCACCGCGGCGCCATCGCCACCGACGGCAAGACCGGCGATGGCTGCGGCCTGCTGCTGAAGAAACCCGAGAAATTCCTGCGCGCGCTGGCTAAGGACGCGAAGATCAAGCTGTCGCCCCGCTTCGCCTCCGGCCTGGTGTTTCTGCACCAGGAGCCGGCAGCGGCCGAGGCCGCCCGCACCGAACTGAAGACCCAGCTCGAGCGTGAGGGTCTGACGCTGGCCGGCTGGCGTGTGCCCCCGACCACCCCGGAAGCCTGCGGCGCCGAAGCCCTGAAGACCCTGCCGCGCATCGAGCAGCTGTTCGTCAATTGCCGCATTGCGGACATCGACGATGCCAGCTTCAACCGCAAGCTGTTCCTGGCGCGCCGCCGCACCGAGAAGCAGCTGGCCGCCGACCCGATGTTCTACCTGCCGAGCCTGTCGGCCAGCACCATCGTCTACAAGGGCATGGTGATGCCCGAGCACCTGGCCGAGTTTTACCTTGACCTGGCCGATCCGCGGCTCGAGGCCTCGGTGGCGGTGTTCCACCAACGCTTCTCGACCAACACGCTGCCGCAGTGGCGCCTGGCGCACCCGTACCGCTTCGTCGCCCACAACGGGGAGATCAACACCATCGAGGGCAATCGGCAGTGGGCGCTGGCGCGCTCATCCGTGCTGCGCTCCCCGCTGCTGCCGGACCTGTCCGACATCATGCCGCTGGTGTCGCTCACCGGCTCGGACTCGCAGAGTCTGGACAACATGGTGGAGCTGCTGCTGATGGGCGGGCTGGACGTGATGCATGCGCTGCGCCTGCTGATCCCGCCGGCCTGGCAGTCGGTGGACACGCTGGATGCCGATCTGCGCGCCTTCTACGAGTTCTATTCCGCGCACATGGAGCCCTGGGATGGCCCGGCCGGCGTGGTGCTGACCGATGGCCGTTATGCGGCCTGCACGCTCGATCGCAACGGCCTGCGCCCGGCGCGTTTCGTCATCACAAAAAACCGCCACCTCACGATCGCCTCTGAGATCGGGGTCTGGGATTACAAGCCCGAAGACGTGGTGCGCAAAGGCAAGCTCGGACCCGGTGAGATCGTCGCGCTGGATCTGCAGACCGGAACGCTGCTCGAGACCCGTGATGTCGATGCCATCCTCAAGGCGCGCCACCCGTACAAGGCCTGGTTGAAGAAGGGTGTGCGTTACCTCGAATCCGACCTGATCGACCCCAGGCTCGCCGCAGAACCCATGGATCGCGACACGCTCGCGATCTTCCAGAAGATGTTCGGCATCACCGCTGAGGAGCGTGACGAGATCATCCGCGTGCTGGCCGAGGATGAGAGCGAAGCCGTGGGGTCCATGGGCGATGACACGCCGATGCCGGTGCTGTCGCACAAGATCCGCTCGCTGTACGACTATTTCCGCCAGCAGTTCGCCCAGGTCACCAATCCGCCGATCGATCCACTGCGCGAATCGATCGTGATGTCGCTGTCCACCCAGATCGGTCCCGAGTGCAACGTGTTCGTGCCGCTGCCTGAGCACGCGCGCCAGATCGTACTGAGCTCGCCGGTGCTGTCACAGAGGAAGCTGCGTCAGATCCTCGCCTCCGAGGACGTGGTCGAGGCGAACGAATTCGTCGATCTGCAGTACGAGCCGGCCGAAGGCTTAAAGGCCGCGATCCTGCGCATCTGCGATCAGGCGGAAGCCGCGATCCGAGACGGCAAGCTGGTGCTGCTGCTGTCCGACCGCTATCTGCAGCAGGGCAAGCTGCCGATCCATGCGCTGCTCGCCACCGGCGCGGTGCATCACCGCCTGGTGGACACCGGCCTGCGCTGCAAGTGCAATATGCTGGTCGAGACCGGCACCGTGCGCGACTCGCATCACTTTGCAGCCCTCATCGGCTATGGCGCCACCGCGGTGTATCCGTACATGGCGTATCAGACGCTATACGAGATGATGCGCAAGGGCCAGGTGAAGCTCGGCTCGCAGGAGCGGCGCGAACTGGGCCGCAGCTACCGGCACGGCGTGCGCAAGGGCCTGTACAAGATCATGTCGAAGATGGGCATCTCGACTATCGCCAGCTACCGCGGCGCGCAGCTGTTCGAGATCGTGGGCTTATCGAGCGAAGTGGTGGAGCTGTGTTTCCGGCACACCACGAGCCGCATCCAGGGCGCCGATTTCGAGGACCTGGAAGGCGACACCAACTATCTGGCGATGCGCGCCTGGAACCCGCGCGTCGGCGTCGAGCAAGGGGGCATATATAAGTATGTCCACGGCGGCGAATACCACATGTACAACCCGGACGTGGTCGGCGCGCTGCAGGCCGCGGTGGTCTCGGGCGACTACGAGCTCTACAAGCTCTATGCGCAGCTGGTGAACGGCCGGCCGGTGTCGGCGCTGCGTGACCTGCTGGCGCTGAAGAGCAGCAAGCCGCCGATTCCGATCGAGGAGGTCGAATCGCTCGAGGCGGTGCTGGCACGTTTTGACGGCGCCGGGATGTCGCTCGGCGCGCTCTCGCCCGAGGCGCACGAAGCGCTGGCGATTGCGATGAACCGGCTCGGCGGCCGCTCCAACTCCGGCGAGGGCGGCGAGGATCCGGTGCGCTATGGCACCGAGAAGAATTCCAAGATCAAGCAGGTGGCCTCGGGCCGTTTCGGCGTCACGCCGGAATACCTGATCAACGCCGAGGTGCTGCAGATCAAAATCGCGCAGGGCGCCAAGCCCGGCGAGGGCGGACAGCTGCCCGGCCACAAGGTGAACGAGATGATCGCCCGGCTGCGCTTTGCGCGCCCCGGGGTCGGATTGATCTCGCCACCACCGCATCACGACATCTATTCGATCGAGGATCTGGCGCAGCTGATCTTCGATTTAAAGCAGGTCAACCCGACCGCGCTGGTATCGGTGAAACTGGTGGCCGAGCCCGGCGTCGGCACGGTGGCCGCTGGTGTCGCCAAGGCCTACGCCGACCTGATCACGATTTCCGGTCATGACGGCGGTACCGGCGCCAGCCCGCTGTCGTCGATCAAGTACGCCGGGACGCCCTGGGAGCTGGGACTGGCCGAGACCCATCAGACGCTGCGCGCCAACGACATGCGTCATCGGGTGCGGGTGCAGACCGATGGCGGCTTGAAGACCGGTCTGGATGTCATCAAGGCGGCAATTATCGGTGCTGAGAGTTTTGGCTTCGGCACCGCGCCGGTGGTGGCGCTGGGCTGCAAGTACCTGCGCATCTGCCACCTGAACAACTGCGCCACCGGGGTCGCCACCCAGCACGCGGTGCTGCGTTCAAAGTTCTTCATCGGCAAGCCCGAGATGATCATCAACTACTTCCGCTTCGTGGCGCGCGAGTGCCGCGAGCTGATGGCCTCGATCGGCGTGCGCAGCATCGCCGAGCTGATCGGGCACACCGAGTACCTGGAAATCCTGCCCGGCGAAACCCCCAAGCAGCGCAAGCTGGACTTGAAGCCGCTGCTGGCCGACCTGGCACTGGGCTCGGATCGGCCGCAGTTCTGTGTCGACCCGTCGAACGCGCCGTTCGACAAAGGTGAATTCGCCGAACACATGGTCGCGGACATGCTGCCGGCGATCGAGAAGAAGTCCGGCGGCACCTGGCACTACCAGGTCAGGAACTTCAACCGTTCCATCGGCGCGCGCCTGTCGGGCGAGATCGCGCGCCACTGGGGTAACTACGGCATGGCCGAGGCGCCGCTGAGCGTGTACCTGACCGGCTCGATCGGCCAAAGCTTCGGCGTCTGGAACGCCGGCGGCCTGCACATGTACCTGGAAGGCGACGCCAACGACTATGTCGGCAAGGGCATGGCCGGCGGTCGGCTGGTGTTGAAGCCGCCCATGGGCGCGAGCTACGAGGCGCGCGACACCATCATCATGGGCAATACCTGCCTGTATGGCGCCACCGGTGGGCAACTGTTCGCGGCCGGGCAGGCCGGCGAGCGCTTCGCGGTGCGCAATTCCGGGGCCACCGCGGTGGTCGAGGGCACCGGCGATCACTGCTGCGAATACATGACCGGCGGCGTGGTGTGCGTGCTCGGCCGCACCGGCGTGAACTTTGGCGCCGGCTTCACCGGCGGCTTCGCCTACGTGCTCGATCAGGCGCACGACTTCGTCGATCGCTACAACCACGAGCTGATCGACATCCATCGCCTCACCCACGATGGCATGGACGCCAACATTCAGCACCTGCGCGAGTTGATCCAGATGCACATCACCGAGACCGGCAGCGTCTGGGGCGAGGAGATCCTGAACGACCTGCGCTCGTTCATCGGCCATTTCTGGCTGGTGAAACCCAAAGCGGCATCGATCGACTCGCTGATCGAGGACCTGCGCCGCGCGGCATGACGCGGCGGCACGCGCACCATGGTCGACAAGACACTCCAGTTTCTCGAGTTCCCGCGTCGCGAGCCGGAGAAGATTCCGGTTTCCGATCGCATCAAGGTGTACAACGAGATCTACGCGCACTTCGATGCCGACGGCGCCTCGCAGCAGGCCGGCCGCTGCCTGTCCTGCGGCAATCCGTTCTGCGAATGGAAATGCCCGGTTCACAACTACATTCCGAACTGGCTGAATCTGATCAGTGCCGGCAAGCTGTTCGAGGCCGCGGAGCTGTCGCACAAGACCAACTCCTTGCCGGAGGTCTGCGGCCGTATCTGCCCGCAGGACCGGCTGTGCGAGGGCGCCTGCACGCTCAACGATGGCCTGGGCGCCGTCACCATCGGCTCGATCGAGAAATACATCACCGACGAGGCGATCAAGCAGGGCTGGCGGCCCGACATGTCGGGCGTGCGGCCGACTGACAAGCGGGTCGCGATCGTCGGTGCGGGTCCGGCGGGTTTAGGCTGCGCCGATATCATGGTGCGTAACGGCGTCAAGCCGGTGGTGTTCGATCGTTATCAGCGCATCGGCGGTCTTTTGACCTTCGGCATTCCGCCATTCAAGCTCGAGAAGCAGGTGGTCGAGATGCGCCGCGAGCTGATGGAAGGCATGGGCGTGGAGTTTCGTCTCGGCGTCGACGTCGGCACCGATGTGTCGTTCGATGCACTGCTGTCCGACTACGATGCGGTGTTCCTCGGCATGGGAACCTATACCTCAGTGACCGGCGATTTTCCGGGCGAGGAGCTGCCAGGTGTGCATATCGCGCTGCCGTACCTGATCGCCAATATCAACCGCGAACTCGGACTGGCCGGCGCCGAAGAGCGCTTCGTGAACCTGGCGGGCAAGCGCGTCGTGGTCCTCGGCGGCGGCGACACCGGCATGGACTGCAATCGCACCGCGATCCGCCAGGGCGCTGAATCAGTCACTTGCACCTACCGGCGCGATGAGCTCAACATGCCCGGCTCGCGGCGCGACTACAAGAACAGCAAGGAAGAAGGGGTCGAATTCCTGTTCAACCGCCAGCCGGTCGAGATCCTGGGCAAGCATCACGTCGACGCCGTGAAAGTAGTCAGCACCCGGCTGGGACCGCCAGGGCCGCGCGGTCGCCGGCTGACCGAGATTGTGCCCAACACCGAGCAGATCATCCCGGCCGATGCGGTGATCGTCGCCTTCGGCTTTCAGCCGAGTCCCCCCAGCTGGTTCGCCCCGCACCAGATCGGCCTGCATCCCAGCGGCCGCGTGCGCGTCACCGCAACCGCAGCGCGGCCGTTTCAGACCACCAATCCGAAGGTGTTTGCCGGCGGCGACATGGTGCGCGGCTCGGACCTGGTCGTGACCGCGGTATTCGAAGGGCGCGAGGCTGCGCGCGGCATGCTGGATTATATGGGCGTCGTTTGAGCGCGCAGGCGACGCTGCGCCGCCAGCGCGACGTTCTAGGCCCGTAGCGAGTTCGAAGCCTTGAGGTCCCGCGAGCTGCCAGGGCGGTGACGCGTGGTCGGCTCGTCAAGCCATTTGAACACCGGCTGCCATTGCTCCAGGTCGTCGGCGACCTGATGCGGCATCATCTCTTCCAGCCCCAATCCGAGCTCCGCGGCCCGTACGTAGTTCTGCGAGTCACGCAATGTGGCGACGATCGGAACTCCGAGCGTATCCAGAAAGCGCATCAGTGCCAGCGAACTCAAGGTATTGCGGCGCACGCGATTGGCGATGATGCCCAGCCGATTCTCACTGCGGTGCACCTTGGCGACCAACAGCAGGTTCTGCACGCAGCGCGAGCAGGCATGGATGTCGATGTCGGAGGGCAGCACCGGAATCAGGATCTTGTCGGCGCTGCGCGTCAGCTCGGGCATTTCCTGCGCTTGAACCGCCGCGGGAGTATCGACGACGACGCGGCGGGTACTCTCTGGGAAGCGCAGCTCGAAGGTGCGTGTCGCGCGCGCCTCGCGTTCGAACACCGAGATCAGGTAGACGTGCGACTGCTGCTCATCGCGCTTGCGGACCCAATGGGACGATGAGCCCTGCGCGTCGTAGTCCATCAATACCGGATGCTCGCCGTGCACAGCGAAGTGGCTCGCCAGGTTGATGGCGACGGTGGTCTTGCCAGAACCGCCCTTCGGGTTCAGCACCACGATGCGCTGCATGAGAGTTACTGCTGTGCACAATGATTATGTTTACTCCAATCTACGCAGCGACCGGGCGTACTGCAAGCGGAGTTCCTTTGGGCTCGACTTTAGGATCCGATTCGGGCCCAGTGTCAGTTTTAGCGCAGCACCCGGCTCGCCGCTCCGAGGATCGGACCCTGATCGCGCTGCTGCACCAGCACCGCGACCGCGGTGGCATCCCCCGTCAGCGTGTTCAGCGGCACGCTGAATGATTCGCCTGCGCCCTGCCAGCTGCCTAGCTTGCGGATCGAGCGCACGATGTTGAATTCATGCAGTTCACGGCCGGCGTTCTCGCCGCGAGTCACCTTGGACACCGCTTCGGGCAGGTAACCCACCAACAGCACGTCGCAGGCTGCGCCCGGTTGCAGCGCGCCGAGCGCAACCACAACGGCATCGTTCTGCACCGAGATGGCGACCGGCACGCCGGGCGTTTTTGCACTGGCCGCCCCGATGCCATCGCCGCCGCCGACCACATCGCGCTGACCATCGACCACCAGCTGCGGTGTATAGACCGTAGCCAGCTTCAGCGTGTGCGCGTACTGGCGCTGCCTCGCCGTCGTCTCCGGGAAATCGAAGCGATCGTGCCATCCCAGGCTGTCCCAGTAATCGACGTGGAAAGCCAGCGCGATGATGCCGTCCTGCTGCGCGAGCTTGCCGATCTGCGCCTCCGCGGGCGGGCAGGAACTGCAGCCTTCGGAGGTGTAGAGCTCGACCACGGTGGGACGCGATTGCGCGCCAACGCCACTTGCCGCCAGCAGCAGCGCGAGGCCGAAGCAGGATCTTAAGCAGGCGGATCTGAGCATGGCGGTGCCGCTCCGGATTGAGATGGACGCACTCAAGTCATTCGCGAGCGCATAGCACAAGGTTACAGTTGCCGCGCTGGCGATGCATCTATGGCAGCGGCACCCCGTGCCCGCCTCGTTGCAACGCCGATATGCTGGCATCGATCTGGTAGTAGTCACCGGCCTCGCTGACGAAGATCTGTGCTGCGATCTTAAGGCCCTGCGGCTCATCCAGTGAACCAGCCGCAATCGAGACGCGCTCTGCGCCGTCTTGTTCGAACAACAGGCTCGAGCCGCATTCGCTGCAGAAGCCGCGCCGGAACCCCGGCACCGCGACATACCATTTGAGAGTCTGCTCCTTCACTAGTTTGAACGCCGCTCGGCGGCAGGCCGTGGCGGCAACGAAATGCCCGCTGGTGCGGCGGCACTGGACGCAGTGACAAGTGATCACGTCGCGCAGCTTGCCGCGGACTTCGTATCGCACTCCACCGCACACACACCCGCCGGTGATTACTGGGTTCATCCGGGTGCCTCCATGGAATTACATCTATATTTCAGGGTTTGGCCGTCGTGTTGGAATCAATCGGAGCGCAGTTGGTGCGGCCCGACATCACGCAGTCCTGCAGCTGCGACATGTCGCGCAGCACATGTGTCAGCAGCAGCCCGCCGACGACCAGCACCACGACGAACAGCAGCGCTAGCAGCGCCTTGCGGCGCGGATCCGGTGGCTCGGGGTCTTCCGGTTGTCGGTTGACCATCAGCATGTCGGTCAGGACAGCAGCCACCAGGCGAGGCCGGCGAGCGCGGCCGGCACGCCGAAGATGCCCAGGAAAATAGGGGATTCGTCGGCGACCGAATAGCCGGCCTGACTCACCCCGAGCCACATGTTGACGCCGGCAGCGACCAGCCACAACGGCAGAAATATCTTTGCCCCTGTGACCGCGCCCGGCATGCCGCCGCCAAACGCATGCCCCAGCAGCAGGCAGCTCAGCAGTAACGCGAAGCCGCCGCCGAGGACAATTGCCGTGTGCACGATACCTCTCCCGCCTATGCCGCCATACGTCAGGCCCGCGTGTCCAGCGGTGCCAGCCACAGCCGGTAGCCAGCCTTTACCTTAAATCCCAGCCGGGTATAGAACCCCTGCGCCTCTCCATTGTGATCAGCCACCTGCATCTGCAGGTAGTGGCAGCCGCGAGCCGCGAGCTCTGTCCGCGCCCTGCCAACGAGCGCCTGCCCGACGCCCTGCCGGCGGTAGGGTGTAGCTACGAACAGCTCATCGATCTCCGCCATCAGCCCGCCGTGCTCGAAACTGTAGACGAAGCTGCAGAGCAGATAGCCGACGGCGACATCGCTACGAGTTGCCAGCCAGCCGCATCCGTAGGTGGGTTCCGACAGATATTCGGCGAGCTGCCGACGCAGCCGCGAAGGCCCATAACCGACAATATTATCGTGCCGCCAGTAGCTCTTGATGAGTGGCAGCAGTTGATCGATCGCAGAAAGCGAACAATCAAGGATCTTCATGCCGTCCATCTTAAATTCCGCCGCCGCCCCCGAACAGTGGCCGCAATCGCTCAAGACCATCGTGCGTGTGATGCTCGATTCGCGCTATGCCATGTGGATGCTGTGGGGGCCGGAATTCACGTTCTTCTGCAACGATGCCTATCTTCCCACCGTCGGCATCAAGGGCGCCTGGATGCTCGGCAAAAAAAGCCGCGGCCTACAAATTCGATGAAGCGCTGTCTGACCATCCCTTGCCTAGGTACAACTGCACTGAATGGAAGTCCGCGCCAAGAATTTGCGGACGTAGTGCCTTCAGTAGGCATTTCTGCCGCGAATGACGCTTACCGCAGTCTTGGCCAGTATCTTGAGGTCGAACCACAACGACCACTGACGCAGGTAGTCGAGGTCATATTCGACCCGAAGGCGCATCTGCTCGACCGTGCTAGTTTCACCTCGCAGGCCGTGGACTTGCGCCCAGCCAGTCATGCCCGGGCGAACCTTGTGCCGAATCATATAACCGCTGATCAGCTTGCGATATTCCTCGTTGTGGGCTACAGCATGAGGGCGCGGCCCAACGAAGCTCATTCGACCTTCCAGAACATTGAACAGCTGCGGCAGCTCGTCCAACGACGTGCGCCGCAGGAAGCGGCCCACGGCAGTAATGCGCACGTCCTCCATCCTTGCCTGCACCACCACCGATCCGTCCTCGCAAACCGTCATGCTGCGGAACTTATAGACGACGATTTCTTCGCCGTTAAGGCCATATCGACGCTGTTTGAACAGCGCTGGGCCCGGAGAGGAGAGTTTCACGGCAATCGCGGCCATCAACATTGCCGGCCAACACAGCAACAATGCCAGCGACGACAGGACGATATCGGCCACGCGCTTCTGCACTGCATCCATGCCATGGAACGGCGTATCGCAGATCGAGAGCATGGGTATGCCGTTGATCTCGACACAGCGTGCCTGTACCAGGTCGAACGCAAAGATATCCGGCACGAAATAAATTGAAGCCGTCGTGTCGCGAAACTCCTCCAGCATTTCTTCAATCCGTGGCGCATTGCTCATCGGCAGTGCAATGTAGATAGCGTTAATCGCGTGACGCCGAACAAACGCGGCGACGTCCTTGCACTGACCGGCGAATTGGCCGTGCGCGCCAGCGGGCAGGCGATCCACGCTGCGGAAGTCGAAAAAGCCCATAAACGTGCCCATGCCGACGCTCTGCGAAATACGGCGCTCCAGTTCTACGCCGATCGCATTGGCGCCGATGATGATGTAACGCTGGCGCGCCGCGCCGGTGCGCGCCGCGACACGCGCGCTGCAAAACTCACCGAAGAGCAGAGAGACCGACGTCAACGTGAACCAGCTCAATAGCATCGCCTGCGGGAATGTATGGCCAAGCCCCAGAGAGAAGCCGAGGAACAGCAACGCGGCGACCACCACACCCCATTCGAGCATCAAACGCAGTGACTTGCGCTGCGCGCGATTCGGCGCAGTGGCCGACAGCATTTGCAACGGGCTGAACACCTGGCGCGAAATCAAAATGGCGACCAAGGCTAGCGCCCAGTCCGCGCGCGTCGCTCGCTCGGACGAGAACAGAACGCAGATCGCGAGCACGCTCGCGACGACTGCAGGTTTGGACCAATGCTTCAACAGCGCTAGGAACGGGGGCTCCAGAGTCCCTAGCCGCACGGCCTTTTGGCGGACTGTTGTGCCGGGGAAGGCCGATATATTGTTAAATGCCCGCAGGCGACCGGGCGGCTCCTCGACAACGTCGGGCGCTGGGGCCCCGACAATTACGATAGCTTCCTGCACTAAGGCAACCTCAGCTAAGGCCTGTGTGAATGTAATGCGGGAGCAAGGCGTATGCCATGGCGTTATGTCAGTTAGCTAAAATATCACAAGAATACTTACGATACCCTGCTGCGTAGGTTCGGCGAGCCTGTCCAAAAGCTTCATAGCAACGAGGCCCGCTTTAGCCACACTTATCAAGGCCGTAGCAACTTGCACCTAGTTCCCCATCGCTGTTCTGCGAGCAGTGATTCCACTAGTGATTCCAATACAATGCTCAGCGCGGTCGATAGGTGTGCAATCGCGCGACCATCGCGAACACGAGGAACGTGTGCCGTTGGTGCACGATAACTTCAATGCGCACGAATTACGTGCGATCCGCCGAGCT
>Ga0302180_10003866_pt1 | contig 11213 bp, 8 predicted proteins | sample I_Palsa_E3_2_FD_200575 | JGI IMG/M metagenome (GOLD analysis project Ga0302180, IMG submission 200575) | Peat permafrost microbial communities from Stordalen Mire near Abisko, Sweden - I_Palsa_E3_2 | ecosystem: Environmental > Terrestrial > Soil > Palsa > Peat permafrost | place: Sweden: Abisko... | reverse complement strand
CGGTGGCAATGAGCTGCTGGCCCACTGCAAACAACGGCTGGGCATCGGGAACAAAGAAACCACCCCGGATAAGCTTTTTTCGCTCGAAGAAGTAGAGTGCATCGGCGCCTGCAGCTGGGCGCCCGCCGTGCAGGTGAACTACGACTTCCACGAAAACCTCACTGCTGAGTCGATGGATCGAGTGCTCGAAGACTACCGATCCAAAAAGTAGCAGACGCAACCAAGCACGCGGAGAAAACGAAAAGCATGGCCACCCTGGTCTCCCATCCCGATGAAGTGAAGTTGCTCTCCTTCCGTTTTGGCAAGGGCGCGACCTCGATCGACAAGTACATCGAGTTGGATGGATACAAAGCGGTTCGCAAGGCCATTGAACTGGGCCCCGAAGGAATCATCGCCGAGATGAAGGCTTCAAACCTGCGCGGCCGCGGCGGCGCAGGCTTCCCTACCGGGATGAAATGGTCCTTTGTCCCCAAGCAGTCGGCCAAGCCGAAATACGTTCTGGTGAACGGAGATGAGAGCGAGCCCGGCACCTGCAAAGACCGCCTGATATTTGAGCAAGATCCCCACTCGGTCATCGAGGGTGTGATCATTGCTGGATTGGCTATCGGCTCGAAGATGGGCTTCATCTACCTGCGAGGCGAGTATCGATACCTGCTCAAGATCACGGAAAAGGCTATCGACGACGCCTACGCCAAGGGCTTTCTCGGCAAAGGCATCTTCGGCAGCAATATTGATTTCGACATCATTTCTCATACCGGCGCGGGCGCCTACGAGGTCGGTGAAGAATCGGCCCTGATGGAATCGCTCGAAGGCAAGCGCGGCATTCCCCGCATCCGGCCCCCTTTTCCCGCCGTGGTCGGCCTGTACGGAGGGCCCACCGTCATTAACAATGCCGAAACCCTGGCCACCGTGCCCCACATTTTCCGCATTGGTGGGGCGGAGTACGCCAAGATCGGCACCGAGCGCAACGGCGGTACCCGCCTCTTCGCGCTCAGTGGCGATGTGGCCAAGCCAGGGGTCTACGAGTTGCCCATGGGCTACAACCTCAAAAAGATGATCTACGAGGTGGGCGGCGGCATCCCCAACGGACGCTCGTTGAAAGCTGTCGTACCCGGAGGCTCTTCCTGTCCCGCACTTCTGCCCAGCGAGATCGATATCGGCATGGATTTCGATCAGGTAGCGAAGGCGGGGAGCATGCTCGGTTCCGGCGGCGTGGTGGTTGTGGACGACACGGTCTGCATGGTGGAGTTTGCCTTGCGCGTCATGAAGTTCTATGCGCACGAGAGTTGCGGATGGTGCATTCCCTGCCGCGAAGGCACCGACTGGCTGAAGAAGACCCTGACCCGTTTCCATTCCGGAGGCGGCGTGGCCAAAGACATCGACAATATTCGTTACCTGGCGCAGAACATGCTCGGCCGTACCTTCTGCCCATTGGGGGACGCCGCGGCCATGCCTACCATCGCCTTCGTAGACAAATTCCGCAAAGAATTTGAAGACCACCTGGATGGCAAACCGTGTCCCTATGCCACCCTGCCGGAAGCAGCACTTGCCGGCGTTTGAACCTAAAGACAGGAATTCATGGCTGACGTAACCTTCACCGTCGACGGCAAAAAACTCACCGCACCCGCAGGCACTCTACTGATTGAGGCTTGCCGTGAGGCGAGCATCGCCATTCCTCAGTTCTGTTACTATCCCGGGCTCTCCTTGCAGGCAGCTTGTCGCATGTGCCTGGTGCGCCTGGAAAAAGTGCCTAAGCTGCAAACCGCCTGCACCACCCCGGTCGCCGAAGGCATGGTAGTCATCAGCGAGAGCGACGAGATCACCCAGGCGCGCAAAGCCACCATCGAATTGCTGCTGGGGAATCATCCCCTCGACTGCCCGGTATGCGATGCCGGCGGCGAGTGCGAATTACAGGACATGACTTTCAAGTACGGCGCGCCGGAATCGCTCTACATCGAGACCAAGCAGCATCGTGACGAACAGCAGTGGTCTCCGGTGGTGTTCTTTGACCGCCCGCGCTGCATCCTCTGCTACCGCTGCGTGCGCATGTGTGGCGAGGGCATGGATGTGTGGGCCCTGGGAGTGCAAAACCGCGGCGTCACCAGCATCATCGCTCCCAACAAAGGCGACCACCTGGATTGCGAAGAGTGCGGTATGTGCATTGACGCTTGCCCGGTAGGCGCGCTCACCTCCGGCGCCTATCGCTACAAAACCCGTCCCTGGGAGATGAACCACGTCTCCACCGTCTGCACCCACTGCGGAGACGGATGCAAGACCACCCTGGGCGTGCGCAGCGTCGATAACGGTTCGCAAATTTTGCGCGGCGACAACCGTGACAAGAGCGGCATCAACGGCGACTTTCTATGCATCAAGGGCCGGTACGCCTTTGACTTCGCAAACAATGACGGCCGTTTGACCAAGCCCCTCATGCGTGGGCCAGACGGCAAGTTCGCGGAAGTCAGTTGGGAGCAGGCCCTGCAGTACGCCGGCAAAAGGCTGCGCGAAATTCGCGAAAGCACCGGCGGCAAATCGATTGGTGTCATCGGTTCCAACCGCACCACCAACGAAGAAAATTACCTGCTGCAAAAGTTTGCCCGGACGGTCCTGGGCACCAACAACATCGATCATCACCGGACCGCCGACTACACGGCCTTCGCCCGCGCGATCTCCGGTCAAAAAGACCGTGCCGCCTCGCTGCGCGAGACCGAGACCGCTCCGGCGATTCTGGTGCTGGGCAACGATCCGACCGAGCAGCATCCCCTGCTGGCCTGGAACTTGCGCACCAATGTTCGCCACCACAATGCCCGCATTTACCTTGTGAACCACACCGGCATCAAGCTGGAGCGGCAGGCTCACGAGTCGCTCATCATTCCCCAGGACGGCTATGCCAACGTGGTGCGTTTCCTGGCTGGCGAAGACGCTGCGTTTCCCGGCGTTGAGCTGGGCGACGAAGCAAAGAAGTTCCGCGAAGCGCTCCGCGCCGAGCCTACCCTGTTGATCATCTTTGGATCGGAGTACCGCGGCCGGGATGTCGACGCATTGGTGAACTTTGGCATGGGACTGCCCCAGGCCCGCTTTGCCTGCCTGGGCGACTATGTTAATTCCCGAGGCGCTGCGGACATGGGTTTGCTCCCCGGCCTGCTGCCTGGCTATGTCTCCGTAACCCAGGGAGGCGCCTTCGCCGAGGAATACGGCGATGTCCTGCCCTCAACGCCCGGCTTGGATCTGGTAGAAATGTTCGACGCAGCGGAGCGCGGCGAGCTTGCCGCCCTGTATGTGGTCGGCTCCAACCCGATTGCCCGCTACGGCATCGATCCGGCGGTTCTCAAGAACACCTTTACCATCGTGCAGGACATGTTCCTGACCGAGACCGCGCAACTGGCAGACGTAATCTTCCCCGCTGCCAACCTGTACGAAAAGGCGGGAACCGTCACCAACACCTACGGCGACCAGCAATTAGTGAAGAAGGCAGCCGACCGGGCCGGCGTGCGCACCGACTTCGAGTTGATGGTGCGGCTGGCCGATTCCATGGGAGCAGATGCGAAGAAATTAGTCCCCTTCGGCCGCGGCGTCCATGCGGACATGGGACAGACCAGGGGCGCGCAGTCCGGCGAAGCGGATCGTCATGCAGTTTGGCTGGCAGCACAGAATCTGGAACCGAAGCTTAGCCCGTTTGATCCCTTTGCCATCCTCGACGAGATTCAGAGACTGGTGCCTGGCTATCAGGTATCACGGCTGGAGCTCTTAGCCGGCAACGACGTCCATGTGCAATCGTCGTTGGTGCAAATCGACGCTGGCCCCGAACGCCACGCGTTGATTCTGCCGGCGCAGGATACACTCTTCACTTCGGGCACTTTAGGGCGGTACAGCACAGTTCTGCATTCGGTCATGGAATCGCACACTACCAAAGCAACGGAAACGGCCGCGGACTAGAGGCTAAGAAAGCAAGGGCACTGCGTGAGCTTCCTGATCTTTTTCTTACTCAGCTGTTTGAAGATTGCCGTAGTGCTGGGCATTTTCCTTGGGGCCGTAGCCTACACCGTGCTCCTGGAGCGCAAGCTGGTGGGGCGCATCCAAAATCGTTGGGGACCCAGCCGCGTCGGTCCTTTCGGCCTCTGGCAGCCCATGGCCGACGGACTGAAGCTCTTTCTTAAAGAAGACCTGATTCCGACGAATGTCTACCGGCCGCTGTACATCCTGGCCCCCATGATCGCGCTCTCCTGCGCCCTGATCTCCATTTCCGTCGTACCTTTCGGCGCGCCCATCACCTGGCATGGCGTTGACATGTTTGAGATCGCTAACGTCAACATTGGCCTGCTGGTCATCCTCGGCGTCACTTCGGTCGGCGTGTACGGGATCGCGCTTGCCGGCTGGTCCTCCAATAACAAGTATTCCCTGCTGGGCGCCCTTCGAGCCAGCGCCCAGGTCGTCAGCTACGAGTTGGCCCTGGGATTGTCCCTGGTGGGAGTGGTGCTCCGGGCCGGGTCGCTCAACCTGCGCACCATTGTGGAGAGCCAATCCGCCCACGGCATGCTTTCCTGGAATGTCTTTGGCGGTTTCCAGTTCGTCGCATTTTTCATCTACCTCATGGCGGCTTACGCGGAAACCAACCGTGCCCCGTTCGATCTTCCTGAGGCGGAAACCGAGCTCACGGCCGGCTACCACACCGAATACAGTTCCATGAAGTTCGCTATGTTCTTCATGGCGGAATACGCCAACATGATCACCGTCAGCTGCGTGGCTAGCTTGCTCTTCTTCGGCGGATGGACCAGCCCCTTCGGATCGTTGTTGCCCCCGGGACCGTTTTTCCTCCAGGTGATTGCGCCGGTATTCTGGTTTGTCTTCAAAGTCTTCTGTTTCCTTTTTCTGTACATCTGGGTGCGAGGAACGCTTCCCAGGTTCCGTTACGACCAGCTTATGGGCTTTGGGTGGAAGTTCCTGATGCCCGTAGCCATTCTCAACATCATCGCCACCAGCTTGTGGCTGGCATAGCACAGCGCTCTTATTCATTCGTCCCGGAAGCGGACGGCTTCAGCTTCAGCCGTGGCGTAATTTGTTGAGGTCTCCCGGGCTTTAGTTCCTGAGGGCATCGTTTTTGCTAGCGCTTATGAACTTAGGGGATGGACGAAAACCGTCTTTCTTGCCCTGCCAGAAAGGATCGGGTGCCCCATCCTTCGCGCTTTCTGCGAAGGGTGGGATAAGCAGGCGTTGCGGGGAAGCGCCTCGGGGGAAGAGCGGTGGCATCCCACCCTTCGCCAACAACGCGAAGGATGGGGCACCCGATCCTTCTGGCGGGGCAAGAAAGACTCGCCTCTACCACTCGCTCTCTCAGAGCCGATACCCACGTCGTAAGCTAAGGTGTTCTACAATCAGCAACGGGAGAATGCTCTAGCATGTATCTGGTTCTCTTCATCTTGTTCGCTGGACTTTGTGTGGCGGGAGCTTTGAACCTCCTGCTGCAGCGGCACCCTATTAACAGCGCCCTGTCGCTGATTGTGGTGATGAGCTCGCTGGCCGTGCTCTATCTCCTGCTGGGGGCCGAGTTTCTTGCGGCCGCCCAGGTGATCGTCTATTCCGGCGCCATCATGGTCCTGTTTACCTTCGTCATCATGTTGCTCAATGCCGGAAGCGAAGAGCGTACCCACGGCAGTCGCGCAGCTTATATCGTGGGCATTCCCGGAGTCGCCATACTGGTCAGCCTGCTGGCCTTCATCTTTCTGTCCGCGCGCACCCACCTGGCGCAGGCCCGCTTGGGCGATTACGTGGTTTCTACCAGCGATCTAAGCAAAGTCCTTTTCCGCGATCTTCTGCTGCCCTTCGAGGTGACCTCGATCCTGATCCTCATAGCCATCCTGGGCGCGGTTGCGCTGGCCAGCAAGGAGCACTGACATGGCTGTTCCCATCGCGTATTACCTGGTCCTTAGCGCCATCCTGTTTTCCATCGGGGTGGGCGCCTTCCTGATCAAGCGCAACATCATCACCGTCTTCATGTCGATCGAGTTGATGCTCAACGGTGTAAACCTGAGCTTCGTCGCCTTCGCCTACCAGTGGCATCGCGTGCAAGGGCAGATTTTTGTTTTCTTCGTGATGGTCGTGGCCGCCGCCGAGGCTGCCGTGGGCCTGGCCATCATCATCGCGATCTTCCGCTCGAGAAGTACGCTCGACGTGGATCAAATCAACCTGATGAAATTATGAACGGACACTCTCCCCTCCATCTTTGGTTGATTCCGGTGCTGCCGTTCGTGGGCTTCCTGCTGAATGGCTTGCTTGGCCGCCGCCTGCCCAACGCCGTGGTCTCGGCCATCGCGCTGCTCTTCACCGCGGCGCCCCTGGCGATGGTGCTGAACATCGCCCTGCACTTCAGCAGCCTTACTCTGCCTCACATTGAGTGGTTCACCACCCCGTGGATTGCCACCGGAACCTTTCGCGCCGATTTTGACTTCCTGCTCGATCCCTTGTCGCTGGTCATGCTGCTGATCGTCACCGGCGTCGGCTTCCTGATTCATATCTACTCCATCGGCTACATGGCGCATGAAGAGGGTTACTGGCGCTACTTCGCCTACCTGAACCTGTTCATGTTCTTCATGCTGACGCTGGTGCTGGCAGAGAACTTCCTGCTCATGTTCGTCGGCTGGGAAGGGGTTGGCCTCGCCTCCTATTTGTTGATCGGCTTTTACTTCCAGCGAGAATCCGCTGTTGAAGCAGGCAAGAAGGCCTTCATTCTCAATCGAGTCGGCGACTTCGGATTTCTGCTGGCCATGTTCCTGATGATCGCCCACTTCGGCTCGCTCAGCTATGCCCGGGTCTTCGGCGCAATCGCGGATCATCCCCAGATGCAGGGCGGCTTCCTCACTGCTATCGCGCTGCTGCTGGTGCTTGGAGCCACTGGCAAGTCGGCGCAGATTCCGCTCTATGTCTGGCTGCCGGACGCGATGGAAGGCCCCACACCGGTCTCAGCCCTGATCCATGCGGCAACCATGGTGACAGCGGGCGTCTACATGATCGTGCGCTCGCACGTGTTGTTTGACCGCTCGCCGTTTACGCTCGGCGTGATTGCCATCATTGGCGCCGCGACCGCGCTGTTTGCCGCCACCGTCGGCATGGTGCAGACGGATATCAAGCGGGTGCTTGCCTACTCCACCATCTCTCAGCTGGGTTATATGTTCCTGGCCTGTGGCGCCGCAGCCTACTCCGCGGCCATCTTCCACCTGGTCACCCACGCCTTTTTCAAAGCTCTGCTCTTTCTCGCCGCCGGCTCGGTTATCCATGCCCTGGGCGGGCAGCAGGACATGCGCGCCATGGGCGGCTTGCGCAAGACAATCCCCATCACCTTCTGGACCATGAGTGCCGCGGTATTTGCCATCTCAGGCTTGCCGCCGTTCTCTGGCTTCTTCAGCAAGGATGCAATCCTTTACCAGGCGTTTCTCTCCCCAACGGCTGGTCCGATCCTGTGGTTCGTGGGCCTGGTGACTGCGCTCCTGACCGCTTTTTATATGTTCCGGCTTTGGTATCTCACCTTCTTTGGGGAGAGCCGGTCGCACGAGGTACACCCACACGAGAGCCCCTGGTCGATGCTGGCGCCGCTCGTCATCCTGGCCGTGTTAGCGGTCGCGGGAGGCTGGATAGGGATTCCCAGAGCGCTTGGCGGTGGCGATCAATTCGCGAAATTCCTCGAGCCGGTGGTGAAGGACGCAGCGCTCGTCACCCCTGAGGGCAGCGTCAATCAGGAACGCTTGTTCAGCGTGCTCTCCGTTGTCATGGCCTTGATTGGATGGTTTGTGGCCGACCTGTTTTACCGTCGCAAGCCCGGGATGGCCGACCGCGTGGTCGCGCGGATCGGTGGCCTATACACCTTGCTGGTGAATAAGTACTGGATTGACCAGGTCTATAACGCAGTCATCGTCGCCCCGCTGCTCTTCGCCTCCCGCTATCTGTTATGGGGAGCCTTTGATCGCGGACTGGTCAATGGTGGCGGCAGCATGGCGGCGGGCGGCGTGCGCGGCCTGGGAGCCCTGGTCCAGCGGGTGCAGTCGGGTAACATCCGCTCCTACGCAGGATGGCTTGCATTAGGCGCAGCCGCACTGCTCCTGCTCACTTTTTTCGGCTTTTCCATGCACCTGTAGAAGAGAGCGACGATCTTGCTGAACGATTCGATATTAACGCTTGCGACCTTCGTGCCCAGTGCAGGAGCCGTTGTCGTGGCATTGCTTCCGCGGCGGGGCCGCATCATCCAATGGTTCACCCTGTTCGTCACCCTGGTTACGTTCGGCCTCACCCTTCATTTGCCGGCGCACTTTCTCTATCGTCATCCGGGTTTCCAATTTGAAACAAACCTGCCGTGGATCTCGAGCCCATCCATTCGCTATCACTTGGGCGTCGACGGCATTTCCATGTGGCTGGTGGTGCTGACGGGCTTCCTCGCACCTCTTGGCGTGCTGGCGTCATGGACGGCCATCAACCATCGCACCAAGGAGTTTTACTTCCTCTTCCTGCTGCAACAAACGGCGATGATCGGCGTGTTTGTCTCCCTCGATCTGTTCCTGTATTACGCCTTCTGGGAGATGACCCTGGTACCGATGGCCATCCTGATCGCCATGTTCGGTCGCGATCGCGGAACCGAGGCGGCCATCAAGTTTTTTATTTACGCCTTTCTCCCCTCAGCCCTATTGCTGGTGGCAATCGTATGGCTTTACGCTCAAACCGGCACCTTCGACTTTGTCCGCTTGCAAGAGATCCTGGCGCAGAATCCGCTTCCCGCTCAGGCACTCTTCTGGGCTTCGTTGGCCTTCCTGCTCGCCTTCGCGGTCAAGGTTCCGATCTTTCCTCTGCATGGTTGGCTGGGAGACGCTTTCAGCGAGGCGCCCACCGCGATGGCCATGGTCCTGGCGGGCAAGCTTGGCCTCTACTCCATCCTGCGTTTCAACCTCGGCCTCTTCCCTGCCCAGTCACGCCAGGTAGCGCCGTGGATGATCGCCCTGGCGGCGATCGGGGTTCTTTATGGTGCGCTGGTAGCCCTGGTGCAAAAGGATATGAAGCGGTTGATGGCGTTCGCCACCCTCAGCTCGCTGAGCTTTTGTACTCTTGGCATTTTCTGCTTCGCGGTTTCAGGACTCGACGGCGCCGTCTACCAGATCCTCAATGAGGGCGTCTCTGTGGGCGCGCTCCTTCTCTTGCTGGGCTTCATGTACGAACGCTACGGAACCTATGAAATTGCCACCTACGGTGGCTTGGCCAAACCCATGCCGCGGCTGGCGACGCTGTTTGTGTTTACCACGCTCTCGCTCATCGGCCTGCCGCTGCTCAATGGGTTTGTCGCTGAGTTTCTTATCCTCAGCGGTAGTTTCCCCGGCCACGTTCGCTGGGTTGCGGCAGCGACCTTGGGCGTCATTCTGAGCGCGGCGTACATGCTATGGATGGTGCAGCGCGTCTTCTACGGTAGCGAATCAGGCATGGTTGCAGATCTAAAGGTGGCGGATGTCGGCTTCCGCGAACAAATTGCCGTTTGGCCGATGGCAGTGCTCATGCTGTTGATGGGGGTCGCTTCCCCTTACTGGATTCGGGCCATCGACGACGCGGTCGTCAAACTGTCGGCCCCGGCGCCGGCGCCGGAGCTTGGAATCGGAATGGCGGAGAAACCATGATGCAAGTGCCTCAGGTCTACCGCATTCTGCCGGAAGTTTTGCTTACCATCACCGGCGTTCTCCTCATGCTGATCGAGCCCGTGATGCCGGCCGGCATGAACCGTAAGCTCATGGGCTATCTCGCCCTGCTAGGCGTCTTGGCCGCGCTGATCGCCAGCGTGTGGCAGCTGGGCTTGCCTCCAGGAACGGCGTACTACGGCACGGTGCAGACGGATGCTTTCAGCGTCTTCTTCCACGTGCTCATCTGCAGCATCGTGTTGGTTGCTTTGCTAATTGCCCTCGACGTGTTCGATGCCGGCAAGGAAAAGCCGGCGGAGTATTTCCCCCTGGTTGTTTTCGGGGCTGTGGGCATGTGCCTGATGTCGAGCGCGGTGGAGCTGCTGCTGGTCTTCATTAGCCTGGAAATTTCTTCCATTGCGACCTACATCCTGGCCGCCATTCGCAAGCGTACCGGCAAGAGCCCAGAAGCCGGGCTCAAATACTTTTTGCTGGGTTCCTTTGCGACCGCTTTCTTTCTTTACGGCATTGCTCTCACCTTTGGGGCAACAGGAACCACCAATATTACCGAAGTAGCCGCCGCTCTCACCGACAGCGCGACTCCAGGTTTTGCCGGGCTGGCCGTGGCGATGGTGCTGATTGGTCTTGGCTTCAAAGTCTCTGCCGCGCCCTTCCAGGTTTGGACACCCGATGTTTATGAGGGGGCCCCTTCGCCAGTAGTGGCCTTGATGTCGACCGGACCCAAGGTTGCCGCGTTTGCCGTGCTCCTGCGCATCCTCTTCTCCGCCTACCCGCAGTTGCACCTGCATTGGGAGCTGCTGCTCTGGATCATGGCTGCCCTTTCGATGACGGTGGGCAACCTGGGTGCGCTGCGCCAGCAGAGTGTGAAGCGCATGATGGCCTATTCTTCCATTGCTCACGCAGGTTATACGCTGGTCGCCTTCACCGCGGTCTCGAGTGAAGGAATCGCAGCTGCGATGTTCTACACCGCAACCTACGCGGCGATGAACGTGGGCGCCTTTGCAGTCATCAGTCACGCCGGCGGCTACGATGACCGGCTGGTTTCGGTGGCCGACTACCGCGGCCTCGCCTACCGTTCCCCACTGCTCGGGGGTGCACTGGCTTTTTTCCTGCTTTCGCTTATTGGAATCCCCTTCACCGGCGGCTTCTTCGGCAAGTTTTATGTGTTCGCTGCAGCCCTGCATTCGGGCGAAGTATGGCTGGCGGTCATTGGCCTGGTAAACAGCGGGGTTGCAGCCTATTACTATTTGCGGCTGCTGATGTCGGTGTACGGCAAGCCTGCCGATGATGCGCCAGTACAGTTAATACCGCGCTTGAAGGGCTCGCTCACCTTAGCCTTACTGCTCACGGTTTCAGCCACCTTCATCCTTGGAATTTTCCCCGGCAGGATTCTATCCATGGCTCGAGCCGGAGCAGCCACCTTCACCGCAGTGATCGCAAGCAACAAATAAGGAGAGCTCGACTGGCCGCGGAAAAATTCTGTTTTGTATCAGGCCACGACTTGAGTCGGGCCGTTAAGAAACCGCAGGTCCCTCCACTACGCTTCGCTCCGGT
>Ga0302180_10003864_pt1 | contig 11217 bp, 9 predicted proteins | sample I_Palsa_E3_2_FD_200575 | JGI IMG/M metagenome (GOLD analysis project Ga0302180, IMG submission 200575) | Peat permafrost microbial communities from Stordalen Mire near Abisko, Sweden - I_Palsa_E3_2 | ecosystem: Environmental > Terrestrial > Soil > Palsa > Peat permafrost | place: Sweden: Abisko... | reverse complement strand
GTGCCCGGTGAGCCGCCCAGCCGGCCTGTTCGGCGTCAGCCGGCAGATGATCTACCGGGCATGAGCCCGAAGCCGTGAGCACGCCTGCGCGAGCTCGGGGCTGCCGATGCAGCGGTGCAGGACCGCCTCATCCAAGATGACCGTCAGGACCGGCAGCTTCGGCCTTACGCCAGCAAGCGCCCGCAACGCCCAACCACGATCACGATCACGATCACGAGACGCCAGTCCCTCCGTCGCAGCCCAGACCGCGCAAACCCAAGGCAAACTCCGCGCACTTCATGCACAGCGCAGCGCCCCGTGCGGGAACTGTGCGGATGTGATGGCCCCCCGTGCCGCATGCCAAGTCCGAAAATGTCCGACCGGCGCGGCGGCTGACCATCGAAGCTACGGTGAACTTGTGATCGCCTCGGGTTGGCCCGTGGAAGTGCATCTGGGTGGGTGTCTGATTATTCGGAGTCTGTCCTGGCCACGGGCGTCTGGCCAGGACAGACCCGGGCCGGCTGCGCCGTCAGGTCCGGCTCATCCCAGGCGGCCTGGGATAGCTCGCCGTGCGTGGTAGCAGTCGGGGTCGTTGCTGGGCAAATATTGCTGATCCTCCGGCCTGGTGTATTTCGCCGCCAGCGCCGCGACGACGCAGGGAACCTCGGCCGGAGTTCCAAGGTCGTCGAGGCGACCGCGGACGATCAGGACGTCTTCGCCGCTTTCCAGGTGAACGACGGCTCGCCGGTCAGCGGCGAGGTTCCGGGCTCTGACGGTGTTGCGCTGGCTGTAGAAGTAGAGCGTCTCTTCGATCACGACGCCCCAGACGGGTGCCGCGTGCGGGGCGGCCGACGGGGTGGTCGTGCTCAGCCAGTACTGGCGTGGTGGCGAGAGCCGTTCGGCGATCTCGGCCCACGTCGTTGTCCCGTCCTGCATGTGGAGATGATCGCACGGAGTGTTCTCCCAGACGGCCAGAGTCACGAAGATGATGTCACCGGGCCGCTCAGACGAGGCCAGCCGGGCCGTGCTAGGCCAGGCAGGAAGCTGAGGCTGGAACGTTATCTCCGCGGCGAAACCGCGCCGGGCCCGTGCTCCGTCTGATGCGCGTGAAGAATGAACTGCGGGCCGCCGCCGGGGTCGTGACGGCGCTGCTGATAGCAGGGTGCGGGTCGGGCGCGGTCGCGCCGCCGGTCACGGCCCATGGCGTCGCGATCAGGGAGCCTCTCGCCGACCCGCGCCCCTACGGGGCGGCGGACACCGCGTTCGGGCTGGACGTGCTGAACGCCTGGTGCCAGGCGGATCCGCGGGCGAACCTCGTGCTGTCGCCTTCCAGCCTGGCCAGCGGCCTGGGCATGGCGTATCTCGGGGCGCGCGGCGGCACCGCTCAGGCCATGGCCCGGGTGCTGGATCTGCCCGCGACCGGCGGGCAGGCCCTCGAGGCCGGCCTGCAGGCACGGTCGGCGGCCCTGCGCGGCCTGGACGGCCCAGGGGTAATGCTGGCCGCAAGCGATCAGGTGTGGGCCGACCCGACGCTGAAGACCCAGCGCAGTTTCCTGAACGCCGTGGCGACGGGCTATGACGCCGGCGTGGCGCAGGCACCATTGCTCAGCAACCCTGATCGGGCCGCCCAGGAGATTGACCAGGCGATCGCGACCGCGACCCGGGGACAGATCCCGCGGCTGCTGTCGCCCGGATCGCTGAACGGCATCGGCTGGGTGCTGACCGATGCGCTCTACATGAAAGCGGCGTGGGCCACACCGTTCCAGGCCAGCCAGACCGCCCCAGGGCCGTTCACCACCGCCGCCGGTCAGCAGGCCACGGTGTCATTCATGAACGGCGGTCAGTATCGCGCCGTCAGCGCGGCAGGCTGGACCGCGGTCCAGCTTCCGTACCGTGGCGGCAAGCTGGCGATGGTCGCGCTACTGCCGCCCTCCGGCACTGCAGGCTGCGCCACACCAGCCGCGTCGGCGCTCGGCGCGATGACGGCCAGGCTGACGGCAGGAGGCACCATAGGCCCGGTTCAAACCCGGATGGTCTCGTTGCCGCGGGTGAACCTCGGCGTCCAGGTCAGCATGATGGGCCTGCTGAGCAAGCTCGGCATGGGGGTCGCGTTCACCACGTCCGCAGACTTCACCGGGCTGTCCCCGCAGGCGTGCTGCATCGGCCTGGTGAAGCAGGCCGCCACCCTGCAGGTCGGCGAGCACGGTACGGTGGCGAGCGCCGCGACCGCCGTCGGCATGCAGCCGACCGCGGCGCGGGTACCGGCCCCTGAGGTTGTGTTCGACCGTCCCTACCTGATGCTGGTGACCGCGACCGCGACCGGGGAACCGCTATTCGTAGCCAGGGTCGCCAATCCCGCTGACCGATGATCTAGATATCAGCACCGGGCGCCGCTGGTAAAGCACATCCCGGCGGACCAGGAAAGCGCGGACCTACGCGGTCCATGAGGTGTGCAGGAAGGCCGCATCCTTGGCCGAGATATCAGAACGGAACATGGGATGCAGCTCCATCGACGGTGAGTACTTGCCCGCCGGGACCTCGCGGCCCAGCGCCTCGGCCATGGCCCGGACGTGATGCGGGCCCGCGCCGCAGCAGATCCCCACGTAATCCACCCCGAGCTCCCGGGCCGTCAGCGCGAACGAAGCCATCTCGAACCGCGTGCAGCCGAACGGCTCGAGCGCGATGGGGAAGGCCCGTTCCCCCTCCGCCGAGCGCAGCGTCTCCATCGTCGGCGCGGCCGCGTCGGTCCGGTACGGCACCGGCTGGATGGCGACCGCGCAGTCCACGGCCTCGCGGATACCGGTGATCAGCGGCAGCATCGTCTGCGGGCCCCGGTCGCAGTTCAGGCCGACGATCTGCGCCCCGGCTTCGGACAGGATGCGGCACGCCTCCGCGTACTCGTAGCCGTCGCGCGTCCGGTCGGGCTGCGTCGGAGCCAGCGTCACCATCGCGGGCAGCCCAAGCGCCTGGGTGACCTCCAGCGCGATCAGCGCCTCGCCCAGGTAGTCGTTGGTTTCGGAGATGACGAAATCGATGCCTTCTTCGGCCGCCCAGCCCAACTGCTCGGTGTACATGGCCCGGACGGTCGCCTTGGTGGCCGGGTCATCCGGGTCGTACGCCCAGGTGTTGCACACGTTGCCAGCCACCAGGGCATCGTCCCCATTACCCTCCCGCGCGACCTCGCGGGCGATCCGCACCGCCTGGCGGTTCATCGCCTCCAGGTCGTCTTCGCGGCCGACGTCGCGCAGTTTCTCGCGGTGCGCGTAGTAGGTGAGTGCGACCATGACGTCTGAGCCCGCGCGCAGGAATTCGCGGTGCAGTTCGCGCACCGCGTCCGGGAAGTCCAGGACCACCTCGGGCACGAACGGGCCCGCCTTGATGTAGCCGCGCCGTTCCAGCTCGAAGACGTAACCCTCGGCCCCGAGCACGGTGCCGGCCTGAATCCGCTCCACAATCGAAGAGCTCACGCTCTGCCTCCCGGTCTCATCAGCCCCATCACGCCACCACCGATGATCGTCAGCCGCCCGGCCAAGGTCACGCTCCCCGTTCCGCCACTACGTTCGTGCTAGGCACTATTGCTGGTGCCAGACATCGTACTTACCTGTGCCTTTGACCCAGAAATCTGTCAGAAGCGCGCCGGCCATGACACCATGGGGCTGTGGTTCACCGTCGTGACGTCGCAGCGTCCGGTTCTGGCTGATGCACGTCGTCGGCCTGGTGCTGCACCCCGAGCGTGACTGCGGCGGGGCGGTGGGCGGGATCCTGGACTGGGCAGCCCGCAGGGGAATCCAGGTCATCGGCATCGATTCCGAGATAAACCGGCTGGATTGCAGCGCCGAAGCGGTGACGACCGAGGAGTTCCGCCGCCGCGCCGACCTGGTCGTCAGCCTGGGCGGCGATGGCACGATGCTGCGCGCGATGAGGCTCGCGGACCGGCTGAGCAGCCCGGTCCTGGGCGTGAACCTCGGCAAGCTGGGATTCCTGGCCGAAGTCGACGTGCCCGATCTGGCCAGTGCCCTGTCGGCCATCGACGCCCACGAATTCACCACCGAGCCGCGGCTGGCCGTCGACGCCTTCCTGGACGGCGAGATCGTCACGGCGTTCAACGACATCGTGTTCGTCCGGTTTCCCGGCCAGAAAACCGCCGCCATTGCCGTGCATGCCGCGGGCGACAGATTCGTCAGCTATGCCGCCGATGCGGTTGTGGTAGCGACTCCGACCGGCTCAACCGCGTACAGCTTCTCCGCGGGCGGCCCGATCGTGAGCCCGGGAGTAGAGGCCCTCCTGGTCACGCCCGTCGCGCCTCACTCTGCCTACAACCGCGGCCTCGTCATCTCGGTCGATGACCAGCTGACCTTGGATATCCTGGCCCCCAGCGGCCGGCTCGCGGTGGAGGCGGACGGCAACGTCTGCGGGTACGTGGAACCGGGCGACCGGATCGACCTGCTGCCGCGTCCCGCCGCCGCCCACGTGGTCCGCCTCGGCCGCACCACCTTCTACCAGCGCGCCCGGCGCAAGCTCCGGCTGACCGACTCCGCGGAAATTCCGGTCGGCCGGCCGTGACACCCGATGGCGGACAGCTCGAGCCAGTCCGGCGACGTCACAGCGACTCGGGGGGAGCCAGGTAGGGTCGCTGCGCCGTTTTCGCCGTCTCGTACTCCGCCCGGGCCCGGCGGGTCGAGTCCAGCCCGGAAACCTCGGCCACCGGCACGTCCCACCACGCCTGGCTGTCCGGCGCGGGAACCGTCGGGTCGGTCTCGATGTGCACCAGCACCGGACCGCCCGTCCACCGCCTCGCCTCCGCCAGCGCGTCGGCGAACTCGGTTATCGTCGCGGCCCGCAGCACCCGGACGCCCAGGCTCTCCGCGTTAGCGGCCAGGTCAACCGGCAGCACGTCGCCGTCAAGCCGGCCGCTGGCCGGGTCGCGGTAGCGGTAGGAAGTGCCGAACCGCTGCGCGCCTACCGTTTCGGACAGCGCCCCGATGGAGGCGAAGCCGTGGTTGTCCACCAGTACCACGATGAGCTTGATGTGCTCCTGCACCGCGGTGACCAGTTCCTGAGCCATCATCAGGTAGGACCCGTCGCCCACCAGGACGAACACCTCGCGATCGGGGTCGGCCAGCTTCGCGCCCAGGCCGCCGGCGATCTCATACCCCATGCAGGAGTAGCCGTACTCGACGTGGTAGCCCTTCGGGTCCCTGGCGCGCCACAGCTTCTGCAGGTCACCCGGCATGGACCCGGCGGCGCAGACCACCACGTCAGTCGGCTCCGCGACTTCGTTGACCGCTCCGATGACCTCGGACTGGGCCGGAAGCGGCTGGTGGCCGAGCGCATAGGACCGTCCGACGGCGTCGTCCCACGCTGCTGACAGTCGGCGGGCTTCGGCCCGGTAGGCGTCCGAGGTGGACCAGCTGCCCAGCGCGCGCTCCAGGTCGCGCAGGGCCACTTGGGCGTCCGCGACCAGCGGGCAGCCCGCCAGCTTCACCGCGTCCGGGGCCGCGACGTTGATGTTGACGAAGCGCACCTTCGGGTGCCCGAACGCCGTCCGCGATGCGGTGGTGAAGTCGCTGTACCTGGTGCCGATGCCGATGACGACGTCGGCCTGCCTGGCCATCTGGTTGGCGGCGGCGGTGCCGGTGCTGCCGATGGCGCCGAGCGCCAGCGGGTGGTCGTAGGGGAGCGACCCCTTGCCGGCCTGGGTCTCGGCCACCGGGATGCCCGCGGCCTCGGCCAGGAAGCGCAGCTCGTCACAGGCTTCGGAATAGATGACCCCGCCGCCCGCCACGATGAGCGGCCGGGAGGCGGCGCGGATGAGCTGGACCGCGCGGATCAGCGCCACGGTCTCGGGCACCGGCCGGGGGATATGCCAGACCCGCTCGGCGAACAGGTCCGCGGGCCAGTCCCAGGCCTCGGCCTGGACATCCTGGGGCAGCGCCAGCGTCACCGCGCCGGTCTGCGCCGGATCGGTCAGGACCCGGGTCGCGGCCAGCAGCGCGGAGGGGAGCTGCTCCGGGCGCCAGATCCGGTCGAAGAACACCGAGACCGGCCGGAACGCGTCGTTGACCGAGACATCGAGAGCCCCGGGGTACTCCAGTTCCTGCAGCACGGGGGAGGCCGGCCTGGTCGCGAACACGTCACCGGGCAGCAGCAGCACGGGCAGCCGGTTGATAGTGGCCAGGGCCGCGCCGGTGACCATGTTGGTGGCGCCAGGACCGATCGAGGAGGTGCACGCCCACGTCGAGAGCCGGTTCCGCATCCGGGCGAACCCGGCCGCGGTGTGGACCATGGCCTGCTCGTTGCGGGCTTGGTAGTAGCGCAGCCCCATCCCGCCCCCGCGCCGTTCCGGCGGGCGCCATTCGGCCTCTGGCCGTTTCGCCTCGGGCGGTTCCGTCTCGAGCAGTTCCGCCTCGAGCAGCGCCTGGCCGATTCCGGCCACGTTCCCATGGCCGAAGATGCCCGAACAGCCCGCGAAGAGCCGGTGCTCGCTGCCGTCACGCTCGCTGCGCTGCGCGGCCAGGAACCGCACCACCGCTTGGCCGACAGTCAGCCGGACGGTGGTCCCGGCGGTCAAGGAGCGCCTCCGGCCGCGGAACCGGAGGCGCTGGACGCGCTGAACGCGCGGTTATGAGAGCTCACAGGCACCGGACTCTACCCGGCCCCGGCCGTTAGCGGCTGAACAGATCGATCGCGTTGGTCCCGTCATTCACGATGAAAAGGCCGTTGCCTGCCTGGGTGGTGATGACGCCGAACAGGTCACCCGCCCCGTTCTTCACCAGCGTCCTGGTCGTCAGCTGCCGTCCGGCCGGGGTGATCTCGACGGCGTTGCCGTTGTTGCCGTTCACGACGACGAGATCGCCGTTGGGCGCCAGGGTCATGCCCAGCGGAGCATCCAGGGCGCCGCCCGCGGACAAAGTCGAGGCCGTAGCCGCGATGGCGGTGCTCCGGTCGAGCGCCTGGGGGATGGCGGAGACCGTATTGGTCAGCGTGTCCGCCACGTACAGCGTTCCGTTGCCCCCAAGGGCCAGGCCGGTGGGAGCGAGGATGAGCGCGGCCTTGTTCGCGCGCCACGGGTAGCCGCTGCCCACGACCGTGGAGCTGGTGAGCACCGGCGGTGCCGTGGCGCTGAGATCCAGGTCGAGGCGGACCACGGTGCAGTTGCCCGTCACGGGCACTCCGTGGTCGGTGGTGGTATTGCCGCCCAGGGCATTGGACACGAACAGCTGGGCGGGCGTCGCGCTCGACTTCACCGCGAGGTCCCAGGGGCCGACGATGTCCTTGCTGGTGATGGTCTCGACCGGGGTGCCCCGGTCGTTCAGCACGATCAGGCACCCGGCGGGGTCCAGGCCGGGCAGCGCGCCACCAGACGTCGTCGGCAGGCTCCCCACCACGACCCAGCCGCCGGCCAAGATGCCGAGCGCGGTGGTCAGGCCGATGCCTCCCGGACAGCTCTGGCCGGCCGGCAGCGCGGAGACGTCGGCGAAGAGCGTGGTTTTTCCGGCCGGGCTGACCTGCACGATGGTGGTGCCGGTGCCCTGGACGTTGGCCTTGTCGTTGAAGTTGCTGACCAGGATGTCACCGGCCGTCAGCCGGCCGGCGGAGGTCGGTACGGCGGCGACACCATAGGGGTTCACGTCCCCGTCGGCCGGAACCGTCGAGGCGACCTGTGACCGCGAGCCCAGCTGCCCGAGGAACGAGGTGGCCGTCCGCAGTGCCGCGGCCGGTTTCGCCGGTGCGGTACTCGAGGTGGCGGTACTTGACGTTGCTGTGCTTGAGCCGGATGCGCAGGCCGTGGTCAGCAGACCAAGGCTCAGCGTGGCGGTCAGAATGGCAGCGCAAGGCCCAGGCCTCATCGTGCTCCCCTTTCCCGGAGGGTTCCTGCCCTCCGGCGATTCGCTGCATAGCGATGCGGGCCGCTGTCACCTGCTCCACGCCGGCGGCAGCCTGCCCAACGGTCTCCCGACCTAAGACACGTCCGGAGGAGTGGCGCGGTTCACTCTCGGCGATGAAGTCTCATCTCACGGCCGGAACCATCACGGCTCACGCCGGACGCATAACGGCTCACGGCCGGATGTAACACGGCCCACGGCCGGATGTATCACGGCGCCACCCCCGCTGCTCCGGCTCTATAAGGTGTCCTCGCGGCCGGTTACCCCGAGAGGCATCTAGCCTGCCGGGCGGACATACCAGCAGCCGTCCGGGCAGCGCTCCAGTCGGAAACGGGGGTTACCGGTGGATAGCAGTGTGGTGTTTGTTGATTGCCCGGCCTACAGGGATAAGTACGGCACGATCCGATGCGGGCTGCCCGCCGAGGTCGAGGACCGGTACACAATGACGTCAACCGACGGGCCGCTGGAGAGCGCCAGGATCCGGTGCCCGCGCGGTCACTTCTTCAACGGCCCGATCGAGGCGTTCTACTGGGAAAGCCAGCCGGCGGGTGAGCTGCCAGCGCGCTCAGCGTCCCCGGGCGGGGCCACGTCCCGGGAGAGAAACGGGCAGTAACCTGCAGAAACTGGCGCGTCAAACCGGAAGCTACGGGCGCTTAACTGCTAGTATACGTCCAGTAACATTTCGTAGTCGCCTATATGTCCGGCAGCGGGAATACCTGGAGCGCTACCGTGCTGTAGTGGTGTCGCTCAGGGGAGGGCCAGCTGCGCTATGCATGAGAACTACTGCTTCGAATGCGGGTCGTACACCCGCGTTGATGACGCGACGAAGCTTTGCGTCGTCTGTTACGACTGCTGGCCCGGGGCCAAGAGGCCGAGCGATGAGTCTGCCGAATAAGGCCAGCGAAGCCGCGGTCTCCCTGCTGGGAGTACGCTGCTTGCGGTCTTGACTACACCCTCGTTCGGAGCCGTCGCTAATGCTCAGCCGCACCATCGTCGATTCCCTGTTCCCGCCGGATCTGCCCGAGCCGGAGCACTGGGAACAGCGCTATCCGCCCCGTGACCTGCCGGAAGGAGCCCAGGTCACCCGCTTCTCGCCGAGTCCGACTGGCTTCCTGCACATCGGCGGCGTGTACGCGGCGACCATCGACGTGGATGTGGCCAGGCACTCCCACGGCGTTTACCTGGTCCGCCTGGAGGACACCGATCGGGCCCGCGTGGCCGAGGGCGCCGCCGCGCAGTTCGCCGAGGCGTTCGCTTACTTCTCTATCGGGCCAGACGAAGACGACCAGAACGGCCACTACGGGCCGTACTTGCAGTCGCTGCGAGCGCAGATCTACCTGACGTACGTTCGCGAGCTGCTGCGCCAGGACACGGCCTACTTGGATTTCGCAAACAAGCGGGACCTCGAGGAGATCACCGCCCGGCAGCGGGCCGCAGGTGCCCTGCCCGGCTATTACGGCAAGTGGGCCCTGTGGCGTGACGCCGATCCGGCCCGGGTGATCGAACGGCTGGAGGCCGGGGACCCGTATGTCGTCAGGTTCCGTTCCCCCGCGGCTGCCGGGGCCAGGGTGAGCTTCACCGACGCGATCCGCGGCGAGCTGACCCTGGACGCCAACCGCAACGACGCGGTCATCCTGAAGAGCAGTGACACCGAGCCGCGGCTGCCCACCTACCACTTCGCCCACGCCGTCGATGATCACCTGATGCGGGTTACGCTGGTCATCCGAGGCGAGGAGTGGATCTCCTCGGTGCCCCTGCACCTGCAGCTGTTCGACGCTCTCGGCTTCCCGCGCGTCCAGTACGCGCACATTGCCCTGCTGATGAAGCAGGAAGGCGGCAGTCGCCGCAAGCTGTCCAAGCGCCGGGATCCAGAAGCCACGGTCAGCTTCTACATCGAGCAGGGCTTTCCAGCTCCGGCGGTGCAGTACTACCTGCGCGGTCTGGCCAACGGCCGGCTCGCCGAGATGCCGCTGCCCGAGGCGCTGGCCGCGCCGATCCGGCTCTCAGAGTGCGGCACCGCGGGGCCGCTGGTCGACATGGTCAAGCTCGACGACATCTGCGCCGACTACGTCGCCACGCTGTCGGGCGAGCATATCCTCGCCGAGGTCACCGTCTGGGCCCGCCGCTACGACCCCGATCTCGCGGCGGTGCTCGAGACCGAGCGGGAACGGGCGCTGCAGGCCCTGTCGATCGAGCGCGAGGGCGTGGCCAATCCCCGCAAGGACCTGCGTAAGTGGGCGGACTTCCGCGCTGTCTACGGCTACTTCTTCGCGCCGCTCTTCGACCTGGTCACCGACCCGGCCGATGAGCGCTTCGGCGGCCTCGACCCGGACCTGGTGCGGGCGGTCGCCAGGGCCTTCGCCGACGGCTACCAGCCGCCCGCGGCCGACGCCGTGTGGTTCGACCAGATCCGGCGGCTCGCGGCCGACCTCGGCTTCGCGCCGAGCCAGAAGGTCTACAAGCAGGACCCGGCCGCCTACCAGGGCTCCATCACGGAAGCATCCCAGGTCATCCGGGTGCTGCTGACCGGGACACGCCGCAGCCCCGACCTGCCGCAGGTAGCCGCCGTACTAGGCCCCGATGAGGTCCTGCGCCGCGTCCGTGCTCTCGATCCCGGAGGCGCATCCGAGGAGTGACCCGCCGATCCTGGAATTGCGCACCGTCGGCATCGCACCGCCGGCATCGCACCGTCGAGATCGCCGGAGCCCGGCCGCGCCGGGAACTTTCTGGCCCACTAGGCGCCGCTTGTCCTGTGGGGCGTGACTGATCGGGGATCGTGCGCGTTTACCCCCCCGCCACGGGGGGGGTAAATGCCCGATCATCGTGCGACCGGGCACGCGAAGGCGAAATGCACCTAATGCCCGGCCCGAAGCGGCCGGGATGGTTATCGTGTGTCAAAAACTCCCCCATAAGAGGGGCTAGCGACACACGATCAGCGAGCGTCCGGTGCGCGCGGAGGCGAAATGCACCTTTTGTCGGCGGCAGGCTGCACAGTGGAAGACATCGTGGATGGTTACCCCTGCTATAAGGGGAGTAAATCGCCACGATAATGATTTATAGCAAGCTTGCAGCCAGTTCATCGTGACCGGTGCTGCGGACGGAACTCGTCCTCGGGGCAGCCTGACGCTTACTCCCGACAGCCAGTCACAAGCTGAGCGGCATTGCCCCCCGTGCAGACGTTCCGCCGAAGGCTGGAACGGTGACGGGGGGATTAGCGGTGATCGTGTAACTGACGTCATAGCTGGAGGGCGCGCCGTCGGGTTTTCACATCTCGCCCGCGGGCCGACCCGTGGTGGTGAGGGCGTCGTCGCGTCGGTCCGTGAGCTTGGCGGCGGGCATCGCCGGTCGCGCA
>Ga0302180_10003851_pt1 | contig 11230 bp, 9 predicted proteins | sample I_Palsa_E3_2_FD_200575 | JGI IMG/M metagenome (GOLD analysis project Ga0302180, IMG submission 200575) | Peat permafrost microbial communities from Stordalen Mire near Abisko, Sweden - I_Palsa_E3_2 | ecosystem: Environmental > Terrestrial > Soil > Palsa > Peat permafrost | place: Sweden: Abisko... | reverse complement strand
TCGGGATGGTGATTGGCCGCCCCCGCCGCGGCGCCGATGGCGTTGACGAAGGCGAGGGCGGCGGCGAAATCGTGCAGCTTGACCGTCGTCACCAGGACGTCGCCCTCCCGGACCCAGTGCAGGCGTTGTTCTTGCAGCTCCGCGTCGACGTCGGCCTCGGCGAGCAACGGCTCTCTCATGGGTGCGTCATCTCCTCCGGCCGCACCGCGGCGTCGAATTCCTCCCCGGTCAGCAGCTGGAGCTCGAGCGCGGCCTCCCGCAGCGTCTTGCGCTCTTTGTGCGCCTTCTTGGCCACCTTCGCCGCGTTGTCGTAGCCGATGATCGGGTTGAGCGCCGTCACCAACATGAGCGAGTTCCGGAGGTGCTGGTCGATCTGCTCGTAGTCGGGCTGCAACCCTTCGACGCAGAACTCGCGGAAGCCGCGGCAGGCGTCGGTCATCAGGGCGATCGACTGCAGCACGTTGTAGGCGATGACAGGCTTGCACACGTTGAGCTCGAGGTTGCCCCGGCTGCCGGCGTTCGCCACCGCCACATCGTTCCCGAGGACCTGGATCCCCACCATGATTATGGCCTCGCTCTGGGTGGGGTTGACCTTGCCCGGCATGATGGACGAGCCCGGCTCGTTCTCGGGCAGCGCCAGCTCACCCAGACCGCTGCGGGGACCGGACCCGAGCCAGCGCAGGTCGTCGGCGATCTTCATGAGAGAGACGGCCAGGGTACGCAGCGCGCCGTGGGTGAAGACGAGCGCGTCGTGGGCCGCCAATGCGGCGAACTTGTTGGGCGCAGTGACGAAGGGCAGGCCGGTGACGTCGGCGATCACCCGGGCCACCCGCTCGCCGAATTCGGGATGGGTGTTCAGGCCGGTGCCGACGGCCGTACCGCCGGCAGCCAGCTCGTAGATGCCCGGGAGCGTCTGCTCAATGCGCTCGATGTCGGCCGTCAACTGCGCCACGTACCCGGAGAACTCCTGCCCGAGCGTCAGCGGGACGGCGTCCATGAGGTGGGTGCGCCCGATTTTGGTGACGTCGGCGAACTCCACCGATCGCACCTCCAGCGCATCGCGCAGCGCGGCCACGGAGCGGAGCAGCCGGAACACGATCTCCTCGGCCACCGCGATGTGCATGGCGGTGGGAAACGTGTCGTTGGACGACTGCGACATGTTGACGTGGTCGTTGGGGTGGACGGGCTGCTTGCAGCCCATGACCCCGCCGCTCATTTCGATGGCCCGATTGGAGATCACCTCGTTGGCGTTCATGTTGGTCTGCGTGCCGCTGCCCGTCTGCCAGATACGCAGCGGGAACTGGTCGTCGAGCGTGCCCTTGGCCACCTCACCCGCCGCCTGCTCAATGAGGCCGGCCAGCGTCTCGTCCAGCTTGCCGAGATCGCGGTTGACCGCGGCCGACGCCGCCTTCAGGATCCCGAACGCCCTGATGAGGGACTTGGGCATTGTCTCGGTCCCGATGTCGAAGTGATGCAATGAGCGCTGGGTCTGGGCGCCCCAGTAGCGGTCCGCGGGGACCTCGATCTCCCCCATGCTGTCGCTTTCAATCCGGGTGTTCGTCACGGTCGCCAGCTTAGGACGGGTGTCGCGGCCCGAGCCTCGGCCAGCCCCACGGGGCTCAATGGCCGGTCAGCGAAAAGGGGCGTCCCGCCGTCGGGAGCGTTGCTCCGTCGCGAGCTGCCCGTCGAGCAGCCGGATTGCGGCCTCCCGGGTGGGCACGCCGAGCTTGCGCAGAATGGACGACACGTGGCTGCGTACCGTGGTCGGCGAGACGAAGAGGCGCTCGGAGATCTCCGCCGTGCCGGCACCCTTGCGCATGAGCTCCAGCACATCCCATTCGCGGCCGGTGAGCCGGGCCGCCTGGCCGTCGGGCACGGCGACCCTCCGGTGCTCACGATCTCGGAATTCGTCGACGAGGCGTGCCACCAGGGTGCCGGGGAGGGTGGCCTCTCCGGCCAGCACGCGCTGGAGCGCGTCACCGATGGTCGCCTCGTCCAAGCCCTTCAGCAGGTACCCGGAGGCGCCGGCGCGCAGCGCGTCGAAGAGGTCCTCGTCCTGGCGCGACACGGTGAGCATCACCACTGATGTCCCCGGAAGTGCCCCCGTGATCTGGGTGGCGGCTGCGATGCCGTTGCCCGGCATGTTGATGTCGAGCAGGCAGACGTCGGGCTGCTCGCGCTTGGCTCCCTCGACGGCGGCCGCGGCGTCAGCCGCCTCGGCGCAGATGCGGAAGTCGCCCGTTCGTTCGAGGGCGGCGCGCACCAGGGCACGGGTCCGTGCGTGGTCGTCGGCCAGCAGGACGGAGATGGGCGGGCTCATCGGAAGGCCACCGCGACCCGCGTCCCCTGCTCGGGCACGGAGTCGACGCTCAGCACGGCGCCCACCGAGGCCGCCCGCTCCTGCATGCTCTGCAGTCCGAAGCCGCCGGCACCCGGCTGGCGGTCCGCGTCGAACCCGCAGCCGTCGTCCTCAATGACGAGCCGGAGCTCCTCGCACCGCTCGAGGCTGACCCGGACGTGCTCCGAGGCGCCGTGGTTGGCCGCGTTGGTGATGGCCTCCCTGACGATGCGGAGCAGATTCTCCGTGACCTCGCCCGGCACGTGGATGTCGTCGGCCAACTGGAGGTCCCAGGCGACACCGAGGCGCGATCCGAGGTCCTCTACCGTCTGCGAAATGGCGTCGTCGAGCGATTGCGGCTGCGAGACCGAGAGCACCGTGATCGCCCGACGCGCCTCGTCCAGGGCCCGATCGGCCGCGCCGGCCAACTCGCGCACTTCGCGTGGCGTCGCGGCACCCGCGACGGCGCCGCGGGTCTTGCTCGCGATGAAGGCCAGCTCGTGGGCCAGGCCGTCGTGCAGCTCGCGGGCGATCCGCCGGCGCTCCTCCAACGTCGCCTGGCCCTCCAGCGTGCGGTGGGCGGCCCAATTCGAGAGGGCGAGCTCCAGGAAATGGCCCAGGGCGACGCACCGGTCCACGCACTCGGTGGGAATGGAGGCACTCCGGCTAGCGATCCCGAGCACGCCGTGCAGCTCGCCGTCCGGGCAGACCGGCACCCAGGCCCCATACGTCACTCCCGCTTGCCGGAACAGCGCCTGCACCGCCGGCCCGGCGGTGTCGCCGTCCAGCGGCGCCGCGACGGGTTGGTGCGTCCGCACCGCCTCCCGGAGTCCGGGGTGCTCGAGCAGCGGCCAGCGCTCCTCGACGATCGTCCCGAACTGGTCGGTCTGCGCGTCGACCACCATGTCGTCTTCGATCCGGAAGTACCACCCCCGGAGGATCTCGGACCCGGGGGGCGAGGCGATGCCCATGGCCAGTTGCGCGCCGAGCGCGGTGATCTGCGGTGGCTCGGACAGCTGGACGAGTTGCCGTGCGGCGGCGTTGAGCGCCTCCTCGTGCCGGAGCATCCTTTCGGTGCGGGCGTTCACATCGACGAGCCGGTTTCGCAGCACATGAATGGCAACGGACAGCATGGCGGCGATTGCGGCGGTGAGGAGAAGCCGCCGCATCGTGACGGCCCCGAAGGCCGAGGAGGAGAGGGTGACGGCCACGATGGCGGTGAGGATGAACGCGACGCAGGCCGCCGACTCCCAGCGCTTGCCGTAGAGGGCGACGCCCACGACCGGCATGAACAACAGCACACCGACTCCACTCTCCATGCCACCTGACGTCAGCATCAAGAGCGCCACCGACGACACGTAGAGCGCCGCCCCGACGAGGAAGGTCCGGGGCGGCATACCGCGGCGGACGAACATCAGCGTGACGATCACCACGAGGAGGAGGCTGCTGGCGACATACAGCCCGGGGTCGCTGGGCCCGGGCGGCCAGGCAGCGCTGACTTGTCCCACCACGGCAACGACGACGAAGGGGAGGTAGCTGGCGAGACGAGCGCGCAGTGCGGGATCGGGCATTTTTCAGGTATCGGCGTGAATCCAACCCGGGCTAAGCGCCTTTTCACCTTGCGGACGCTGCGACGATCCACCTGAGCCAGCTCGTCGACCGTGGACGCCGCGGCGCGTCCAAATGGCTCAACGTTCCTCAAGCGGCCTCGTGGCCTCTCCGACCACACACTGATCACGCAAAAAGAACCGTCCTCGGAGGCGGAGAGAGAGGACGGAACGTGAAGGGTATGACGGGGAGAGTGGGCCGCTGGTCGGCTCGCATGAAGATCGTGTCGGCCGTGTGCGGGTGCCTCCTGGTGGCAGCGGGGGCCTACGCGGCAACGAACTGGGTCGTGGGCCTCAACAGCGGCTCCTCCGCCGAGGGGCAGTCCGCAGCGATCACGAACCTGAGCATCACCGCGGTGGCCTCGCCGGCAGCGGGCAACCTGCTGTATCCGGGAGGAAGCGGGGACGCGGTCGTCACCATCGCCAATCCGAACCCGTTCCCGGTGACGATCTCGGCGGTGAACCTGCCGACCAGCAGCACCTACGCGGCCGGCTACACGTCGAGCACGCTCGGGACGGCACAGACCGGCTGCACCGCCACCACGCCGAGCGGCGTCACCTGGAACTTCGCCACATCGACCAGCGGCAGCTCCCACGCCCTGCAGAGCAATCTGACGGTGGGGGCGAGCGGAGCCGCCAACAACCCCTTGGTGGTGACGCTGACCAATGACGCCCTCATGGCGACGACCTCGCCTGCGGCGTGTGCCAATACCTACTTCTCCATGCCGTCACTGACGGCCGTGACGGCAACCGGTGGCGCCGCGACCTCGACGACGACCCCGGCGACCGACGCCTGGACCAGCTAGTCCCCGTCGTCGGTGTCGGTGTCGGTGTCGTTGTCGGTGGGGAGACAAGGTCACGACAGCGGCGAGGGGAGCCCGTGTAGGCGGCGCGGCGCTCTCCTCGTCGTTGTCGCGCTGGCGAGCGCCCTCGGACTTCTCTTCGCGTCCGGGCCGGCCTGGGCGACAGCGAACTGGACCGTCCATGTGGCCACGGTGAACAAGGGGGAAGCGCAGGCGCAGGCCCTGCCGGCGGCGCCCACTCCGACTTCCGCCTGTACCAGCCCGGCCAGCGCCAAGACGGTCAAGGTCAGCTGGACGGCCGTGGCACATGCCACGACCTACGCCGTCTACCAGTCGAACACCACGGCCACCGGGACGTACACCCTCCAGACCAGCGGCGTGACGACCACCTCGTGGACAACGGAGGCACTCACCGCGGGCGACTACTGGTACGAGGTGGTGACCGACGTCGGCTCCAGCTGGGCCAGCACGAAGTCGGCGGCCAGCGCGGAGCGCATCATCAGCAGCTCGAGCTGTTCTTAGCCGGACGGATGATCGTCCGGGCAGGCTCCGGGCGGGTTGTTGAAGTCCGGATCCGACGTCCAGCTGCCCTGCGACCAGTCCCCGGCCGCGGGCGGGAGTCGGAAGACCGCAGTCATGTCGGCGAGCAAGGCGGCGGCATAACGAGCGCTGCCTTCGGGACACAGATGCACGTTGTCGAGCTTGCGCACCCGTATCCACTGGTCGCTCGGCGCGTGCTGATCGCCCTCGGGAGGGAGCCAGGCGGAGTACTTGCCGTGCAACATGATGGAGTCGGCCAGCGGAAAGTACATCACCCGGCCCGGGAAGTCCGACGTCATCTTCTCTGCGATGTCGTTCCACGCGATGACGCCGGCGTGGCGTTCCTTGTTGTAGCTGGCCGTGTCGGCCGGATTGGATGCGGCGAGGTTGCCCGATTGGGGGAACTGGGTGAAGATCACGCCTTCGACCCCATTGCCCGGCGTCAGCATCGTGACGACGGCCCGGCGCAGCAGGCTCGTGTACTGCACGGGTTCGTGCAGCGCGTTGGGTGTGGTCGGCCCGAATTGATCCCAACTCCATGAAGCGACGATCAGCTGGGCCCGGGTCTGGCGGATGAGGTTGGGGATGGAGGTCGGCCAGTTGGTCGCCGTGGTGAGCCCGAACCCGTCGATGGTCCTCGTGGCGACGGTTGCCTCCCCGGTGGCCTGGAGCGACGCGGCGATGCCGTACGAGGCATCGTGCATGACCGAGTCACCGAGGATCAACACCCGCAGGGGGTCGGCGGCCGTCGGCGCCGGAGTCAATCGAATCGGCCGCTGACCCTCATACCCACCTGCACCGGGCACCGACCGCAGGGAGCCGGTGACGGCGAGGTGCGACGTACCGACGACTGTGGAGGGATCAGCCACGGCGGGGAACGTGGCCACGACGATCACCACCGCCGTGACGACGCCGGCCAGGGGCGCCCATACCCGGACGCCGACCCGGAACTTGGCCAGCCGGATCGGCCGCTCGACCAGGTAGTAGCTCGCCGTCGACACGACCAGCGTGACAACGATGCGGAGGAGGTCCAGCGACCACGTCGACAGGCCGGTCCGGGCCCCGTTGAGATAGACGATCACCGGCCAGTGCCACAGGTAGATCCCGTAGGAGATGGTGCCGAGGAAGTGCAGCGGCCGCCAGGCCAGGCCGCGGGCGAACCATCCGGACTGCAGCAGGCGGGCGTCGGCGACGACCAGCGCGGCGAGCGCGGCACAGAGCAAGAACCCGCCCTCGAACATGAAGTTGGTCGGCAGACCCCCGGGGGTGCCGGCGCGGACCCAGAACACGCCGAGGACGACTGCCGCCGCGGGGCCCACCCAGTGGAGGGTGCGTCGCGCCGAGGCGTTCGGCTGGGGGCGTGCCGCCGCCAAGAACGCGACGGTGGCTCCCGCCATGAGGTCGAACAGGCGCGTGTCGGTGCCGTAGTAGATCCGGGAAGGGTCCACCCCGGGGTGGAACAACAGCGCCATCAACACCGAGGAGCCCACGCCGAGGACGACGGTGACCGTCACGCCGACCCGACGCCAGCCGCGCCGCCCGTACCGCAGCAGCACGAGGAGCACCAGGGGCCAGACGAGGTAGAACTGCTCCTCGATCGCCAGCGACCACGTGTGCTGGAGCGGCGAAGGCGTGGAGAACTGGGCGAAGTAGGACTGGTGGGCGAAAATCAGGTGCCAGTTGTTCACGTAGAGCAGGGTGGCGATGGCATCTCCCCGCAGCCCGTCGAGGTCGATGAGGCCGTTGGCACCGGGACCACCGAAGTGGGCGTTGACGACGAGGTACAGCGCCAGCGCCGCCACGACGAGGAACAGTGCGGGGAGCAGGCGCCGGGCCCGGCGCCCCCAGAAGGCGACCAGGTTGACCCGACCGGTGCCGACCCACTCCTCCAACAGGAGCGTGGTGATGAGGAATCCGGACAGGACGAAGAACAGGTCGACCCCGAGGTAGCCGCCTTGAGCCCATCCGATTTGGAGGTGGTACGCCACCACCCCCATCACGGCCAGACCGCGCAGGCCGTTGAGCGCCGGGAGGTGACGGCCGGTGACGGCGGTCGTGGCCGTGGCCGTCTCGGGCCGCTCGTGCACGAGAGTGGCGTCGGTCACACACGCTCCAGGCTGCAGGCGAGGGGGTTCTCGACATCGGGCCGCAGAAGGAGATCGGCGGCGCCGGCCAAGAAGGACGGCAGCTCATCGCCGGCGGAGAGGTCGAGCGCGATCAGCGGGCTCCCCTCCCCCGCCGGCCGGGCGCGGTTCGCCGGCGCCTGCACCGGGAAGCACGGGCCGTCGTGGACCACTTGCCCCGAATGCCACAGGGCCCGGCAGAGAGAGATGGCCTCTGCCAGTGGTTCGGCGAACGGCGGGGCGAAGCAGAGGACGCTCCGGCCCCCGCAGACGAGGTCGAGGCTGGTGAGCTCGCGCGCCAGCACGGCGGGATGACGGCCGTCGCGGTCCAACTGGACCCGGGCGCCGAGGAGCAGCTGCGGGACCACGGGAGCGAGCCCCGCCGCCAGGACGATCGGATCGCCCAGAGCGCTCGCGCTGACGAACACGGCAGCGGCACCCTCGGCACCGGCCCCGGCCGCCTCCGCACGCAGCCCGGCCGCATCAGCGGCCTGGAGGAACCGTCCTTCCACGGCGAGGCAGGTTAGGGCGCCGGGAGGTCACCGACGGCGTCATGCCCGTTCCCACCAGCCTCCGACATCGCGGGCCAGGCCGGCCTGGGCCAGCCGCTCCAGACTCCCGCACAGCTCAGCCAGGTCCATCCCGCTCACCCGGACCAGGTCGTCCAGGGGGGCCGGATCAGCGGTCAGGAGGTCGAAGACGAGCCGATCCACTCCTGCCGGCTGCTGAGGCTCCGGCGTCGGCCGGCCCGTGGCCTTCGGCGCGACGGCCACGGACGCACCGGTCAGGGCGAGCGCCACGAGGATGTCGCCGGTCGAGCACACGGGGAACGCGCCATCGGCGAGGAGCGCGTTGGTGCCCTCCGAGGTGGCGCTCCGGATGGACCCGGGCACGGCGCCGACCGGGAGCCCACGCTCTATCGCCGCATCGACTGTGTGCCGCGACCCCCCGTGATGACGGCTCTCGACGACGACGACAACGTCGCTCAGTGCGGCCAGCAGCCGATTGCGGACCGGAAAGCGCCACTTCTCGGTCGGCACCCCGGCCGGGGACTCCGAGACGATGACGCCCGAGGACGCTACCCGTTCCCATAGCCGCTCGTGCCGTCGCGGGTAGGGGTGGTCGAGCCCGCCGGCCACGACCCCGATCGGCGGCGCGCCGGCGCCACACGCACCCTCGTGTGCAGCACCGTCGATCCCCAAGGCCAGGCCGGACACCACGCTCACACCCGCCGCCGCCAGGTCGGCGCCGAACTGCGCGGCGACGCCGATGCCGTAGCGGGTCGGCGCCCGCGTCCCCACCAGCGCGACGGTTGCGACGCGTTCATCGAGCGCGGCGGGGTCTCCGAGACAGAACAGGACGGCGGGAGCCTGCGGTTCGTCGGCCAATCGCTCGGGGTAGGGCGGATGCCCGTCCAGGAGCACGCGAATCCCGAGGGCGGTGTGGCGCTGCCAGGTGCGGGCCACGTCGCGCACGGACGCGTCACTCCCCTCATTCGCCCGCGCCCACGCCAGAGCCGGCGGTTCCGCCGACAACAGGGTGCGGAGGCGTGCCGGGCCCATGGCCGGCATCGACGCCAGGGCCACGGCGAACGCCTCCGGGGGGAGGTCCGGTAGGGCGCCCGTGCTCACGCCACCACCACGGCGCGGCCGGCCCGCAACGACAGGGCTTCGGAGGTATGGGCGAAGGACACGACATCGGCGCCGGCAAGCGTCGCCACCGTTTGTGCCACACGCGTGACCTTGTGCAGCCCGCGAGCGCTCAAACCGCCAGCACGCAGTTTGGACGCGAGCAGCGCACCGGCGTCCGGGGCCAGTGGCAGCTCGCTGGCGCGTTGGCATCCGGCCAGCCGGGCGTCAGCGACGCGGCGGGCCACGGTCGCGGAGTTTTCCCCCAGCGTTGCGGCGAGTAGCTCGTCAGGGTTCGGGCGACTGAGCGGGACAACCAGATCGAAGCGGTCCAGCAGCGGGGCCGAGATGCGGCGCCTGTACCGGGCGCGGGCGGATGTACTGCACGTGCACGCACCCTGGTAGACGCCTTCCCCACAAGGGCACGGGTTCATAGCGGCGACAAGGAGGAATGCCGCGGGAAAGGTCACGGTCCCGCCGGCGCGGCTCACCCGGATGAGCCCCTCCTCGAGCGGCTGGCGCAGCGCCTCCAATGCGGCCACCGGGAATTCGCCGAGCTCGTCGAGGAACAGGACACCGTTGGTGGCCAGGCTCACCTCACCCGGCCGGAGCGACCAACTACCGCCCCCCACCAGGGACACGATGGAGGACTGGTGGTGCGGGGCGCGAAAGGGCGGGCGCTCCAGCAACTCGCCGTCGGGCACGGAGCAGCCCGCGGCCGAGTGGATGCGGGCCACCGTCAGCGCCTCGGCGTGCGTCAGCGTCGGAAGCAGGCCCACCAGGCGCTCGGCCAGCATCGTCTTGCCCGAGCCGGGCGGCCCGATCATCAAGAGGTGGTGAGGCCCGGCCGCAGCGACTTCGACGGCGCGGCGGCCGAGCGCCTGGCCCTGCACATCCGCCAGATCCGGTGGGAGCGGGGCGGGCGCTTTCTGCGCCAGCGCGGGGACCGCGGGCCAGTCGGCCCGGCCCCGGAGGACGGCCACGAGATCGCCCAAAGTGGCCGCACCTCGCACCTCGGTCCCGCGCACCAGTGCCGCCTCGCGAACGTCACAGAGGGGCACGACCAGGCCGCGCGGCGCAGCGGTGTCGGCCAGAGCGATCATGCCAGGGACATGACGCAGCGAACCGTTCAGCCCGAGCTCCCCGCAAAAGGAGAGGCCTTCGGTGCAGCCCGGACTCAGCTCGCCTGCAGCAAGAAGCAGCCCGATCGCGATCGGCAGGTCGAGGCCGGCGCCACCCTTGCGCACTCCCGAAGGCGCGAGGTTGACCGTGAGACGACGCAGCGGCCACGGCAGCCCGCTCGAAAGGATGGCGGCACGCACCCTGTCCCGCGACTCGCGCACCGCGGCGTCGGGCAGCCCCACGATGGTGAACCCGGGCAGGCCGCTGGACACGTGGACCTCGACCGAGACCGCGCGTGCGGTGGCGCCGGTGAGGGTCGCAGACGCGATAACGGCGTGTTGCACAGCGGTGAACGGTCGCGTCCATCAGGTCCCGATGCCCGACATGTTTCAGACATCAGAGCAGCAACGAGGCGAAAGGAGGTTGCCCCCGCCCCGCACTTCGAGGACGCTCCGCGCGAAAGTGCCGAACGGGGTATTGGGACACTCTGACCTGCGCCGAACGCCGATTCGTGAGTCCCTGCCGGGCAGTGAGAGAGTTGCCTCTCGGTGCGCTCGCGAACCGGCGACCGGCGTCGCTAGCGTTTCACACCGATCACACCGAGGAGGAACCGCATGGCCGATTCTGACCACCGAAGCGCGTTGTTGGATTCTTACGAGAACGCTGCGGTGATCGTGTCAGGAATAGTTGCTGACGAGCTCGGCCACCCAACACCGTGTCCCAAGTACGACGTGGCCGGACTGATCGACCACCTCGTCGAAGCGGGCTACCGGGCGGCCGCTCTCGGCCGCGGGCAGGCACCCCCGCCCGGAGACGAGTCCGCCCACGTGGAGCTCTCCGACGCGCCCGGTCAGCTACGTAGCGCCGCAGAACAGGCGGCACAAGCATGGAGCGACAATTCCGGCTTGTCCTCGATGTACACAATGCCATGGGGCGAGGAGCGCACGGGGGCCTACCTGGTGGACATGTATCTGGCAGAGCTGGCCGCACACGCCTGGGACTTGGCCAGGGCCACCGGACAGATCGACAAGTTGGATCCTTTCCTCGCCTTGCCGGCGCTCGAGGGGGC
>Ga0302180_10003847_pt1 | contig 11241 bp, 9 predicted proteins | sample I_Palsa_E3_2_FD_200575 | JGI IMG/M metagenome (GOLD analysis project Ga0302180, IMG submission 200575) | Peat permafrost microbial communities from Stordalen Mire near Abisko, Sweden - I_Palsa_E3_2 | ecosystem: Environmental > Terrestrial > Soil > Palsa > Peat permafrost | place: Sweden: Abisko... | reverse complement strand
GCGCGCCGTCGACGACCAGAATGCTGACGACTTTGCCGGCCCGCGGGGCGACAATGTCATTGAAGGTCTTCATCGCTTCGACGAGCAGAAGCTTGTCTCCGATCTTCACCGCAGATCCAAGCTCGACGAACGCTTTGGCTTCCGGACTTGGGCGCAAATAGGCCGTGCCGACCATCGGCGATTTCACGGCGCCCGCGAGATCCACGGCTGGCGGCTGCGCAATTGGAGGAACGGCGGACCCCTGCTCAGCATTGACGGTAACGGGAGCCGCTTCAAGGGGCGCTGTGAGGGCCTGAGCCGATCGCGATCGCTCACGCGCCAGGCGCACCCGCAGGTCTCCGAGGCTGATTTCAACCTCGCTAAGATCGTATCGCTCCGCGATCTTTGCGAGCCGGTCGATTGCAACCATGTCAACAAGGCTTTGCGCAGACCCGTCGGTCTGCGCGCCGGACGGCTTCTTCATTTCGTTTCGCTCGCGCGGGGAAGGGGACGTGCTCGTTAACAATTGCGATTTCGTATATCGCGCCAACCCCGGCAAAGAAAGTGCGATAAGGCCCCGTTCACGCTCGGCGCGCCCACACACTGACGTCATGAAACGCCACGCCGCCATGCGGAGCGACGCTGTCGTCGCCGACAAGCGTGTTGATTCCCCACCCGTCTAGAAAGGCCGCAGGAGGCCAAACGCCTTCGCTGACAAGGATTCCCGGGTTCACGCCTTCAAATATCCGTACATGCAATCGCGTTCGTCCGCGCTCATTGCCGAGTTGCACGACGTCGCCTTGCGCGAGCCCCAGCCGAGCCGCATCCGACGGATTCATGAGCACTTCGGGTCGCTGTTCGCGCGAACGCGAGGTTGGAGTCTCGGTGAAGCTCGAATTCAGGAAATTTCGGGCGGGCGAGGTCGCAAGCTTGAACGGACAATCCTCGTCCGTCTCCTCGTTTATCGGCCAGTGGTCCGGCAGACTCGGCATCTCGCGCCAGGGGCCGCGCATCCCGTCATTGGCGATCGGCGCGTCCGTCCAGTCCGCCTTGAACCGAAACTTTCCGTCCGAAAAGCCAAAGCCACCGAGGAAGTGCGCCTCTTCGAAAGGCGGCTGAAGGTCGAGCCAGCGCGTCGTTTCGAGGGTCGCGAGATCGCCGTAGCCGGATTCGCGCAGGGTCCAATCAATGATCTCCCGCGGCGACATCGAAAATGCCGGATGTTCGGCGCCGACCCGCCGAGCGAGACCGGCGATCACTTCGTGATTCGAGCGGCAGCCCTCGGGCGGTTCGATCACCTTCGGCGCGAACTGCAAATGCTGATGGCCTCCGGCGGTATAAAGGTCGTCATGTTCCAGGAACATGGTCGCCGGCAGGACGACATCGGCATGACGCGCGGTGTCGGTCATGAATTGCTCGTGGACGCACGTGAACAGGTCGGGGCGCGAAAATCCGCGGCGGACCTTCTCCTGGTGCGGAGCGACGGCCAGCGGGTTGGTGTTCTGGACCAACATGGCTCGCACGGGCGGGCCCCCTTTCAGAGCCTCCGCGTCGCCGGTAAGCACTGATCCGATGCGCGACTGATCCAGACGACGAACACTCGAGTCGCGGACGTCCAGACCTTCAATCATCGTCTTTCGAAGCTTGTACACGCCACTATTGCTGTGGAAGGCGCCGCCTCCCTCGTACGCCCAGGCGCCGGTAACGGCAGGAATACACAGAGCCGCGTGCATATTCGCCGCGCCGTTGCGTTGACGCGAGAAGCCGTAGCCCAGGCGGAAAAAGGTTCGTTTCGTCCGCCCGACCAGCGCGGCGAAATCCTCGATTTGGGCGATGCTGAGGCCGGTGATCGCGCTCGCCCAGGCGGGTCCGCGACTCCGCACGTGCGCCTCGAGCTCGTACGGCGCGTCGGTATATCGCTCGAGATAGTCCCAGTCAGCGATACGATCGCGAAACAAAACGTGGATCACGGCGCAGGCTAACGCTCCGTCCGTCCCTGGCCTCAGGCACAATGCGAGGTCGGCCTGGCGCATCGTTTCCGTTTCATAAATGTCGATCGCGACAATCTTGGCGCCGCGCTCCTTACGCGCGCGAACTGCGTGGGCCATGACGTTGACTTGAGTGGCGACCGCGTTGGTGCCCCAGATGACGACGCAATCCGACTTCGCCATTTCCCGCGGATCGGCGCCCATCAGCCGACCGGCGCCGGCGACATATCCGGGCCAGGCAATCCCTACGCAGATTGTGCCGTGGAAGCGGGAATAGCGTTTCGCGTGCGTGAGGCGTTCGATTCCGTCGCGCATCACGAGACCCATCGTGCCGGCGTAGAAGTACGGCCAGACGCCTTCGGGCCCTAGCTCGCGCTCGACCGTCAGAAAATTGTCGGCGACGAGGTCGAGCGCCTCATCCCAACCGATTGGCGCAAATTGGCCGCTTCCCTTCGGGCCGACACGGCGCAAGGGCTCGGTAAGCCGATCCGGGTGATGAATTCGCTCCCAATAGCGGGCGACTTTGGCGCAGATTACACCGGACGTATATGTCTGATCACGCGCGCCGTGGATGCGACCGATGCGCTTTCCGCCGATCACCTCGACGTCCAGAGCGCATACCGAAGGGCAGTCGTGTGGACAGACTGAGGGACGTCTAGTGACTTCGGCAACCGCGTTCATCGCCTCTCCAAGGAACGCATCATCCGATAAATCGCCCGCGACTGGCAATATCGTGGCCTCTCTTGCCTTTGCAACCCGTGACAACTATAAGTTGCATTAAGCAACGCTCTCAAGATGGCCAATGGCGACCCACTTCACTCTCACAATTTGCATCGCTGGGCTGATCTTCCCGATCACAACGTGGGCCGAGAGCGGAACTCAGGTCGAGATCCATTATGCGCCGCGAGAAAATCTCGAGAGCGTCGACGTTCAGGAGATTGGCCGCGCCGAACTGTCCATCGACATGGCCGCTTATGTCCTCTCCGACCCGCAAATCATCGAGGCGCTGACCGACGCGGCAGAACGCGACGTGGTCATCCGCCTCTATCTCGACAAGTCTCAATTCGCCGAGCACGGACCCATTCGAGGGGGACTCGTCGAAGCGTTGCTGGCCCATCCCAATGTCGTCGCGCGGGTCAAGGGCAAGGGCGTTTTGATGCACTTGAAAGCGTACGCCGTCGACGGTGAGGTGTTGCGGACGGGTTCGGGCAACTTCTCCCGCTCCGGGCTCGCCAGCCAGGACAACGATCTGATCTTGATTACCGATCAAGCGGTCGTCGATGCGTTCGAGGCCAATTTCGACAGCATATGGGCGCGCGCGCAAAACATCGAGGCCCTCGACGCGCCTCGCTGAAGACTGGCAAGCTCGACGTGAATCCATCTGATGAACCGTCGCTCCAGCGCCTCCCGAACGATCCACACGCGGGCGCGGGTTCGGCTCGGCGGCCAAATAGCTCCAAGCAATACCAAGCCACATCAAGATAATCCAAATAACATTGCTTGGATTTGCTCGGGCCTTTTCAATGGGCTATGGCGAAATAAACAAAAAATCGTGTCTTCTTTCTCCGGCCCGCCGAGCGTCTCACGATACGCGGATTCGATTCGGCGACTGGGTAAAGGTATAGCTACCGTCGGCTTGGTCGTCGGATCCGGGATTGACGGGGGAGGCGCGGCGCGTCATATTTCTCAGCTTCGATGCGTTGTTCGTGGTCAGGCGGACATGGAGAGTCTTGGTGTTCCTTGGATTCGCGGTCTAACCATTGAAAAGTCTCGATCGGCGGAAGGAAAATTCTTGGATTTCGCTTCCTTTTCGTTTGGATTTTCCTTCTTCTTTTCTTTGGATTTCCTTCCTTCGGCTTGGAAAACGCTTCCTCCGCTCCCGACAAGGTGCGGAGCGATTCCGCGCCAACGCGACGGGCTCTACAGGCGCGAGAGAATGGGCAGCCTCGGCGCGATGGCGTAGTTGAGCTGGATCAAGATGATGAGCGCAAGCCCGAGCGGCACGCTGGCGAGGGCGACGAGCGCGCCCAGCGCGTAGAGCGACTGGGCGATGATGACCCGCCTCCGAAACGCGCCCAACAACGCTGGAGGCGCGTCTTCCCGAAGCAGTTTCGCCCGTTCGGAATAGGCCCAAGTGACGTAAACGGCCACGCCGAGCAGGAAGATGTTGGCCCAGTAGATCAGGAACGCTGTGCGGTAGGTGAAGAAATCAGCCAGCAGCCGAGTCGTGAACGGCAATACTGTGATGATCGCCAAAAAGACGAGATGCAGCCAGGTCAGGTCGCGGTTCGAGCGCGCGAGCTGGCTCAGCTGTGTCTGCTGGGCGACCCAGAAGATGCCAAGCGTGAGCAGGCTCAGGAGCCAGGGCATGAGCCTGTGCGACGAGGCAAGCAGGGCGCTGAGCAATTCGGCCTCCGAGTGGATGTCGGCCGCGTCGGGGGTGCGGAAGTCGAGCACCAGCACCGTCGCCGCAAAGGCGAAGATGCCGTCGCTCAGCGCCTCGATCCGGCCGACATCGCCGCCGGCGAAGGCATTGTAATGGGTCTTCATCGAGCGACCATCGCAATGGCCCGAGCGCAGCGTCAATCCCGCTGTGGCCCGCTCCGCTCGGCGATGAGCCTCGCGATATGCGCGCGCAAGTCCGCGATTCCCTCGCCGGTCCTCGCTGACGTGAACATCACTTCCGGAAAGGCGGCGACGTGCTTGCTCAAGCCCTCGAGCGTTTCCGCGACCCGCGCGCCTCGGTCGGCCGCCTTCACTTCGTCGCCCTTGGTCAGCACGACCGCGTAGGAGACCGCAGCGGCGTCGAGAGCGCGCATCGTCTCATGATCGCGTTCCTTCAGCCCATGGCGGCCGTCGACGAGCACGAACACGCGCAGAAGCGAGGGGCGGCCGCGCAGATAGTCGCGCGCGAGTGCGCCCCAGGCGGCCGATTTCGCCTTGGCGACCGCCGCGTACCCGTAGCCCGGCATGTCGATCAGCCGAACCCTGCCGTCGAGATCGAAGAAGATGAGCTCCTGCGTGCGGCCAGGCGTGCGCGAGGTGCGCGCGAGGCTAAGGCGGCCGGTGAGCGCGTTGATGAGCGAGGACTTGCCGACGTTCGAGCGCCCGGCGAAAGCGATCTCCGGCCCCCCGACCGGCGGGAGGCCGTCAGGACGCGCGGCGGCGAAGATGAATTCGCAAGCGGCTCCGAACAGCTTGCGCCCAGCCTCCGTCCAGTCCGGCGCCGCCGCCGTTTCGCTCATACGCCCGGCGTCTTCGGCTGCGGCCTGGCGAACAGCTTGAACAGATTGTCCCAAAGCTCGACCTTCACGCCCGCCTTGGTCATGATGTAATACTGCTGAATGACGGTCAGGGTGTTGTTCCACGTCCAGTAGATGACCAGGCCCGCCGGAAACGTGCCGAGCATGAAGGTGAAGATCACCGGCATCCACGAGAACATTGTCTTCTGAACCGGATCGGCCGGCTCGGGGTTCATCTTCATCTGGAAGAACATCGACACGCCCATGATCAGCGGCCAGATTCCGAGATGGAGAAAATGGCCGACTGCCGGCAAGGCGGTCGGGTCCCATGGGACGAGCCCGAAGAGGGTGAAGACGTTGGTCGGATCCGGCGACGAGAGATCCCTGATCCAGCCGAAAAACGGCGCGTGCCGCATCTCGATGGTGATGAAGATGACCTTGTAGAGGGCGAAGAATACCGGGATCTGGATCACCATCGGCAGGCAGCCGGCGACCGGATTGACGCCCTCGCGCTTGAACAGCTCCATCTGCTCCTGCTGCTGCTTGGCGCGATCGTCCGGATAGAGTTCCTTCAGCGCCGCGATCTTCGGCTGGATCTTCTTCATCTTCGCCATCGACTGGTAGGACCGGTTGGCGAGCGGGAAGAAGGCGAGCTTGACGAGAACGGTGACGATGAGAATTGCGACGCCGAAATTGCCGACGACCTTGTAGATCGCATCCAGAAGCCGGAACATCGGGATCGTGATCATCCAGAACCAGCCCCAGTCGATCATCAGAGAGAACTTCTTGATGCCGAGGTTGGTCTCATAGTTGTCGATCGTGCTGACCTCTTTCGCGCCAGCGAAGACACGGGTCTTCGTCTCGAACGAAGCTCCCGGCGCGACGGTTTGCTCCTTGCCCAGGAAATCGGCCTGGTAGTCCACCGGCTGCACGGTTCCGTTGGCTGAAAACCGCGCCTCGATCGGGGCGGTCTGGTCGGGAATAACCGCGGAGCCCCAGTACTTGTCGGTGAAGCCGAGCCAGCCGCCGTCGCCCTTGAAGGAGCGCACCCTCCCGGTGTCCTTTTCGATCGCGGCGTAGGTGACTTCTTGAACCGGCAACGTGATGGCCACCTGCGACGCGTCGCCGCCGGCGATGACGCCCACGAACCCCTCGTGCAGCACCGAATATCCAGCGACGTTCGGCCGGCCGTGCCGCAGAATGAGCCCAAAGGGTTGCACCGTCGCTGGCGCGGCGCCCGAATTGACGACCGAGTCGGCGATCGTGAACATGTATTTGTCATCGACCGAGATGACGCGCTTGAACGTAAGGCCCGCGCCGTTGTCCCAAGTCAGCGTCACCGGCTGCTCGACGGTCAGCGTCTGGCGGTCGGCGGTCCAAACGGTGTCGAGATTGGGGGTCTTGGCGGCGTCGGTGCTGACGAAACCGGTCTCGGCCCAATAGGCGTCCGGCGCGCCGGGCGGCGAGAAGAGCCGGATGTTCGGGCTCTTCGGGTCAATGGTCTCGCGATAGTCCTTGAGGATGATGTCGTCGAACTTGCCGCCCTTGAGGTCGATCGAGCCGCCGATGCTCGGCGTGTCAATCGTGACGCGCGGACTCGCTGCCAAAACCTCGGCGACCGTCCCGGCGACGCTCGGCCCTGGGCCGCCAGGCGGCGAAGCGGCCCCCGGGATCGAAGCGCCCGGCGCCCCGGGCGCGGCGGACGGCGCGGCCCCGCTCACCGGCGCCGCAGTGTTGGCCTGCGTCTGCGACTGGTGCTCGCGCTGATAGAGCGGCCCGGCATAGAAATACTGCCAGGCGGCCATCACCAGGACCGACAGCGCGATCGCGAGAAAGAGGTTCCTCGTGTCCTCGGATTTCATGTTGGCCTGTCTTTGTCCTTCGACGCGCTCAAGACCGACCCGCGCCCGCGACTGTCCGCGCCGCCGCGCCGGGCGGCGCGAAACGCGTGGCGGACATCGTCGACGAGCGCGGCGAAGCGGCGGCCAAGCGCCTCGCGCCGGGCCATCAGCACGTAGTCGTGATCACTCTCCGCCTCAAGAGGCGCCGCGGCGCGCAGCGCTTCTTTCAGACGCCGGCGAACCCGATTGCGCTCGACCGCGCCGCCTACGCTCTTGGTCACCGTCAGTCCAACGCGCGGGCTCCCCGCGGTCTCGCGTTCTAACGCCTCTCGTCTGCGGGACTGCAGGGTGAAGGTCTCGGCCGATACGCGCCGCCCTCGCGAGACGCGCTGAAATTCCGCCCGCTTGGTCAAGCGGCCCATGGGTTCGCCGGCGGGCTCCGGCTTTCCATCCTCGCGCAAGGCGTTGAGGCTCCATTCCGCGCCGTCTTTCGAGGCCCGAGCGACGGTCGGACGGCGGCCAAAGGCGAGGGCGGCCGGATCAGGCAGAGAGCTTCTTGCGGCCGCGCGCGCGCCTCGCGGCGATTACTTTGCGGCCGCCCACCGTCGCGGAGCGGGCGCGAAAGCCATGACGGCGCTTGCGCACCAGCTTGCTGGGTTGATAGGTCCGCTTCACCTTTGGTCTCCGAATCCGTTCGCGCGCGAAAACAATCGCAGCGCCGCCCGATTTCCACGCACAAAAGCCGGCTTCCCGCAGCGGCCTTTACGGCCGAGCGGAGAAGCCGGAAAATATTAATGCAGCGTTCGCCGCTTCAAGGCCCGGCTTATGCCGCGCAAGAGGCGAGAAGTCAATTGCGGCGCGCCGGATCGCGGCTTCTTGCGGGTGACTTACCTCTGAAGGTTGAGCCGTTGCTCGCAGTCATGCCGGCCCGAATCCAGGCAGTTCTGAAGTTTGCGCTGTTGATCCAGATAGTTGAACGCCCAGTAGCCGAGCCCGACGAGGGCGACGACGGCGATCAGGGCGAAGAGATTGCCGCGCCCGCTCGCGTTTGGCTCCTCGCCGCCGGACGGCGGCTGGCTCATGCGATGAGACTCGATGGGCGACGGTCGACGCCGCCGAGCGCGGCGACCGCCTTGGCTACGATCCCCTTCGCGTCCAGCCCGGCCGCGGCATACATGCGCTCGGGCTTGTCCTGGTCGAGGAATTTGTCCGGCAGCGTCATCGTCCGCACCTTGAGCCCGTTGTCGAGCGCGCCCGCTTCGCTGAGCAGGGCCAGCACGTGCGCGCCGAAACCGCCGGCCGCGCCTTCCTCGATGATGATCAAAAGCTCGTGAGCGGCGGCGAGCTTGAGGATCAGGTCGCGGTCGAGCGGCTTGGCGAATCGCGCGTCGGCGACGGTGGTCGAGAGGCCCCGCGCCGCCAGTTCGTCCGCTGCCTTGAGCGCTTCGCCGAGCCGCGCGCCGAGCGACAGGATTGCAATCCGCGAGCCCTCGCGCACCACCCGGCCCTTGCCGATCGGCAGCGGCTCCCCGCGCTCCGGCATGTCGACGCCGACTCCTTCGCCGCGCGGGTAGCGAACCGCGATCGGACCGTCGTCGTGGGCGGCCGCGGTCGCGACCATATGGACGAGCTCGGCCTCGTCGGCCGCCGCCATCACTGTCATGTTCGGCAGACAGGCGAGGTAGGCGATATCGAAAGCGCCGGCATGGGTCGGGCCGTCGGCGCCGACCAGTCCCGCGCGGTCGATGGCGAAGCGGACCGGCAGCTTCTGGATCGCCACGTCATGGACGACCTGGTCATAACCGCGCTGCAGGAAAGTCGAATAAATCGCGCAGAACGGCTTGTAACCTTCGGTCGCCAAGCCGGCCGCGAACGTCACCGCGTGTTGCTCGGCGATGCCGACGTCGAAAACGCGATCGGGAAATTCGCGTTTCACCCGATCGAGCCCGGTCCCGTCCGGCATGGCGGCGGTGATGGCGACGATTTTCTCGTCCCGCCGCGCTTCGCTGAGCAGCGCGTCGGCGAAAACCCTGGTGTAGGCGGGCGCGTTGCTCTTTGGCTTCGACTGGGCGCCGGTGATGACGTCGAACGCAGCGACGCCGTGGTACTTGTCATCGGCCGCCTCGGCGGGGGGATAGCCCTTGCCCTTCTTGGTCACCACGTGAACGAGCACTGCGCCGCCCTGCATGTCGCGCACATTCTTCAGGATCGGCAGCAGGTGGTCGAGATTGTGGCCGTCGATCGGCCCGACATAATAGAAGCCGAGTTCCTCGAACAAAGCGCCGCCGGTCCAGAAGGCGCGGCCGTATTCCTCGGTGCGCCTTGCCTTGTCATAGAAGAACTTCGGCAGGCGGCGCGCCAGCTGCTTGGCGGCGTCGCGCAGCGACCGATAGGTGTGGCCAGAGACCAGGCGGGCGAGATAGGCCGACATCGCGCCGGTCGGCGGCGCGATCGACATATCGTTGTCGTTGAGGATGACGATCAGCCGCGAGCCCAGGGCGCCGGCATTGTTCATCGCCTCGTAAGCCATGCCCGCGGACATCGCGCCGTCGCCGATGACCGCGACGACATGGTTGCGACCGTGCGACAGGTCGCGCGCGACCGCCATGCCAAGGCTGGCGGAGATTGAGGTCGAGGAATGGGCCGCTCCGAATGCGTCGTATTCGCTCTCAGAGCGCTTGGTGAAGCCGGAGAGGCCGCCGCCCTGACGTAGAGTTCGGATTCGGTCGCGCCGTCCGGTCAGGATCTTGTGCGGATAGGCCTGATGGCCAACGTCCCAGACAATGCGGTCGGCCGGCGTATCGAACACATAGTGCAACGCGACGGTCAACTCGACCACGCCGAGACCGGCGCCCAGATGCCCGCCGGTCACCGACACTGCACTGATCGTCTCGGCGCGCAATTCGTCGGCGACCTGGGCGAGGTCGCTCTCGCCCAGCTTGCGCAGATCGGCGGGCGAGTTGATTTGATCCAACAACGGCGTGAGAGGTTTCGTCACTTTATCCCCAAAGACGCGGCGTATTTGCCTCGTTGCCCTGCAAAGAAGGACACCTACACCAAGTCACGCGCCCGCCGCAATTGCGACGGTTCACGCCGTTGGTAGGCGTTCCTCGGCGGGAATCCCCCGGCGCAAACCCGACGGCGCTGCAGGAAACGCAGACGCAGACGAGAAATACAGTCCGTGGCGGGACGCGTTCATCGAATTAACCTTTTCAGGGGGAAGTGGAGTTTGCATGCCGAGAGCGTCCGAATTGGCGGACCCACGCTTCCCTAGCGACAAAAGCAATCAGCAGAAGAACGCCCGCGCCGAGCCAAATATAGCCTTGCGCGAGGAAAGTCCTTTTGAACGCTTCGACCCAATTCGACGGCGTATTCCGCGAGAGAAGCTCCGGCGGCAGGGCCGCGCGAAGCTCTGGCGCATCGAGCAATTCGCGCAACCGGGTCGCTTCGGGGTAGGGGATATCCATCAGCGGAGCGCCGGCGAGATACGACGCATCGCCGGTGGCGAGATAGAAGCGCAAATTTCTCTCTTGGACGTCGGCGGTTTGGCGCCGCAGGTCCATCGAACCGGGCAGCGGGTGTGCGGGACGGACCAACGACGCCGCGACGATGACCAGCCATGCCGCGAGGGCAGCAGACCACCAAATCTTGCGCTTGCCGCGGGCCGAATCCGATCCCACGAGCCAAAAGAAGCTTGTCATATTGACGGCCAGACCGATCAACAAAGTATCCAGGTAGCGGTTCTCGACCGGGATCAACGCGCGTCCGGCCGCGAACGCAACGAATTGAGTCAGGATCCAACCGAACGCCGCGACATTGAACCAACGCGCATCGCTCAGAGCCGGACGATCGGCAAATGTGCGCAGGCAGAACAGCACCGACGGCAACGCCATGAGCGCGCCCAAATTGGGAGGGGCGGGCCAACTCGCCAACTCGAAAACAGCCGACAGGAACTGCCTGAACGAATGCGCCCTGTAGACGTCCGACGACGGCGCGTGAGGAACGAGGCTCGCCAGGACGACGGTCGCGGCGGCGAGGGCGACGATCCCCAGCCATTCCCGCATGCCCTCTCTGCGACCGCATGCCACCTGCGTGAGATGCAGACCGATCACAGCGGCGAGCGTCAGCGCGCCCGAGGCCATGCAGAGGAACGAGGCGAGCGCGAACAGGACTCCAGCCGCCCACCGCGGC
>Ga0302180_10003841_pt1 | contig 11251 bp, 9 predicted proteins | sample I_Palsa_E3_2_FD_200575 | JGI IMG/M metagenome (GOLD analysis project Ga0302180, IMG submission 200575) | Peat permafrost microbial communities from Stordalen Mire near Abisko, Sweden - I_Palsa_E3_2 | ecosystem: Environmental > Terrestrial > Soil > Palsa > Peat permafrost | place: Sweden: Abisko... | reverse complement strand
GCGGATTATTGCCTGGCGGCATGGCTCTTGCGTACGGGAGCGCTCTTAGCGACGGCAAGTACCAGTACCCTAGGAGAGGGTGTCAAATAGGTCGGTAGTCTTGGCGAAGGAGGGGTCGCCGGGACGCACGATCTCGGATTCGGCGGACTTGAAGGGGATTTCTGTGGGGATGCGGTCAAGCCAGCGCTGGTGCGAGAGCTTTTCGTGATCGGAAAAGTCGAGGCGGACGAACAAGCGGACGGTGGAGTGGGGCGCGGCGTCGGTTTCTTTGTGGCTTTTCGGGGACTTCCCTTTTTTTTCGGGTGATGCGTTTTCTGCCGGCGGTGAGGCGGATTCATCGCGTTCGAATTTGATCAGGATTTTGTTGCCGAGGCGGAAGCCCTGCTTCCAGCCTTCGACTTTGTGGCGAGCTTGTTGCGCGGCTTCTTCGTCTTTGCCGAAATCGAAAATCAAAAATGAATGGGGCATTAGTCATCTATAGCGGTCGGCGGGCGGGTGTGTCAAGCGAAAGACGCGGAGCGCGGTGACGGCGGGAAAAGAAAAGGCGCCGACCTAAAGGTCGCCGCTACGAAAGCGAATCCAATACGAATTCAAAACCCCCACCCTTAGGAGCGAAGGGTGGGGCACCCCGACGCGGTGATTTTTTCCGCGAGGTGATGCGCAAGTCGTGGCGGCCGCGATTCGTCACGGCGCGAGAAAGATGCCGCGCTAAAGACCGCGGCGCTACATTTAAACCTGAAGCCGACTGTGGTTGGCCTTCGTAGCGGTACGAAGGCGAGGCGGTAAAGACGTGACGCTTTCAGCATCGGAGGGCGAGGGCGGCGAGATATGCATGCGGGTGCGAAGTACACTGGCCGGGCGAGGCGTGTTGCTTGAGCTTACAAGCGAATTCTGTGGCGGTGGCCGGAGTGCGGCCGGAAACGAAGGGGCCGTGGATTTACGGGCCGTGGCTCGATCTGGTGGTGGGATGCGGAGCGTGGTCCGCGCCGCTCCTGGCGATCGCGATGTGGACGGCGCCGGCGACTTCGCATTTCTGGATTGTTGGGTTTTATCTGCTCGCGATCATTTTCAATTATCCGCACTTCATGGCCACGGTGTACCGCGCGTATCACACGCGCGAGACCTTCGAAAAATATAAATTCTTCACGCTGCATCTGACTTTGCTGCTGGTGCTGACGGGCGTGCTGCTGCACACGTCCTATCGTTTATTTCCGTGGGTGTTCACGCTGTACATCTGCTGGAGCCCGTGGCACTACACGGGACAAAACTACGGATTGCTGATGATGTTCGTGCGGCGGAGCGGAGCGACGGCGACAACGGGCGAACGGCGGTGGATGCACGCGGCGTTCGTTGCGTCATATCTGATGCTGCTCGCGAGCTTCGAAACGGGCGGGTCGAACGATCCGCTGATTTTGTCACTGGGGCTGCCGGCGAAATTCACATTGCTCGCGCGCATGGCGCTGGGAGGAGCGTTTGCGATTTTTGCGCTGCTCGCTTTCGACGGGCTCGTGCGGCGAAGCGGACTCCGCGCCATGGTGGCGCCGCTGACGCTGCTGGCCACGCAGTTTTTGTGGTTCGTGCTGCCGACGATACTCGAATTGCGCTCGGACTATCACGTTCCGCAGACGCGCTACAGCAGCGGGATTTTGGCGGTGCTGCACTCGGCGCAATACATCTGGATCACGAGCTATTTCCAGCGGCGGGAGGCGCGCGCGGCGGGACAGGCGCAATGGAAGATAACGGCGTATTTCCTGACGCTGCTGGCGGGAGGAATCGCGCTGTTTATTCCGGGGCCGTGGCTCGTGAGTTACGTGTTCCATTACGATTTCACCACGAGTTTTCTGATCTTCATGGCGCTCGTGAATATTCACCACTTCCTGCTGGACGGCGCGCTGTGGAAGCTGCGCGATACGAAAGTTTCTTCGCTCTTGGTCGGCGTTGGCGAAAAGGAGGCGGCGTCGGCGAGCCGCGCGCGGGCGGATGCAAGCGCCGGACGCTCGGTTGGCGGCCGCGTGGTTTCGGCGCCGGCGTTTCGCGTGGGCTTGGTGGGGCTGCTCTTCCTTTGGGGCGGAATGGACCAACTTCATTTTGCTCTGGGGACGGATGAAGGGAATTTGGCGTCACTTTCGCAGGCGGCGGTGATGAATCCGTATGATGCGACGATTGAGGAGCGGATCGGCGCGGCGGAGACGAAGGCGGGCAACAAGGATGCGGCGGTGGCAGCGCTGACGGGCGCGGTAGAGATCAATCCGCACCGCCTGGCGCTGCAGGAGGCTTGCGCGCGGGCGATGATCGAAGACGGGCGATACGCCGATGCGTACGAACATTACCAGAAGATGCTTGTTATGTTCCCGCGCGATACGGATGCGCTGGTGAATTATGGATTGCTGGCCGCGCGGCTGGGACATCCGGTAGCGGCGATGGACGCGTGGCAAAAGGCGACGGATATAAAGCCTGACCAACCGAATGCGCACGCGTATCTGGCGGAAGGATTCGACCGGCAAGGAGAAAGTGCGCCAGCTGCGCGGCAGTGGAAAGAATTTTTGCGTCTGAGTGCCGATGCCGGGCCGGACGATTCTGGCGCGAAGGCTGCGGGAACGGCACAGGCCACGGTTCAACTGGCGGATGATGAGGCGAGGCTGGATCAAGCGCAAACGGCGCTTGCGGATTACGAATCCGGCATCGCCATGGCCAAGCGTGCGGGCGACGCGAAGCTTGAGAGCGTGGCGCAGGTGCGTCTTGCGGACCTGCAGGACAAGATGGGCGACGCACGGGCGGCGCAAGAATCTTACAAGCGCGGGCTTCTGCTCGACACTAAGAATGGCGACCCGCAAAGCGAAGGCGTGGATTGGTTTAATTACGGGCAGTTTCTGAGGCGCCGCGGATTGGGCGATGAGTTGGCTTTTGCTTGCTTTCTTCGCGCGGAGGATTTGCTGGCGAGCGCGAAGTCGGGCGGACCGGAGCTTGAAACTGTGTTGACTGCTCGCAAGGAAATGGAGAGCCGACTGGGGAAGAAGGCTGCCGCTGCGCGGCGCGATCGGACGGCGTTGCTCGCGCGCGCTGTGAACCTGCCCCCTACATCGTTCTGACGATTTCACGGACGCGAAACGCAAGAACGCGGCGCGTTTCCGCACTGAGCGAATAAGCAAACCACGCAGGAAATAACTGCACAATCGGGTGTTGCGCCGTATTGCGGCGCGTGCTAGGCTGAGCGAACAAAAAGCGAATGACGCCGAACGGGCGGGAGCCTACGGCGACGATGGTCGCGACAAGGACGACAACGCCCACAAGGGCAATCGTCGTGGGAATGGAGGCTTTGTGAGCGCTCCGGGACAAGGGTTGGCGACGAGGTCCACAAGGACTGCAGCAGGGGCGAGTGCGACGCTGGAGACGGTCCACGAGGCTCTGGTTGCGCTGAGCGCACGATATCGCGCGGATGAGGTCCTGACGGCGATTAAGCACATCCCAGCGCGCGAGGCGGAGTTCGTGGCCATGCCGGGCTGGGTGCGGCCGGAGTTGGCGGCGGCTTACCGCGGGAAAGGGATCGAGCGGCTCTATTCGCATCAGGCGGCGGCTGCGGAGCTGGCTCGCGGCGGGAAGGACTTTGTGGTGGTGACGCCGACCGCGTCAGGGAAGACGCTGTGCTACAACCTGCCGGTGCTGAACTCAATCCTCGAGAACACGGACACGCGCGCGCTCTACCTCTTCCCCACCAAGGCGCTGGCACAAGACCAGCTGGCCGAATTGCACGACCTGGCAGTGCGGCTGGACGACAGCTTTGGCGTGTTTACCTATGACGGCGACACGCCGGCGGACGCGCGCAGGGCGATCCGCGAGCGCGGGCACGTAATTTTGACCAACCCGGACATGCTGCACACGGGAATCCTGCCACACCACACGAAGTGGACGCGCGTATTCGAGAACTTGAAATACATCGTGCTGGATGAGCTGCACACGTACCGCGGAGTTTTCGGGAGCCACCTGACGAATGTGCTGCGCAGGCTTCGGCGCATCGCGGAATTTTACGGGTCGCGGCCGCAGTTTATTTGCTGCTCGGCGACGATTGCGAATCCGGGCGAGCTGGCGAAGCAATTGATCGAGCGCGGCGTGGAAGTGGTGGAAGAGAACGGCGCGCCGGCGGCGGAGAAGCTTTTCGTTTTCTACAATCCGCCGATGGTGAACCGCAATCTCGGCATCCGGCGAAGCTACTTGAATGAGACGACGCGCGTGGCGAAGGAGCTGCTCGCGCGAAAATTGCAGACGATTGTTTTCGCCAACAGCCGGTTGCACACGGAAGTGCTGCTTACGTATTTGCAGCAGGCGAACCGTCCACAGCCGGGCGAAGCGGAACCGATCCGGGGATATCGCGGCGGGTATCTGCCCGGTGAGCGAAGGGAAATCGAGCGCGGGCTGCGCGACGGGCGCATTCGCGGGGTGGTGGCGACGAACGCGCTGGAATTGGGGATCGATATCGGGTCGCTCGACGCGGCGGTGATGGCCGGGTACGCGGGGTCGATTGCGTCCACGTGGCAACGCGCGGGAAGGGCCGGGAGGCGGAGCGGGACGTCCTGCGCCGTGCTGGTGGCCTCGTCCGCGCCGCTCGATCAATTCATCGTGCAGCATCCGGATTATTTTTTCGGGCGCTCGCCGGAACACGCCTACGTGCAGGCGGACAATCTGGAAATTCTGGTGAACCACATGAAGTGCGCGGCGTTTGAGCTGCCGCTTTCGCCGGAGGAAACTTTCGGCGGCGTGAATTTGCAGGAACTTTGCGAGCATCTGGCGGAGGCGGGATTCCTGCACCGCAGCGGGGGGAAATGGCATTGGACGCAGCAGGCTTATCCGGCGGACACGGTGAGCTTGCGGTCGGTGACCTCGGATAATTTTGTGATCATTGATACGACCGGGGAGCGCGAGGGCGAGCCGGAAGTGATCGGCGAGGTGGATTTTTCTTCGGCGCTCACGACTGTGCATCCGAAGGCGATTTATATCCATCAGGGGCAGCAGTATCACGTGGAGCGGCTTGAGTTCGAGCAGCGCAAGGCCTATGTGAAGCGCGTGAACGTGGATTACTTCACGGACGCGATCCGTTACACGCAGGTGCGCGTGCTGGAAATCGCGGAAGTGGAGCGCATGGCGGGGCCGGCGGCCCGCACGCATGGCGACGTGCTGGTGCGTTCGCAGGTGGTGGGCTTCAAGAAGATCAAGTTTTTCACCAACGAAAATGTGGGCGCGGGGAAACTCGAGCTGCCGGAAAACGAAATGCACACGACGGCGTTCTGGATCACGCTCGAACGGAAACTGCTGGGGAGTTTGCCATTCGCGCTTTCCGATCGGCAGAGCGGGATTTTCGGTTTGCTGCACGCGCTGGAATCCATGGCCACGCTGCTGCTGATGTGCGACCGGCGAGACCTGGGAACGGCGGTGGGAGAGCGTCCGGCGAGCCCCGGGATCGAGACGGATTGGCAGGAATTTACCGCGGCGATGAGCGATCCAGCGGAGATGAAGGAATTGTTCGAGCCGAATTTGTATCTTTACGACGCGTATCCGGGCGGGATTGGGTTCAGCGAGCCGCTTTTTCGCGTGCATGATTTGCTGCTGCGGCGAACGCGGGAATTAATTGCGGAGTGCCCGTGCGAACAAGGATGCCCATCGTGCGTGGGTCCGGCGGGAGAAAAAAGCGAGCGCACGAAAGAGGCGGCGCTGGCGATTCTGGAGCGTCTCTGCGCATGAGCCCGACGATGCGAGAACGGTTCGCGCGGCTGAAGGCGCTGAAGCGCGCGGACGCGGAACCGCGAGGGATATCGCCGGAAATTCCGGAAGGGTCCGGGCGGCTGGCGGAAATTTTGGGGGCGGCAGCGGTGAGCAACCGTTTCGGCGAGCATCTGGCGCTGAAGCGGTGGTTTTCGGATGTGACTTCGGAGGAAGTAACCGGATGCGCGCCGCTGGGGCAGGGGCTCGCCGATGAAAGAATCGACCGCGCCGCGTTGCGTTTGCTGGCTCCGGACATCCCGGAAATTGCGACGGACCCGCGGGAGTGGATTTTTCTGGATACGGAGACGACCGGGCTCGCGGGAGGAAGCGGGACGTACGCGTTCCTGGTGGGCGTGGCTTGGTGGGATGCGGGCGGGCTCGAAGTGGAGCAGTTTTTCATGCGCGATCACAGCGAAGAGCATGCGCTGCTGGTGACGCTGGCGGAACGGATGGCCAAGCGGCGGGTGCTGGCGACGTTCAACGGGAAATCGTTCGACTGGCCGCTGCTGGAGACACGCTACCGCATGACGCGCACGATTCGTCCGCCGACTCCGCGCGCGCATTTCGATTTTCTGCATCCGGCGCGAAATTTGTGGCGCTTGCGCATCGGCTCGGTGCGGCTGCAGGAACTCGAGCGGCACGTGCTGGGATGGAATCGCGGGCCGGATTTGATGTCCGAGTACATTCCGCAGATGTATTTCGATTTTTTGCGGGGCGGCCCGCCGGAACCGCTGGTTCCCATTTTTCTGCACAACCAGATGGACCTGCGAGGGCTGGCGGCGCTTTCGAGCCGCATCGTTGCGCTCCTGGGCGAACCCGAAGCGCGCGGAAGGGATGGGTTTGAGCTATTCGGGCTCTCGCGAATATGCGAGCGGCGCGGAGAGGCCTCGCGGGCGCGGAAGCATTATGCGCAATCGCTGGAAGCCGCGCTGCCTCCGGAGACGGAGCGGGCGGCGCGTCGATCGCTCGCGCGGTTGGCCAAACGCGAGGGCGATTTTTCTCTGGCGCGAAAGCTTTGGGAGAGCATGCTGGGAAATTCGCGCGAAGGGCTGGAGGCCTACGAGCAGCTGGCGATTTATTACGAGCGCGAGGCGCGGGAACCGCATCGGGCGGCTTCCCTTTCCCGCGCGGCGCTGACGGAGCTCGGCCGGGCGAACCGGCTGGGAACCATTGCCGCGGCGGCTTATCGGCAGGGCCGGGCGCGATTCGAACACCGGCTCGCGCGGCTGGAACGCAAGGCGGGGCGCACGATGTTTAAGGGGACGGATGCGGAATCCGAGGCCGGGGTTCCGGAATCGAATTAAGAGAGCGAAAGAGGACAAGGCCCATGCCGGAATCGGATAGCGCCGCCGCAACGCAACGTGCGAGAGTCTCTGAGGTGGAGGGCAAAGCCATGCCGGGAGTGACCGATCCTTACCTGCGCGAACAACTGGAAAAAAGGCGCGAAGAACTGGCCTCCGCGATTTCCTCCGCGACGCCGGAAGCGCCCGCGGCGCCCTTACTGGACATTATGAGCGAAGTGAATTCGGCGCTGCAGAGGATGGACGACGGGACCTACGGAATTTGTCCGGCGTGCAACGACACAGTGGAAAAAGAACGCCTGCTGGCCGATCCGCTGGTGCGGCTGTGCCTGGACCACTTGACGAGCGGAGAACAGCGCGCGCTCGAGCGCGACCTGGAACTCGCCTCGCGAATCCAGCGGGGACTGCTTCCGCATAGGGACATGCGGTTTCAGGACTGGCGGATTCAGTATGAGTACAAACCGGCCGGGATGGTGAGCGGCGACTACTGCGATCTGATTGCGCCGGCGGGCGAAGACGGAAAGCTGGTGTTTTTGCTGGGAGACGTGGCCGGAAAAGGAGTGGCGGCTTCGCTGCTGATGACGCACTTGCACGCCATGTTTCGCAGCCTGGCGGGTGTGGGACTCGATCTGGAAGGGCTGCTGGAGAGGGCGAATCACGTGTTCTGCGAAAGCACCATCGCGGGGCAGTATGCGACGCTGGTTTGCGGGCGGGCGGGAAAATCCGGGGAAATCGAAATCGGGAGCGCGGGACACCTGCCGGCGATGGTGGTGGCGAAGGAAGGGGTAAGGCAGGTGGGCTCGACCGGGGTGCCGCTGGGAATGTTCGCGAAGAGCCGCTACACGATCACGCGGTTGCGCATGGAGCCGGGAGACAGCCTGGTTCTTTTCACGGACGGAATTTCGGAGGCGGTGAATTCTTCCGGCAGCGAATACGGGACGGCGCGAGTGATGCGCGTGGCGGGCGAGCGGCACGGCTGGGTGCCGCAGGAATTGCTGGCCGCGTGCCTGAAGGATGTGGACCGGCATGCGTCGGGCGGGAAGCAGGCGGACGATCAGACCATGATGGTGATTCACCGCACGGATACCGCAGGAATTTCTTTGAACGATTGAGTAAATTGCGTTGTGCCTCAGGGGTTAAAACCCCTGATGAAAGGGCGAGCGTCATGTCGGAGCTAAAGCTCCGACCCCCTACGCTGCCTGTGCTCTTTTGCAACATGAGAGAAATTTAAACCCGCACAGGATTCGCTAACGCAGATCAAAGCTGCTAACGGCTCCGGGCACGCGGCTTCCTTACTGCTCAAATCTTGGGATTAACTGAGTGCTGGTTTGCGCAGGCTTCTCGTCTGCTGGGGCGGCAGCCGGGGCGGCGGGCAGGCCGACGGCGCGATTGATTCCGTCGAAGGTCTCGCGCGCGGCGTTTTCGACCACGAGACAGGTGGACGCGGCACAATGGAGGAAGACGCCGCCCGCGTCGGTCTGGAACTGGAAGAAATTCGGGCGGCGGAAGAGATCCTTGCGCGAGGCGTGCTTGAGTTCGAGGGCCTCGCTGTATTGGCCGAAGAAACGCGCGGTGTCGTCGGGGTTGTCGAAGGCGGTGCGGAAGACGAGCGAGACTTCCTTCTTGGCGTTTTCGAAAACCGCGTAGCGATCGCCTTTCCAAGCAGGCGAGGTCATGTCCGCGCGTTCCTGGCCCAGGAACTGCTTGAGGACCTCTCCGAGGCCGAACTCGCCCATGGTATTTTCCTCCAAGAGCTTCCAATCTTCGGGCACCAGGCCTTTCCAGTCCGGGAGGGCCACTTTTTCGGGCTTTACATTTTTGAGGTACAAATCCGGGTGAATAATCTGCTGGGTGGAGACGGGCGGATTTTCGAAGATTTCGTGAAGATCGCGCCAACCGGAGTGAGCTTTCAGAAATTGCTGGGAAAAGCCGGTGCCGGCGAGATAGGGAAAGAGCAATTCATCGCGAATGTAACCAGGGGCCTTGGAGAGCTTGGGGTCCTTGTCCATTTCGCTAACGGCGCCGGCGCGAATGACGAGCGAGACGTCCGGCATGTCGCGCACGCCGATTTTTTCGTCGCGCATGGTGTAATCCACCATGGCGGCGAGAGCGGAGCCTTCGCTGACGGCTTCGCGGGCGAGCTCGGCATCATCGTTGGGGCGCGCGGCTTTGATCCAGGGATCGATGTGGAAGGATTGGTCTTCCAAAGCGTGGGTCAATTCGTGAGACATGACCTCGCGCTGCTCGTCGGCGGGAATCCAATCGGCGATGTAAAACTCCTTGGCCTTGGGGTCATAAAGCCCGGCGACCTGGTCGGTGAGGACGTCGAGCATGTAGGAGTCGAGCGGGAATCCTTTGGGAATCAGGCCGAAGGCTTCGAGGGTTTTGTCATCGGCGTAACGCTCGGCGTCGGTTCTGTCTTCTTTCTCTTCGCGGATCAGGTAGGCGCGTATTTCGTCTTTGGAGCGGAGGCTTTTCTTAAGCGGCTCCTTGATGGGCAAATCGAGAAGCGCGCTCATCTGCGCGAGCACTTCGTCCGCGGCTTTCAGGAATTCGGGAGTGGAATTCGCTCCGGACTGCGCGGGAGCGGGCAGCGGGAGGGGCGCGACAGACTTCGGCGGCGAGACGGCTTGCTGAGCGGCCGCCGCCACAACGAAAGCCAGCGCAAGAAACACCAGAGCGAATCGCTTCATCCCCGCCTCCGCAAGATTGGATGACAATTCAGGATAACAGGTTTTCCCGTGCGGTTTGCCTCGCGATGAAGCGCGGAGCGAGGCGGAGACGAAGCTCAGGCCGCTGCAGAGACCTGCGCGTGTTCCGCCACGATCAAGCCGAGAATCACGCGCATGTTGGACAAGAACAGACCACGGAGATAAGGGGGCGCGCCGAGCGGAACGAACAACCGAAAGGATTCAAGTTCGAGCCAGCGGGCGGCAATTTCGCACGGGGGCGCGCCGATTTCATGGAGCAGCATCCGGAGATCGCGTTCCTGCTCCTGCAGCGCGCTCTCCAGAACCTTATCGAAGAGCTCCTCATGGCAATAGGCGAGCGCCTGATCTACCGCGGGTTCGGGATAAAAATCCGCGAGTATGGGATGGGAATAGCGGCCCGTAGAAACGTCGCGAAGGGATGACACGTGCCGGAGCCTGCCCAGTTTGCAGGGAATATTCGCCAGCCACTCGGAGGCAAACTGCTCTATGATGCGCTGATTCTGGCCGAAACGCTCGAGGGATTCCAAAAGGCGCTCCCGTTGAGTTTCGAAGCCCGACAACGACACACACTACTCCACGTGACCTGAGGAGTCAACATCTTCTAGAGTAAATAATAGAGTGTTATGATTCTCGCGGAGTTCACACGAATGAAGATCGGGAGCCTCTTTGGGGTATGGTTCCTCCTGCGGGCCCGGAGGAGGCTGGCCGGGATGCCCGGGGAGGAGCCGTCGGCATGATCGGGGTTGCAGTTCCGCTGGTAGCCGGATCACTCGCCATCCTGGGCGCAGCCTGGCTACTCGCGAGACCCCTGCCCGAGGAGTCGGCCCAAGGCGGAAACAAAATCGAGGACCTACGCCCTTCCCACGCGCAGCACCTGCCCCAGTTGCGGCAATCCCTGGCTTCAGCGGACCGGCGGTACGTTCGCCGGAAGACACCGGAACAAATTGGAAAAGCGTGGCGCGACGACCGCCGGAAAGTGCTGCGGAGTTTTCTTTCGGGGGTGGCGCAGGACTACGCGCGTCTTGAACGCCTGGCGAGCGAGGTTGGCTCCCTCTCCCCGGAGGCATCCAAACGCGAGGAATTCCGGAAAACGTGGCTCCGGGTGCGCTTCCGCACGAGCTACCGGGTGCTGTCCGTGGAGCTCGCGGCGCGGAGGAGGTGCTCCATGGGGCGCCTGGCGCATTTAACCGAGCTTGTGGCAAACCTATCCGCGGATACCGAAAACGCCATGGAGCGCCTGCAAATGGAGTCCGCGGCGCGCGGGCCTGCGAATTCCCCGTTCAATTCCTGACAACAGCAAGCCCCAGGCCAGAGCAGTACTTACGTGCAACATACGGCACAGGCCCCGAGGAGGTGTGGAAGCGCGGGTCCAGACATGCCCATAATGGAGAGTCCGGAGCCTATCGTGGAAAAAGAGAGAATCCTCGTCGTGGATGACGAGGAAGCCATTCGCGAAGTTGTCTCGACCTTGCTTGAGGCGCAAGG